>Ga0182013_10000954_pt1 | contig 40054 bp, 32 predicted proteins | sample 612S2MmetaG_FD_120487 | JGI IMG/M metagenome (GOLD analysis project Ga0182013, IMG submission 120487) | Permafrost microbial communities from Stordalen Mire, Sweden - 612S2M metaG | ecosystem: Environmental > Terrestrial > Soil > Wetlands > Permafrost | place: Sweden: Stordalen | collected... | reverse complement strand
CGGGAAGAGTTTTACTATTCGGGCAAATAATAACCTTAAAGGCAATGTATATATTCAATCTGCCCGGCTCAATGGCCGGGATTATACCAAAAGCTATATTACATATGATGATATAATGAAAGGTGGCGAACTGGAACTTGAAATGGGACAAGTACCAAATAAAAGTTGGGGTTCTTACAGCAAAGATGTGCCCATCTCTAAAATAGAATGATGTTGTAATGTACCGGTGGAAAGGAAGCGTGAAAAATATTTTCTGCAAAAACCCTGACACCGCAGCTACGCATTTCTTAAATGTTGCCTAAGGAGGATTTAGGGTAGGAATGTGATTTGTTGCAAAAGATACAAACTTAAAACGTCCGAACGGTGCGAACGCTATAAGTATTGCCCTTAGCGGGAGATTATTTCTGTCATATCGGTTTAAATAAAAGTTCATTCTGCTTTTTTAATTCATCAATTTGTTGTTGCTGTTTTACCTCTTTAATCACATAGCAATACAAATAGTGTGAATTACGTAACTTATTTCCAAGATTATGTAACAGTTACATACCTATTGGTAACCAACTTCGTAGCGTTCATTTTAATGAGAATCTAATCCGGGATTATACATCAGCTATAATGTGAATACCCGCTGTAAAATAGCGGCGAAACAGGAACGGCATTTCATCATTGTTGACATAGATTACAATGAGGTGGTGCAAAGCATTTCTCAAAAACCGGGTGAGTAGTGAAATATTGCTTTATCAGATGGAGAACTTGAAATAACGGAGGAGAATAGCATCGTATTGAACAACAGAACAAAAGGAAAAATTTACCCGTTAAAATGAGAGATATAGACATGCCGGAACTGGAAATTTCATTGTTATTGGAAGCCGTTTACCAGAAATATGGTTATGATTTCAGGCAGTATTCCGAAGCACACATCAAGCGCAGGATCATGAACAGCAAGGCGATGTCGGGATTAGAAAATATTTCTCAAATGCAATCTAAGGTGCTGAATGATGAAGCATTTGCTTCCAAACTTTTGCAGGACCTATCAATAACAGTAACCGAAATGTTTCGTGACCCGGGCTTTTATAAGTCACTACGGGAAAATGTTATACCAGTTTTAAAAACGTATCCTTTTATAAAAATATGGCACGCTGGCTGTTCAACGGGCGAAGAAGCATACTCAATGGCCATCATTATGCAGGAAGAAGGCTTGTATGACCGGACTACCATTTATGCTACTGATTTTAACCAGCAGGCTTTGAGCCAGGCAAAAGAGGGGATTTTTTCTAATTCTATGATGAAGGAATATACGACCAATTATCAACTGTCGGGTGGAAAAGAATCTTTTTCGGGTTACTACACTTCCAATTATGATAACGTAATCATGAATCAATCCTTGAAAAAAAACATTGTATGGGCTAATCATAATTTGGTAACTGACAGTGTATTTGCAGAAGTGCACCTGATATTATGCAGAAATGTACTTATCTATTTTGACAGGAATTTGCAGAACAAAGTACAACGGCTTTTTTATGATAGCCTGGTTAACGGAGGCATTTTATGCTTAGGTTCAAAAGAAAGTTTACGCTTTACTGATTTGAATGAAGAGTACACGGAGTTAGATAAAAAGCAACGGATATTTAAAAAGGATTACTAAATAGAAATGTGTTACGAAGCAATTGTAATAGGAGTTTCCTCAGGAGGAATGAAGGCGATGAAAATCATGTTTTCTCTTTTGCCGGAGAATTTCAGCACGCCCATTATTATAGTGCAGCATATCAGCGCGCATTCCGATAATCAATGGATAAAACTTTTAAATGACAAAAGCAATCTCCCTATAAAAGAAACCGATGAAAAAGAAAAAATTGAAAGAGGAAATGTTTACATCGCTCCGCCCAATTATCATTTGCTGATTGAAAAGGATAAAACATTTTCCCTTACCATAGATGAGCGGGTAAATTATGCAAGGCCCTCCATTGATGTAATGTTTGAATCGGCTGCGGAAGCCTATAAAAACAAATTGATTGGCGTGATACTCACCGGCTCTAATAATGACGGAACAAAAGGCATGAAACGAATACAGGAGTGCGGGGGATTAACCATCGTGCAGGATCCTGCTACTGCAGAATCCAGCTATATGCCCGCTTCAGTAATTGCTGCAATGCAGGTGGATTATGTTTTGCCTTTGAATGGCATAATCGCCTTACTAATAAAAATAACTCAACTCCAATTTCACAAATAATAAAATGAAAATGACCCTTGCCACAAAAATATTAACCGGATTTATTGCCTGCGCCCTGATATTATTCGGGGTTGCAGTTTTCTCTTTTAAAAACAGTGAAAAATTTATAGCTTCAAATGCCTGGGTGGATCATACCAACCAGGTATTGTATGAATTCGAACAAATATTAGTTTACTCTATTGATGCTGAAACAGGCACACGGGGTTTTGTTATTACAGGCGATGAGTCCTTTCTGGAACCTTTTTCAAATGCCAATACAAAAGCTGCTGAGCACCTTGATAAAGTAAAGGAATTAACAAAGGATAATCCCAGCCAGCAAAAGAACATTGAGGAATTGGAGAAGGAACTAAGGATGCAGAATGATTATTTTATCAGAAATATAGAACTACGCAGAAAGGATTTTGAAAAAGCAAAGGAATTAGTTGCTTCAGGAGAAGGAAAACGAATACAAGACAGCATAAGAAAAACAATTGACAGGGCGCAGGGAATAGAACATACATTACTTGCAGAAAGAAAACAAACCAGCGCTGACGATGCTTTCACTTTTAATCTTGTTTTTGGCATTTTGTTGCTGCTCATTATTATCGTTCTTGTTGTTGTATACAATATAATTACTACCAATTTAAGGGCACTTAAAACAGCCGAAGCAGAAACCACCAATAAAAACTGGCTGCTTACGGGTAACACCGAACTCAACAACAAAATTCAAGGCGAAAAGGAAGTAACTGCGCTTGCGCAGGAAGTCATTAATCAGCTTACAACCTATATGAAAGCTCAGATTGGCGCAATTTATCTCGCTGAAAATGAACAGTTAAATCTGGTTGGTAGTTATGCATTTGACAACAGCAAAGATAACACCCATGTTGTAAAACCAGGACAAGGATTAGTTGGACAAGCTGCATTGGAAAAAAAGACCATCATCTTTAGTGAGGTTCCTGATGATTATATTAAAATTAATTCAGGGCTTGGAAATTTATCCCCTAAGCACATTATCGTTTTCCCATTTCAGTATGCCGGGCAACTAAAAGGTGTTATTGAAATCGGTGCTGTTCACGGGTTTTCAGAACTCGATTTGCAATTTCTCAACATAGTTGCTGAGAACATAGGCACTGCCTTTAACTCTTCGCAATCAAGAACCAAACTGAAAGAACTCTTTGAAGAAACGCAACAACAAACGGAGGAACTTCAGTCACAGCAGGAAGAGCTGAAACAATTGAATGAAGAACTGGAAGAACAGACACAAAACCTGAAACAGCAACAGGAGGAATTACAAATGTCGAATGAAGAATTAGAAGAACAAACCCAGTCATTGGAAGAAAAAAACAAAGAAGTTGAAACTGCAAAATACGACATTGAACAGAAAACAAAACAATTGGAAATAAGCAGCAAGTATAAATCTGAATTTCTGGCAAACATGTCGCATGAGTTAAGAACACCGCTTAATAGTTTGCTTATTCTGTCGAAAGATTTATCGGAAAACAGAAAGAAAAACTTAGATTCTATCCAGGTTGAAAGTGCTGAAATAATCTATAAAAGCGGTCATGATCTGCTGGTATTAATCAATGAAGTGCTTGACCTCTCCAAGATTGAAGCGGGAAAAATGTCAATCAATATTGAACGCGTATCACTGAGAAATTTTACAGATGAACTGCTTCGGGATTTTAAACATCAGGCCGAACAAAAAGGATTGAAGCTAACCTGCACATTAGATAAAGGATTGCCCGAATCTATCCACACTGATCCACAACGGTTGAATCAGATATTGAAAAACCTATTATCAAACGCGATAAAATTTACCGAAAAAGGAAGTGTAAGTTTAAGTGTTGAACGATATACAGAAAGCACAATAATCATTTCTGTTACCGATACAGGTATTGGCATATTAGAAGACAAGCAGATGGCAATATTTGAAGCTTTTCAACAGGCTGAAGGGGGAACCTCCAGAAAGTATGGCGGTACGGGTTTAGGGCTTTCCATCTCACGTGAACTCGCAAAATTATTAGGCGCCGAAATTAAGTTGAGCAGTAAATTAAATGAGGGCTCTACTTTCTCTCTTATTATTCCTTTGAAAATACATCAGGAATTTGAACCTGGAAGAACAGATACATTGAAACCTGTCTTATATAAACCCCGCTCTGAAAACGATACTGAATATCTAAATTATCCCTCAATAGCAGATGACAGAGATTCAATAATCAGTGATGATAAAGTAGTACTCATTATTGAAGATGATTTAAAATTTGCTTCTATATTTTTAAAGCAAGCCAACGAAAAAGGATTCAAATGTTTGTCGGCGGCAACCGGAGAAGATGGTTTATTGCTTGCCGCAAAATACAAACCGCAGGCCATTATACTCGATATGGGTCTGCCGGGTATGAACGGCCATCAGGTATTGCTTGAATTAAAAGCAAATCCTTCGGTAAGGCATATACCGGTGCATATTATTTCGGCCAATGAACGTTCGTTGCTACCTATCAAAGAGGGAGCAGTCGAATATCTGATGAAACCGGTAAATAAAAAAGAGTTGGAAGAAACATTTAGCAGAATTGAAAATTTTGCCAGCAGAAAAATTAAAAACCTGCTTATCATCGAAGACAGTGAAAATTCCAGAAAGGCAATGCGTGTACTTATTGGAAATGGTGATGTAAAATGTTTTGAAGCCGGGACCGGCAAAGATGCCCTGGTTATATATGAGCAGAATCAAATTGATTGCATCATACTGGATATTGGTTTACCGGACATAAGCGGATTTGACCTTATCCATAAATTAGAGAATATAAAAGGTCATAATATTCCGCCTGTTATTATTTACACGGGTAAGGAGCTTACAAAAGAAGAAAACAGTGAGCTTCAGAAGTACACGGAGAGCATTATTATAAAAGGTGTAAAATCGGAAGAACGGTTATTGGATGAAACTGCTCTTTTCCTTCACCGAACCATCAGTAATTTACCGAAGTCAAAACAATTGATTATAAATAGTCTGTATGATAAAGAAGCTGTTTTTCATGCGAAGAAGATATTACTGGTGGACGATGATACGCGAAATGTGTTTGCGTTATCGCAAATATTAAAAGAGCGCGGAATGGAAATAATAAAAGCGGAAAATGGGAAAAATGCGTTGGAAATGTTAGATATACATGCTGACATTGATTTGGTATTGATGGATATTATGATGCCGGAAATGGACGGGTACGAAGCAATGAGACAAATACGATCTCAGGGAAAGTTCAGGAACTTACCTATACTTGCGCTCACAGCAAAAGCCATGAAAGACGATAAACAAAAGTGCATAGATGCAGGCGCTAATGATTACATCTCTAAACCAATTAATGTAGAACGCCTGCTATCATTGATGCGTGTATGGTTAAGTAAATAAATAAAATAGCTGAATAATTTTATTTAATATGGAAGCAAATAGCCCTGTTAAAATTTTATTGGTGGACGATCGGGCCGAAAATTTGTTTGCGTTAGAAGTAATTCTTGCGCATGAGAATTATTTATGTGTCAAAGCATGTTCAGGAGAGGAAGCATTGGAAATTCTTAACCGCGAAGAAGGTTTTGCTATCATATTAATGGACGTGCAAATGCCTAAGATGGATGGATATGAAACGGTAGAACTAATTCGCCAAATCGAAAAACTTAAACATGTTCCGATTATCTTTTTAACTGCGAGTATGGATAGTTCCGTGCAAATTTTCAAAGGGTATCTGGCAGGTGCAGTTGATTATATGATTAAACCGTTTTCTCCGGCAATATTAAAAGCAAAAGTGGCTGTTTTTGTGGATCTGTATAAAAAAACTCAGGAATTATTAGTTCAAAAGGAACAAATGAAAACGCTTAACATCGATATTACCGATAGAATAAGGGTTGAAAAAGAATTGACAGAGGCAAGAGTGTTTGCTGAGGTGGCAACAAGGCTTGCAGAAGAAGCGAGAATTAAAGCTGAAAGTGCCACACTGATAGCTGAAGATGCTGTGAAATCAAAGCAACAGTTTTTGTCGAACATGAGCCATGAAATCCGTACCCCTATGAATGCGATTATCGGGTTTACTAATGTTGTGTTAAATACAAAATTAGATGCAAAACAAAAAGAATACTTAAATGCTATTAAAATATCGGGAGATGTTTTGATTGTTTTAATTAATGACATACTTGATCTTGCGAAGGTAGATGCGGGAAAGATGACATTTGAGCACCTCCCATTTAAGTTAACATCTTCCATTTCTGCAACACTTTATTTGTTTGAAACAAAAATCCGGGATAAAAATTTAGTGTTGGTGAAAGAATTTGATCCTTCAATTCCGGAAGTATTAATGGGCGATTCGGTGCGTTTGAACCAGATTATTTTAAATCTTGTGGGCAATGCCGTAAAGTTTACAACAAAAGGTAAAATTACGGTGAGTGTTCGTTTACTGAGTGAAGATGAAGAGAAATTAACCATTGAATTTGCAATTGCTGATACCGGAATTGGAATTGCATCCAATAAAATGAGTACTATTTTTGGAAACTTCCAACAGGCATCCAGCGATACCTCAAGGTTGTACGGAGGTACCGGATTAGGGCTTGCCATTGTTAAACAATTAGTTACATCGCAGGGAGGAAGCGTGGATGTAAAAAGTAAAGTGGGTGAAGGCTCTGTTTTCAAATTTTCATTAAGCTTTCAAAAAACGAAAGCAAAAGTTGTATTAGAAACAGAACCAATGAGGCTGGATAACGAAATAGGAAACATAAAAGTACTGGTTGTTGAGGACATGGCGCTCAATCAATTACTGATGAAAACCCTGTTGGATGATTTCGGATTTGAACGCGATATTGCCGATAACGGGAAAATTGCCATTGAGAAATTACAAACCAATGCGTACGACATTATTTTGATGGACGTGCAGATGCCCATAATGGATGGATTTGAAGCTACTTATTACATTCGCAACACGTTGAAGTCTAATATCCCTATTATCGCTTTAACCGCAGATGTGACGACGGTGGACCTGGAAAAATGCAAAGCCGTAGGCATGAATGATTACATTGCCAAACCCGTTGACGAAAGAATTTTGTACAACAAAATAGTTGGTTTATTAAAGAGGTCTGCGTCTATGCCATTAAATGAACAGTGGGAGAATCCAGATGGTCAAAACATAAAGTTGAAATGCACTGACCTGGCCGGTCTTAGACGGCGAACAAAGTCTGATCCGAAATTAATGATGGAAATGATTTCAATTTATTTGGTGCAAACCCCACCTTTGGTCAGCGCTATGAAACAAAGCTTTCAGGATAAAGATTGGAGTTCATTGCGTGCGGCAGTTCATAAAATGATTCCCTCATTTTCAATAGTGGGTATAAGTCAGGATTTCGAAAATATGGCAAAAAAGGTTCAGGAATATGCAGGCAGTCTTCAAGCCGCTGATGAAATACACGACATGGTACTGCAGCTTGAAACGGTTTGTAACCAGGCATGTAAAGAATTGGAAGAAGAATTTAATTTGATTAAAAATACTACTCTTTGAAAACGGGAAGATAAAGTTTTTCAAGGTACGACTATATTATGATCAAGACGTTTTTAAAAGCGTTATTGAACGGAAACTGAACTTGGTTAATATTGATTTACGCGTTTATAATGGCAGCGACTGTTTTGGTCTAATTGTGATATACCAGTGGCATTTTTTAATGACCCAGGATTGTAGGGTTTTGTATCGATTTAATCAATTGATAATCATTTAAAAGGTTCGATAAGCCGACTTGATACGGTACTTGAAGGGAATTGCTCTCTAAATTTGAGCAGTTCCCTTTTTATTTTCGCCTGAAACCCGCGCCAGATGCGCGATTTGGGGAAGCAATGATTAACCCGCTTGGTTCGATAAGTGTGATTTGGGTGGTCGTACAGCAAAATAAATTGTTTAGAGTATTATCAAAGGCATAAAAAGCGCTTTAACGGCTTTAGCCGGGTAAAGCCCGGAAATTGAAAATTTTAGCAGTCAGCAACAATCAGTGCATCCCGGTTTCTAATGAGGCAGGTTTATGATGGTCTATTTAATCATGTTCATTGTTACCGAATGGTTTTTTGCATCATATTCGAATTTGCAATCAGTAAAACCGGGCGCCTTTACTACAGGCTTATAATTATTTGAAAAAGCATACGGGTCGGTTGGGATGCCAATTAAATTTTTGCTGATTTTCCCGGTGTTTTTTACGTCCTGGTAAGTAGCAAGTGCATAAGTGCCAAACTTCAAATCAGGTATTTTAGCAATAAGTTTGAGGCCATGGGGTTTAAATTTGTATTCCTTTAACTGGTCATTAGGGTCGGGAAACTTATTCTTTGTTCCATACACCCCAACAGTTACCGTAGCGGTGGCCGAAGCCAGGTTGGTAATAATAAGGGTAAGGGGCTCCTGCTTGGCAAGTGCCTCCGGTGCCATGGCGGTCTTCTCAGGCTCAACGGCAGCTGTAGTATCCTTATCAGCTGTAGCATCCTTTGTTGTTACGGCCGGAGTTTCTTTAGGTGCTTTTTTAGATTTACAATGTATCATAGTGATAGAAATTGTGATAGTTATAAAAATGTAAATAATAAGTTTTAACCTGGTTTTCATACGTGCTTGTTTTGGTAGTTACACAGTATTTACAGAAACTGAATTGATATTAACCGGTTTGCCGGTGGTTTTTTGCTGCCGGATGTTTTGGTTTATGAAATTTTGAAATGAGATATTTAATAAAGCGGTTAACAGCTAAACTGAATTTGGATTTTCCGGTGCTGCGTATGGTATCTCCGAACAGAAACCCCCAGCTTTTCAGCGTTTCAACGCGGTCGAAAATGATTTTAAGAACAGCCGTAATTGGTATAGCGAGAAACATGCCCGGGATACCCCATAAAGCGTCGCCCACTATTACTGCAATGATGGAAATGAGCAAATTGAGTTTTACCTTCGCCCCCACTATTCTGGGAAATATATAATGATCGTCTATGAACTGGATAAGTGCATAAAGCCCCAAAACATAAATGATATATAGCGGCGATTTGGTGAGCAAAGCAATTATCACAAACAAGGCAATACAAATAATGCCCCCTATAATGGGAATGACATTAAGCACCGCCCCTATAACCCCCAGAAGAATGGCATAGTCCATTTTTAATATCAGAAGGCCGATTGAATTCAGGATGGCTATAATTACAAACTCTCCGAAAAGGCCGCCTATATAGCCTTTAACAACCACTCTTGTTTCGGTCAGTATTTCGCTTACCTTTTTATCGTTGTCAGCGCCAAATATATTATGTACAAATGCAAGTAAATGGGGCTGGTAAAATAATATCATGAATATGTAAACCGGGGTAAGTATCGTTGCCGACAATATTCCGCTCATAGTGGTTAGGGTAACGCCAATGGCAGCGTTGCGGTTTTTCATAAATTCACTTGTGGTCTCGCTTATCCAGCCATTGATTTTATCCGGGCTGAGATTTAAATAACCCGAAACCCAGTCCACAACCTGGTTAATAAACTCATGCAATTTAGTTACCAAATGCGGCCATGCAGTGCGCAACATGCTTGCCTGCGATACCAGCAAAGCAATAAGTGCCCCTACAATCAATACGGCAATTATTAAAACACCCGCTATGGCTACAACCCTGTTTATTCCTTTTTTTGCCAGAAACCCTATCACCGGGCTTAACAGAATGGCCACACCGGTTGCATAAATCAAAGGAAGAATAACATCCTGTGTTAAATACAGTATAGCCGTAAAAACATACAGCCCAATTAAGAAGAGCGATGCCTTTGCATAAAAGGGGAATTTGACTGAAGTATCCATTTTGATTACTGAAAGCTATTTGCGCTAATCCCGGATTAACGCAAATAATTAACCGAACATTCTTTTTCCCGCAATAATATTCAGCAATATTACAATTATTGCGATTACAAGAAGGATGTGAATAAGGCCGCCTGCGTGGAAGGCAAACAAGCCAACCAACCAGCCAATTATCAGCACCACCGCTATGATATAAAGTAGGTATCCCATGACTTTTGATTTTAAATGTTAAAAAATAAATTAATAATATTTGTTATTTGAGATCGTTTCCAAAATCCTTGAAGGCCTGGTTTAGTTTAGCTGCATCCTCATTAAATTTGCTCTTAAAAGTCTCCCAATCCGAACGCTCTTTTTCGTAACCATATAACCTGCTTCTAAGGTCGCTATTTCTTTTTTCCAGGTCATCTATTCTCTGGCGGCGCACATTGTCGAGCGGGGCATTGCCGGACTGAGACAGTTTTTCCCTTAACTGAGCAATGCGCTTATCGTTGGCTGCAATTTGCTCTTCGGCATTTTGTTTAAACGCCGGATACTCAGCATTAAGCTCCTGCTTCGCATCTTTTAAGTCTTGCTTCGCCTCTGTTACATTTTGTTTAGACTCCTCTACCTTTTGTTCTTTTGTCTGACAGGAAACCAGGAGCGCCCCTGCTAAAAGGCTGAGAGTTAAAGTATGAAATATTTTACTCATGTTATTGTAACTTTAGTTTTTAAAATAGTAGTATAAAGATAGGCTGCTTCACTTCATTTAAATATGAGCTTGCTTACGTGAATATCTGATTTTTATTAACTGATAATTCCGCACGATATATAATACCGCCTGCTTATTGCAATTTGCAACTTTCAGAAACAGTAACGCCGGCAACGGTATAGTTAACATCCTTGTCTTTACACGTACTGGTTGCATTTAGAAGCGTTTCGTTGTTTATTGCGCTACTTGTTTGATTACCACTTTGATCGGTGCATTGACATGTCCAGTCTTTTTTGCAGGAAGTAAATCCTGTCATCATTATAAATGCCAGGGTAAATGCTAATAATTGCTTTTTCATTTTCGTGTTTTTTTATGAATTACAGGATACTATAACAGCTTTTTGCAAATGCTATCCTGCATTTGAAATATTTTATGTAACCGTATATTTATCTGTTCTAATGATGTTCCTGGTCTCCCTCATGATGTTCATGCCCACCCTCGTGATGCTCAGGGCCCTGCGCGTGATGCTGACGTTGACCCCAGCCATGTGGGTGATAATACCTGTGATTATTTCTTACCTCTACTTCGCAGGAAGATAAAAACATAACCAGTACAAAAACTGCTGCTAAGTACTTTTTCATAATGTTTTTTTTTAAATGATAGTGTATAATAACATAACATATTAACCGGAAGCAATAACAGTGTTCATTTAAAACAGTGATTAAACTTCCTCCTTACCGCTGCCTGTTCATGAGATAGAAGATACCGTTTAGCCGTTTTTGGGCTAAGCGGTATCTTTTGCAAAAAGCAGATAATTAAAGCGATTCAATAATCTTTTCAAGCTCTTCTTTTGATTTGCCGATTTTGGCTTGAATTCTTCCAAGCATCTCATCTTTCTTACCTTCTTTAAACATCAGGTCGTTGTCGGTTAATACCGCAAATTTTTGTTTGAGCTTGCCTTTTTGCACATCCCAGTTCCCTTTTAATTCTTTAGTATTCATTTTTTTGAATTTTAATTCCCGTAACTGGCGGGACAGTCGTGAAATAATTTTCACACATCAAAGTTGCGGAGTCAACATAGATTATCTTTACATAATTCTCGCAAAGTGTTACATGATTCCCACATTTTTGGGTGTGCCTGATATTTGGGCGTTTCAATGATTGCAAATACCGGCGAGATGCATTATCCTAAAACAGGAATGATTTTAAGATTCTGGTCAAAGAATGCTTCACTACCCTGGGGTTCAGGCGACTTAAAAATATTTTTGCATATCTCTGCTTTGCCTTCCATGAATGATATGGATAAGAATATGGATAAGAAACCATGGATTCGAAACGGGCTTTCATTTCCTGCAATTCCTGCAGTCCATTTTCGTGTAATGGTGTTCCGGCCGGCGCTGCTTCCGGTTCTGCCACTTTGGGTTCTATATCTTTATGAAAGTCGTTATTTACTATGCCATGGATAGTAAAATCTGCTTCTGAATTTTTATGCCCGGGTTGCAGCCTGCCGGGTGTATTTTGTGCCATTTTGTTTAAATTTTAAATTTTCCCCATTCGCAGAAACGGATTGGTAAGGCTGTATGTTGTAAGTTGCTGAGGGTTCCACGATTCCCACACTTTCGAGGGCGGTAAGTCTTTTATCTTTGAGGTGTTTGAAAAACGTTGGGGTTAGCCCTGTAATTTTTCTGAACTGGTTTGATAAGTGCGCCACGCTGCTATAATGAAGTTTCCAGGCTATTTCTTTAAGACTGAGTTCGTCATATACCAGCAATTCTTTTACCCGTTCAATTTTATGCATGATAATGTAATGTTCAATAGTGATACCCGTTACATCCGAAAAAAGGTTTGCGAGATAGGTATAGTCATAGTGAAGTTTCTCACTGATATAATCGGAATTTTTGATTTTGGGTAACTCATCTTCATAATGCACCATTTCAACAACAACACTTTTTATTTTTTCTATCAGTATGGCTTTTCTTCCGTCCAATAGCACGAGCCCGTAATTCAATAAAGCGGTTTTTAATTGCTCCCGTTGTATAACGGAAATATCCTCTTTTAAGTCAACCTGGCCCAGATCAACCTGGTTATAACGCAGCCCCAGGTTTTCCAATACTGACTTCACTATCAATTTGCAGCGAATAGTTACCATGTTTTTGATGAACAGTTTCATAACGTTACTTTTAGGGTTAAGTTACGGGACCAGCCATGTTGGGATACAACTCAGTTAATTACGTTGTTGTAAAAAATGTGCCGGTTGTATATATTAAATGGCCTGTATTGATTTCCCAAAATACGAATCCATTACCAGGTTGATTTGCTTTTTTTGCGGTTATTTACATATGTCTGCAATGCCTGCGCATTTACTTCATGCTTTTGTAATATAACCAGCGCCCCGGTTGCCAATTACCTTACTTCATCATCTGTACCCTTTACAGAAGTTTCAGTAAATAGTGCGACAATCAGCTTATGCTCATCAATATCAACGGCAGCGTATTTCCGGCCAAATTTTTTCCCCATACATTGATTTAAATACTTGTATTTAGCTTTCAAATCGCATGGAAGTTTGGCTGGAATGGCATATCCTTTTTTCTGCATTATGGCCAATACATCCTTGTTCATAGCTTCGTGATCATTTATCATAGTCACTGCATATGCCCGCACATTTTTATCCTGTGTCATCCGGCGCGCAAGCCTTCCGGCCCTTATTTCAAAGATTCCGGTATTATAGGCTGTTATCAAAAACTGAGAGCCGCTTATGCATTTATAGGTGGTTGTATCAACTTTGGGTTCAGCCATCCCGGTTATCCCCGGGCTTTTCGCCTTCATGTTCATAAATGGCATACCACTGCTTGTACCTGAAAATATAGCCGCAGTTAAAAGCAAAATAAAATAAGGTTTCATATCCCTTGGTTTATTACTATGCAAAGGTTTGAAGCTATTCACATATATATTATGAGGTTCAACAGTTATGCAAGTGATCTTACTCATCTTATTGCGCCACAGTTGCCGGATGCTGCAATAAACCAGGATGTTGTGATTTACGCTTTTACAAAGCGTGGCTGTTGCCAGGTTTAATACCATCAGGGGAATTACAAAATTTGTCCCGCTGCCTATCGTGGATGCCTCTGCCACTAAAATCCTTGTAATGCTGTGCAAAAGGCCGGGCAGAAGGGGACCAGTTGGGGTCGCAAAACAAAAGCAGTATTAAGGCAAATACAATTTGTGCGGGATAAATTTCTCTCAGCGGCCCTCCATTTTCAACATGGATTCACACCTTAATATATAATACAATCCATTTATATCTTTGCCCGATTCCGTTGTCAAAGAGTGCCACAACCTTTCCTTTGCCCTGGTCTCCACCATGCACAAGTGCGGACACGTGGTTTCGCCATTACCCCAAATGTGTGAATCATGTAACACATACTCATAATTGTGTAATGCATTGGGGACTATAATAACTCTCTTTGTAACCGATACCGGGTAAGGCCAGCTGCGCAATTATTGCGCAATAAATAAAAAAATACCCATGAAAAAATTTGTCCTTATAATAGCTGTTGTCTGCGCCTTAATGGCCGGCACTAACCGTGCAAGTGCGCAGGTAATCCAGATTTCAATTGCGCCTCCTGCCCTGCCGGTTTATGTGCAGCCGCAGTGCCCCACAGATGGTTATTTATGGGTGCCGGGTTACTGGGCCTATGCGGCTGATGGCGGCTATTACTGGGTGCCGGGCGTATGGCTTCAACCAGCCCGCACCGGCTATTTATGGACGCCCGGATATTGGGGCTATAACGGCGGCTATTACGGATGGAACGGCGGATATTGGGGCGAGAGCGTAGGCTTTTACGGCGGTGTAAATTACGGATACGGTTACGGCGGCAGCGGCTTTTACGGTGGCCGGTGGCAAGGTGGCCGGTACCAGTATAATACTGCTGTAGTAAACGTAAACACCGCGGTAATACACAATACTTACGTAAACAATACCGTAGCGCACAGCAATGGCGGCGGGGCCAGTTTTAACGGCAAGGGTGGCCTTACCGCCCAGCCCACCGCTGCAGATAGGGTGGCTATGAGCCAAAGCCACGTTCAGGCAACGTCCGGGCAGCAATCGCACCAGGGCACTGCGGCTAAAGACAAAAGCCAGTATGCTAAAGTAAACAACGGTAAGCCCGCAACCACTGCCATGAACAAAGTTGGCGGACAGCATTACAGTCCGCAAGGCCACACCGCAACCTCCACCCCTGCAAAAACAGCGGCGCCTGCACCTGCAAAAACTGCGGAACCGCAGCATACTACCCCGGCAGCACAACACAGCACTGCCGCACCCCAACAGCATACAACAGCGCCGCAGCAACATATAGCAACTCCGCAGCAACATGCTGCAACACCACAACAGCACAGCAACCCTGCACCGAAACAACACACAGCAGCGCCTCAACAACACAACAATCCTGCACCACAGCAACATGCTGCCGCCCCCCAACAACACAGCAACCCTGCCCCTCAACAACATAGCCAGGCACCCCAGCAACACAGCGCTCCGGTGCCTGAACAACACAGCGCACCCGAAGAACATACCGAAAAACCAAGATAGTATAGGCGTAAATTTTATTAGCAACAGAGCTTCCCTTTCCGCTGTTTCTATGTGTGTCAGGCATTCGTTTAAAGCTCCAAACTTTATTCAGGCCAAAGGATTTGGGATAATCAGAGGCCACTTATAGTGGCCTCTTTTATTGGAGGGACAAGGAGGTACAGCGCCGGTAACATGCATTGCATACCCATCGCTATCGCATGGGCGTCAAGTTAAAAGTGTAGCTAATTATATTAAAACCTATAGCCAGCATATATTTCCGGCAGTCAGCATATCATAGCATATACCTTTTTGCCCAGGTGTCGCCTCATCCCGACATCGCTATCGCTCGTCACTCTTCCCCATTCTTACGAATAGGGAAGGGGCGGAAACATTTGTTTTTGCGATCGACATATTTTAATCCCGAAATTATACACAACCTCCAGCGTAACCGGCCCCTCGCTATCGCTTGCGATGGAGAGGGGTTACGAGCGATAGCGATGTCGGGGAGAGGCCGAGACTCTTAACTTGACGCCGATGCTATCGCTATCGGGATATTGAAGAACTCTTGTCCATCAAAGGCGCGAATGTAGATCATGCTACTATTCAACGTTGGGTTTTTAAGTTTCCGCCTTTGATTGCTAAGACGTTCAGGAAAAAAGAGGAGCTGGCTGGCAATAGATGAAGAATGGACGAGACTTATATCAAAGCGAAAGGTGAGTGGATGTATTTGTATCGGGCGGTTGCCAAAGAAGGGAACACCATTGATTTTATGTTTGAGCTAAATGCAAAAGAACCATCCGCCGGTCATGTGCGAATTTATTTTTTAGTTAGCCGGAATATAAATATCAAATGTTGCTCCCTTGTTTAATTCACTGGTGGCAGTAATGATGCCGTTATGGTTTTCAACTATTTTTTTTACTATGGCAAGTCCTATGCCTGTGCCTGCGTAAACTTCTTTACTATGAAGTTTTTGGAATACCCCAAAAATTCGCTCGCTGAAATGAGGTTCAAAACCAATACCATTGTCGGTTACAGTAATGTGGCAGTAATTTTTTTCGGGCGAAAGCTTTGGGTTACTCAACTGACTACCTTTAAAAATTCCGCTTCTAATGATGATGTGCGATGGTATATTGGGTTGCGAAAATTTGAGCGCATTACTGATAAGGTTATACAGCAATTGGCGAAACTGAAAAGCGATGATGTTGGCCGGGCAAAGTGCGGTGGCTTCAACGGTTGCGTGTTTTTCCTGGATAGTTTCTTTCAGTTCCACTTTTATTTCTTCAATAATTGCCCCCAGATCGGTTTTTTCAAACTCGTGTTCTGTGGTGTTGATACGTGAGAAGGCCAATAAATCTTCAATAAGTTGTTGCATTCTTCCTGCGGCCAATTGCATGCGCTGAAAATTATATTTGCCATTTTCCGACAGGTTTTTGTCTTCGTTCTCGAGTATAATGGTAACGAAGGTTTGTATTTTGCGCAGGGGCTCCTGCAAATCGTGGCTTGAAATATAAGTGAATGCCAGCAACTCTTTGTTGGCAATGATTAATTCCGCCGCCCGCTTTTCTTTCTCCTCGTTTTGAAATGCCAGTTCTTTATTGGCAATAATCAATTCTGCCGCCCGCTTTTCCTTTTCATCGTTTTGAAATGCCAATTCTTTATTGGCGATGATTAATTCGGCTGCGCGCTTTTCTTTTTCCTCGTTTTGAAAGGCAAGCTCTTTGTTAGCAATGCCCAGCTCGGCTGCCCGTTTTTCTTTTTCTTCGTTTTGAAATGCCAGCTCTTTATTGGCAATGATTAATTCGGCGGCCCGCTTTTCTTTTTCGGTTACCCGTTTCTCTTTGTCCTCGTTTTGAAATGCCAGTTCTTTGTTGGCAATGATTAATTCGGCGGCCCGCTTTTCTTTTTCATCGTTTTGAAATGCCAATTCTTTATTGGCGATGATTAATTCGGCAGCGCGCTTTTCTTTTTCATCGTTTTGGAAAACCAGTTCCTTATTGGCAATACTCAATTCAGCCGCCCGTTTTTCCTTTTCATCATTTTGAAATGCCAGTTCATTATTAGCAATAATCAATTCAGCCGCCCGCTTTTCTTTTTCATCGTTTTGAAATGCCAATTCTTTATTGGCGATGATTAACTCTGCCGCCCGTTTTTCCTTTTCCTCATTCTGAAAAGCCAGTTCTTTGTTAGCAATAATTAATTCCGCGGCCCGCTTTTCTTTTTCCTCGTTCTGAAAGGCAAGCTCTTTGTTGGCAATGCCCAGCTCGGCCGCCCGTTTTTCTTTTTCTTCATTTTGAAATGCCAGTTCTTTATTGGCAATGATTAACTCGGCAGCACGTTTTTCCTTTTCAGTTACCCGTTTCTCCTTGTCCTCATTTTCAAAAGCCAGTTCTTTATTGGCAATAATTAATTCGGCAGCCCGCTTTTCCTTTTCGTTGTTTTGAAAAACCAACTCTTTATTAGCTATGATTAACTCAGCCGCCCGCTTTTCCTTTTCATCGTTCTGAAAAATCAGTTCTTTATTGGCGATACCCAGCTCAGCTGCACGCTTTTCCTTTTCATCATTTTGAAAAGCCAGCTCTTTATTAGCAATGATTAACTCGGCCGCCCGTTTTTCCTTCTCAGCATTCTGGAATATCAGTTCTTTATTGGCGATGCCTAACTCGGCCGCGCGTTTTTCCTTTTCATCGTTTTGAAATACCAGTTCTTTGTTAGCAATGCTCAGCTCGGCTGCCCGTTTTTCTTTTTCGTCATTTTGAAAGTCCAGTTCTTTGTTAGCAATGCTCAGCTCGGCTGCCCGTTTTTCTTTTTCGTCATTTTGAAAGTCCAGTTCTTTATTAGCTATGCCTAATTCAGCTGCGCGTTTTTCCTTCTCCTCATCCTGGAAGGCCAGTTCTTTGTTGGCTATGCCCAACTCAGCTGCACGTTTTCCTTTCTCCTCATCCTGAAATGCAAGTTCAATATTGGCGATTCCTAATTCTGCTGCGCGCTTTCCTTTCTCCTCATCCTGAAAAGCAAGTTCAATGTTGGCAATGCCCAACTCAGCTGCCCGTTTGCCTTTTTCTTCGTCCTGGAAGGCAAGTTCAATGTTGGCTATACCAAGTTCGGCTGCCCGTTTGCCTTTTTCTTCTTTTTGAAATACCAGTTCCTTCCGGGCTACTGATAGTTCAGCCACCAGTTTCCCGTTCGCTTCCGTTTGAACGGCAAGTTCTTTGCGCAATGCTGCTAAGTCGCTCTCCTCCTGCTTTTTAATCCTGGCCATAATCCGTATGTTGAATAAAATATGAACAATATTTATTACCAAAAACCATCTGATGAAACACCCGCCGGTATATAGAATTCACTGTGATGAAGAAAACCCTTCCTTTTCGCACTTTGCACGTAAATACTACACTGCTGTTTGCTTTTAAACTGTAATTACAAAATCTTCCCGGGCTGGCTGTAAAATGTTTTCGGGCACTATCAATGTAAGTGTGTGGTGAATTATTTTTTTGAATTGCGAAATTTCAGAAGGCTTTCGGATAAAATAATGCGCCCCGTTTTTGTAAAGCAGGTTTACCACTTCCTGTTCAAAAGAGGTAGAAAACATAATTACAGGAAGTTGTTGCAGTTTCTCACTCAACTTTATTTCTGCTAAACATTCAAACCCATTTTTTCGGGGCATATTAATGTCAAGGAACAGGACGTGGGGAAGTTCAAATGTTTCGCTGGTAAGTAGTTGCATCAGTTGCTCTCCGTCGTGAACGGCCGTAAGTTGCGGTGTCAGAACCAATTCGGTCAGTGCTTCTTTAAAAAAGATGCAATCATCCAGGTCATCATCGGCAAGTAGTACTTTTAGTTGTTTGAGGTTCATGCGTTTAGAATATATTTTAACTGGCTGTTTTTAGATATTTTATCAGTAGCCAAAGGAAGCGCATGATAAATGAGTTCTTTTAATTGCATAAAATTGCCCGGCTTATGAATATAAACATGTGCCCCGTTCCTGAACGCCGAACTCATATTATCGCGCGAGTTGGAGGTAGAGAAGATAATTACAGGAAGCTCCTTTAGCCGCGTGTTTCGCTTTATTTCCGATAAACATTCAAAGCCGTTTTTACGGGGCATATTAATGTCCAGAAAAAGAACATTCGGAAGCTCATATGTATCGTTGTTAAGCAACTCCATCAGTTCCTGCCCGTCCTTAACAGCGTTCAGGTTGGTGGTCAGGGGCAACTCATTTAACGCCGTCTTAAAAAAGGTATAGTCGTCCATGTCATCATCTGCAAGCAGAATGTTTAGTTTTATGGTGCTCATGCGTTCAGGATATATTTTAACTGACTGTCAGAAAATACTTTTTCGGTTGCCATAGGCAGTGCATGATGTATAAGTTCTTTGAGCTGTTCAAAATTGCGGGGCTTGCGGATATAAATATCAGCACCGGTTTTAAAGAGTGTACTCATCGCGTCTCTGGAGTTTGAAGTTGAAAACATAATTACAGGAACATCCTTCAGCCTGTCGTTTTTTTTTATGTCCGCTAAACATTCAAAACCGTTTTTACGGGGCATATTGATATCGAGGAAAATAACATGGGGAAGTTGGGTTGTTTCATTGATGAGCATTTGCATTAATTCTTCACCGTCATGCACGGTAGTAAGCTGGGTAGGCATCGGCAATTCAGTTAATGCCTTTTTAAAAAAGATGCAGTCATCAATGTCATCATCAGCAAGTAGTATGTTCAGTTGTTTTAATTCCATGTATTCAGGATGCGCTTTAATCTGATTTTTGTAAATATTTAATCTTGTGTTTGCCGGCATCACAAATTTATTGAAGCGGGTTTAATCAATTTATGTTGTGCTACCTTAATAAGCGCCATGTGAATAACCTGTTTGAGCTGTTCAAAATCAGCGGGCTTGCGGATGTATTCTTCGGCGCCAATCATGGAAAGGGTTCCTATCAGGTTCCGCTCATAATTCAGGTCGCGTGTAAATGACGTTGAAAACACAAAAACCGGAACATCCTTCCACTTCTCTGTTTGCTTTATTTCACTTAAACATTCGAATCCAGTTTTCCGTGGCATGCTGAGGTCAAGAAAAATTACATCTGGAAGACCTTCGGAATTCAGAGTAAGGTAATTTATCAGTTGCTCACCGTCATGAACGGCAGTAAGAGCTGTGGCAATGGGTAATTCCTGTGTAGCATTTTTAAAGAAGTTGCAATCATCATTGTCGTCATCGGCAAGTAAGATGTTGATAGGGTTTGTAGTCACGTTTTGTTTAGCTTGTTGTGATTAGTGATCAATTGTTTTTGAAAGCTTCATGTTAACCCTTGTTGCATTTTGGTTGCAGGTACCTTTCGCTTTCGCATCATAAAGATGGCCTCTTTCGGTATGATAAGCATTACACAATTTCTTAAAATAGTTACATCATTTACATATCTGCGGCTGTCCTTGTTTCCCTTAGCTTCCTTTTAACAGCTCAATTCCATTACTTTATTGGAAAAACAGGGCGGTGCGGAAAAAAACAATCTCCGCCTGAGTGTTTGTAAACGGCAAACAGGGAACCGGTTCTAAAAATTTCTTCATTTGCTATTCCGCGTCCTAACGGATTTACCCGGGTAAACTTGTCGGTTTGGATTGTTTTGATTTTCGGTTTTTTTAATCAGGAAAGAATTTCCATCGCGTAAAATTGGGGCCTTTATGTAGTAAAGAGTTACACAATTACAGAGAAAAGTTACATTATTCACTGATTATGGGTGGCAGGTCTGCTAATTTCATAGTTTTTTATTTAATCAGAACTGAAGGGAATGATTTCTCAGGGCAATCGGGTCTAAAAAAGATTTATCCTGATTTACAGGGACTCCAGGCGGCACCTACGGCGCGCTCATGCCTTTTGGGATTTATACTACAAACAGACGGCTCCTGCCGGAGCGGATTCAGGTGCTATTTATGTTAATATTACGTTCCGGAGGAACCGTCTGTTTGTAGAAGTAATTACAATTACAGTTGCGCACCGGAGGTGCCGCCTCGAATCTTTATAGCATGGGTGAATGTGTTTAGACCCGATTGCCCTGGTGATTTCTTTATCATTTATTGCATAATGTGTGAATGATGTAACTTATTTCAAAAGTTGTGTAACGGCTTAGCTATCAGCTGGCCTTATTTTTGAGCCGTCTCTGAATTAAAAGGAGCAAGTAAGTTGAAACTATACATCAAATACATGGTAAGCGTTCGCTGCAAAATAGTGGTGAAAGAAATATTAAAAGAACTCGGGCTGCATTTTATTGTGGTGGAATTGGGTGAGGTTGAGATTATGGAAAGTCTGGATACGGAACAACTGGAGCAGGTAAAAGCGGCTTTACTTGTATGCGGGCTGGAGCTAATGGACGATAAACGTGCTGTTTTAATTGAAAAAATAAAAAAGGTAATTATTGAAATGGTGCATTATGCAAATGAACGCCCCAAAACAAATTTTTCAGATTATATCAGCGAGAAACTCAATCACGATTACACTTATTTATCTAATCTTTTTTCCGAAGTAAGCGGTACCACGATTGAACATTACATTATAGCCCATAAAATTGAACGGGTGAAAGAATTGCTCTTATATGATGAGCTAAATCTCACCCAGATATCCTACAAAATGAATTATAGCAGCGTTGCCCACTTATCTAATCAATTTAAGAAGGTTACAGGACTTTCGCCTTCGCATTTTAAACAGTTGAAAGAGAAAAGACGTAACCCGCTTGAAGAAGTTGGAAATTCAAGTGAGATATAAAACAGTATGAAAACAACAAAAAGAAATAAACCCCGGTACGCACGAAGCTTGATGGAAGCAAGCCAGGATCTATTGCCAACCATCATTACTGCGGGCCGGTTTACGACAGAGGATATCCAGAATTTTGTTTGGCAACCTGAAAACATTTGCATTCAGGCCTGCAAGAAATGAGAAGAGATTTTAATAATACTAAAAGGCAAAACACGTGAAAACTAAAGATAAAATAAAACTGTTTCTGGTAGATGATGATGCATTGTTTCTAAAATCATTGTCACTTGAATTTATGGATCATGCCGATTTTAATATTGAAACGTATGCTACAGGCGAACTTTGCCTGGAAAATTTAGCGCATAACCCTGATGTTATAATTTTAGATTATCACCTGGATGGAATTGATGAAAACGCCATGAACGGCATGGAAACCCTGGACAAAATAAAAGCATTCAATTCCGCTATCCCTGTTGTAATGCTTTCCTCGCAGGATAAAATTGAAGTTGCGGTTAACTGCATGCATCACTCCGCTTTTGATTATGTAGTTAAAAGTGAAACTGCGTTTGTGCGCCTGCAGAAAATAATTTCTACAATTTATCGCTACAAAAAAATGGAAAAGGAATTGAACTGGTATATGGACCGAATGTAAAATGTTATTAAACCCGGGGGCCTGCAAACGGCATCTCTGCAAACCAGGGTTTTGCAAAATCGGAGTTTTCAGGGGTTGCTGATTCGAGGCCAAGGTCAATGGCTATATCGCGGGTATATTCTTTACTACCTATGCAGGTACTACATACATCTGCAAGCAGGTTACGGGTCGCATTTATATTATGTGTAATAAAAGAAGGTAAGAATGAATGGTATTGTGCTGAAAGGTATATAACTATATTTACATCACCTGTAAGATTGGCAACATCTTCTGCATCCAGTCCCAGCATTGCTGTGTATTTGCCGATGTTATCACAAAACCTGACAGCCTGACTGATAAATTTATCATCGTTTGAATCAAAAATTATTGTTTGCATAATAGGTAATTTAAGCTTCTGAAAATCCTGTAATGCGAAGATAGTGCGGTTTGATTTCAAAAGCGTTGCACAATTTCTGAATAGAGTTGTATTATTTACAGGTTTGTTCAACCCCATACTTTAATCAAAGTTAACTACTATATAATTTTCATATTCCTCGTTGTCAAAGTTTTGCGTCTCAAAAAAAGAGATTTTTGGGAGTATTATTTTCCTTTGAAATCAGATCCAGGCAAGCCTGTTTGCCGGCTGCCACAAATGCTCCTGTTACGATGATGTTTACCGTAATTGCAGTATAACGGTGCAGTTATGGGATGTTATTTGACCATAAATACCGGGCGGTAATCTATAGAACCAAAGGGCTGCCATGAGTTTTTGCAATAAGCCAACGCTCCAATGGAGGTATGGCATGAATACTTTTGATACTCAAGCCAGTGATTGTGCTATTGCCGAAAAATCGCTGGATCGTTCTTCCCCAGAATAACCTTTGGCTGAAATTGTTGTGCCATCTCTTTTTGTACATCCTTTCCAATTGATCTCTTTGCGGTGCGGTGATGATACTATTGCTCAGTACCCCACTCTGTATGATCAGATCGCAAAGTAACCGGGCAGAGTGTATCGCCATCGCCATACCATTGCCACACAACGGAGTGATAAGGCCGGCACTATCTCCGCACATAAGAATGTGGTTTTCGACCAGAGTTTTGGGGGCAAAGGAAAAATTACTGATTACTTCCGGTTTGGGAAAGAGAAAATCTGCATTTGAAAATATTTTGCGCAGAGAGGGATTTCGGAAAAGGACATTTGCCTCTATATCAGGGATGGTCTTAAATTCTGCCTGCCTTTTGGGATGATAGAGGTAGCAAAGGTTGTATTTATCGCCCTCAACACGCGATATGCCACAATAACCTCCTTCAAAATTATCCAGCCCTACTTCATCTGCACGATAGTCTGTTTTGATATGGTATTTAACGCCCAGGTAACCGGTGTGGGTTTGCATAAATGCCCGGCCCAATTGCTTATCAAGGGTATCGCGCTTGCCATAGCAGCCAATTACTACTCCGGTAGAAAACGTATCGCCGGTATTTGTTTTTACAGTAAATATATTATTAGTAAAGTCTACATCTGTTACTTTTGTTTTTGTCATTATCTCAGCTCCGCGTTCTCTGGCAAGCTCAAATAAGGCATTATCCATGGTATACCGGCTCAATCCGAATCCTCCTAAATCCAGGGGGGAAAAGATGCTTTTACCAGCCGGCGTGGACACCCGTAACCGGGTTATTGGCATTGCACCGTATTTAAAAGGATCGAAGCCCATGGATTTTAAAAAGTCAAGCACTTCATTACTTACATATTCGCCGCATACCCGATGATGGGGATAGGATTTTTTTTCTATCAACAGCACTTTTTTGCTTTTTCGGGTTAGCAATAAAGCGGCCGTCAGGCCAGCCAAACCACCGCCGATGATGATTACGTCAAAATCATTCTTAGGCTCAGAAGTATTAGCCTGCATAGTCATCAGTTTTAGGGATGATAATCTGCCATCTCCAGGCCCACTTCCAGTGCAGAGAATAATTTATGATGCCTGATTGCTGCAAAATAGTTTTCCATTCCTGCCGGTTTAGTGACCGGGCTACAGATAAGGGTGCGTCATATTTAACCATATCTGTTTTTGAGAATACGGCGGTGAGCGCTTTGATAGAGTAATAGGCTAGCCAGTGCCGGTCTATATCATTGATAATAACGCTGTGCGACGCTATGTGGTGCATAATGCGCACCAGGTTTACTAATTCGCCATTATCAAAATGATGACAAAAAAGGGAATTCATAGTAATATCTGCCTTCATATCCAGGAGTCTTGCGTCAAAGACACTCATTGTGATAAATTCTATGTTGGCAAAAGTAATTGAACGTGTAGCAGCGTATCCGGTCATAATGCTGTTTCGATCCACGCCTATCAGTTTTACCGGTTTGTTATTTTTTAGGGCCCACGCTGCGATAGCCCGCAACGTATCGCCACCACCGCTGCCCAAATCCATAATGGTCATGGTTCTGTCGGGCCATGGCAACTGTTCTAATGCGTTGAGGATAACGCTGTATCCACCCAGCCATTTATTAATTACCTCAATTTCGCTGAGCGACTGCTCAATTGCCTTTAATGAGGCATCGGACTGATCCATGTCTTCGGGCAATAAGGAGCGGATAGAAAGATTCGGCATAAATGGGTTTATTTCTTAGCAGACCTCAGCCAACATTGACTCCATAGTCAGGCCGGGGCCAAAGGCACAGGCTAATATTTTCTTTCCAATATCTTCTGATGTAAAGGATTCTAAAAATATTTTCAGAACAAAAAAGATAGTTACTGATGACATATTGCCATAATCATGCAACACATGATAAGCGATTTCATTTTCTTTCTTTGATATATTCAATGCCGCTTCACACGCTTCCAGTATCCTGACACCTCCGGGATGAAACGCAAAAAAATCTATATCTTCCTGTTTTATATTAGCCCTGCTAAAAAGCTTTGCTATAAAAGCAGGTATACTTTTTTTAAGCAACCCAGGTACATAACTGCTTAACCGCAGATCAAAACCATAATCGCCTATGCGCCATGCCATTTCCTCTTTCTCTCCGGGCTCAAACTCAGCATAAAAGCTTTTGAGTGACAGTGCAGGAGAATCATTGACAGAAGGTATTCTTTGCGATGAGATAATGCAGGCAGACGCCCCATCGCCAAAGAGGGCGTTTGCTATAATCTGGTCTTCTTTTTCGTTCTTCTGATAGTGCAGGGTACACAGTTCCACTCCGGTTAGCAATACTACTGCATTGGGTTCTGACCGGCTTATATGATAAGCAGTTTTCATAGCATTGATACCGGCATAACATCCCATAAAATTGATACAAGTCCTTTCCACGCTTCTACTTAATCCCAATCGCTCTACAAGCTGTATGTCCAGACCAGGTGCCGACATGCCCGTGCAACTGAAAGTAATCAGGTGGGTAATGTGTGATGGTAATAATGAGGGGAGTTTTTCCATACACTGTATCACTGCTTTCTCAGACAAGCCCAATGCATAATGTTCATATAGGTTCATACGGCCGGATACCGGCATCGCCGCGTGATGATTTGATGGAAAAAATAAAACATTATCTGTTTGATCTGTCTTGCCAAAATCATCAAGTACGCTGTGCCGCGCTTCAATGCCGCAACCGCTATATACTTTGCGCAATTGCAGTTTTTCTTTTCGTCCCATTCCGTTTGCTGATTCTAAAATGGAGTAATGTAGCTTTTGAGATATTTTATAGGGAGGAACTGCCGTGCCTATTGCTGATATGAAAGGAAATTGATACACGTATTCTTAATTTATTTAGTTGAGATGGTATGTAAAGTTCGATATTAAATCACCTGAAATGTTACACAATCTTTTAAATGATTTACATAATTCACACTTGTACATAAAATACCTGCGTTTTTTTGTTTCTTTAAAACGGACCAACTTGTAAACCATGAAGAATATCACTGATATATTTGACAAAAATACTATTCTTCACTTACGCATCCCATTTTCATTATTCCTTTTTCCTATATTTTGCTTTGCTGTCAGTCAGGCGTCATCACTTCAGTGGATGAATATTGTCGTTGTTTTCATTTCCCTTCACTTTTTTATCTACCCTGGCAGTAATGCCTACAACAGCTATATGGATAAGGATAAGGGTAGCATTGGAGGACTGAAAGTACCCCCTCCGGTTACGGTCAAATTGTATTATGCAAGCATCATATTTGATACAGTCGGATTGCTGCTTTGCCTGTTTGTGAATATACGCCTTGTACCATTAATGCTTTTATATGTACTGGTATCAAAGGCATATAGCTGGAAAGGCATTCGCTTGAAAAAATATGCAATACTAAGCTGGCTGGTAGTCACCTTGTTTCAGGGGGGATATACATTTTTGATGGTAAATATGTGTTGCGAAAACCAGTTTGATACCGGCTGGTTTACCGGTAAGAACATCGAATGTATGATTATTGCCACGCTGCTTATCGGCGGGTTCTATCCGCTTACCCAGATATATCAACATGAAGAAGACAGTGGCCGTGGCGACTATACAATCAGTTACAGGCTGGGGGTGATGGGTACTTTTGTTTTCTCGGCTTTAATGTTTCTATTGGCCAATGCATTTTGCTACCATTACTTTTGTTCTTTCTACAGCATCGGACACTTTCTGATCTTCAACATTTGTCTTCTGCCCGTAATATTTTATTTCCTGTACTGGTTTGTAATAACCATTCGCAGCAGGTCTTTTGCAGATTTTACTCATTCTATGAGCATGACCCTCATCTCATCAATTTGCATGATTATTTGCTTTAGTATTATTTTTCTTCAAAATCATCCCTTATAACCGATATTGCACCTGATCGCTGTAATATACCTTTATGCAAAAATGAAATTCAGGTAACAGTGCGAACTTTATTGCAGCTTATGCAGTTAACCAAACAAAGATAAATAGTGAATTATGAAATCAACGGCCACCCCAAAAGACAAGCCGGTAGCGATAATTAAATCGGCCAACCTGTTTCCGGTAGTGGGTATTGGCGCCTCGGCAGGCGGGCTTGATGCATTTAAAAAACTGCTTAAAGCGATTCCTGAAAATTCGGGCATGGCTTATGTGCTGGTACAGCATTTAGACCCCACCCACGAAAGTATGTTACCCGAACTTTTACAGAAAGTTACCCAAATACCTGTATTGGAAATTGCTGATGATATTAAAGTTGAGCCCAACCATATTTACGTTATTCCCAGCAATAAAATTATGGTGGCAACCGATGGTGTATTACACCTTGCCCCCCGCCCTGCAAAAAGCAATGCCGAACGCAACATGCCCATTGACGTTTTCTTTACATCGCTGGCAGAGGTGCATCAAACACATGCTATAGGGGTGGTACTGTCGGGCACCGCTACCGATGGCACACTTGGATTAAAAGCCATTAAAGATTACGGCGGCCTTACCTTTTCGCAGGATGAAGAATCTGCTGCTTATGAAGGCATGCCTCAGAGCGCAATACAGGCAGGGGTGGTTGATTTTATTCTTCCGCCCGAAAAAATACCGCAAAAAATTCTGGAGATAACCCAAAGTATGAATGCCACCGGCGGCGATGAACAAAACCTGCCGAAACAGGATGAGGATGTATTTAAACAAATTATTGCGCTACTGCGTATCCGGAAGGGAAACGACTTTACTTATTACAAGCAAACCACCATCCGCCGGAGAATATTACGCCGGATGGCGCTTAACAAAAACAAAGAACCGGCCGCCTATCTTCAATATCTGAGAGAAAATGTGGCCGAGCAGGATGCTTTATACCAGGACCTGTTAATTCCGGTTACTGCATTTTTCCGCGACCCTAAAAGCTTTGATAATTTATGTGAAACGGTTTTCCCGCTTATCGTAAAAAATAAACCGGTCGATGAACCCATACGGGTATGGGTAGCAGGTTGCAGCACAGGCGAAGAGGTATATTCAATTGCCATTTGCCTTAAAGAATTTTTGGGCGATACCCATCAAAGAGTACAGATTTTTGCTACCGATATAAGCGAACCTGCTATAGTAAAAGCACGCAATGGCATTTATAAAAAAAGCGAAGCAGAGTCTCTTTCACCGCAGCGCATCAATGATTTTTTTACAAAAACAAACGATGGTTACCAGGTAAAGAAGCCGGTAAGGGATATGTGTATATTTGCGGTTCATAATTTTTTAAAGGACCCCCCTTTTGGCAAAATGGATTTTATAAGTTGCCGCAATGTGCTTATTTATATGGAGCCTTACCTGCAAAAAAAGGCGCTTACCACTTTTCATTATGCATTAAACCCAAAAGGATTTTTATTACTCGGTAAATCGGAAACCACCAGCGGTGTGCCCGATCTTTTTGCTTCCGCCGCAAAAAATGATAAATTATTTACGCGCCAGGATGTGCCCGGCAAGTTTATGCATGTGGCAAGCCAGCGAAGCGAACAAAATCTCAGTTTTCCCGATACCGGCACCAAAAGCGAACCTGTTAGCACCGATTTTCAAAAAACTGCTGATGATATTATGCTCAGCCATTACACCCCTGCCGGTGTAGTGGTAAATGAGTCTATGGACATTGTGCACTTTCGCGGCAACACCGGCAGTTTTCTGGAGCAATCGCCGGGCAAACCCAGCCATAACTTATTGAAGATGGCTAAACAGGGTTTGGCTTTTGAACTGCGGAACATTTTGCACAAAGCCAAAAAAGAAAAAACTGCGGTTATTAAGGAAAATGTTCCGCTGCAGATAAACGGTAGCCTGCACTATATTGCAATTGAAGCCCTTCCACTGCCCAATACTGTTGAGCCATATTATTTGGTTCTTTTTCACGACCATAACGGAATTGGAAGTCCTTCTGCAGGCACGGATATAATAAACAATAAAAAAACATCATCTGGAAAAACAAAAAAAGACGATAAAGATATACGTATACAACAATTAGAGCGGGAGCTTGAGCAAGCCCGGGAAGACATGCGCAGCATTACTGAAGACCAGGAAGCTGCCAACGAGGAACTGCAAAGCGCTAACGAGGAACTTTTGAGCGGCAGCGAAGAATTGCAGAGTTTGAATGAAGAACTTGAAACCAATAAGGAGGAACTGCAAAGCACGAATGAAGAGTTGACGATTGTAAACCATGAAATTATCAGTTTGAATGAACTGGTAACCGAAGCACGTGATTATTCCGAAGCCATTATTGCCACTATTCACGAACCACTGCTTATTCTCGACAAAAATCTGCGGGTGAAATCGGCCAATAAATCATTCTATAAAAACTTTAAAGTAAAAGAAGCAGAAACGGAAGGAATGCTTTTGTACGATTTAGGAAACGGACAATGGAATATTCCGCGCCTGCGCGAATTGCTGGATGACATCATTCCAAAGAATTCTCACTTCCAGGATTTTGAACTTAAACACAATTTTCCCGGTATAGGCGAAAAAATAATGCTGCTTAATGCAAGCCGTATTATTCAAAAAACACAGCAGGAACAATTAATTTTGCTTGCCATTGAAGACATTACTGACCAGGCCCGTTATTATCTGAAAGAAAAATATTCGCTGAGTCTTATTGAAGCCAGCCGTGACCCGTTGGTTACTATCAGCCCCGAAGGCAAGGTTACCGACATGAATGAGGCAACTGTGAATATTACCGGCCTGACACGGGAAAAACTTACAGGTTCTGACTTCTTCGATTATTTTACCGAACCACAAAAGGCCCGCGAAGTTTACCAGGAAGTATTTGCGAAAGGATCAGTTGCTGATTCCCCGCTTACGCTTAGGCATAAAAACGGCAAGTTGACTGATGTATTATTCAACGGATCGGTTTATAAAGATGATAAAGGAAATGTACTTGGTGCCGTAGTAGTAGCCCACGACATTACGGAGAGAAAGAAGATTAAAGAGAACCTTGAGAAGAGTTTAAAAGAAGTTTCGGCCTATAAATATGCGCTTGATGAATCTTCTATTGTTGCCATTACTGATCAGAAGGGGGTTATCCAGTATGCGAACGACAACTTCTGTAAAATTTCAAAATACACCCGCGAAGAATTAATAGGGCAGGATCACCGCATCATTAATTCCGGTTATCACCCTAAAGAGTTTATCCGCGACTTATGGACCACCATTACCAAGGGAAAAATATGGAAAGGTGATTTAAAAAACAAAGCAAAAGACGGAACCATTTATTGGGTGGAAACTACAATTGTTCCTTTTCTGAATGAGCAGGGAAAGCCTTACCAGTACGTTGCTATCAGGTCAGATATTACGGAGCGGAAAAGGATTGAAGATGAATTGATGGAAGCGAAAGTGTTTGCTGAAAAAGCAACCTCCGTTGCTGAGGAAGCAAAAATTAAAGCCGAAAGCGCCACACTGGTAGCTGAAGAAGCTGTTAAATCAAAGCAACAGTTTTTGTCGAACATGAGCCATGAAATCCGCACCCCCATGAACGCGATTATCGGGTTTACGAAAGTAGTCCTGAAAACAGAACTGACCTCAAAACAACGGGAGTATTTATCTGCGATAAAAATAAGTGGCGATGCTTTAATCGTACTCATTAACGACATACTTGATTTGGCAAAAGTAGATGCAGGGAAAATGACATTCGAGAAAATTCCTTTCAAATTGTCATTATCAATATCGGCTATGCTTCGCTTGTTTGAGGCAAAAATTCAGGAAAAGAATTTAGAATTGGTTAAAGAATACGATGCCGGAATTCCCGAGGTGCTGCTTGGCGACCCTGTGCGTTTACACCAGATTATTTTAAACCTGGTGAGTAACGCCATAAAATTTACCGCGCAGGGTAAAATTACGGTGAGTGTTCGTTTGCTGAGTGAAGATGAAGAGAAAGTAACCATTGAATTTGCAATTGCTGATACCGGAATTGGAATTGCATCCAATAAAATGAATACTATTTTTGGAAACTTCCAACAGGCATCCAGCGATACTTCAAGGTTGTACGGAGGTACCGGATTAGGGCTTGCCATTGTTAAACAATTAGTTACATCGCAAGGAGGAAGCGTGGATGTGAAAAGTAAAGTGGGTGAAGGCTCTGTTTTCAAATTTTCATTAAGCTTTCAAAAAACGGAAGCAAAAGCTGTATTGGAAACGGAACCAATGAGGCTGGATAACGAAATAGGAAAGATAAAAGTACTGGTTGTTGAGGATATGGCACTCAATCAATTACTGATGAAAACCCTGTTGGATGATTTCGGATTTGAATGCGATATTGCCGATAACGGGAAAATTGCCATTGAAAAACTACAGACCAATGCATACGATATTATTTTGATGGACGTGCAAATGCCCTTAATGGATGGATTTGAAGCTACCTATTACATTCGCAACACGTTGAAGTCTAATATCCCTATCATCGCTTTAACCGCGGATGTGACGACGGTGGATCTGGAAAAATGCAAAGCCGCAGGCATGAATGATTACATTGCCAAACCCGTTGACGAAAGAATTTTGTACAACAAAATAGTTGGTTTATTAAAGAGGTCTGCGTCCTTGCCATTAAATGAACAGTGGGCGAATCCAGATGGTCAAAACAAAAAGTTAAAGCGCACTGACCTGGCCGGTCTTAGGCGGCGCACAAAGTCTGATCCGAAATTAATGATGGAAATGATTTCACTTTATCTGGCGCAAACCCTACCTTTAATAAGTGATATGAAACAGAGCTTTCAGGATAAAAACTGGAGTTCATTGCATGCAGTGGTGCATAAAATGATTCCTTCATTTTCGATAGTGGGTATAAGCCAGGATTTCGAAAATATGGCAAAAAAGATTCAGGAATATACGGGCACGCTTCAACACCTGGATGAAATACCCGACCTTGTACTACAGCTTGAAACGGTTTGTAACCAGGCATGTAAAGAATTAGAAGAAGAGTTTAATTTGATTAAAAACACTAATCTATGAAAGCGAAAAATAAGACTTTTGCTGGCAGATGGCGATGCTGTGTTGTTTAAATCATTGAAAATTGATTTCCTCCGGCATGCTGTCACTAAGGTTCTGTCGCATCTGTTGAAAAACTGCAATTTCCCATTAAGAAATCTATCGTTCTGATTACATAAAGCATTGGTTTCCAATGGCCACTTTTTTTCGATATTCCGATAAATCTCTCTAAAAATGGTAGATGCGACAGAACCGAATTTTCAAGTGCCTTGCCAAACCGCCTGTTTCCGGTCCAGGTAAATTTTCTGTATCAAACTATTTTTCGCGTGCAACCCGAAGTAACATTGCCCTGGAAAGAGATTGAAGGATCAGCCAAAAAAGTTTTAACCCGAGGTTATTCCGAATTAAATGCTTTATAGAATTACTATAATAGCATTATGAAAGACGCATAAATCAATATGCCTTAGTTGCCAATATATTTAATCTATATCATCAAGGCGCAAGCGTTTTCCGCCCGGCCAGCCTAACTTTAAGTTTGTACAGTTCGGTGATTAATTTTTGAGTCATTTCAAGGAAGTTGAGCTACTGTATATGGGTAGTTGTTGCTTAACTTCTTTTGATAAGGACGAGCCACTGATTTGACGGGATACGCCACTATAAAAAAGCAGCCTGTTGCAGTACGCATTTTGAAATATCCGCTCTAAAAATATAAGGACATTAATATAAGTATCTGCAAAATTAGTTAACACAGATTTTACATTGAGTTGTCAATTCTGACATATCGAAGGCCTAGTTTTGCGCGAAATTAATTGAATGAAGAAAATATTTATTTTAATTTCCCTGCTTTGGGTTTTTACCCCGGGTTTTTCAGGAAATTTTACACCCGGTAACCTGGTTGTTTTGAGAGTTGGAAGTGGTTCTGCTACTCCATCAAGCGCCGCAACAGCGGTTTTTCTCGATGAATATACGCCGGGCGGAACGCTTGTTCAATCTATTGCTTTGCCTACCACCGCAAATGGCAATAACCATGTTTTAACATTGAGTGGCACTGCAGGCTCTGAAGGTGCTCTTGTGCTTTCAGCCAACGGGCAATACCTGTCATTTGCTGGTTACGATGCAGGTCCTGGCGTTGCTAAGGTTTCATCTGACTCTACTACTAACCGAACCATAGGATATGTGGGTACAAACGGTGTAGTAAATACAGCTACGGGCTTTACTGTTGGTAGCGCATATGTAAAGAATAACATTCGTGGAGCGGTTACCAATGATGGAACGTCTTTCTGGAGTTCAGGAACAGGTTCCGGCTCAACAGGTGGTTTATGGTATTTGCCGGCAGGTTCATTTACAAGTTCGGCGGTTCAAATAAGCACTACAGAAACGAATACACGGGTCAATAACATATTCGGAGGTCAGCTTTATACTTCTTCCGGTGCTGGTTCATTTCATGGTGTTAACTCTGATGGCACAGGTTTGCCAGTTACAAGCGGTCAAACTATGGTTAATCTTCCAGGTATGCCAGGTGCCGATACCAGCTCATCTTCTTATGGATTTTGGTTATTTGATGAAAACCCGAATGTGCCTGGGTATGATGTAATGTATATATGCGATGACCACACTGTTTCTCCCAATGGCGGCCTTTATAAATACTCTTTAGCAGGAGGCACATGGGTATCTAATGGAAACATACCCGGCCCTGTAGGATTAAGGGGTATTACAGCACAGCAAGGTTGTTCAGGAGTTCAACTTTACTTAACTGACGTTACCAGTATATATGGCCTTACAGATAACAGCGGTTACAACGGGACACTTACGGGTACTCCAGCTGTTATTGTATCAGCCTCAACTAATACAATATTCCATGGTTTGGCTTTTGCTCCTGGAACTATTTCCCCAACTGCTTTGGCGGCGGCAGTTACTCCAACCAATGTAACATGTGGAGGGGGTAGTAACGGGTCGGTTAGCACCTCAGTAAGTGGTGGTACAACCCCTTACACTTATAACTGGAGCAATAGCGCAACTACCCAGAACCTGAGCAATGTTCAAACAGGCACTTATTCAGTTACGGTTAACGACGCCGGTGGTTGTTCGGCATCTGCCAGCGCAACTATCAGCCAGCCATTGCCTATTGCGGCAACCCCAACTTCAACAGCTGTTACATGTTATGGTGCGGCTACCGGTGCAATTAGTTTAATCGTTTCCGGCGGCTCTGGTTCATATACTTACAGCTGGACAAACGGCTCAACCAGCCAAAACCTTAGCGCGGTAAATGCAGGCCCTTATTCTGTAACTGTAACTGATGGCCATAATTGCACTTCTACCGCAACAGCAAGTATTACGCAGCCGGCGGCTATTAGTATAGTACCTACGGTAACCAACCTGCCTTGCACAGGTGGGGCCAATACCGGCGCTGTAAATATTGTGGTTACCGGTGGAACAGGCGCTGATACATACCTTTGGAGCAGTGGGGCCACAACCGAAAGCTTAACCGGCCTTAATGCAGGAACATTTACCGTTACTGTTACTGATGCCTCGCATTGCACAGCAACGCTTACTTCGTTTGTCTCACAATCAGGCAGTCTTAATTTAACTGCTGCGGTAACTAATGTAACGTGCTTTGGCCTGTCAAATGGTAGTATCAGTGTTACCGTAACCGGTGGTACGCCTTCGTACAACTATACCTGGGCAGGTGGTACAGGTTCTTCTGTAAGCTCTCTTGCGGCCGGTAGCTATACTGTTACAGTTACCGACCAGGGTGGATGTACGCTGATTAATTCTATCAGCGTATCCCAACCGGCAGCTTTGGTGGCATCGTTATCGGGCCCGGTTAATGAAAGTTGTTATGGCCAGGCAAACGGCGCTATTAGTTTATCAGTTAGCGGTGGAACAAATCCATATCATTTTGCATGGAGCAATACTTCTACCAGTCAGAATTTAGGTAATCTAACCGCGGGTACTTACAGTGTAACTGTTACCGACAGTAATGCATGTTCAGCTACTGCATCGGGTGTTATTAGTCAACCCGACTCAATTGCTATAACCGGAACAGTAACAAATGTTACAACTTTTGGTGGCAACAATGGTGCTGTTTCGCTCAGCGTAACAGGAGGCACACCTGCTTATGTTTATGTGTGGAATACAGGCAGTGGTGCAGATAATACAGACTTAATTGCCAGCCAGTATTGTGTAACGGTTACTGATGCACAAGGCTGCCCTGCCAATGATTGTTTTACTGTTAGCCAACCTACCGGAATTAATCAGATATCTCTTAATAACAGTTTTACGGTTTATTCAAACGGCGACTACCTTGTTTTGAATGCTGATTTGGAAAGCGCTGAATACTGCACTGTGCAGGTAAGAGATATTACCGGCAAAATGGTTTATACCGCTGAGCCGGGTTTAACCACCTTGCTTCAAATGCAAATTGCTACCTCCCGCCTTTCGCAAGGCTGTTATATTGTTACATTGGTTGCTAACGATGGCATAGCCAGTAAAAAAGTTGTTATTACCCGGTAATACTGTATTTTATTTTTCCAGTTTAATTAATTATTTATATGATAAAGAGAATCATTAACCCCTTTACATGTCTTGTTCTTGTGGTTTTAATTGCCAGCTGTGTAAAGCCAAGATTAAGTAACATTAATTACTACCTCAATTCGCAGCCCAAGGGAAGCGATTCGATTAAGGATATTGTAATTAATGAATTTTGCGCCCGCTCACCGGCAAATTACCTGGATAGTGATGATGCAAATATTTCATCGCACTGGATAGAGTTGTTTAACGGAACCGATTCGGCAGTTAGTTTCAGCAATGCTTCATACTATCTTACAGATGATACCACACAACCCGGCATGTATAAGCTTACTGCATTTACTATTGCCCCCAAAGGATATATGGTAGTATTTGCTGACGATTCGAACAAAATTACCCAGCGCTGGATGCATGCAAATTTCAAATTGTCGAAATCGGGAGGTCAGGTTGCTTTGTACAAGGGTATTGCCGGTGGTTTTGTGCCCATATCAATTCACAATTACGATTCGGTTGCAGTATCCGCCAGCAGCGAAGGGCTTTTACCCGATGATGGAAGTGCATGGTATGATTTTACTACGCCAACACCGCTTGCACCCAATACCAATTCGGCAAATAACGCAATTGCAGTGCATTAATAATGCCATTGTAAGCCGGTTACAAATTTGAATTGACTTTTTAAATCAACCCATATACATGAAGAAAATATTTCCGTTTTTGTTACTCCTGGTGCTTTGCAGCGTTAAAAAGACGCCGTACCTGAAACCATATTTTCAGAAGGACATAAATATACAGGAGCCATCAGATATCTGCCTTACCACAGATGATCCTTCGCACTATTATATTGTAAGCAACCGGGGGCAGATAGTTGAAACAGACAGTAATGGAAAAGTGCTGCGCCAAACAAAATGGGATGGCAGCGATTATGAAGCCATTTGCACCAAGGATAACATGATATACGCAGTTGATGAGAGTATGCGCCGGATAGACGTTTTTACCGAGTCGGATTTTAAATTGAAAAAGAGCATGTACCTCAATTACAGTGGTGCACGTAACAAAGGAATTGAGGGAATAGTTTGGGTACCTGAGCAGAAAAAGTTTATCTGCATTATTGAAAAACCTGCTATGGTTATTGAGCTGAATGAGCAGCTTCAGGTTACCAACCAAATGCTTGTAAAGCAGTTTTTTGAGCTTTCTTCAATTACTTACCATGACCATTACCTGTGGTTTTTAGGGGACGAGCAACACCTGGTTCAGAAAGTTAATCCGGAGGATTATTCAATTGTAAACAAGTGGAATATTCCTGTTATTAATCCAGAGGGAATATGTTTTGACAAGGACAATAACTTACTAATAGTAAGTGACGATATGTCCGAACTTTTTAAGTTCAAATTTCCTAATCCATAAAACAGAGCATAGTGAGTTCCGGTAATAGTTAATATGCCGGGATGAGTCATTATCCAACGCTACAAAACGAAAACGATGAAAAGAATTTCAATATACATTGCTTTAATAGCCCTGCTTTCGCCTCTGGCATCTATGGCACAGTTTACTTTTACCAATGGCAATAATTCGCTGGAGTTAAGCGGTTACCTGATTGGTTTTTACCAGTATCGCCCTAAGTTTCCCGGCGACCCGGATGCTGGTAACTATAAGAAAAATACCTTCGATTTGGATGATGCCCGTTTCAATATAAAAGGCTTTGTAAAAGGTGGCCTCAGGTTTGAGGTGGAACTTAACTTTGCTGATATTATTGCATTTATACAAACACCAACCGACCAAACCGCTGTGCCACTGACAGAAGCTCACATTAATTATGTAAATCCGTATGTTAATCTCGAGGCAGGTTATTTTAAGCTACCATTTTCGCCAAGCTCAATGATTGATAAGGTTCCATCTCCGTTTTTGGCCCGGGCTACAATTGTTGACGGTACCTACTTTAGCCGCCGGGATGCAGGCGCTATGGTTTACAAAGATTTCTGGCACCAGCGCATAAACGTTTATGCAGGAGTTTGCAGCGGTGATGGCGAATTAATACTAGCAGGGGTAACTGACCCCAATGGTAAACCTGAATATTTTGGACGCGTTGAAATTTCATCAGCTTATTACCGGTTAGAGGAGATGGATAAGAGAAATTTAGCGGTTCCTTTAGCCCGTATTGGCGCTGATGTCCGTTATAACGATAAAACGCAGTTTACAGGCGCAGGAACCGGCAGCACTGTTTATGCGCTTGATAACGTAATGAACATTGACGGAAAGAAACTTACCTATGGAGCTGATGCTGCATTTATGTGGCATGGATTTTCGGCCCAGTTTGAAATGGATTGGAGTAACAACTATGCTGCACCCGGAACCCCACTGGCTGAGCAGATAAATCAATATAATACCAAGTTTTACAGGGATGGCGGCTACCTGTTACAGGCCAACTACTACAACAAATTATTGCGTTCAGCCATTGCAGTAAGATATGATGAAATGAACCAAAGCGATTTGGCAGGTGATTATAATACCAGCGGCAAATTTTTAGGCATACAACAGCGCACGGTAACTTTTGCTTATAACTTATTTGCCCTGCCTTCAAACCTTACTATTAAAATTCATTATGCCTTGCGGTTAAAGGAGCCGGATACCGATATAAAATGGAAGGAAGACGAATTCCGTGCTGGATTTCAGTATACATTTTAGTAAGGTCTTTGCAAATCCGGCAATAAACACATTGCAGCTTGTAGCTTACAAATTACAAAATGTATAAAGTATAATATTACGGTATAAGTTGTTTTATGGTGCTACATGTCCAAATTGTTAATTCAGGGACTGTTACCGGCGTTCAAATACGCATCAGAACGTGTTATTACCCATATGATTTTTTTCAATGGGCAGTGCCCCTGTCTTTTTAAAACGGAAGATATATATTAACCAAATATTAAAATTTTCCGCAGATTTATTCGATAACAGGCTGTTAACAATTTTATAACGGTGGCGGGGTTTCTTTGCGTTACCCTGGAATTTAGTCTTAGACACACTAAAAAATATTTAAACATGAGAAAATTAATTTATGTGCTGGTACTGTATTTATTTGCAATACAGTTGGCCAATGCAACGTTAAGTAACCCATCGCCATTTAATCTTACTACAGGTAACTGGACTTTGACTGGATGGAACAGCGGTGTAGCTGCAGCAAGTTATCCCGGTAATGGTGCTATCGGCTCAAACACAACTACTGGTGTGGTTGCAGGGGCAACAAATGCCAATATGGTTTTTTGGACCGCAAGTGCGGGTGACCCAACTTTGGCTGCTACTCCCAGTGCCAATTATGCAGGCAGTTATTCTACTTGTCCGAACGGTTCAATTTGTGGTAATGGTACCAGTGGATTCTACTTTAATAACACAGGAGGCAGCGATATAGGATACGCCTGTCTGGGCCTTAATACAACCGGACGGACAAACATTCAGGTAAGCTGGCAAGGGCTTACTATTGCTTCAGGCGCGCGGCAATATGGCATAAGACTTCAGTACCGCGTTGGAACTACCGGTGCATTTACCGATGCCAATGCAACACCGTCAAATATTTTATACAATGCCGGCACTACCGGTACCAATCAAACATTTAGTGCCATTACATTGCCGGCTGCCTGCAATGGCGTAACAAACCTGCAATTAGTATGGGTTTACTATTATATTGGCCCATCTACAGGTACAAGGCCTCAACTCGGTATTAATAATATTACAATATCATCATCTGCGGCCATTCCATCTATAGCAATTGCCAACAATGGCTCCCAAACTGGTATTGCTAATATCAGTCAGGGTTCGGTAAGTAATGTGTTATCTACCTTTAAAATTACGGAAGGTGGGGTTGCCGCAGCCACATTAAACAGCCTTGCATTTGTTACCGGTGGAACTTATGCCAGTACAGATATCAGCAATTTTCAGCTTTGGACAAACAGTACTAATACTTTTCCAGGCAGTTCAGTTGCTTCACAATCTTCTTCAACAGGACATGGCGAAACAATTACCTTCAGTTCT
>Ga0182013_10000951_pt1 | contig 40106 bp, 28 predicted proteins | sample 612S2MmetaG_FD_120487 | JGI IMG/M metagenome (GOLD analysis project Ga0182013, IMG submission 120487) | Permafrost microbial communities from Stordalen Mire, Sweden - 612S2M metaG | ecosystem: Environmental > Terrestrial > Soil > Wetlands > Permafrost | place: Sweden: Stordalen | collected... | reverse complement strand
GCGGTCAAGGTTGTGGGCAAGGACGGCGTCATCACCATCGAAGAGTCGAAGACCATGCACACCGGTCTGGAGACGGTCGATGGAATGCAGTTTGACCGCGGCTACCTGAGCCCCTACTTTGTCACCGACGCCGAGCGGCTGGAAGTGATTCAGGAAGATCCCTATATTCTGATCTACGAGAAGAAGATCAGCGCCATGAAGGACTTGCTGCCCTTGCTGGAGCAGGTTGCCCGTGGCGGCAAGCCGCTTCTGATTATTGCCGAGGATGTCGAGGGCGAAGCCCTGGCGACTCTGGTAGTCAACAAGCTGCGCGGCACGCTGAACGTGGCTGCCGTCAAGGCTCCCGGTTTCGGCGACCGCCGCAAGGCGATCCTGGGCGACATTGCCATCCTCACCGGCGGCAAGGCCATCACCGAGGATCTGGGCATCAAGCTGGAGGGCGTGAAGCTCGAGGATCTGGGCCGCGCCAAGCGCATCACCATTGACAAGGACAACACCACCATCGTGGATGGTTCCGGCAAGGCCTCGGACATTGAAGGCCGCGTCAAGGAGATCCGCACGCAGATCGAGAAGACCACCTCGGACTACGACCGCGAGAAGCTCCAGGAGCGGCTGGCCAAGCTGGTCGGCGGCGTCGCGATCATCAAGGTCGGTGCGGCCACCGAGACCGAGCTGAAGGAGAAGAAGGCTCGCGTCGAGGATGCGCTGCACGCCACCCGCGCGGCAGTCGAGGAGGGTATCGTCCCCGGCGGCGGCGTGGCCCTGGTACGCACCATTCCAGCCGTCGATGAGCTGATCAAGACGCTGCATGGCGACGAGAAGATCGGCGCCAACATCGTCCGCCGCGCGCTCGAAGAGCCGCTGCGCCAGATCGTCGCAAATGCCGGCGAAGAGGGCGCGGTGGTGGTGGCCAAGGTGTTTGTGGGCAAGGAAAAGGACAGTGACACCTACAACCCGCACTTCGGCTACAACGCGCAGACCTCGGTCTACGAGGATCTGGTCAAGGCCGGCGTCATCGACCCGACCAAGGTAACCCGGACGGCGCTGCAGAATGCCGCCTCGATCGCTGGTCTGCTGCTGACCACAGAAGCTCTGGTAGTCGAAATTCCAGAGCCCAAGTCGGCCCCGGCCGGCGGCCACGGCGGCGGCATGGAAGGCATGTACTAGCACCTGCGGTGCGGCCAGCCGCGCCTTCGGCGCAAAAACAAAGGCCTCCAGCTTCGGCTGGGGGCCTTTTGCTGTTTGCACGAGGAGGTACGCGCCAGGCAGGGCAATCGCATTTGAAATTTGAGCAAGAAATGAAGGGTCCGGGCTTTAGCCTGTACATAAATAGCGCAAAATCTGTTGGGCTTCAGCCCCTGAGGGACAGCCATTGTGTAGATTGGTCCTCGGTTTCGGCGGGCGCGTGGTGCCGATTCCATCAAAACTACAAACTCGCACTGGTACGGTCTCTCCCCTCAGGGACTAAAACCCCTTCTTTTCAGCAAATTAACGTACGGGCTGAAGCCCGTACCCTTCAACGATTCAAGTGCGATTGCCTTGACGCGCCTGGCTTGATCCAGTTCAGGACCAGCGCTCCCGTGCTAGCCTTGAATTGGAAGAACTTCTCCCGGCGAGCCGGTGAGTTTCTTATGAGGCCTGAATCGTTTGGCGGTCACCCCTATCCAGCCTCCTGAACTGAATGTTTTTGACCCCTACCGCCGGCTTCAAGCCGCGCCGGAGCCCCCGCGCCAGCGACGCAAGCTGGCGGGCAAGTTCGCCCTCGCCCTCCTCCTCGCTCTGGCGGTGATTACCGGCTCGCTGGCCGGGCTGACGCTGGTCTATTCGGTCGATCTGCCGCAGATTCACGACCTGGAACACTATCGCCCCTCGACCGTCACCGAACTTTACGACCGGAAGGGGCGCGTGATCGGTTCGTTTGCGATCGAGCGGCGCGAGGTGATCAATTACAACGACTTTGCCCCGGTCCTGTGCCAGGCCGTTATCTCCATTGAAGACAAGGACTTCGAGTCGCACTGGGGGATTAACGTCCTGCGCATTGGCGGGGCCTTATGGCACGATCTGGTCAGCCACGGCCGTGCCCAGGGCGCCTCCACACTGACCATGCAGTTGGCCCGCAACCTCTTTCTTTCCTCCGAGCGTACTGCCGGCCGCAAGCTTCAGGAGGCCTACCTGGCCATCCAGATCGAGCGCGCCTTCACCAAGCAGCAGATCTTCACCCTCTATGGCAATCAGATCTACCTGGGGAGCGGAATGTACGGCTTCGAGGCCGCCTCCCAGTTCTACTTTTCCAAGCACGCCCGGGATCTAACGCTGACCGAGGCGGCTCTGCTGGCCGGTCTGCCCAAGGGGCCGGTGGCCTACTCGCCGATTCTCAACCCCGAAAAGTGCCTTCGCCGGCGCAATCTGGTGCTCACCGAGATGGAGTCCGACCGGGTCATCTCCCACGAGCAGGCCGAGCAGGCCCGCAATGCCCCGCTGGGGCTGAATATTGCCCAGCCGGAGATGTCGGTGGCCCCCTGGTTTGAGGAAGCGGTGCGGCAGGAGCTGGACAGCCGCTTCGGCGCGGACGAGGTGCACGAAGCGGGCATGAAGATCGAAACCACGCTCGATCTGGACCTGCAAAAAACTGCCAACGCCGCCGTGGCCGACGGCCTGGCCACCTACGAGCGGCGGCGCGGCTGGGTGGGTCAAGACGGCCCGGGAAAGCTGCAAAACGTGCTCGCCTCTGGCAGCACCATCGAGGATTATCGGCATCCGGACTGGGTGGTGAAGACTGGCCCCGGCGACTACGTTCATGCCGTGGTCACACGCGTGCTGCCGCTGGAGATTCACGCCCGCGTGGGCAAGGACGAGGTGGTCATCCTGCCCGAGGACTGGCAGTGGACCGGGCAGCGGCTGGCCGACGCCCTGGTCAAGCCGGGCGATGTGATCTACGTCCACCTCACCGGCATCATGGAGGGTGCGGCGCGCCGGGCCACGCTCGAACAGGACTCCGGCGCCCAAGGCTCTCTGCTGGCCGTGGACAACGCCAGCGGCGACGTGCTGGCCATGGTGGGCGGGCGCGACTATGCGCTTTCGCAGTTCAACCGAGCGACGCAGGCCCAGCGGCAGACCGGCTCCAGCTTCAAAATTTACGACTACACCGCCGCCATCGAGGACGGCGCCAAGCCCGGCGACATCATCATCGATGGGCCGGTCAGCTTCGGCGGCTACACTCCCCACAACTACGAAAACGACTACCGGGGCGCGATGACCCTGACCAACGCCTTCGCCGAATCGCGCAACATTCCCGCCCTGAAACTGGCCGCGCGCGTGGGCATTCACAAGGTCATCAACGTGGCCCACCGCTTCGGCGTCACCACGGAGATTCCCGCCTACCTGCCCATCGCCATCGGCGCGGTTGAGATCACGCTCGAAGAGCAAGTGGCCAGCTACTCGGTCTTCCCCAACGACGGCATTCGCGTCAGCCCCCGCCTGATCCGCAAGGTCACCAACGCCGACGGCATCACGCTCTGGTCGGATCCGCCCGCTGTGAATGAGGTGATCGGCCAGCCGACGGCTCGCACCATGATGACCCTGCTCAAGGCCGTCATCCAGCACGGCACCGGCGCGGCCGCCTCCCACCTGAACCACCCGCTGGGCGGCAAGACGGGCACCACCAGCGACTACACCGACGCCTGGTTCCTCGGCTTCTCGCCCTCGGTCACCTGTGGCGTGTGGGTGGGCTATGACAGCCGCCAGTCGCTGGGCGAAAAGGAGACCGGCGCTCGCGCCGCGCTGCCCATCTGGATGACCTTGATGCGCGCCGCCATCAACGGCAAGGACGACGAGCAGTTTCCGGGAAACGTAAAGGCCAATTTCACGCCGACGTCCGCCACACCGCCCGCCCAACAACAGACGCCTGCCCCGCTCGCGCCGTCTCCCAAGCCTTTTGCGCCTTCCAAGCAGCCTGCGCCGTCCAGCAAGCAGCCGCCTGCCTCTAAATTGCCGCCGCCTTCGAAACCGCCCTCCGCTCCCAAATCAGGGCCGCCCGCCAATTCCGAGCCGTCTTCCAAATTGCCGCCGCACGCGAGATCGGGAGCAGCCCTCGCCGCAGCCAAATTGCCCACAGCTCGACCGGCGGCCGGCGGCTCGTCCTCCAGGCCCATGAAATCGGCCGCGCACACCGGACCGCGCAAGAATTCAGCCCCCAAAACTGCCGCGCCCACCGGTCCAGCAGAAAAGCCGTCCGTTCAAACCGTCGCCAGGGCCAAGCCGCTGGTGAAGCCAGCATTACCTCCGCCGGCCGCTTCCGCCAAGGCTAGGGGAGCCGTCAAGCCCGCACTGGCTCCCGTTCCGGTTGGGAATTAGAGCCTTTTCACTGATGGTGTAAAGTCTGGGTGCCCCATCCCTTCGACGTTGCTCAGGGCAGGCTCTCGCCGCTGTCATCCTGAGCGGAGCGCAGCGGAGTCGAAAGCCTGCCCTGAGCGCAGCCGAAGGGGACCTGTTTCTTGCAACTTTTGCGGCTAGGATGGGAACCTGAAACCGTTATCCTGAAAGCAAGCGCGGGCCACGCATCATGGACCTCTACGAGAAAATCCGCACACTGCCCACCGATCCCGGCGTTTACCTCTACAAAAACGCCGAGGGCGAGGTCATCTACGTTGGCAAGGCCAAGAATCTGCGCGCGCGGGTGCGTTCTTATCTGCTGGAGGCCGCGCAGGCCAACGCCAAAACCGGCTCGCTGATGCGCGAGGCCGTCGATCTCGACTACATTCTGGCGGGCAATGAGAGCGAGGCGCTGGCGCTTGAGACCAACCTCATCAAGGAGCGCCGGCCGCGCTTCAACATTCTGCTCAAGGACGACAAAAGCTACCCCTACGTCAAGCTGACCCTGGCCGATCGCTTCCCCAAGGTCTTCGTCACCCGCCGCCTGCTGAAGGACGGCGCGGCCTACTACGGCCCCTACTTTCCCGGCAGCCTGGCCTGGCGCGTCGTCGAGCTGATCCACCGCAGCTTTCTCATTCCCAGTTGCAAGGTCGATCTCTCGCGCTACCATCCCCGCGCCTGCCTGCAGTACTACATTCACCGCTGCCTCGGCCCCTGCGTCGAGGGCCTCACCACGCTGGAGATTTACAAAAATGCCCTCCGCGACGCGCAACTGCTCCTCGAAGGCCGCCACAGTGAACTCGAACGCACTCTGACGGCGCGCATGATGGCCGCCGCCGAAGCCGAGAACTTTGAGGCCGCCGCCCGTCTGCGCGACCAGCTCTCCACCGTCCGCCAGCTCCAGGAAAAGCAGCGCATGGCCACCGCCGGGCTGGACGACGACGCCGACGTCTTCGGCTACCACTACGAAGCCGGCGCGCTGGCCGTCAATCTCTTCCATCTCCGCGCCGGCAAGATCGTCGACCGCCGCGAGTTTTTCTGGGAAGAGCTGCCCGAACTGCTCGAAGCCGCGGAGCCCGATTCGCTTGAAGCCACGAACTCTGACTCGGCCTTGTGTCAGGGCACGACTTCAGTCGTGCCGCCAATGGAGCTAGATGAGAATGGGGCTTTAGCCCCTGTGGGAGAGGCTGGCAGCGAAGTAAAATTTCACGCCGGCCAACTCTTCTCTGCCCTGCTCAAGCAGCTTTATATCGACCAGCACTACGTCCCGCGCTCGATCCTCGTCCCGGCCGATTTCAACGACCGCGAGTCCCTGGCCGCCCTGCTCACCGAGCGCGCCGGCCATCGCATCGAAATCGCCGTCCCGCAGCGCGGTGAGAAAAAATCCCTGATTGACCTGGCCGGGCAGAACGCCCGTCAATCCTACATCCAGCGCTTCCGCGTTCTCGAGCCCTCGCGCAAGGCCATTCAAGAGGCCCTCGCAGACACGCTGATGCTCCCAGAGCTACCCCGCCGCATCGAGTGCTTTGACATTTCGCACCTTCAGGGCGCGGAAACCGTAGCCTCGCTGGTGGTCTGGGAGGACGGCAAGATGAACAAGCAGGCCTATCGCAAGTTCAAGTTACTGACCGTCCTCGGCGTGGACGATTTCGCCTCCATGCGCGAGGTGGTCACGCGCCGCTACCGCCGCCTGCTCGATGAGAACAACGGAACCGATGTTTTGAAAGGGCACGACTTCAGTCGTGCCGCCAAGGCCGTAAAAAAGGAAGGGGCTTTAGCCCCCGAGGGAAGATCCCCGAAATCCAGAGAACCCCGCACCCTTCCCTCGCTCATCCTCGTCGATGGCGGCCTGGGCCAGCTTCATGCCGCTGCCGAAGCCCTTGAATCCCTCGGCCTGACCTCGCAACCCTTGGCCTCGATCGCCAAGCGCGAGGAGATCATCTACCTCTACGGCAACGAGGACGAGCCCATCGTCCTCGACCGCCGCTCGCCGGTACTGCACCTGATTCAGCTCATCCGCGACGAAAGCCACCGTTTCGCCGTCGGCTACCATCGCCAGCGCCGGGCGATGCGCGACCGCGATTCGGAGCTGCTGGAGATTCCCGGCGTGGGCCGGCAAACCCGCCAGCGCCTTCTAACTCACTTTGGTAGCCTGCGCGACGTGCAGCAGGCCACCGCCGCGTCGCTGGCCGCCGTAGTCCCAAGCAAGACCGCCGAGGCTATCTGGCGGCATTTTCACAAGGAGCAGCCGGCGAGCTGAACCGTGCGACTGACGGAGCAACGCCTGGCGATTCGCACAGCGCAGGCCGCCGGGCGGCGCGGCTTTTGGTACTGTTGAGCTATGTCCGAAACCGCGATGCAATCCGATCTGACCGCTCTTGACCTGGAATCCCTGGCCGCCGATGTGGTGGCGAAGGCTATGAAAGCCGGCGCCACGGACGCCGAAGCCGTGGCGCGCGAGGGCAATGAGTTCTCGGTCAGAGTGCGCCTGGGCAAGGTGGAGACGCTGGAGGAATCCGGTTCGCGCGGCCTTGGGCTGCGGGTTTTTCTCAGGCGGCGGTCGGCCTCGGCCTCGACCAGCGACCTGACGGCGGAGGGGATCGAGCAGCTTGTCGAGGGCGCGCTCGAGCTAGCCAAGGTCACCGAGGAAGACCCCTTCAGCGGCCTGCCGGAAAAAGAGGAATTCGGCGCGTTCCCCGGCGATCTTCACCTGTACGACGAGGATGTGTACTCGCTGCCCGGCACGGAACGCATCGAGTGGGCGCGGCGGGCCGAGGCAGCGGCGCTCGCCTCCGACCCGCGCCTCACCAACTCCGACGGGGGCAGCTTTGAGGCGGCAACAGGGCGCAAGGCGCTGGCCAACTCGCGCGGCTTCGTGGGCGGCTACCGGTCGAGCTACGCCGGGGTTTCGGCGGCTCCGGTGGCCGTGGAGGCCAATGGGCAGATGCAGCGCGACGGCTGGTGGTCGAGCGCGCGGCGGCTGGCCGACCTGGATTCGCCCGAGTCCGTCGGCCGGGAGGCGGCGCGGCGGGCCTTGCGGCGGCTGGGCGCGCGGCGTGTGCCGACGCAGCAGGTTCCCATCATTTTTGCGCCGGAGGTGGCGCGCTCGCTGATTGGCACGATCTTCGAGGCAGCCTCGGGCGACGCCATCTGGCGCGGAGCTTCGTTTTTAGCGGGGAGACTGGGCAAACAGATTGCCGCGCCCTCCCTGACGGTCATCGACGACAACATCATGCTGCTGCCGACGGGAATGGGCGGCTTCGGGACGACTCCCTTTGACGGCGAGGGGCTGCCCACGCGGCGCACGGTGGTGGTCGAGCAGGGGGTGCTGCGCAACTACCTGCTGAACACCTACACGGCGCGCAAGCTGGGGATGAAGTCCACCCACAACGCCGCGCGCGGCCTGGCCGGCACACCAGGCATCGGCTGCGGCAACTTTTACCTGGAGCCGGGGACGCTGACTCCCGAGCAGATCATCGCCGCCGTTCCCGCCGGGCTTTACGTCACCAGCCTGATGGGCTTCGGCGTCAACACCGTCACCGGCGACTACTCGCGCGGCGCGACAGGTTTGTGGATTGAAAACGGCGCGCTGACCCACGCCGTTGAAGAGGTCACCATCGCCGGCAACCTGGCCGAAATGCTCAAGAACGTGGCCGCCATCGGCAACGATTTGGAGTTTCGCGGCGCGGCGGCCTCGCCCACGCTGCGCATCGACGGCATGACGATTGCGGGGAGTTAGCAATCAGAGCGTTTGCTGCGCTAGTACCATGCACGTGTGGTTTGGATTACCGGCCACGAAAGTTGAGTGCCTCAGATCCCGTTTTTGGGACCTGAGGAATTACGAATTCACGCGGTCGCAGTAAGTGGAGTCAGCGAGCCGGGAAGTTAGCGAATAATAAATTTAGCAAGTTAGCAAGTTAGCAACTCGACGAGTTAGTGAGTTGGAAAGTTGCGAGTCAGCAAGGGAGCAGTCCGGCAAGTTGGCCGAGCCTTGCTCGCGCTGGCGGAGTTTCCGGGGTCGGAGCGGATGGACGGGACGGATCAGGGCGCAGCGGCGGCTTCGAGGCATTCTTCCGGGACTGCCATGCGGGAGATTGCCTTTGACCCGGCCAAACCGGGGGCGGCGCTCGATCAGCTGCCCGCGCGGCCGGCGGTCTTCGCGCTTTATGGCGCGGAGGCTCACGCCGAGCCCTACATCGGCCGCACCCCCAACCTGCGCGCGAGACTGGCCCGGCTGCTTCAGCCTTCGGCGCGCCATCCGCGGCGGTTGCAGTTGGCCGGGCGGGTGCGGAGGATTTGCTGGCGGCTTACCGGCTCGGAGTTCGAGTCGCTTCTGGCGCAGTTTTCGCTGTTGGAAGCGATTTACGGCGCCAAAGCCCTGGAACGGATGCACCTACGGGCCCCGGCCTTTGTGCGCTTTCTGGGCGGGAACCCATACCCGCGCATTACCGTCACCCATCGCCCTAGCCAGCGCGAGGCCGATTGGGCTTACGGGCCGTTTCCGTCGCGGGCGGCCGCCGAACGCTTTGCCGACGAGGCGCTCAAGCTCTTTCTGCTGCGCCGCTGCACCGACGACTTGGCCCCCAACCCCGCTCACCCCGGCTGCGTTTACTCGGAGATGAAAATGTGCCTCGCGCCCTGCTACCAGGGCTGCACAGACGAACGCTACGCGGAGGAGGCAGCAGCGGTGGAGCGGTTTCTGGCCACGCGCGGCGAGAGCCGGCTGGTGCAACTCCGCGCCCAGCGCGACGAGGCCTCGGCCAACCTGGAATTCGAGACCGCCGCCGCTCTGCACGCGCAGGTTGCCCGCGTCGAGAGCGTCAGGGCGCTGGCTCCGGAGCTGGTTCGCCCGCTCTCGCGGCTTCGGGCGATCATCCTGCAAGCCGCGGCCGACCCTGGCGAGGTCGCCGTCTTCCTCTACGAAAACGGCCGACTGCGTGGACCGGCCGGATTTTCGACTCTGGGCATGAGAATCCAGAACGAGCAATCGGGCTCCACTTCGCTGTTTGCCCACCCGATGGCGATCGACCCAATTCCGGAGGCGGCCGACTCCAAGCAAGCAGAGGATCAAATCGCTCCCTTGGAGGGCACGGGCTTTAGCACGTGCATCAACGCAACAAAATCTGGAGAGGCTTTAGCCCTGGAGGAAAGTTTCCTAGGAGATGCGATTGCTGTTCCCGATTGTTCTGAAACTGTGAGCAATCAACCCGCCAAGCTTGCGCGCGGCGCGCTCGAAGCCCGCATGGAGGCGGCTTTGGCCGCTTTGGCAGAGGACTCTGAAGCCCTATCGGCAACCCTCCGCCAGGGCTATCTGGCGCTCGTCAAGCGCTGGTACTACCGCCCTGAAGCCCGCCGTACGGGCGAAATCTTCTTCCCCGACGCCGAAGGCCGCTGGCCAGTGAAGGCGCTGCTGCGTGGAGTGGGGCGGGTTGCGGGAAAAATGCTGACCGACGGCGGTCATACCGCGTAATCTGACGGAAATCTGCCGGTTTCAGTTGCCAGGGTCCAGCCCTGCCGCCGACGGTTCAGGACTCCCGCGCCTCCGCGCTGATACACTGACGGGGCAAGGAGATGCGCCCAAAAGCCTATGGTTGAGCTGCTTCCATCGATTCTTTCAGCGGATTTTTCCCATTTGGCGGATCAGGTTGCCGCGGCCAGCCGAGGCGGCGCTTCCGTCGTTCACGTGGATGTGATGGACGGCCATTTTGTGCCCAACATCACCATCGGGCCAGTGGTGGTCAAGAGCCTGCGCCAGGTGACCCAACTGCCGCTCGACTGCCACCTGATGATCGAGAACCCGGACGAGTTCATTCCCGCCTTCGCCGAGGCCGGGGCCGACTGGGTGAGCGTCCACTATGAAACCTGCCGCCACCTGCACCGCTCGCTCGAGTTGATCGGCCGCTACGGCATGAAGCCGGGGGTGGTGGTGAATCCCGCCACTCGCGTCGATCTGCTCACGGAGATTCTGCCCATGATCCACCATGTGCTGGTGATGAGCGTGAATCCAGGCTTTGGCGGGCAGAAATTTATTGAATTCTCGCTGGATAAAATCAAGCGGCTGGCCGAGTTGCGCCAGGAGCTGGGGCTGGCGTTTAGAATCGAAGTGGATGGCGGCGTGACGCGCGAGACGGTGAGCCGCATCGTCCAGGCAGGAGCGGAGCTGCTGGTGGCCGGCAATGCCATTTTTGGCGCGGGGCGGCCGGAAGAAGATGTGCGCACGCTGCTCGCTTTGGCCCGCCAGGCCGCGGGCGAGTGAAAGAACAGCTTTTAGCTGTCAGCTCTCAGCTTTGCATTTCTCCAGTTTGCGTCCAAGAGTAAGAAGGGCAAGCACTTCTGGAGCAGGACAACTAGCTAAAAGCTAATGGCTAACAGCTAATAGCTGATTTTTTTGCAGGAAACAGGCTTTTGGCCGCCGACGGGCGGCAAGCCGCAATGAGGGGTTATGAACCGGTTGACCAGGAAGATTGCCGCGATCGCTTTGGCGGTTCTGGTGCTGGGCGCAGTTTCGGCCCAGGCCAAGGAAAAGCAGCCCAAGCACAAGAAGAATCAGGATCTGAGCACCAACCCGCTGGCCAACGTGAAATCCCGGCAGCCCGACAAGGAGCTCTTCGACAAGGCCATGACCGCCATGAAGAAGGGCCGCTACGACGTGGCGCGGCTTGATTTGCAGACCATGCTCAACACCTATCCCGACTCCGAGTACCGTATGCGCGCCAAGTTGGCCGTGGGCGACACCTGGTTCAAGGAGGGCGGCACGGCGGCCTTCGCCCAGGCCGAGTCCGAGTACAAGGACTTCATCACCTTCTTCCCCAACGCTCCCGAAGCCGCCGAGGCGCAGATGAAGGTGGCCGACATTTTCTATCATCAGATGGAAAAGCCCGACCGCGACTACACCAACGCCCTGCGCGCCGAGCAGGAGTACCGGACGATGATCAACCAGTTTCCAGACTCGAAGCTGGTTCCTCGCGCCAAGCAGAAACTGCGCGACGTGCAGGAGGTTCTGGCCGAGCGCGAGACCCAGATCGGCCTTTACTATGAGAGTCAGGAAGAATACACCGCCGCCATTGCCCGCCTGCAAACCGTAGTCGACACCTACCCGCTCTACTCGAAGAGCGACCTGGTGCTGCTGGCCATCGGCGATTCCTATGCCGGCGAAGCCCGCTCGATCCAGGCTGCGCCCGGTCTTGCCGCCGCGGTCAAGGAGCGGATGCGCGCCGAGTATCAGAACAAGGCCGCCGCAGCCTACGCCAAGGTCATCACGCGCTATCCAATGGCCCCCCACGTGGACGATGCCCGCGACCGGCTGGTGGCCATGAATCGTCCCATTCCCGAGCCCACCCAGGAAGCCCTGGCCGAGAACGACGCCGAGGAGCGCAGCCGTCAGCCCCTGCGCTTCACCGATAAAACCTTCGACATCATCAAGCACGGACCCTCGGTGGTCGAGGCCGTACACGTGGGCGAGCCCACACTGGAAGACCCGCAGCGAGTCACTGCGCCTGCGGTGACCAAGCAGAATCTGACGCTCTTCAACGCCGCCATCAATACCGGCAAGCCCGCCTCCACCTCCGTGGTGCTGACGCCTTCGGCCGTCAATGAGCCGCCGCGCAGCGACCAGCCCTCGTCAGCGCCCTTGCAGGGAGTAGGGCCCGCGGGCGGCACCGGCGTCGGCGTTCAGGTGGTGAGCGCGCCATCCAGCCCTGCCGCGGCCAGCACCGAAGCTGTCCTCAAGCCGGTAGGCCCCAATAACACTGTCATGCCCGCCGCGGAAAAACCGGTCGAGCCTCCCGACCAGGTCAATGACGTCAAGCCTGGCTCGGCGGCCGCCCTCGCTGCCTCTGCGAAGAAGAAGCCCAAGGCCGACCTGAGCGACGAATCCTCCAGCAAGAAGAAAAAGAAGAAGGGGTTCTCCAGGCTGAATCCGTTCTAAACGCTGTCCAGGCTGCCCCCCTTTTTCCGGGACAACCAATTTCCGCTGAAAAGGCCGCATCGCAACAGGGTGCGGCCTTTTCAGTGGCGTGGGTCTACGGCGCAGCATTTTGTCGCCCGTCAAACCCTCTGCCGCCATCTGCTAAAGTTATGAGTAGTCTCCTCGCCTAAAAACCTTATTTTCAATGGTTTTTTCGCAGATTACTGGGAGGCTCGACCAAAAAAATTATGCCCCACGACCTGCCCAAAGCCTACGACCCGACCGCCATTGAAGACCACTGGGCCGAATACTGGGTGCGCGAGAAGCTTTTCGCGCAGCCCGCGCCCGATACAGCTAGTTCTGCCGGGAACCTCTCCGCGAGCGAAGCGAGCCTCCGCTCGGCCGGCGAGGCCTTTACCATTCTGCTGCCGCCGCCCAATGTGACCGGCCGGCTGCACATGGGCCATATGCTCAACCAGACGGAGATGGATATTCTCACCCGCTGGCGTCGCATGATGGGCCGCCGCGCTCTCTGGCTGCCGGGCACCGATCATGCCGGCATCGCCACGCAGATGATGGTCGAGCGCCAGTTGATCAGCGAGGGCAAGACCCGCCAGCAGCTTGGCCGCGAAGCCTTCGTCGAGCGCGTTTGGGAGTGGAAGCGCCACTACGGCGGCGCCATTCTCGACCAGATGAAGCGCCTGGGCGCGTCGGTCGATTGGCAGCGCGAGTACTTCACCATGGACGAGCACCTGTCGGTAGCTGTCAGGGAGGCCTTCGTCCGGCTGCACGAGCAGGGGCTGATCTATCGTGGCGCCTACATCGTCAACTGGTGCCCCCGCTGCCAGACCGCCATCAGCGACCTCGAGGTCGTCCACGAGGAGCAGAATGGCCACCTGTGGGAGATTCGCTACCCGGTCATCGATGCGGAGGGTAAGGACACCGGCGAGTTTTTGACCGTCGCAACCACCCGTCCCGAAACCATGCTGGGCGACGTGGCCGTGGCCGTTCATCCCGAGGACGAGCGCTACCTGCACCTGCACGGCAAAAAGCTGCGGCTGCCTTTGGTGGGCCGCGAGATTCCGATTATTTTGGACGAGTGGGTCAGCCGCGACTTCGGCACCGGCGCGGTCAAGGTGACCCCGGCGCACGACCCCAACGACTTTGCCCTGGGCGAGCGCCACCATCTGCCCTCGATCAACGTGATGGACGCAACCGGCCACATCAACGCCGAAGGCGGAGCCTACGCCGGCCTGGACCGCTATGTGGCCCGCAAGCGCATCGTCGCCGACCTCGAAGAACAGGGCCTTCTGGCTGCGGTGAAGGACTACACCAACAATGTGGGCCACTGCGACCGCTGCAAGACGGTCGTCGAGCCGCGGCTTTCGACGCAATGGTTTGTTGCCGTCAACAAGTCGCCCAAGGACGGCCTCCCCTCGATGGCCGAGATGGCCCGCAAGGTGGTTGCCCCCGATGCCGACGGCAAAAAGGCCATCACCTTTACGCCGGAGATGTACGAAAAGACCTATCTCAGCTGGATGGAAAACATTCACGACTGGTGCATCTCGCGCCAGCTCTGGTGGGGCCATCGCATTCCGGCCTGGCACTGCGCCGACTGCCACAAGATCACCGTCGCCCGCGTCGATCCAACCGCCTGCGCCCATTGCGGCTCGGAGAAGATCACGCAGGAAACCGACGTTCTCGACACCTGGTTCTCCTCGGGCCTCTTGCCGGTCTCGGTCTTCGGCTGGCCGAATCTTACCCCGGAAAATCGCGCTGATTTCGACGCCTTCTATCCCACCAGCCTGCTGGTCACCGGCTTCGACATTCTCTTCTTCTGGGTGGCGCGCATGATCATGCTCGGCTGCTGGTTCGCTGGCGACGTGCCCATGCCCGACGGGAGCCTGCGCTCGCTGGCGGATTCCGTCCCCTTCAAAGAGGTTTACATTCACGCGCTGGTGCGCGACGCCAACCGCGAAAAAATGTCCAAGACCAAGGGCAACGTCGTCGATCCGATCGAAATTGTGAAGCAGTACGGGACCGATGCGGTCCGGTTCACCTTGGCCTCGATGGCTTCGCCGGGCACCGACATCGCCTTCAACGTGGCCCGCACCGAGGGCTACCGCGCCTTCGCCAACAAGATCTGGAATGCCGCGCGATTCCTCTTCATGAACGTGGACCGCGCCGCCGAGGTTGGGATTTTTATTGACCCCACCGCGCTGGGCGGAATGCCCACGGCTGCCGAAGACGCACCGCTTGAGGCCCGCTGGATTGTGGCCGAGCTGCACGCCACCGCAGCCAAGGTCAACCAGTCGCTCGAAAACTACCGTTACGACGACGCGGCCAATACGATTTATCAGTTCTTCTGGGGCAGTTTCTGCGATTGGTACCTGGAAATCGTCAAGCTGCGGCTGGATTTCCCGATGGATGGCCCCGGCGGCGAATCCGCCAGCGAGCAAGCCAGCAAGCGTGAGAGCAGGCGTGCGGCTCTGACCACGCTGGTTTCGGTTTTTGAAGCCTCGCTGCGGCTGCTCTCGCCTTTCATGCCCTTCCTGACCGAGGAAATTTGGCACGCGCTCTATGACGGCAAGCCGCCGGCCAAGTCGATTGCGCTGACAGAATTTCCACGAGCAAATCCTGCCATGATAGGCACGCCCGCAACAGATCAGATGCTCGCCCTGCAATTCCTCATCACCGGGATTCGGGCACGTAGAAAGATTTTGGGCGTTCCTGAGAAACAGACAACACCTGTGAAAATTCTGATCTGGGCTGGTTCGCACGGCGGCTACGAAACCGCCTTGCGAAACGCGGAAATCATCAGCAAACTTGCTCAAGTCTCCTCGTTTGAATGGGTAGAATTTGCCCATCGCGATTCGTCTGGAAAGTATTCGAATCTCTCTTGGTATTCAGTCGGACCTACCGATGTCGTGGTTGACTATGAAAAGACCATCGACATCCCCGCCGAACGCGACCGCTTGACCAAAGAGATTGCCAAATTCGAAAAAGGCCTGGCCGCCGCAGAGCGTCAGTTGGGCAACGAAGGTTTTCTGGCCAAGGCTCCAGCTCATGTGGTCGAGGGGCTCAAAAAGCAGGAGGCGGAAACGCGGCTGCTGCTCGAAAAAGCTCACGCAGCGCTCGTCTCGTTGCCAGCAGAATCAGGAAACGAGAGAAAAGCAAATTAGGTCCTTCGACTTCGCTGCGTTTCGCTCAGGATGACAGTTTTTTAGGGTAAGGGAATGTGGTTTCCCACCCTAGGCGCAAAAACAAAAACGCGCCGAGGATGGGGCACCCGGATTTTCTGGCAGCCAAAAGCTAGCAGCTAATAGCTAAATGCTAGAAGCTGCTTTCCGAAGGAAAACGAAATGGATTGGACAAACAGCCGCATCGACGCATTGCTGGAGCTGGCGCTCCAGGAAGACCAGGCCGCTGACGACGCGACCACCAACCTCACCATCGACGCCGATCTGCGCGCGACGGCAACGATTCTCGCGCGGCAGGAGATGGTCGTCTGCGGGCTGGGCTCGGTACCGCGTTTTCTGGAGATTTTTGCCCGCCTTAACTTTGCCCAACTTGACCGGAATCCGCAGGCGCGGAGCCCCTTCGAGATCGAGATTCCTCCGGAGATCACGGACGGCGCGCGCGTCCAGGACGGCACGGTGTTGGCCGTCATTCGCTCTAGCGCCCGGGCGCTGCTGAGCACCGAGCGCGTAATTTTGAATCTGATGCAGCATCTGAGCGGCATCGCCACACAAACGCGGCAGTACGTGGACGCCATCGAGGGAGCGCACCCGAGCCTGCAGGCCCGGGTGCTGGACACGCGCAAGACCATCCCCGGCCTGCGGACACTGGAAAAGTACGCTGTGCTGACGGGCGGCGGAACGAACCATCGCATGGATTTGGCCAGCGGCATTCTCATCAAGAACAACCACATCTCGCTGGGCGGCGGGCTGCCCAAGGCTCTGACGCGCGCGCTCGATGGCCGCCAGCCGGGCCAGCGCGTGCAGGTCGAGGTGCGGACGCCGCAGGAGCTCGATGAGGCGCTGGTCTTTGGCGCCGAGGCGATTCTCCTGGACAATATGACGCCCGCCGAGGTGAAGCGCTCCGTCGATCGCATCCGCCAGTACACACGGGAACTTCAAGCGGCCGGGGAACCGGAGCGCTGGATCTCCGCCGAGGCCTCGGGCGGCATTGTGCTCGAAAACATTCGCGCCTACGCCGAGACCGGCGTGGACTTCATCAGCGTGGGCGCGCTGACCCACTCGGCCAAGGCCGCCGACATTTCCATGCGCATCAGCGCGGAGACGGCCTAGCCGTGGGCGAGGCCGCGCTGGACCTGTATGACCTGGCTGGGTTGGAGACGGCGCTGGCCGGCACTGTTTTCGCGGGCAAGCTGCATTATTCGCCGCTGACCGGCTCGACCAACAGCGACGCGCTGGAAGCGGCGCGCCACGAAGCCCCCGCGTGGTCGGTCTACTTCGCCGATGAGCAGCGGGAGGGACGCGGACGCGCCGACCACCAGTGGCACTCGGCTGCCGGTGATGGGCTCTACGTGAGTGTGCTGCTGCGGCTGCCGATTCCCGCACTTCGCCTGCCGTTGCTGCCGCTGGCCGTGGGATTGGCCGCCGCCGAAGCTATTCGCGCCGCCAGCGGCCTCACCACCGACCTGCGCTGGCCCAACGATTTGCTGCTCGGCGCGCGCAAGGCCGGCGGCATTCTGGTGGAAACCAAGACCTCAGGCAGCGAGGTCAATTTTGCCGTGGCCGGCATCGGCATCAATGTTCACCAGCGAGACTTCGCTTCCGATTTGCTCACACCCGCAACCTCGCTCGACCTGGAAACCGGCACACGCGTTGATCGCCAGGCGTTACTCATCTCCCTGCTAAAATCGCTGGAGCGCGAGGCGCGCGAACTGCTCGATCCGGAGACGGCAGCCTTGATTCCACAGCGCGTGGAGCAGGCTTCCACGTGGATGCGCGGCCGCCCGGTTGAGGTTCACGGCCCGCAGGCCTGCGCGGGCGTTACAGCCGGGCTGGACGAGCATGGATTCCTGCTGGTGCGCACCGGGGATGGAGTGGTCACCGTGCAAACCGGCGGCATTCGCACTGTTGAAACTGACTTTGGAAAGACGGATTGAAGACGATGCTGCTGGCTCTCGATGTGGGCAACACGAATACGAAGCTGGGCCTTTACCGGCTCGATGGCGAGGAGCCGGAGCTGGCCGCGCACTGGCGGCTTACGACGCACCACACCCAGACCGTGGACGAGTACGGGATGCTCTTCCTGAGCCTCTTCGAGAGAAGCGGCATCGCCACCAGCCAGGTAAAGCACATCATCATCTCCTCGGTGGTGCCGCCGGTCGAATGGACGCTGCGCCAGGTTTGCGAGAGCTATTTTCACGTCGAGCCGCTCTTCGTCGAGCCGGGAATCAAGACGGGAATGCCGGTTCTGGTGGACAATCCGGCGGAACTGGGCGCGGACCGGCTGGCCGACTCGATTGGCGCCTACGAACGCTACGGCGGACCCTGCATCGTGGTGGACTTCGGCACGGCCACCAAGTTCGAGGTGATCTCTGCGCGTGGCGAGTACCTGGGCGGCGTGATCGCTCCAGGGCTTGGCCTCAGCGCCGAGGCGCTGTTTTCGCGCGCCGCCAGGCTCTCCCGCGTGGAGATCAAGCGGCCCGCCAAGGTGATCGGCACCAGCACCGTGGGGCACCTGCAGAGTGGCCTTTATTATGGTTACATCGGCCTGGTGGACGGCATTCTCGACCGCATCATTGCGGAACTTGGGGCGGAATCTGGAGCCGAGCCTGGCGCTAAACCGCGGGTGATCGCCAGCGGCGGCCTGGCACAGTTGATCGCCGAGGACTCACGCTACATTGCCGAGATCGACGATATGCTCACCCTCGACGGCCTGCGCATTCTCTTCGAGCGCAACCGCACGGCCAAGCCGCGCGGCCGGGCGCGCTGAGGCGCCGCCGTGCTGAACTACTTCAACTACTTCACCGAAATCGAAGAACGCTTCCAGCAACGGCGCGGGGCGCTGTTGCTGCTATCGACGCTGGACTGGGCGCTGATCGAAAGCTGGCGCGAGGCCGGCATTCCGCTGGAGGCGGCGCTGCGCGGCATCGACGCGGCCTTCGACAAGTACGAAAACAGGCAAAAGCGCGGCCGGATGCGGCGCGTGAACGGGCTGGCGTGGTGCGCACAGGCGGTGATGGAAGCCGCCGTCGAATTGCGCGAGGCCGCAGCCGGCACGGCTCCCGCCAGTGCTGCAACGGTTCAACGCGAATCGGGCTTCGAGCAGGAACGCGTGGCCACCCACCTGGAAGAGGCCGCCACGGCGCTTGATGCGGCCGCGGTGGCTCCTGAAGCCTGCGCCGCAACCGCCCTCCGCCTGCGCGAACTGGCCGCCGGAGTACGCGCCGCCGCGAGGGAAGAAAATGCCGCCGTCGCGGACAGCGCCGCGGCTCAGAATAGTGCCGAAACTCGGGATTTGGAGGCGCTCGAACGCACCCTCACCGTCCTCGAAGAGAAGCTCTTTGCCGTTCTGACCGCCGCCGCTCCCGAGCAGCTGCTGGTGGGGCTCAAGGAGCACGCGGCGCGCGAGCTGGCCCCCTACCGCAGCCGCATGGGAGCCGTGCAACTGCGCCAGGTGGAACGGCAGTTTGTGCAAAAGCAATTGCTGGCGCACTATAACCTGCCCCGGCTTAGCCTGTTTTATATGAGCCAGCAATGAAGCCTCCCAAGAAACAATCCGCAAGGCCAAAGCGCGATAAGGCTGTGGCACCCCACCCTAGCCGCAAGAACAAAAACGCGGCGAGGGTGGAGCACCCGCAGGTTCTTCGTGTCTCCGCCGCGCCGCAACTCGTCGAAATTGAGAAGCCGATTTACGGCGGCGCATTTCTGGGCCGGATCGAAGGCAAGGCTGTTTTTGTGCCGCTCACGCTGCCCGGCGAGCAGGCGCGAGTGCGCATTACTCAGAGCAAATCAGGCTACGCGACCGCCGAGGCTGAGGAAATCCTTCGCGCCGCGCCAGAGCGCATTCTGCCCGCCTGCCCGCACTTCGGCCCCTGCGGCGGCTGCCACTATCAGCACACGGACTACGCGACCCAGCTGGCCTTCAAACAGGCCATCCTGCGCGAAACGCTGGAGCGAAACGGCGTGGCCGCGACTGCGGAGATTGCCATTCTGGCCGCGGAATCCCCGCTTTACTCTTGGGCCTACCGCAATCGCATCCGGCTGGCCTTCGACGCGGCGGGAAACCTGGGCTATCGCGGCCGCCGGTCACACGCTGTCGTTCCGGTGCGCGAGTGCCCCATCGCCGCGCCGCTGCTGGTGGAGGCGGCGCAGGCTTTTGCCCAAGTGGCGCGCGGGTTTGCTCCGCTGCTGCGGCCCACCGAGATCGCGCTCTTCTGCAATGCAGCCGAAACCTCGCTACTGGCCACGGTTTTTACGGCAAGCCCGGCCAAGCGGCGCTTCGATGAGTTAGCGCAGGCGCTTCACGAAAAAATCCCCGCTCTCGTCGGCGCGGAACTGGTGGTCGAAGGCCACGCCAGCCAGCCGCCTCGCACCCTGGCGCGGTGGGGCGCGTCCTCGCTCGCCTATTGCGCCGCCGGCTTCGACTATCGCGTGGACCACGGCGCTTTTTTCCAGGTGAACCGCTGGCTGGTGGACGCACTGGTCGAGCGGGTCATCTCCGGCCACGGCGGCAAACTGGCCTGGGATTTGTTTGCTGGGGTCGGCCTCTTCGCCCGGCAGCTTACGGCCCGGTTTGATCGCGTCGTAGCCGTCGAGTCAGCTCCTTCGGCAACCGCGGCGCTCGATGAAAACCTTCGCGGTACGGCCAGCGAGGCCGTTAAGGTGGAGACGCTCGCTTTTCTGCGCCGCGCCTGCAAGCCAGCGCCTCCCGGTCTGACTCGCACTAATTTAACCGCACCCGACCTGATCGTGCCGGACTTGATCGTCGTGGATCCGCCGCGCAGCGGCCTGGGCGCGGAGACCTGCGCGCTGCTCGGCAAGATCGCCGCTCCCGCCGTGGTTTATGTCTCCTGCGACCCGGCCACGCTGGCCCGCGACCTGCGCGAACTGATCGCCTCCGGCTACCAGATCCAATCCATCACCCTCGCCGACCTTTTCCCCCAGACCTTTCACCTGGAGACAGTGGTCCAGTTGCACCGCTGCTGATAGGCTTGAGGGCCAGAGCATTTTTTGAAGATTCGGGCACATGGCCTCTGACGCACCCAAATTCTGGCAGGTTCTGATTGGCCGCCTCTCCACCCATCAGGGTGATGGCAGTGCCACCGCCCATTTGAGCGCTGGCCTGGGGCCCATTCCGCTCTTTCATGCGGCCTGGCTCTTTGCTGTGGGGATTGCGGCCACCGAGGCTCTCACGCTACGGCCCAGCCTGGCGCTGGTTGCGCTGACACTGACAGCCATGCTGTGCGGCGTGGCGGCTCTTGGTGCCCAGCGCGTCGCCTGGCTGCCTTTGGCCGCCCTGTGGCTACTGCTGGGCGCGTGGTGCGCGTTGCTGGAGCCGCATCCGGCACCCGCGCCTGCGCTGGCCTCGCTCTCCGACGGCCTGCTGCGCACCGTCGAGGGCACCATCGTCGATACCGGCCCCATGCGTGGCGAGGTCGAGCAAAACCTGATCGACTATGACGAACCCACCGAAGCCGCCCCGCCCCAGCAGCAGCCCACGCAGAGGATCGACCTGCGCGTCTCCAGCCTGGAGGTGGTCACCGATGCCGTGGACGAGCAAACGCCGGTTCCGGGCGGCGTGCGCCTGACGGCCCGCTGGCCTCTGCCCTTATCCGGCCTGTCATCCCCGCAGCCCTTTCAGTGCGGCGAGCGCATCCGCGCCGTGGTTCGCCTGTTGCAGCCCGAGGTCTATCACGATCCCGGCGTCTGGAGCCGCGAGGATTTCCTCGTCGATCAGGGCATCACCTCCACGGCCACGGTGAATATCGACCGCATTGAACGGCTGGACAATCCGGCCGGTCTCGGCCAGCCTGGAGCCCCCCGCGGCGGGTCTTCGTTGCTGGGATGGAAGGCTTCCGGCCCCTCTTTCACCTGTTGGGTGAGCGGTTTGCAGCACGCCACCAGCGCTCGCCTGCTGGCGCTGCCTGGGGCCATGCGCCGTCTGCCGGCTCCGTTGCGCCTCTCCGGGGACGACGCCATCATGCTGGCCGCCATGGTCACCGGTGATCGCACCTACCTCACCCACTCGCTGCGTGTGGGCTTTGAACGCACCGGCTCCTTCCACATGCTGGTGGTCTCCGGACTTCACCTGGCCATCGTAGCCGGCTGCCTCTTCTGGGTGGCGCGCCGCCTGCGCCTGCCGCGCGTTCCGGCCACCTTCGTCACCATTCTGGCCTCCTTCGCCTACGCGCTGTTCACCGGCTTCGCCACGCCGGTCGAGCGTTCGCTCTGGATGGTCACGCTCTACATGCTCGGCCGGCTCCTCTATCGCGAACGCAACGCACTGAACACCATCGGTTTTGCCGCCCTCTGCCTGCTGGCCTTCAGCCCGCGCAGCCTCTTCGACGCGAGCTTCCAGATGACCCTGCTGGCGGTGGTGGCCATCGGCGGCGTTGCCGCTCCGCTGCTCCAGAGCACGGTTCACCCTTACGTGACGGCCACGCGCGACCTGCGCCTCGTCGCCCTGGACGTCAAGCTGTCCCCGCCACTGGCACAGTTCCGGGTTACGCTGCGCATGATCGCCACGGATTTGCAGGCCGCCATTGGCAGACTATTCGCCTGGAGAATCTTTCCCTGGACGGTGCGCTTCCTGATCCGCATCGTCGAACTGCTGGTTGTCTCCTGCGTGGTGGAACTGGCGATGGCCCTGCCCATGGCCCTCTATTTTCATCGCATCACGGTCTTCGCCCTGCCGGTCAACGTCTTCATCCTGCCGCTGCTGATGATCCTGATGCCGGCCGCGCTGGCCACCTTGCTGGCACTGCTCGTCTGGCCAGCCGCCGCGGTTCTCCCAGCCATGATCGTGGCGGTTTTCCTTCACCTGGGAACTAAACTTGTGCTCAGCTTCGGGGCTTTGCCCCTTGGCGACTTGCGCATTCCCGCACCTCCGCTGTGGCAGTCTCTCACCTTCTGCGCACTGCTTGGAGTGGCCATTGTGCTGGCCCGCCTGGCGGTCTCCTCCGGGCTCCGCTGGCCTCCCCGCGCCGCCGCGGTGGCATTGCTACTGGCCGCCACGGCCGCTGTTCTGCCCCGTCCGGTTGACCACCCCCGCGACGCTCTGCTGATGGAGGCCATCGATGTGGGCCAGGGCGATTCCCTGCTGTTGATCGCGCCCGACGGCAAAACCCTGCTGGTCGATGGCGGCGGCTTCGGCGGCGGTCCGCATCAGGCTCCGCAGGATTACGACATCGGCGAGGAGGTCGTCTCCCAGGTTCTGTGGTCGCGCGGCATTCGCCACCTCGACGTGGTGGCCCTCAGCCACGCTCACTCCGACCACATGGGCGGCCTGCCCGCCGTGCTGCGCAACTTCCACCCCGCCGAGCTTTGGGTGGGCAACAATCCCCGTTCCGCGGCCTACAGCGCGCTGCTCGATGAGGCCGCCAGCCTCCATGTGCGCGTCCGCTCGCTGCGCGCCGGCGACGCCTTCTCATTCGGCCCAACCCAGGTCAACGTCCTGGCGCCCTTCCGCAACTATCAACCCGGCGAGGAGCCCACCAACAACGACTCGATAGTGCTGCACGTAGCCTACGGCGCAACCTCCGTAATGCTGGAGGGTGACGCCGAGGCTCCCATCGAGCAGGCGATGCTGGCCGAGCCGGGGCTGGCCAGCACACTGCTCAAAGTGGGGCACCACGGCAGCCTCACCTCCACGCATCCGGAGTTTCTGGCCCGTGTGCACCCCGAGTGGGCGGTCATCTCCTGCGGCCTGCGCAACCGCTACGGCCATCCCCGCGAGGAGGTGCTCGGAGAGCTTGAAGCGGCCAAGGTCGGCACCTTCAGCACCGACATCAACGGCGCCACCTGCTTCCGCCTCAACGGCAAAACCACCACCCCGGATCTGGCCTGCGGCTGGCGGCTGGGATTCTGAAGCCGGCTTGCGCTCTTTTCATGGGTTATCGGCCGCATGAAAACCGCCCAACCAATCAAAACCCTTCTTTTGAAACCGATCCAGCGCCCTAATCGGGCCTGCCGCTGTCCTCTGGGCATATAATTCCTGCGAGAAATCATTCAGCTGCAAGAAGCCAGGAACCGGCCACTGCAACTGAGGAGGCTGCCATGTTCAAGCCATTGCTCTTCGCCTCAGCGGTTGCATTGTTCGGGTTTGTAGCCTCGTCTGCCTCAGTGTTCATGGCTCAGGAGGCTGCTCAGCCACCCGCCTCCGGAGCCGTGAATCCGGTCAAGCCTACCGCCCACTCGCAGATGCGGGCCAAGGCGATTTATCGGATGGACTGCGCGGCCTGCCATGGGGACAACGGCGATGGCAAGACCGATCTGGCCGCGGCAATGCAAGTGACGCTGGGGGACTGGAGCAATCCGAAGACGCTGGCCGCAAAACCGGACCAGGAGTTGTTCAAGGCTATCCGCGACGGCAAGGACAAAATGCCTCCCGAGGCCGAGGGCCGCGCCAGGAACGATGAGGTGTGGGGCCTTATTCTTTACATCCGCTCCATGGCCCGGCAGCAGCCCTCCGCGACGCCCCCTCCAGCCCCTACGCCAGTCGGGAACATCTGACGGGACTTTATCGCGGGGCTTTCGGCTTTTGGCGTCAGAATTCGATTGCCGGCGCCGGCATTGCGGAAGATTGCCACGGTGCAACGGGTAGAATCGGAGCAAGCTGAACCCTGAAGCCGCTGTTGGCCGGCGGTTTGTCTCACCGCCCCAACCTGTATTCCGTTGCGTCCAATTAAGGAGTTCCCTTCCCCGCAATGCGTCTTTTCCACCCTCATTTCGTCTTGGCGTTGCTGCTGCTTCTGTTTCCGGTGCAGCCGGGACTGGCGGCCTCCTCCTCGCTGGGGGCGGTGGCGGACGCGCCGCATCTGCGCGTCGAGCTGCTGGCGCCGGGCGACAAGCTTTACAGCGGAAGCCAGTTGAACGATGCCGGGCTCTACTTCAAGCTGGAGCCCGGCTGGCACATCTACTGGAAAAACCCCGGAGACGCCGGCCAGCCGCCGCGGGTTCAGTGGACTCTGCCCAGGGGAATCAGCGCCAGTCCGATGCAATTTCCCGCACCTCGCCGCCTGCCGCTCGGCTCGCTGATGGATTTCGGCTACGAGAATGAGGTGCTCTTTCCGCTCAAGCTGCGCGTCGCCCCGAACGTCAGGCCGGGGCCGGTTTCGTTGCGCGCCAGCGTCGATTGGCTGGTTTGCCGTGAGAGCTGCATTCCCGGCCGAGCCGAATTGGAGGTGCGGAGAAGCGTGCAGGCGGGTTCGCGTCCAGAGCCCTACAGGCCCGACCCGCTCTTTCTGCGGTTTTTCAATCAGCTTCCCCGGCCCTTGCCTGCAAAAGCTCATCCGGTCTTCCAGCCAACGCCGCAGGGTTTCCGCCTGGCCATCGAAACCGGACAGCATGAGACCATGGCGGCATTTTTCCCCGCAGAGCCGGGGATTTTGGAGAATTCCGCCCCGCAAAACCTCGCGCCCACGGCAAAAGGCCTGATTCTCGACCTCAAAAAAGATGCAGGGCTGTCCGCCCAGCCCGCCCGGTTGCAGGGGTTTTTGGAGCTTTCCGGGGGGCGCACCTTCGAGCTGACGGCGCGGTCTGGCTTGGTGGCCGCTCCAACTCCCTCGCCGCTCACGCCAGCTTCCGCGCCTGCGGCTTCTTCACTGGCCCCTGCTTTAGCGCCGAGTACCACCAATTCCGGCCCGTCCATGGCGCAAAATTTCTCCCGGACAACGCTGCTTCGAGCCATCGGACTGGCTTTTCTGGGCGGCGTGCTGCTGAATCTGATGCCCTGCGTCTTTCCCGTGCTCTTTCTGAAGGCGTTGGCGCTCACGCGCTCCGGCCACGGCGAATTGGAGCGGCTGCGGGCGCACGGAATGGTCTATGCCGCCGGCATTCTGCTCTCGTTCTGGGTGCTGGTGGCTGCGCTCTTGGGTCTGCGCGCCGCCGGAGCCACGCTGGGCTGGGGATTTCAGTTTCAGTCGCCGGTTTTTCTGGCGCTGATGGCCGAGCTGCTCTTTTTTCTGGGCCTTTCGCTGGCCGGGCAATTTGAGATTGGCCTCAGATTGACCAGCGTGGGCAGCTCGTTGGTTACGAAAAACGGTGCGGCCAGAGAGGGCTATGCGGGCAGCTTCTTTACCGGCGTGCTGGCCGTGGTGGTGGCCACGCCCTGCACCGCGCCGTTCATGGGAGCGGCCATCGGCTACGCGCTGGCGCAACCGGCGGCCATCGCCTTTGCGGTCTTCACGGCCCTGGCGCTGGGTCTGGCCGCGCCTTATCTGGCGCTGACGCTGCAACCGGCCTGGACGCGTCTTCTGCCGCCGCCCGGCGCGTGGATGCTAGTACTGCGGCAGGCCGTCTCGGTGCCGATCTTCGCTACTGTCCTCTGGCTGGCGTGGGTGCTGGCGCAGGCCTACGGGGCCAACATTCTGGCGGCGCTTCTGGCCGGATTTCTGCTCGTGGCGATAGCGGGCTGGTTTCTGGGCCGCTGGCCGGCCCAAAGATGGGCCACCGCGCTGGCCGCGCTGCTACTTTTGGCAGCCGTGGCCCTGGCCGTTGGCGGCCAAAGGCTGGCCGGAACGGGAGCGGAGAAGCCAGACCTGAAGGCAGAAACGGGGCTGAAGACAGGGACGGGCCAGAATGCCGAAGCGGAGACGGATTCGACCGCGGACGGCGGCTGGCAGCCGTGGTCGGCCGCTGCCGTCAGCCGCTACAGGGCGCAGGGCAGGCCGGTTTTTGTGGACTTCACCGCCAGTTGGTGCCTCAGCTGCCAGGTGAGTGAACGTGTGGCCTTGCAGCGGCCTCAGGTGCAAGAGGCCTTTCGCGCGGCCCATGTTGCCCTGCTGCGCGCCGACTGGACGCGCCACGACGCGGCCATTACCCAGGCTCTCACCGCGCTGGGCCGCAGCGGCGTTCCGGCCTACGCGCTCTACGCTCCCGGCCAGAGTGAACCGCGGCTCCTTCCCGAACTGCTGACCCCTGGCATGGTCACCGATGCGCTGCAGCGGCTGCCGAAGGCCGTTTCCTCTTCGGCACGCTGAGAGCTCAGGCAAAAAAGAAGATTTCCGAAGGGGCGGAGCGCTCGGAAGAGCGAACAATCCGGGGAAATTCCACGCCATTCATGAAAATCCCCGGAAAAATTCTAGAGTGTTTCTCCGATTGCTGCAGAGTGGATTTCTTGTATCCTACCCTGGCCGCAAGAACAGAAACGCGGCGAGGGTGGGGCACCCAGGCCTTGCACAATCCGTGAAATTTTCTGAAAAACTCCTAAACCGTCTCTCCGGGCTTCCAGCGCACCACCTGCACGCCGGCATCGACCAGCGCGGCCAGTTGGTCCGGCGTTCCCTTCAGCGGCGGGAAGGTTCCAAAGTGCAGCGGCAGGACGGTCTGCGGCTCCAAGAGGCGCACGGCCAGCGCCGCCTCCTTCGGTCCCATGGTGTAGTGGCCGCCGATGGGCAGCATCGCCACCTCGGGCCGGTACAGCTCGTGAATCAGCTTCATGTCCCCGAAGACGGCGGTGTCGCCAGCATGATAGAGAATCGGGCCATCGGCGATGGTCAGCACAAATCCCGCCGCGACGCCCACATAATGCGTTCCCCGTTCATCCTGCGCCGAGGAAGAGTGCTTTGCCTCGACCATGGTGACGGCCACCTCGTTCAGTTGCGCCGTTCCGCCCAGATTCATGCCGATCGTCTGCGTTGCGCCGCGGCCGGCGAGATAACCCGCCAGCTCATGCATGGCCACCACGGTGGAATGGTGCCGCACGGCCACCGGCACGGCGTCGGCGATGTGGTCCATGTGGCCGTGGGTCGCAAGAATGTAGTGAATCTTCTCCGGCAGATGGAATTCTTTGGGGTAGGCGGGATTCTGTACGATGAACGGGTCGATGAGAATGTTCGTGCCCTGACTGGTTTCCACCAGCACGGTCGCGTGTCCCAGCCAGGTGATGCGCGTTCCCTTGAAGGTCATTGCGGTTTCTCCTTCCTTGCGGAGTGGATCAAAAAGCGCCGTCTTCGTGGCCCTACCGCGAAATAATCAGCTCCGAAATGCTGTCTTTGGCCAGGAACTGGCTAAACCCCGACCAGTCGGCGAAGAGGCGTTCGATGCCGCGGTTGGTGAAGGCGCGCTGGATGGGAAACGGCGGAGCCGGCCGCACCTCGACCTCGTCGCCGCCGGTGACCAGGTAGCGGCAATACTCTGTGTGCTCACCCTGGCTCCGGGTGTGAAAGAAGGCCAGCACCTGCCCGCCCGGATTCATCGCATCGAAAAGCCGCGCCATCACGGGCGTAACCAGGGCTTCGGGCAAATAGTCGAGCGTGGTCCACAGCAAAACCACATCGAACATGCGGCCGGAGAAGTTGAGCGAATGCGCGAGAAAGCCCTCGACATCCCAGACCGGGTTGCCCTCCTCGTCGAGGCCGGTCTGCCAACTCCCCGTGCAGGCGTCGTCCACCATATCGGCCAGGAAGATGCTGTGGCCCATGCCGGTCAGGAAGTTGATGTTGGCCGGCGATGTGTAGCCGACATCGAGCACACGAAGGCCCTCGTCAGCCTGAAGGCGCTTGCGCAGCACCGCCCAGCTCCCGGAGTGGCGCAGGCTTTTGGGTCCGCTATGGGCTACGGGAGGGCCAGAGGCGGAAGCGGATGGACCGCCCTGCTGCTTTCTGTCGAACCAACGGCTGATCACCCTCACCCCCCTAGCGGTCCAGCAAATGACGCGTGACATGCTGGCGAGCCGGCGAACCGTCTATTTACCCAAGGCTGGCGGTGCGATGGCGCCATCATGCCCCTTGGAGACGCCCTGCGTCAGGTCCACCTTGCCGCGGAAGACGGCATTGTCCTCGACAGCCAGGCGGAGGGCACAGACGTCGCCTTCGACGGCGCAGCCAGCACGCAGCTCGACGCGGCCGCTGGCGACGATATTGCCCTGCACTCGGCCCATAATCAGAATGTCTTTAGCGGCCAGATCGGCGACGACGTTGGCATTGGGGCCGATGGTCAACCGGCTCTCCGAGAGGTTGATCGACCCCTCCACACGCCCGTCCACGATCATGTCTTCACTGCCCTTCACTTCGCCGCTAATCACGATGGTCTTGCCAATGCGCGCTGGAACGTTTTCAACTGCCATAGTGCGATTCCTTCCGGGCTCTTGCTGCAAGCCGCTCTGTGAGTCTATAACCAGGTGCTGGCCGGGCCTGGCCGTCGCTCCCCAGGGGGCGCTCTGGCACAAAACCGTCTGCTTCAGTCTACGGGATTTTCCGCCATGCAACAGGCTCTGACCGAACTATACGCAACCGGGAGCCCTGGCTTCAATTCAGACGTGGCCAAAAGGCAGCTTTGCGTCCAACAAACTGCACGGTCGCGTCCTGATCGAGTGCAACTTTGCGTCCAATAGAGAAAGGAGTCCAGCTTGTGATTCATGAATGGCTTCCGCCCGCTAAACTGAAGATTATGCGCAGACTTTTACCGCTTTTCTTGTTATTTTTCTGGGCCGGCGCCGCCTGGGGGCAACCTGTCGCCTCCGTCGTTCTCACCCCCGCCCAGGCCCAGGCGCTGGAGCAGCGGGCTTTGGCCACGGAACTGCGCACCGTCCGCGACACCAGCCATCCCATGCGCTACCGGCTGCGTAAATCCAGCCCGCGGCTGACCTCGACCAAGGAGATTATTGAAACCCGCGACGGCGATGTGGCCCGCCTGGTAGCCCTCAACGACCGGCCGCTGAGCCCGACCGACGAGCAGCGGGAAGAGGCTCGGCTTGACACGCTGGCCAGCGACCCCAGTCGGCAGCGGCATCGCAAGCAGAGCGAGGAGGCCGACACCGGAATCGTTCTGAAGCTATTGCGCATGCTCCCCCAGGCATTTCTTTACGAATACGCCGGGCCGGGCACAGGTTCCTCTGGCGGCACGGGTTCCTCGGGAAAGGTGGAGCGATTCACATTCCGACCCAACCCCCATTTCAGCCCGCCCGACCTGGAGACGCAGGCACTGACCGCCATGCGCGGCGAGATCTGGATCGACGCCGCCCAGGAGCGGGTGACGCGGCTGGAGGGCCACTTGCAGCGCGACACCGACTACGGCTGGGGCATCCTGGGCAAGCTGGACAAGGGAGGCTGGATCGTCATCGAGCAAGCCGACGTGGGACATCGCCAGTGGCGGATCGTGCGCTTCCAGATGAAGATGAACCTGCGTGTGCTCTTCAAAACCAGGAACTTTGACACCGTCCAGGAAATGACCCGGTATGAGCCCGTCGCCGCCGGTATAGGCTACCGGCAGGCAATTCAGATGCTGCGCGCCGATCCAGGAAGCGGCGCCCAAGGCGGCCACTAGAAGTACATCTTCAATGGAAAAGCGGCCTCATCCCTTCGGGTGAGGCCGCTTGACTTGCTGCGAAACCAGCCTTACTTGGCGTTGGCGACCACGGCGAAGACGATCACCAGGGTAAACAGGGTGAGCGACTCCATGAAGGCCAGGCCGAGCACCAGGAAGAGCATGATGCCGGCGCGAGCGCCGGGGTTGCGGGCCAGAGCTTCGGTGGCCGAGGCGGTTGCCTTGCCCTGGCCGAGGCCGCAGAGGCCGGCGGCCAGTGCCATGCCGATGCCGGCGCCGATCGGCACCAGGTTGATAGCGGTCGAGCCGCCATCCGCGAAGGCCGGAATGGCGAAGCAAAGCGCCGCCAGGGCCATGAATACATACTGAAGTTTGCGCATAATTCTCCTGCTTCTCTTGAAATTGGCCGCCAGTAGGTGGTTGAGGCTCACCGTGCTGGCCCCCTCACGCTGACGGCCGTTCGTTTGCCCGGAGTGGAAGCGCTCTCCGGCGAATTCTTGCCCGTCCTGAGCGAGACTCCTGCCATCCGGACGAGGCTGTTGAAACCAAAATCTCTAGTGCTCGTGCGCCACGGCCATGGACAGATAAATCATCGAAAGGACCATGAAGATGTAAGCCTGAATGAGCGAAACAGCAAAGTGCAGGCCGAGGAAGATCGCCGGAATGGCCACCGGCACCAGCGAAAAGAAGACCAGGGTCACCAGATCGCTGGCCAGCATATTGGCATAAAGACGGATGGTGAGCGACATCACGCGAGCCAGGTGCGAGATGATCTCGATGGGAAACAGCAGCGGAGCAATCCACCAAAGCGGGCCGGCAAAATGCTTCAGGTAGCCAACCACTCCCTGCGCGCGGACGCCGTGGAAGTTGTAATAAAGAAAGGTGAGCAGTGCAATGCCCAGCGGCACCGAGGGCTGGGCGGTGGGCGTATCGACGCCCGGAATCAATCCCAGCAGGTTGTTCAGCACCACAAAGAGCAAGATGCAGGTAACGAAGGCCTGGAAGCGCTCGTAGCCGTGGCCGATAATCTGGTCGGCCTGGCCGCCGGTGAACTCGTGCACCATCTCCGCGACCTGCTGCGCCGGATTGGGCTTCTCCACCGACAGCGTCAGCCGCACGAGAATGAAAAAGACGATCAGACCACAGGCCACCAGCACTTCCAGCGCAAAGGTGTCGTTGATGGGAGCCGCGGGATGGGCAGTATGAATGCCAACGGCCTCAAAAAGCGAGGACACCGCCCCGCCAAACAGGTGGTTCAAGAAACGCGTGATTGCAAGAGATTCCGGCATCGATCAAAGAGTCTTTCTGTTTCCCGTCAGGATTATTTTTGGGCTGCATTTCATCCGGGTTGCGCTGCCAGGGGAGGGTTCATTCCCTGAGCAACCGCAGCGCCTCCCAGGCCGTGGCCAACAAGGCCAGGGCCAGACCACACAAAAGCGCTGTCACCGAACCATGGAAACACTTTAGGCTACCATAAATGGCCCCTGCAAAGACAAATAGTCTGAGAACAAAAAAGGCCAAAACCGTTGCTGTGCCCCTGGGAGCCTTCTGTTTGTCCATGCGGGCATTGATCAACTGGACCAGCCGCCGCCACTCCAGGATGCTGGCGGCCGAAATCGCGGTCCCCACGGCCAGCATCAAGGCGTTGCGCCAGCCCGAAGCGACCAGCAGCACGAGGACGGAAATCAGCCCCAGAATCAGCGTGTTGCGAAAGGCCCGCCGAAGCAGCGCCTGGAGTTCCGCATCGCTGAGGCTGGCGAGAGGTTGGGTTTCTTCACTCATGGCTTCATCCTGACTACTAGCTTCCTGGCTCATAGCTTTGTTTCGCCGTCTTCCTTCTCATTGGAGCCGCCAGTCTCATCGGAGCCGCCGGTCTCATCGGGGCTGTTGGTCTCATCGGGGATGCTGGTCTCATCGGAGCCGTCGGTCAACTCTTGGTTGGCCGGATTGCTGGCGCTGGCCAATGCCAGCCGGACCACGTAAACCAGCCCCGAAATTCCGCCAAAAATGACCCCAACAATGCCAATCCAATGCTGGTGCAGGCGGCTGTCGGCCCAGGCGCCGGCCAGCCATCCAATAAAGGCCGCCGAGGGCAGCAGAATCGCAATCTGCATCAGCTTTTCGGCCTCGACCAGCGCCCCAATTCCAGTGGAGAGCTTGGTGCGCGGCTTGTGCTCCGGGATGGGGTGGTTGAAGGGCATACTAGGTGGTTATACACGATCAGCGCCCGCAAAGGCGAGAAAGCGGGGGCGAAAAGGAAGTTGCGGCGCGAAGGCGGAGGCGTCCCAGCTCTGCCCAGGCAGCGGACGATATACTGACTGTTAACCCGTGACGCAGTTCACTTAAAGGAAGACCAGAGTGTTCGATTCGGAATTTGAGCGCAGCCTCTTCGATCTGCGCCAGAAAAAACTTGAAGAAATTGTAAAGCTGGGCCAGGCCGCTTATCCCAACCACTTCCCTGCCTCGCACACCGTTCCCGATGTCCGCGAGCAGTGGGGAGAAGCGCAAGCCGAGGCCCTGGAAGCCAGCCGCGTGACGGTCTCCGTCGCCGGGCGCATCATGGCCATCCGCGCCCAAGGCAAGGCCGGCTTCGCGACCCTCCAGCAGGGCGGCCAGCGGCTGCAAATCTATGTCCGCAAGGACGCCGTCGGCGACGAGGGCTTTGCGCTCTATAAACTCCTCGACCTGGGCGACCACATCGGCGTCGCGGGCTACCTCTTCCGCACCCGCACCGGGGAGCTGACCATCCACGTCGAGCGGCTGACCTTCCTGGCCAAGGCGATGCTGGCCTTGCCAGAGAAGTTTCACGGCCTGGCCGACGTCGAACTGCGCTACCGCCAGCGCTATGTGGACCTCTTCACCAACCTCGAAGCCCGCGAGGTCTTCGTCAAGCGGGCAAAAACATTGCAGGCGCTACGGAAGTTCTTCGACGCGCGCGGCTACCTGGAAGTCGAAACCCCGATGATGCAGCAGATTGCCGGCGGCGCGGCGGCCAAACCCTTCAAGACCCACCACAACGCCCTCGACCTGGATTTATTTCTGCGCATCGCGCCGGAGCTTTATCTCAAACGCCTCGTCGTCGGCGGATTTGACCGGGTTTATGAGATCAACCGCAACTTCCGCAACGAGGGCATCAGCACCCAGCACAATCCCGAGTTCACGATGGTCGAGTTCTATCAGGCCTACGCGAACTATCACGACCTGATGACGCTGACCGAGGAGCTGATTGCATTTGTCGCGAAGAAAGTGAACGGAACGACGATCACGAACTTCGGTGGCGTGGAGATCGATCTGGGCAAGTGGACGCGGCTGACGATGCGCGAGGCGATTGTTAAGTTCTGGCCGGAGGATGCCGGACCTGTCCCAGAGACACGTACATTCACTGCGGTAAGGCCATTGTTGCTTTTTCTCTCAAACTCGATCAACTACGTTTTGGGTCGGAAATTGACTTCTAGCGGTAATTTTTCGGAACCAAACGTTTTAAAGACTTCTTCACCCCTATTCGAAGTTTTCGACGATTGTGTGAATCAATTGGTCGATGCCGGTGGCCTCGACGAAGCAGATGATCGTAGCGATGTTGAAGGCCGTGATCGGTCTGCTGCATTGGGTAGGTGCATTGCAACCATCTTTGAGACCGTTGCCGAGCCGCATCTAATCCAGCCCACCATCATTTACGAGTTTCCGACCGCCGTTTCGCCGCTCTCCAAGCAGAAACCCGACGATCCCGATTGGGTGGAGCGGTTTGAGTTCTACATTGGCGGGTTTGAAGTCGGCAACGCCTTCAGCGAGCTGAACGACCCGGTCGAGCAGCACAAGCGCTTCGAGCAGCAGTTGACCGCGCGGGCCCAGGGCGACGACGAGGCCCACCAGATGGACGAGGATTACGTGCGTGCGCTGGCCTACGGGCTGCCTCCCACCGGCGGCGAGGGCATCGGCATCGACCGGCTGGTGATGCTGCTGACCGGCTCGAAATCCATCCGGGACGTGATCCTGTTTCCGCTGATGAGAAACAGGGATCAGGGAACGGAAAGCAAGGAATAGCCGATCCGATTGGGTGCCCCATCCTTGCGACGTTCTTGTTTTTGTCGCAAGGGTGGGAAATCACAGACCTCGATCAGCATTCGTAACTAGAGCATTTTCGGAGATTGTGTAGACCTGGATTGCATTGGTATCCCACCCATTTCCGCAACAAACGCGGAAATGGATGGGGCACAGGAGTCTACAGTAAAAGCGAAAATGCTCTAGAACCAAGAAAAGCGTACCTCAGGGGCTAAAGCCCGGCTGAATTTGAGGCGATTATTGCACGACTAAAGTCGTGCCCTTTCAAAATGCCGTCTTAACCAGAGGTTTCCTGAGCGCGCAACCTGGCTTCCAGCTAAAAGCTAGAAGCTAGAAGCTAGGAGCTGTTTTTTGAACATTCTTTTTATCGGCGACATCTTCGGCAGCGCGGGGCGCAGGATCGTGCGCGAGCACATCGGCCATCTGCGCGAGGCTCACGCGGCCGAACTGGTCGTCATCAACGCCGAAAATGCCGCTGGCGGCTTCGGGATTACGCCGCAGCTTGCCGAGGAGCTCTTCGACCTGGGCGCCGATGTTCTGACGACCGGCAACCACGTCTGGGACAAGCGCGAGCTGATCGACTACTTCAATTCCGCCTCCGCCGACGGCCACGAACGCGCCCGGCGCGTGCTGCGGCCGGCCAACCTCCAGCCTGAAGTTCCCGGCTATGGCGTCTACGAGGGGATTACCCAGAGCGGCGTGGAGTACGCGGTGATCCAACTGCAGGGCTGCGTCTTCATGAACACTACCAACGACCCCTTCCACGCCAGCAACCAACTGCTGGCCAGCATTCAGGCCAAGGTCGTCGTGGTGGACTTCCACGCCGAGGCCACCAGCGAAAAGGTGGCGATGGGCTGGCACCTGGATGGACGGGTGACCGCTGTGCTGGGGACACATACACATGTTCCCACCGCCGACGAGCGCGTCCTGCCCGGTGGAACCGCCTACCAGACCGATGTGGGCATGAGCGGCCCCTACGACAGCGTGATCGGCGTCGAAAAAGAGCTGGTGCTGCGCAAATTCATCACCGGAATGCCCTGCAAGTTCGAGGCCGCCAGGGGAAATCCCAAGATGTGCGCCGCGCTGGTCTCCTGCGACCCCTCGACGGGGCGCGCCACGCGCATTCAGCGCATCATGCTGGGAGAATGACTGGAAACAGGGGGCAGGTGTCAGGGGGCAGTTTTCAGTGGTCAGTTTTCAGTTTTGGCGGTTTGCCGGGGGCCCCATCCTTGGCGCGCCTTTGTCTTTCCCACCCTTGCGACAAAAACAAGAACGTCGCAAGGATGGGGCCCCCAATCGAAATGGCTACTCTGCGCTTTTCGGTCCCTGACCCCTGACCCCTGAAAACTCACTTGATCAGAATTGCCTTCCCTGCCGGATCGGCCGACGGCACAGGTTTACCCCGGACCTCAACCGTGGGCACCTGAATGGCCTTTTCCGCCGCGCGCGGCGCTGCCGAATGGGTGGCCTTCAGCAGCTTGCCCTTGTCATTGAAGGTCATGGTCCACTGCATGGGCCGGGGCTTCGCCGCCACGTCCACAAAAGAGATGACCGCGCCTCCCTGCAGGGAAATGAAGAGCCGGCCGGGCGGGGCCGTAGGGAGCTTTTGGTCGGCGGCCTCCTCCGGCGAACCGATTTGGGGGTGCGCTCCGGCCAGGGCGGCGTAGCAGAGGCCGGTCGCGAGCCAGCCAGGGGTCGCATCGGCGTGTTCTTCCTCGCGAATGTGGTTGAAGGCCGAGATAGTCAGCGCGTTGACAGGCGCAGGCGAAAAAAGCGAGTAGCCGCGCCGCAGGATGGGGATAATCCGGACTTGCCCGTCGCCGGTGCGTGGGATCGAGGCTGAAAAGACACTCACGTCGCCGGTGCCGTTGTTGCGCGTGAACTGCAAGAAGAGGTGGCCGGGCAGCGCGGAGCAGACTATCTGCTGGTAGCTCCACTTGCCCTGGTTGAACTCCAGGCCGGCAAAACCGGCGCGCTCGCCGATGGTGGACTCCGCATCGGCCACCAGATCGCGATCCTGCTGGCTCATGCGGTCAGCAGGGCGAAACTCGAGCGAAGTAACGGGCGTGGAGGCCTCGTCGCCGGGAAGAAAGGGCATGGGGCGCGGAGTGGCCTTACGCACCCGGCTGGGCGCTGGCGGAGGAACGGAGAAGTCCTGATTCGACAGCGGGTCAGGCTGAAAGCCAGACGGGGGTGGCTGCTGGCCCTCGGCGGAGACACTAGCTAGCAGGAACACCGAAATCAGAAACAGAGCGGCAATGGCCGGGACGGCGGGGAGGATTCTGGAGCGTTTCATACTGCCCTCAGAGTACCATCGGTTGCGGTGGGCTACCCAAACGAGAGAGTGGAGGACGCAAAAAGCCAGACAGACAAAGCCTGACTCTTTGCGTACGGAAGCGGATTGGGTGCACCCGCCCTTTGCCGGGATCGGGCGCGCCCAATGAATCATCGTGGTCAACCGAACTCTGCTACTTGTGGTGCCCCGCGGCGGGCTTGTGCGGAGCAGCCTTTTTCTCGGCCGGCACAATCGCGCCGTCACGCAGCACAATCTGCGCCGACTGATCCGTGGTGGCCGTGGCCGGAACCTGCGTGTAGGTGTCGTAGATTCCATCCAGTTCGGTCTTGGGCTGGAGGTTGAACTCGGAACCGGCGGCGGGAATCTCCTTTTCCTCCAGGGGCTTCTTCAGATGAACGATGAAGTCGGCGTAAGGAGGATTGGCGTTGCGGGCGTCCTGGGTCACGGCCACCTTGATGACCGAAGCGGAGGCCTCGACGACAATTCCCGGAACCGGGGTAGCCTTGTCCTTCAGTACCGCCCAGAGCTTCTCGACGTCTTCCCTGGCGCCGTTAGCTAGGATGAACTCCGTGTCCTCCAGGTTCAGCGTGGTCAGGTTAGGAGTTTCGGCAACCACCTTGTGGGCGATCTCGGCAGGCGTGGCGGCGGGCGTAATCACCAGGGTTGCCGGGGGGAAGGTGGTGAGGGCAGCCTGGCTCTTGACCTCATCGAGGCCCTTCAGGTTGCCGTGGTACTTCATGTAAAAATATTCGAGCGATTTTTCCACCGTGGGCTTATATGAGGCTGGAACAAAGTTCCATGCGCGCGCATAGAACCAGATCGCCTTCACCAGATCCTTGGCGCCGGGCTGGGTATAGGCCTGAGCCAGAAGGAGCGTGTCCTGCAACCCCGCGGCCTTGGTCTGATCGTCGGTATACAGCATCAATTCCGCCGTGTATTCAGCGACCGCGCTCTTGAAGTCCTTTTTGGAGACCGCGTCGTCGTAGGCGATGGCCGAATGAAAGACCGGATAGGTTGCGCCGGTCAGCTTTTTCCAGTCAGTGGCGGAGGTGTCGGCGGGCTTGGTGGCCGTCAGCCCCCGCTGGGCCAGCGCCGCGGCGTCATCGCAGGCCTGCGCGTCCTGGGTCTTGGCGCACTGACCCTTCTTGATGAAGACCGAAATGAAGATGGCCTTCAGATTATTGGGGTCCAACTGGAGCAGGCGGCTGGCCGCGCTGAGCGTCTTGTCGGCGTCGCCCAGTCCTTGATAGGTGTCGATCAACTGGTCGAGAACCGCCGTCTTGACGACGCTCTGCGGATAGGTCTCGAGGAAACTCTCCAGGGCCGCAGCCTTGGCCGTTGGATCACTCTGCTGGGAGGCGGTTTGATAGCTGTTGAACTCGGCCGGATCCTTGATGGTGATCGAATCCTGGGCTCGCAGCATGGGCGCGAAAACGAGGCTGAGGCTCGCCAATGCCATCACGGACGCAAGGACTAACTTCTTCATTCAGTACTCCTGGAAATTAGAAAAAATGCTAATTGGAGATCAATGTTGTTCTAGCGCTCGCTCGCGGAATGTACAATCGCTTTCTGGGGCCGTTGAGCGCCGGGGAAGCGAGCAAAAGGGGCTACCCCAGTTTCCAATGCGGTAATAGCTGGATTATAGAAAGCACTTCCTCCGGTGACAAGCAAAGTTTTTGGATAAACGAATCATGCTGACGTTATGGCTCCTTGACGTTCTGGCTCCGCGGTACACCGTTTGGACGCCGTAGTGGGGAAAATGTTGAACTCTGGAGCCAGAAAAACGGTTGATGACTTCATAAAATTGGCGGACAGGCTAGGTGACGCCTTTTCTGTCTTTTATATAAGACATCGCCAATCCCTCCTCATTTTGGCCGTGGCGCCATGCGAAGCGCCCCGGCAACGGTTCTTGTTCTCATTGCAGCAGCCGCACCAGTTCAACCTGTTCGGCCAGAAAGGCGTCGTGGCCATGGGCGCTGCTCATCTCCCGGTAATCGGCCTGGACGCCAGCGGCGCGAATGGAATAGGCGAAGTCACGCACGTCCTGCGGGGGAAAGAGCCAGTCGGAGCTGATGCCGACAAAGCTGAGGCGGGCGCGAATCCGGCCAAAGGCCTCGTCCGGCGAACTGTAGCCGCGTAGCGGGTCCCAGATGTCCATGGTGCGCAGAATCGCCAGGTAGGAGTTGGCGTCAAAGCGGTCGATGAACCGCTCTCCCTGGTGGTCCAGGTAGCCGGCAATGTCAAAGCGGCCGCCGATCAGCCCGCTGCTCTGACTGCTTCCCTGCCCGCCGATCAGCACGCCCTCCTGACCGTCCGGATTGGCTTCCGGCTGTCCCTCCTGATTACCCTCCGGCCCGGTTTCCCGATGGCCCACGCCCCAGGGATCCTCCCCGTTGCGGTTCGGCTTGCGGCCAAAACGTTCGTCAAACAACTCGGCGGACTTGTAGCTGATCATGCCGATCTGGCGCGCCAGCGCCAGCCCCTTGCGCGGCTGGCGCTGGGGCAGGTAATGGCCGCCCTTCCACTCCGGGTCGTGCTGAATGGCCTGGCGCTGCAAGTGATTGAGCGCCAAACCCATGGCCGAAAGTGGCGCCACGCCGATGATGACTGCGCGCTGGACGCGCTCCGGGTCGTAAATGGCCCAATCCAGCGCCTGCATTCCGCCGATGGAGCCGCCCAGAACCAGCCGCAGCCGCCGGACGCCGAGCGAATCCAGCAACTTGGCCTGCGCGCGCACATTGTCGCGGATGGAAATCAGCGGGAAATCCGGGCCGTAGACCTTGCCCGTCTCCGGGTCCACCGAACCGGGGCCGGTCGACCCGTAGCAGGAGCCGAGCATATTGATGCAAATGACAAAATCCTGTTCCAGCGAGAGCACGGCGCCGGGGGCGAAGATCTCCGGCCACCAGGAGCCCACCAGCGCCGAGCCGGTGAGCGCATGACAGACCAGCACGGCGTTATCCCGAGCCGCGTTCAGCCGGCCGTACACCGCATAATGCAGCGTAACGCCGGCCAAAGAACGGCCGCACTCCAGCTCCAGGCGCTCATCGAGGACGAAGTCGCCCTCGTAGGTAGGCGTCAGAACGGAGGTTGCGGGGGGCGAGATTCCTGTCCCGGCTCGGGATTCGGTCATAGTACTCATTTTGCTACATTACACGCGGTTGTGCTCGCGCCGGTGAAGGCTTGTCCGTTGGCGACCTCGATGGCCTGGTCCAGATCGGCCAGAATATCGCGAATATCCTCGATGCCCACCGACAGCCGCACCAGCTCCGGAGTAACGCCTGTTCCTGCCTGCTCCTCCACCGTAAGCTGCAGGTGAGTGGTCGAGGCCGGGTGGATCACCAGCGACTTGGCGTCGCCGATGTTGGCCAGCAGCGAGAACAACTCAAGCGAATTAATCAGCTTTTTGCCCGCCTCGTAGCCGCCCTTGATGCCAAAAGTGACCAGCCCGCCCTGCCCGTCGGGCAGATACTTCAGCGCCCGCTTGTAATAAGGGCTGGACTCCAGGCCGGGGTAGTTGACCCACTCCACGCCGGGATGCTGCTCCAGGTGCTTGGCCACGGCCAGCGCGTTTTGCGAGTGGCGTTCCAGGCGGAGATGCAGCGTCTCGACCCCTTGCAGCAGCAGGAAGGCGCTGAAGGGCGAGAGAGCCGCTCCGGTGTCGCGCAGCCCCTGCACGCGCGCTTTGAGGATGAAGGCCAAGGGACCAAAGGCCTCGGTGTAGGAAAGGCCGTGGTAGGAGGGGTCGGGTTCGACAAAGCTCTTGAAACGCCCGGAAGCCGCCCAGTCAAACTTGCCCGCATCCACGATGATGCCGCCGATGGTGGTGCCGTGGCCGCCCAGAAACTTGGTGGCCGAATTCAACACGATGTCCGCGCCCCACTCGATGGGCCGCACCACGGCCGGCGAGGCCGAGGTGTTGTCGATCACCAGCGGCAGACCGTGCTCATGGGCGATCTTGGCCAGCGTCTCGATGTCCGCGACATCCAGCTTGGGGTTGCCCAAGGTCTCG
>Ga0182013_10000950_pt1 | contig 40210 bp, 35 predicted proteins | sample 612S2MmetaG_FD_120487 | JGI IMG/M metagenome (GOLD analysis project Ga0182013, IMG submission 120487) | Permafrost microbial communities from Stordalen Mire, Sweden - 612S2M metaG | ecosystem: Environmental > Terrestrial > Soil > Wetlands > Permafrost | place: Sweden: Stordalen | collected... | reverse complement strand
GTGCGCATCTTGACACTACCACCAGCGCAAAGCCAGCACGGGGTCGGTCCCTTGCAATTCGCCTTAACTCAAAGGCTTTCGTACAATCAGGCGCATTTGTTAGGTTTTTCATGGTGGTAGTGTCAAGATGCGCACGTTTTATGCCAGCCAGCATCTTGCATCGCGCATCGCGCATCCTGTATCCTGTATCCCGCATCCCGTAACACGCAACACCCCGCACTTGACCCCGTGACCATCCCAGCCGATACTGAGTTGTCGTTTGGGGGCGTACTGGTTTCGACCAGGAGAATACGCCAGAGGCGGCATGCCGAGGATGGTTCGTTGGCCTCGTAAAAAATCGAACCAAAAAATAAAAGCTAATCAAGAACTAGCTCTCGCGGCCTAAGTGCCACGACGTTCGTCACTGGACACCTGCTACGGTGACAGAACGCCACAGCAGGTTAGATTCGGCGCGGAGACCGCGCGCGTTCGGGTCGAAACATTTTCATGCGGACTAGGCCGTGCGAATCGTGTCAGAGCGCAATCGCACAGCAGAAAACTCTCTTCTGACTAAGCATGTAGTCGCGGCTGGTTGATTAACCTGGGACGCGGGTTCAACTCCCGCCGCCTCCAGTCTCCGTTCGGAGCCCAGCGAGAACGAAGACTGCCGCGGCGGTTTTTCCCATTGCGGAGAACTGGCGCTTCATTCTTTTCGATGCTCGGCGCAATTTTTTCAATTCATGCCTGACGCTGTTTCTGCCGTAAGTTGGCGGCAATGAAATTTTGGAAAACAAAATCACCCTTCGCCGCGCGGCGGCGGAAAATGATTTTCATCAGCGTACTGGCCGTCGTCTTCGTTTTGATTAGCCTGCCGGCGCGGCCGTTCCGCCCGGTCGAACCCATCCCAGCGGACATCGTGGATATGCACTGTCACATCGCTGGCATCGGAGCCGGGGGCAGCGGGTGCTTTGTTTCACCCCGGCTGCGGCATAACTGGCGTTTCAAAACCTATCTGCGCAGTTTCGGCGTCACGCAGAAGGAAATATTGACCCATGGTGACGCTCTGGTTGGCGACCGGATTTCAGCATCGCTCGCCCAAAGCAAATTCGTCAACCGGGCCGTGCTGCTCGCGCTCGACGGAGTTGTTGACGCTGATGGCAACCTCGACACCAACCGGACGGAAGTTTTCGTGCCGAACGAGTTCGTCGCGGAAATGTCCGCAAGGCATACGAACCTGCTGTTCGGCGCTTCGGTGAATCCCTATCGCCACGACGCCTTGACGCGGCTGGAATGGGCCAAGGCCCACGGAGCGGTGCTGGTAAAATGGATACCGCCGGTCATGGAGATTGATCCGGCGGACCCGAAACTCATTCCGTTTTACAAAAAGTTGGCCGAGTTGAACCTGCCGCTGCTGTCGCATACCGGCAGGGAAAAATCATTCTCGCGAGCCGCCGAGGAATTTGGCGACCCGGAGAAATTACGGCTCCCGTTGAGCCTCGGCGTGACGGTGGTGGCGGCGCACATCGCGTCGTCGCAACGCTATCACGGAGAACGCGGACCCGAGCGGCTGGCGCGGTTGATGCGCGAGTTTCCCAATCTTTACACTGACATTTCGGCGCTGACGCAGATCAACAAGCCGGGCTGTTTGAAAGAGGCGCTGACCCGGCCCGAATTTTCCGGACGGCTGGCGTATGGCACGGATTTTCCGCTGATCAACACGGCGTTGGTTTCGCCATGGTATTCGTTTCGCTTGTCGTTCCGGCAGCGAGTTGCCATCTGGCGGACCAAGAATGCGTGGGATCGGGATGTCCTGATGAAGCATGATTTGGGCGTGCCGACGGAAACTTTTGCGCGTTCAGACAAAATGTTTGGCGGAACGAACTGAATTTCCACGGCCACGCATCAAATTTATTTAAGCCCTGCGCATACAAATTTTACGAGGGTGGTGTCTGTATATTGAAATGAAGTTAAAGCCTTCGCGCGGCTGCCTTTTTCTCGTGCCAGTATTGGCCGCTGCGGGAGTTATTCTTATGCAGTCACATTCAAGGTTCGCAAAAAGGCCGGTCGCGCCCGTGAACAGCAACCCGCAGCAATTCCATTTGTGGGCCACCAGCAACTCGATCGCCTATACCTTTAATTGCGATCCCCGGGCCACGGACGAACTGATGTTCAAAACAGCCGGCGGGATGTTGTTTGATGGCAATAACGGGATCACGAATTTACCGACCGAGGGGTGGGAGCATAAATGAACCGATGCCGCTCCCAATCATCCGGGGGCGGCCGTCGGTCACTTGGGCAGATTCAACTCGGGAAAATCGAGATTGCCGCGCTGGCCCCATTGCGCGAGCTGGCTGTCTTTGAAATAAACGCGATATGCCTCCTTGGTTTTCTTGTCCGTGTATTCCCACATTTCGAGGCGCGCGCCGGTGGCGTCGGTCCGGGAGGCCTTGGCGATGTAATTATTTCCCAGGATATTCTTCACCTGCGCCGGCGACATGCCGAGTTCCAACCGATTCAATCGTTGCGCCGTCGTGGTCGAGCATCCGAAGCTCGCGCACAAAATCATCACCAGCAGGCCAAAATGTATAAGCTGTTTTTTCATCGTGATTAATCAGAATTGTTTCGTCGGTTGGCTTTCACGGGAATGATTGCACTGGCGGATTTTTAGCACCGGGCTTTGGCAGCGTCAAGAGTCACGCGGGAAATCGCACGCGGGAAATCCAAGGGAGTTCGGGATAAAAAGCAGGATTCCTGCTGTCAAACGCGTGCTGGGCAGTGATTTTTTCATCGGGAACTCAAGAAATCAGGAAACCAGAATCCGAAGCATGAGTTTCATTTCCTGAGTTCCTGATTTCCTAATTCGATCTTTTCTTGAACCGGACTTTGCTCTGCCCGCGATACAGCTTGACCCGGCGCGCGGGAGGCGTTTGTTTCTTGGGCGTTCATGAACGCTCTTTCATTGTCCGCCATCCCGGCCTGGGGATTTGTCGCGTTGTTTTTCACAGGGTTGCTGGCGGGTTTTGTGGATTCCATCGCCGGCGGCGGCGGCTTGATCACGCTGCCGGTGGTGCTCAGCCTGGGCATCCCGACGCAATTCGCCCTCGGCACGAACAAGCTTCAGGCCACTTTCGGTTCCGTCAGCGCGACGTGGCATTATACGCGCGCTAAAATCGTCTCGTTGCGCGAATGCGGCGTCGGGGTGGGTTACACCTTCATCGGCGCGGCGGCCGGAACCATCGTCGTGCAACACCTCGACTCCTCCTTTCTGAAAAAGTTCATTCCCGTCGCGCTCATCGCCATTGCGCTGTATATGTTTTTCAAGCCGCAGCTCGGCGAGAAGGACCTTCGTCCGCGCCTGCGTCCGAGGCCGTTTTACGCGCTGGCGGGCCTGGGGCTGGGTTTTTACGACGGCTTCATCGGCCCGGGGACGGGCACTTTCTGGACCATGGCGTACATGCTCGGCCTGGGTTTCAACCTCACCAAGGCGACCGGCCATACCAAGGTGATGAACGCGACCAGCAACGTCGTTTCGCTCGTTTGCTTTGCTTTGGCCGGGCATATTTATGTGGCGGCGGGAATCGTAATGGGCTTCGGACAATTGCTCGGCGCGTGGTTGGGAACGCACCTGGTGGTCACGCGCGGCACAAAATTCATCCGGCCCATTTTCCTGGCAGCAGTGCTCGCCGTGACTTTGAAATTGCTTTACGACAGTTACTGGAAATAAGTATAATTTCCCACCATGAAAAAGACCTTGCTGCTCATCGGCACCCGGAAAGGGCTCTTTCTCTTCACCAGCGCGGACCGCTCGCAATGGCAGTTGCATGGCCCCTTTCAACCCGGACGCGAAATCAACCACGCCATCCACGATCCCCGCACCAATCGAATCTACGCGACGGCCAACGATTCCTGGTTCGGTTGCGAAATCGTTTCTTCCACAGACCTCGGCCAGACCTGGGAGACCGCGAAGCAAAATCCCGCGTTCCCGGAGAATTCCGGCCTCAAGCTCGAGCGCATCTGGCATCTCGAACCCGGATTGCCCGCCGAGCCGAACGTGCTTTATGCCGGCGTCGCGCCCGCGGCGCTTTTCCGCAGCGAAGATTCCGGCCAGACCTGGCGCGAAGTCACCGGCCTCACACAGCATCCCACGCGCCCGCGATGGAACCCCGGTGCGGGCGGACTTTGCCTGCACTCCATCATCGTGGATCCGGTGCATCCCACGCGATTGTTCGTGGGCATTTCCGCCGTGGGCGTTTTCCGTTCGGAAGACACGGGCGCGACCTGGAAAACCGCCAATCGCGGCACGCGCGCCGAATTTCAACCCGAGAAACTTCCCGAATACGGCCAATGCGTCCACAAGCTGCTCCTGGCCGACGCGAAAACCTCGCTGCTCTTCCAGCAAAATCACTGCGGCGTTTACCGCAGCGCGGACGCCGGCGAAAGCTGGCAGGAAATCACCGCCGGGCTGCCGTCCGATTTTGGTTTTCCACTCGCCATCCACCCGCGCCAGCCGGAAACGATTTTTGTGCTCCCGTTGAAGGGCGCGGAATTCCGTTGTCCGCCGGAAAACAAACTCCGCGTCTTCCGCAGCCGCAACGGCGGCAAAAACTGGGAGGCGCTCGGGAAAGGTCTGCCGCAGGACAACGCCTTCATGAGCATCTATCGCGAAGGCATGGCGACCGACAAGGAAGAACCCGCCGGGGTTTATTTCGGCACCAACACCGGCAAAGTATTCGGCTCCCGGGACGAAGGCGACTCGTGGCAACTCGTAGCCGACAATCTGCCGCCGGTGTTTTCGGTCTCGGTTTCGAGCGTGGTGGAGTAACGCAGGGAGTTCCAGCTTTAGCTGGTCAGCGGGGGAGGCGCCCGTGTTGCGTATTGCGTGTGGCGTGAAGAAAACGGAATCCCTGACACGCAATACGCAATACGCTGCACGAAGCAAGTCGCACGCAACACGCATGCTCCGCCCCGCGCCGCCACTTTTTCCTTTGCGCTGAAGGCGCGAGGACGCTATTTTCACCCCGGTTTGTCCGATGGTGTAATGGTAGCACAAGGCCCTTTGGAGGCCTTTGTCATGGTTCGAATCCATGTCGGACAGCCAACTTCCACCGCGCTGTTTATGCCATTTGAAAAACCAATTGAAGGCCTTTCCGAAGAGGACTTGCGCGCGCTCATTTCCTCCGCCGTCAGCGATGCCCGCATCCTCGCCTTCAAACGCGACCTGCCCCGCGCCACACCCGCGGGTCGCCTCGATTTCCTCAGCGAAATCGCCTCCTTTGCGAACGGCCCCGGCGGCTTCCTCCTCCTGGGCGTCACCTCGCGCGAAGGCTCCGCCGCCGCCCTGTCCGGCGTGGACCGCGACGCCGCCGGGAAAACCGTGGCGTGGCTCGAACAAGCCGCCTCGGGCGGCATCTCCCCGCGCATCCCCGGCCTGCGCTTCCAACTCATCAACCTCGAAAACGAAAAATCCGTCCTCCTCGTCCGCATCCCCAAAACCTGGGCCGGGCCGCACATGGTCACTCACGGGGAAGCCAACCAATTTTACTCGCGCAACGCCCAGGGCAAATACCTCCTGGACATCGGCGAATTGCGCCAGGCGTTTTCCCTCGGCGAATCCTTGCGCGAAAAAATGCGCGCCTTCCGGCTGGAACGGATCAATGTGATCTTGAACCGCGCGTTGTCCGTGCAGATTTCCGACGCGCCCAAGACCGTGTTGCACCTCCTGCCCATGGCCAGTTTCCAGCCCGGATTTCGCATTGATCTTGACCGCGTCGTGACCGGCGCCGAGAGCATGACGCGGCCGATGGTCGCGCGCGGATTGATCAGCCATTACAACTACGACGGCCTCATCACGTTCAGCTCCATGGAAAAATACGCCTACTCCTATGTCCAAGTGCTGCGCAACGGCTGCCTGGAAGCGGCGGAGGGCCTGCTGCTCGAACCCAGGGATGGCCGCAAATATTTTCCCAGCGCGCAGTTCGAGCGCGAAGTCATCCAATGCGGCGAGCGCCTGCTGAGTTTGCTGCGGCGATTGGAAATTGACCCGCCTTACGTCGTCATGCTGAGCTTCCTCGGCGTGCGCGGCTACGGGATGTTTGTGGGTTCCATGCGCTGGCAATCCAACGCGCACCAGATCGAGCGCGACCATTTGTTCCTCGACGAAATCATCCTCGAAGACGCCAACCTGGATATCGCCAGAGCCTTGCGCCCCGCCTTCGACCAGGTATGGAACGCCTGCGGCTGGCCGCGTTCGTTGAATTATGATGAGCACGGCAATTGGCGCGAGCACGCCCACTGAATGAGTTGCGCGCGGGCTTGTCGCGCCGCAGCTTTGGCGAAGGCGCACGCGCGGAGCAGTGCTCCGCGCGTGCGCGATTGCGCCAGACCATTCACGCATCTCGGGGGAAAGATGTTTTGAAAAAAGCATTTTTGTTTTTTATCCCGGAATAGCCCGGTCAAGGCCGGTCAAGCCCGGTTTTTCCGGTTTCTTTCAGACTTGCTTCGAGACGCCGCCGCAACAGATCGTAGCGAGCTTTCTGGTTTTCTCGCGACTTGTATTGGACCGCCAACTTCCCCAGCGCGATGATTGCCTTGGTATCGTTGCTGCGCTGCAACTCCGTGAACATGCCCGTCGCAAGCAACACCTCGTTGGCTGAACGCAGCTTTTCCACGTCCACGCCGGCTTCCGCCACCTGCCCGGCCGCGTCTTGAATGGTGAGCAAGGCGTCATTCGCGCGCAATTCCGCGAGGTGATGATACATCGGGCCGATGGTCGAAAGGGCGCAACACAGGCCCAACTCGGATTTCATCAGCCCGCGTGTTCTGGCATAACTGAAATGGCCGTCAAACAGCCATTGCTGGATTTTCCTTTGCTGCCCGGGGGTGAAAGTATGCCAAAGGGCATCGCTGCGGAGTTTTCTCATGGTGCGGTTATTTTGATCAGCCACGGATTTCACAGATGGCACAGATGCGGAACGGAAAGCAGGGCGAAGCCAATTGTCCGGTTTCCATCGGTGAAATCTGTGCCATCCGTGGCTGCAATTGCTTTCTGAGGATTAATAGTATGACGCTCGGCAAACCATTTGCCGGTCTTCGCGGACACTTTGGGTGTCCCTGCCATGGCGCTCCTTGACGCACGGCCAGAATTTTGCACACGAATTCCCGCTTGTCAAATTGGCGTAAGGAAACTCAATCCAACGCCTGTGGCTGGCCGCGCTCATTAAGCTATGCCAACCGCCCTCACCCAAACCCAGTGGCCTCCCAAGCCCACCACGAGTTAGGTGCCCGGCAAACATCGCGCGCTTTGCGCTCCGTGGTCCCCCGAGGAGAGGGCTTTCACCTGCGCCGCGTTTTTTGAAATTACCAGCGGCTGGATTCGCGCAACGCTGCTTCGGAAAACCAAGAGCGGCGGTCGGTAATCCCCTCTCCCCGGGGGAGAGGGTTAGGGTGAGGGCGGGCTAAAAAACTGACCTTTCCCATTTCGTTACCGATCCCTATCTTTTCAACATGGCCGACATCGAACGCGCCCGGCAGCTTCGTAAAAAACAAACGTGGGCGGAAAAACTCCTCTGGAACTGGTTGCGCAATCGGCGCTTCAACACCTATAAATTCCGGCGCGGTCATCCCGTTGGTCCCTATTTTCTCGATTTCTTTTGCGAGGAAGCGGAACTGAACATCGAACTTGACGGCAGTCATCACGGTTTTCCCGATCAACAAGAGCATGATGCGGAGCGAACAAAATTTCTGCAATCGCGCGGCATCAAAACGATGCGGTTTTGGAATTCGCGTCTTCGACGCGATGCGCGAAGCATCCGTGACACGATTTTTAATGAGTTGCAGACACGCGCGCCGCATCCATTGCCGGATTATATTCGGCCGAAGGATTCTGATGGGAAAAGTTAGAGTGAAGACCGCCCTCACCCCGGCCCTCTCCCCCGAGGAGAGGGGGAAACATTTGCGGCGTTTCTTGAAATTATTAGCGGCTGGTTGTTCGGATGGCGCTTCGCGAAGTCGAGTTCTGTTTTTTACGAAATCAGAAGCAGTTGGGTTCGCGCGGTGCTCCTCTGTCAGACCGAAACGCCACGACCGGGGTCCCCTCTCCCGGGGGAGAGGGTTAGGGTGAGGGCGGATATAAATACTGAATTGGTTTTTGAACGATTGGATTGTGATTAAACGACCGTCCTCACCCCGGCCCTCTCCTCCGAGGAGAGGGAGAAACATTTGCGGCGCTTTTTGAAATTACCGCCGCTGGGTTCGCGCGGCGCTCCTCCGTCGGACCGTAACGCAAGACCGTGATCCCTCCCTCGAAGGGAGCGGAGGGAGAAGAGATCGCGGTTTATGCGTGTACATGAAAAAAGGGTTGAGTGAGGCGTGCTCTACTCAACCCTTGATGAATTTTATCCGCCGGGCAATCCGGTTTCAGCGTCGTCAGGGATGCACGACGCGGAAGAATTTCGCGGGGCCGGTCATGGCGACCGTTGAGGGATTCGCGGTCCCGACGGTTGACCAAACCGGCGTGCCGGACAACGACGTGGTGGATTGCAGGATGAAGCCGGGACCGTTGGTCCACGAGACGATGGCATTGGCGCCGCTGGTCTTGATGGACAAGACCGGCGGGACTGTGCCCGGCGGCGCAAGCGGATTCGTGAAATCAACCCACACGAAGTTGAAATCGCCATCGCGCGGTGTCACGACACCTTCGCCGCCGCCGGTGGTGTCAATGTACATCGAGTCAATGATGAAGGCATTGTTGGGCGTATTGGTGCCGCCGTATTCGTAGGAGAGCAAGTTATTGTCCACCACGTTGGTGAGTCCGTCAGGCTGGGTGGCCAGGTAGCCGGAATTGAGCAACAGCAGCGTGCCGTTCGTGTCGGTCTTTCCGGGGATGGTCAACGCGTAACGGCCGGTGGAGAGACGCGTCATGCTGTAGGAACCCGCGCCCTTGATGGTGGCGCCGTTGGCGCCGCGGATGTGCCCGGCGATCAAGTTGTCCGCATTCCACGGAATGTAGAGGAAGGAAAAGCTGGAACCGGCGTCGCTGCCGCCATCGGTCGCGTAGATCGTGGGATCGGTCTTGCTGGTGTCAATGTCCCGCACGGCGACATACCAGCCGGAGCCATCGGGCAGGGCGGCGTTATTGGCGGAGGGGCCGCGGATGCTGTTGTTTTCGTCATTGCCCACGGTCATGAGCATGCCGTCGGTCAATGAATTCACCCCGGGAAGTTTCACGATGGCCAGACCGCTGTAGGTTCCGCTCCCGGTGGTGTCCACCCAGGTGAGGAGTTGGGACGCGGAAGTGTAATTAATGGCCGCATTGCCATTGGTGTAACCCTGCAGCGCCGCGCCACTGAACAATCCCCAGCCATCGCCATGTTTCCACATCGGCGTGCCTGGCCCGAGGACCAAGGACGAATTATTTTGATCAACCAATCCAGTGCTGAATTGTGAATCGTCGAAATAACCGGCTTTCCAACCCTGATCGTAAGGGAAATAAGCGAGGCCGGTGGCGATGGCGCAACGTTGCAGGCTGCCGGAAGCGGGCCCGCCCGTGGAGACGGAGCCGGTGACCAGTTTCGTGGTGCGCGTGTAGGATTGGCCTCCGCGGAAATGGCCGCCAAGCATGTCGTAACTATCGCTGCTGGAGACACCGTCGAGTTGCACATAAGTGGCGGCGTAAAAGGCGGGAGACTGATCGTCCCAGGATGCGCCGTTCTTATGCACGGAACTCATGACGAAACCGTAATTTGGCGAGTGAGCGTAAGCCAGGCAGGCGGGCACGGCGGCTGAACCCGTGGCATAGCGATCACGATTTGGATTGGTGTATGGGCCTAGGTTTTGCTGGGCCAGGGTTGGGTTCTGAGGGCTGATGACGAAATCGAACCCGGAACACTGATAACGCGCCGCCGCAAAACCCTGGGGCGATTCGCTGTTGATGTCCGCGAGAATGTCGCGGGATACGCTGGTATAACCGCCGTTGTTCCAGATGATTTCACTGGCCGCGCCTTGTGCGCTTTGAAGCGTGTCGCCGGGATAACCCAGGCCGTTCGCGGGCAGGCTTACGTCCCAATTGACCGCAAGCACTCTATTGTTCGGAAACGCACCCGGCATCTCGCTTGAGCCAACCGCGACTCCGTTGGTCGAGGGGATGCTGGCGGGAAACGGAGTCGGACCATACGAGGCATAGGTGGCAGTGACCGTGTCCGCCGAATCGTTGGTGAGGTTGTTATGCGCGACGGTGCTAAGGCCGATATACACGGTGGCTGGAAAATTGGTCGTGGTCGGAGCGACGCACAATAGTTGCCAGCCATTGGTGCTGCCGGGATTGGAGCCCGACGGAATGTCCTCGGTGTAATCGCTGGCAAAATAACTCATCAACTTGAAACCCTTGCGTTGGATGCGGAGCCAGACGTCGGGATACGTGCAGTAATTGTTGTCAGTCGTATCGCCGCCGTACTTGGAGTTGCCGTTGTTTGAAAAACTGCCGTAGGTCAGGTTTCGGCCCGGCAGATCATCGGTGTCCGTAGCCAAGTTCAAGCGGCCGATGCTCTCGATCTGGCCCAGGCGCGTCGTGGACAGCGGCAGGGCATTGATCATGAAATCATAACTGCCCGGGTTCAGGCTCGCGCGGACCATCAGTGAACCTTTGGGCGATACCTGTTCGCCCGGGTTGGAACAGGTGACATTCATGACGCGGACGCGGATATCGAAATCACCGGTGACCTGCTGATAGGCATAAGCGAAGGAATCCGGCGCGGAATAAGTATCTCCGCCGCCAGTCGTGATGGAGATCGAACCGTCCGTGTTGGTCAGCACGGTGGTCGGCGTGGGGTTGTAGATGTTCGTCAGGGTCAGCCCCCATTTAATGGTCTGCGCGCGCCCTGCGGCGGCGATCAGGCAACAGACAGAAAGAGTCTGCGCCCCTAACAGGAGTCTGCGGGTATGAAGGTTTTTTGGCAGGATTGTTTTCATGGTTCTTAGGGCTTTCTTTTGTGAGACGGTTTTTGTTTAACCACATCCGCGTCTAACGACGACGATTCCACGAAACGTGTAATCGTCCTGATGGTTGGTTGTCTGGTGACAATTATATCTGAAGATGGAGTCGTGGTCAATTGAGCCGCGCCCGATTTGTGGAAACTGTCACCGGAATTTCACAGACTATTGCGCGCCTTTCGGGTGCCACTTTTGGAACGCCGATCCAGGGCAGTCCCTTTTAGCGTTGTGGAGTAATGATTTCTGCGAATCCGCTCAGAGCATTGAGTCGGGAAAACGCGGGTCATCTTCCTCGCATTTTGCGACTCGTTACAATCAGGTGAATTGCACTAAAATGGATTTTGGCGCTTGCGGTTGGACGCGCGGCAGGCGGGTTGCCGAGATTAATTCGCTTGCGCCGCGCGAAAGACGACGCGGTAGGGGCGGCCGGGTTGGCATTCGCGCGGGTTGGGAATGAGGATGAAATTTTCCGTGATGACGGGATTGAGTTCGGCGCCTTCGAGCACGCGAGCGGCTTTGATGCGGGAGGGCAGATATTCAATGATGGGCCGGCCACCGCGCTGGGAGCCGTTGGTGTTAATGGGTTCAAAGGTTTTCGCGCCGAAGTTGGGTTTGATCTCGAAGGTCCATACGCCGTCTTTTTCAGTCAACTTCTGGTCCCACGCGAGGTCCATTTTCGCCATGCGCGCTTGCCAGGCGGGGTCGCCGTAGAAGGCAAGGACGTCGCGGTCATAAAGCAGGCCCAGCCCGTCTTCGGCGGTCAGGCCGGCGGCTTTGGCCGCGGCGCTCACGGTGATTTTGGCCGCGGCGGGCGGGTGATCGGAATCGGCGGTGGCCAATTCGGGAAAATAGGTCACGAGCCGGTGAATCAACGCGGTTTGGTTGGCCATGAAAGCCTGGTTGAACGAATAGCGGCCCGGTTGCTCGACAAAATAATCCAGGCAACCCCAACCCGCGTAGCCATACCACGTCTCGACCGTGTAACCGAACATCTGGTCCACGCCCGCGCTGTTCATGTAGGCCAGCGCCATGGAATTCTTTCCGTCCAGATGGCCCATGAGGCAGTTGCCGACCGGCATGTAGATTTTTGGGTTGGAGGATTCGATCGGATGGCGCGCGCCGGTGGTGTCGAGGCCGTAGAGCCGGCCATTTTCGCAGCGAAAAAACCCATCGCGAAAAGCATAGCCGATTTGCCAGTCGTGTTCGGAGGCGTGGCCGGACGTGACGAACAAATCCGCGTGATATTGCGTGAGCAGCTCAGCAATGGGTTCGGTGGTGTCATCGGGACCATGCGAGCCAATTGGACTCGCGCCGGGTTCCTTGGTCACCGCCTGGTTTTTTTTGACTTCGCTGAACCACTTGCCCTGTTCGCAACAATTCAAGGCGATCTCCGTGGCGGCGGCGGCTTTGTGAACGATCAAGGGCGATTGCTCCTGCGCAATGCGCAGGGCGTTGGCGGCGTCATAACCCGTGAGGATGCCCCAGAAACAATCGGGGTAGGGGTCGTCGTTAAAGCGGCGCGTCAACCGATGCACCTTGGCCACGAACTCGCGTGTGGCTTCCTCCGGTTGCGCCACGAAACAAACATAGCGCGGATACTGGCGGCGCAGTTCAGGGAGGGCTTCATCCACATCGGCGTCGAAAGCCACCACTGCGGCGTGGTGCTGCTTCACCAGCGCGGCCACGACGTCGGCCCAGTTGGTGTCGGCGGCGGTTTTTTTGGAAACCACCACGGCGTAATCCGGAGCCATGGCGGTCACGGCCGCCTGGGCAACCACCGCGGTGGCGAAAAGCAAAAACGCAATGCGAAGGAAAATCTGTTTCATATCATTTAAGGAAGTTAATCGTAGATTTGAAGGCGCGCCCCCTCACCCCAACCCTCCCCCTCGGAGGGGGCGAGGGAGAAGAATGGCAATCGGACGGTAGTGGGTTTGGAATATGCCGATCGTCATCGTCAAATGGTATCCTCAGTTAATCCTCGGAGAAGAGGTATTCGAGATCGGTTTTGGAAAGGCTGCGGGCGAAACCTTCTTCGCCGAGCACGTCGGCGATGGTTTGCGCCTTGCTCTGTTGCAATTCCCAGATTTTTTCCTCGACCGTTCCCGGCGCGATGAGGCGGTAGGCGTTGACGGTGTTGACCTGGCCGATGCGATGCGAGCGGTCAATGGCCTGGGCTTCGACGGCGGGGTTCCACCACGGATCGTAAAGGACGACGTAGCTGGCGGTGGTGAGGTTCAGACCGGTGCCGGCGGCGCGCAAGCTCAACAAAAACACCGCCGGGTTCGGATCGTTCTGGAAGGCGTTCACCACGTCCTGGCGCTGCTTGGTCTGGCCGGTCAAAAGATGCGTGCGAATCTGCCGCCGCTGGCATTCGAGTTCGAGTAATTTCAAGACCTGCACAAACTGGCTGAAAACAAGCACCTTCTGGCCGTCGGCGAGCAGGGGATCGAGCAACTCGAAGAGGGTCTCGGTTTTGCCGGAGACGGCGTCGTTGCCGACGAGTTGCGGATGACAGCAGATTTGGCGGAGTCGCGTCAAGGCGGCGAGGACGTGAATCTTGCTCTGGTTGAGGCCGCGTTCGGCGACGGTCTGGAAGACCTGCTCGCGGCTGCGGCGCAATTCGGCCAGGTAAAGTTTGCGCTGGTCTTCGCCCAACTGGCAATCGCGGCGTTCCTCGATGCGGTCGGGCAAATCCTTCGCGACGCGCTGCTTGAGACGGCGGAGCATGAGCGGCCGGAGCTTGGCGGAAAGACGGCGGCGAGCGATGCGCTGGGCGTTCTCCGCCTCTTCGCCGCGCGGCTCGTAGGTGTGGGTGAAATGCTCCTGCGTGCCGAGATAGCCGGGTTGGATAAAATCCACGATGCTCCACAAATCCAGCAGGCGATTCTCAAGCGGCGTGCCGGTGAGGGCGAGCAGGTGGTCGGCGCGCAGTTGCTTGACGGATTGCGTGACTTGCGCGGCGGGGTTCTTGATGAATTGCGCCTCGTCGAGAATGACGGCGCGGAAGGCGAATTTTTGCAGCGCCTCCAAATCCCGGCGGAGCAGCGCGTAATTGGTGACGATCAAATCGTGCTGGGGAATTTGTTTGCGGAGATTATGCCGCGCCGCGCCGCTTTCGAGCACGAGCACTTTCAAATGCGGCGTGAACCGCTCGGCTTCGCGCCGCCAATTGTGCAGGACGGACGCGGGACAAATGACGAGCGACGGCCGGGGATTGCTCTGGTTGCGTTCCTGCAACCACGCCAGCCACGCCAGGGTTTGCAACGTTTTGCCGAGGCCCATGTCATCGGCGAGGATGCCGCCGAGTTTGATTTGCGTCAGGTGGCAGAGGAAATCAAAACCTTCCTTTTGATAAGGCCGCAATTCGGCCTGCACCGAGGCTGGCAGATCCGTGACGGGCGTGCCTTTGAAATCCTTCAGCCGTTCGCGCAACGCCAGCGCCTGCGGAGTGTCGCCGAAGCGTTTCAGTTCGTCCTCATCCAGGTGCGCGGCTTGCTCGATGCCGATGCGATGCGCCACCGGGATCAAACCGTCCACGCCGAGGTCGGCCATGGCTTCGTGGGCGGATTGCACGGCGCCGGAATCCAGTTCCACCCAGCCGGAATCCGGCAGTTTGACGAACCGCCCGGTGGCGGTTTGCAGGCGCTGCAAATCCGCCGCGGTGAGCCGCAAACCTTCCTGCTCCCACTCGGCGGAGACCGAGAGCCAGTCAATCCCGCTGCCCTTGACGACGACGCGCGGGCGCAATTGGCGCGGGCTGAGGAACAAACGGTGAAAAGCGGCGTTGCCCAGATATTCGGCGTTATCCGGCCGCTCAGGCCAGGCCGCGCCCAAAGTGCTCAGGAAACTTTCGTTGGCATCGCCGACCCACAAGCCCGGTTCGGGCGTGAACCAATCCAGTTTGCGCAGCCAAAGCGTGACCGGCTCCAACCGCGCGTCATCGAGGATTTCCGGCTTTTCGCTCTGGTGCTGGCGCGGCTCGTTGGGCTGCCACTCATGGCCGTTCCAAAGCCAGACGCTTTGGTCGCGCTCGCTGCGCGCGAGCAGCCGCAGGCGGACGCTGTCATCGAGCAACTCGAAAATGAATTGCGGCGTCGCCGGGTGCGCCACGCAGAGTTGCTCCCAATCCACGCCGGGCACGGACCGCGCCTGGCGGAGTTGCTTGAGCAAACGATGGCTGAGTTTCCTCACGGGAATTGAAGGCTTTTTGGCCCAATGTTCCAGGAGCGCCGTCGGCGGCGCATTGCGGACGAGATAAAAAGTATTGCCAACAAGCGCGAGCGGCGGCCGCTGGGAAAAAAACTGAACGCCGCTCAACGGCTGAATTTCGCCATCCGGCAAAGTCAGGCGATGGAGGAAGGCAAGTTCCGAATCGCCGTTTTCCAGGTGCGGCGTCAATTCCGCCACCTGGCCCTGGAACCTCAATCCGCCGAGGCCGTTGGCGAGTTCGAGCCGCGCGCCCTGACCCCAGCGCGCGAGCCATTGCAATAATTCGAGATCGGTCAGGACCAGCGTGCTCTCGGTTTCGGCGCGGCCGGCGTGGGTCTCGGCGAGCCACTGGATGAATTCCCAATCGGCGGGTTGGAAGAGTTCCTGTTCGTGCGCGGTGCGGGTGGTCAGCTCGATGACTTCGGCGAGGGATTTGTGTTTTTCGCCGGTTCGGGAACGGAACAAATGAAATTGGACCGCGAGGCGATGGCGCGCGGGTTGATCGGCGTCGGGTTGCGAGCGGCAAATGACCCGCAGAACCGCCCGGGGCGAATCGAGATGCGTGGGCGCGGGCGGAAAAAGCCATTGCTCGAGTTGCGACATCAACCGCTGCTCCTGCTCCGCTTCCTCGACTTCCGCGAAATGATCCAGATTGGCGTAGGCCAGCAATTCCGTCGGCAGCGGACGGTGCGCGCGCAAAAAGAGAAAGGCCAGTTGTTCCAGGCGGGTTTTGCCGAGGGAACCCATCAGGCGCGGCCACCAATCTTCGCCGGCAAAATCTTTGCGCGAGAGCGAAAGTTTCTCGAAATAATCCTCGAGCAAAAGCCACGCGCGCTGGGAATCCGCGCAATCCGAGAATTGGGTGAGGATTTCCGTGCGCTGGGCGACGTCGGCCTTGGAATCGGAGAGTTCGCGGCGGAGGTCGGCGAGGGCGCCGTAAGTTTTGGAGAGGACGGTGTGATGCGCGTCGTACTTCGTGGTACTGGACGCACGCGGGGCGTTTCCGTTTCTTAACGAGCCTTTAGCCATTCTGATTGGCCGCCGAGGGCGACGGTCTATCATCACGTCATAAAAGGCCCCCGCTGGTCAATAACATTCTTAAAGATTTGGATGGTCTGGAGGCGCGCGGACGGAGGTTTGACAGGATTTACAGGATGAACAGGATATGATAAGGGAACTAAACTGTTTGACCGTGGCCGAGGTTCTGGTGGTGGAGCATTAATATTTTTGCAGGAGAAAACGGAGGGGAAATTTTTAACCGCGAAATACGCGAAATACGCGAACGGGAAAACCATTGGATTTTGTTCGCTTATTTCGCGTATTTCGCGGTTAAAATTCCGATCCCCATCCTGCAAATCCTGTCATCCTGTCAAATTTCATTTCGTGAATTTAGTCATCTCGCAGTTTGGACTCAAATGATTGTCCCCTATTTTGACGGCGGCAATGGGATTGTCACGAAGTGGCATTTGCGATAGCGTGGATTCCATGAAATCCTTTTCCCGTCATCTCGTCGAAAAATTATTCGCTTTATTGATTCTCGCTGCTCTCGCGTGTGCATTTGTCGCGGACATTGCTTCCGCGAGAGAAGAGGCGGTCATGCTGCCGCAGCCGCCGTTACCGCTCGCGCCGGGCGCGAAGGTCATCCCGCTCTGGAAGCCCGGCTCGCCGACCTTGGAGAACAACGTGTATCAGAAAGAAGCGGTCAATTATTACAAGACCAACGCTGAATATATCCAACGGGTGACGAACATCAATAATCCGTCCATCGAATTGCACCTCGCGCCCGCTGACAAGGCCAACGGCACCGCGATCATCATCGCGCCGGGCGGCGGCAACAAGGAATTGTGGGTCGGGCCGGAAGGCGTGGAAGTGGCGCAATGGCTCAATAGCATCGGGACCTCGGCGTTCGTGCTGCGCTACCGCTTGCAACCGTACCGCTCGGCGGTGGACGCGCTCGCGGACACGCAGCGCGCGGTGCGATTGGTGCGCGCGAATGCGAAGGACTGGGGCGTGGATCCGAAGAAGATTGGCGTGATGGGATTTTCCGCCGGCGGCGAACAGGCGGCACGGGTGGCGCTGCATTTTGACGCCGGCGATCCGCACGCGACCGACGCCGCCGGGAAGGTGAGCGACCGCCCGGATTTCGTGGTCCTGGTCTATGCGGGCTGGCGCGAAATGGATTTGAGCACGGTGCCCAGGGACGCGCCGCCGGCCTTTCTGACGTGCGCGGGACTGGACGACGCCTCGCACGCGCGCCAGACGGTGGATTTTTACCACGCGTGGTTTGAAGCAAAAATCCCGGTGGAACTGCACATCTACGGCCACGGCGGCCACGGTGGCAGCATCAGCCCGCGCAAAGGAATTCCGTTCGGCACCTGGAAGGACCGTTTCGTGGATTGGGCGGCGGATTTGGGCGTGATGAGAAAGTGAGGCTAGACCTTTTGCTTCATTCATGATTTTGAGAGTCCACTGCTAATTTTTCTATTTCAGCATCAGATTGCTCGCGAATGGGATTGCCAGTAGCAATCCCGAATAGTACGATTTCATTCATGGACTTGAAGGCTGATCCGTCAAAGATATTTACATGTTTTGTGATCATGCCGTTTGGTGAGACGGATCACCGCGACGGATCTCAAATAATACGAACGACCGGCGGTGAATGGGCTCATATTTTTGAGAGGTGGATTAAAAAAGCTGTAGAATCCTTCCAACCTCACCGTTTCCGCTGCATCCGTTCCCCAGCATTGCCGGGCAATTTTATAAAAGGCATCGTTAATGATTTATATGGTGCAGAAATCGTAATTGCCGATATTACCGGCAGCAGGCCAAACGTTTATTATGAACTTGGAATTCGGCATGCGTTACAAACAGGAACCATCATCATCACCCAGGACTTTTCGGCGGTCCCATCCGACTTGAAAAGTTATTATTGTTTCCAGTACAATTATACCAAGGAGCATCACCTATATGAAACTCGATATAAGGAGTTTGAAGCTGAATTACACCTCAAAATAGCCCATTTCTTTGATAATTTTTTCGCAAGTGATAATCCCGTTAGCGATTTTCTCGGATACAAAAACGCTTTTTTTGAAGAGCGATTCTTAAACGAGAAACGTGAGTTAACCTTTCTTGTAGCGACGGCCAGAGATGTCATAAAGAAGAATTACGCTCTGTGTGGGCAGTTAGTAAAGCTTGGAAAACACGTTGCGGCTGGCGGTGGGCCAGAGAACTTTGAATTTGAAGAGACGTTGATTTTTGACTTTTTCCCTTTTGATCTATTATTTTCACGTTTCGTCAATACAAAGTGGGAGCTTATGCCTCTAGATTTAATACAAAACCTAGCGGCATTTTGGCAGCACATTCGCTATCAATTCTTACCAATTCACCAAGGCTGGCATGTTCTTCAAATAAATCCGACGTCCGAGGCAAACCATAATTTTTTTGAGTTGGCTGAGGCAACTTTGGCTGACCGGGACAAAGCGGAAAAGGCACTTGATTCACTTGTTACAGAATTTGAAAAACTAAGCTATACGTTGACGATAACCCCGAATTTACAGCAAAATAAAGCGTAGTAGTAAGCGCAATAACTCAAATTTACGGCTTGTCACCCGGTTGGTTCCTACGCAAGCTTTTGCCGCCTCCTGGCCACATTTATGAAAACTTTTTTCTGGTTTCGAGTTCACGTGCTCATCTTTTTGTTCGGCGGCGCGGCGCTGAACGCGGGCGCGGATGATTTCAAGTTGGAGCCGGGGTTTGTGAGTTTGTTCAATGGCAGGGACCTCACGGGGTGGGGCTACGTCACGAATAATTGCGACGGCAAAACCGAGAGCAGCGACGGCCGTTACTCGGCAAAGGACGGCATTCTCATCGTGCATCCCCACAATCCGGCGAAGGGACCGCGCTTGCGGGAGTTGGACACGACGCGGGAGTTTCCCAAGGATTTTGTTTTGCGGCTGGAATTTCGCGCGGCTTATAACGCGGACAGCGGAATTTTCATTCGCGGACCGCAGTTGCAATGCCGGGATTACCCGGTGGCGGGGCCGTATAAGGAGTTAAAAAAATACAAACCGCAGGATTGGAATTATATCGAAATCTCGGTGAAGAATGGGTCGGCTTACTGCACCTGCAACGGCGAAGTGCTGGAGGCGGATATGAAAGTGCCGCCCAGCGGCAGGATCGGCCTGGAGGCGGATCGTGACCAAATGGAGTATCGCCATATCCGGTTGAAAGAATTGCCGTGAAGAGAGCGAGGTTGTAGTTTAGCGATTTAACTGCGGGACAGGGAAGCTCCGAGCTCATCAGCATCCATTTCAAAAGTCCCGGCCCTTTGGGTATTTATTGGGGCTTGGATGTTGGACGCTTGGAGCTTAAGCGCTTAAAGCGCTAAATCCCCTCGCACCCCGCCCTGCCCGCTGCTATATTTGACGCCATGAGCGCGATTGCCAGTTCAACGATGCCGGATGCGCAGGGCCATTTCGGTCCCTACGGCGGACGCTATGTGCCGGAGACGCTGATGCACCCGTTGCAGGAGTTGGAGGCGGAATATTTCCGCTCGCAACAGGACCCGGAATTTCAGCGTGAGTTGCAATATTATTTGCGCGAGTTTTGCGGCCGGCCCACGCCGTTGTATTTCGCGGAGCGCCTCACGCGCGAACTGGGCGGCGCGAAAATTTATTTGAAGCGCGAGGATTTGTTGCACACCGGCGCGCACAAAATCAACAATGCCATGGGCCAGATCCTCCTGGCCAAACGCATGGGCAAGACGCGGATCATCGCCGAAACCGGCGCCGGCCAGCATGGCGTGGCGACGGCGACGGTCAGCGCGATGTTCGGCTTGAAGTGCGTGATTTACATGGGCGAGGTGGATTGCCATCGCCAGGCCTTGAATGTCTATCGGATGAAGATGCTCGGCGCGGAGGTCGTATCGGTGAAGGCCGGGCAAAAGACGTTGAAGGAAGCGGTGAACGAGGCGATGCGCGACTGGGTGACGAATGTGCGCTCCACGCATTACATTCTCGGCACGGCTTACGGGGCGCATCCCTATCCGGTGATGGTGCGGAATTTCCAGCGAGTCATCGGCGACGAGGCGCGGCGGCAAATCCTCGAGCAGGAGGAGCGGTTGCCGGATTTGCTGATTGCGTGCGTGGGCGGCGGCTCCAATGCCATCGGGTTGTTTTATCCCTTCCTTGAGGATGAGAGAGTAAGAATGATCGGCGTGGAAGCGGGTGGTTTGGGCATTCAACCGGAAAAGCACGCGGCGCGATTCCAGGGTGGTTCGCTCGGGGTTTTGCAAGGGACGCGTTCGTTCATTTTGCAGGATGAAAACGGGCAGATTCAACTCACGCACAGCGTATCGGCGGGATTGGATTACGCGGCCGTGGGGCCGGAACACGCGTGGTTGCACGACGAGAACCGGGTGACCTACACCTACGCAACGGACGACCAGGCGCTGGAAGCATTTCAAAAACTGGCGCGGCTGGAAGGAATCATTCCCGCGCTGGAATCCGCGCACGCCATCGCGGAAGTCATGCGGCGCGCGCCGGAAATGCGGCCGGAGGAACTGGTGGTCGTGAACCTGTCCGGCCGCGGGGACAAGGATGTGGAACAGGCGGCGAACAAGATTGGATTGAAGATGCCGGAGTGAGTTGATATTTTGCGATTATGCCGGTGCAAACGAAACATCGTTTTAGCGTCAAGGACTATTACCGCATGGCGGAGACAGGCGTCTTGCAGCCGGACGTGCGGGTGGAACTACTCGACGGAGAGATCATTGATATGTCACCCATTGGCCCATTTCACAGCAGCGTCGTCGGTGACTTGGTTGACTTGTTCACCCATGCGTCGAACAGACGCTGGCTCGTTCGGTCGCAAAGCCCAGTGGCCCTGGACAAACATTCCGAACCTCAACCGGATGTATTGTTGCTCAAACCAGCGCCGAATCGCTATCGGCAGAGCCATCCCCGTCCGGAGGATGTTTTTTTGCTCGTCGAAGTTTCAGATACCACTCTCGCTTTGGATCGGGACGAAAAACTTCCCGCCTATGGGCGCGCGGGCATTGTCGAGGTCTGGATTATCAATCTGGTTGATCAGGCCATTGAAATTTATCGCGAACCGAATTTTACCGGCTACGGCTCAAAAGTAGTCTTGCGCGCGGGCGATAAGGCCGCTCCGCATGTTTTTCCTGACGCGGCACTGGATGTGGCTGAATTGCTGAAGCGATAAACGTCCGAAGCACCGGCAAGTAACCTGCGTGGAATTGAACCGCGGTTAAATTGAGTTCTTGCTTGTTTTCCAAGCCCGTTTGGGCATGCTTCGTGGCCGCTTGGCAAAGCAATCCCAAAGGCTCCGGCGATGACGTGCTTAGAAATCATTTCGAGGCGCTGCATCGTTGTGAACCTGCCACACGGTATCCGCAACATTATTTGCCGGTTCCACCGGCATTGGGTCAATGCGGTCATGCTGGTTTCGATCTTGTGGCTGGCCGCGAGCAGTCTGAACGCTCAGATGCTTGACCATGGCGTCTATGCCACCAACCTCGGCAAGGGCGATTGGATATACAAGATGCCGGCCTCTGAATCCGCGCTGGGCGTCAGTAATGCGCAGGCGTTGGTGAATTACGAGGCCGCCAAAGGCATGCAATGGATTGCGGTCAAAGGCGCGGACGGCGGCAATACCAATTACTGGACGCAGTTCAATCCCATGCTGGTATCACAGGCACACGCCGCAGGCTTGAAAATTTTCGCCTGGGGCTACGTTTACGGGAACAACGGCATTAGCAATTCCGTGCCGGGAGAAATCAATGCCGCCCTGACTTTGCTCGGCGAGGGCGCGGACGGGTTCATTATTGACGCGGAAATCGAATATGAAACCAACACCACCAGATACGCCGATGCGGCCGCTTATTGCCGGGCCATCAAAGCGGCTTATCCCAATACTTTTCTGGCACACATGCCGGACCCTTATATCAGCGCTCATACCAATTTCCCGTATGCCGTGTTCGGATATTATTGCGACGCCGTCATGCCGCAGGACTATTGGGCGGTAACCCCGATTTCCCCGGCCCAAATGGTTTCGGACATGGATGCCCAATGGAAAGCCTGGGCCAACAACCTCACGGGAACCAATGTAAACGCCATCAAACCGCTGGCTCCCATCGGCCAGGGCTATGACCTTCCCAATCCTACCCCTTATACCGAGACCGCAGCGGATATCACTAATTTCATTTACCTGTTAAAAACGGACGCCAATCCGGCGTCCCCCGGCGGCTATAACGGGGTAAGTTTCTGGAGTTGCCAATACCATACCGCGGCTGATTGGGCAGGGATCGCCGCCAGTTCCATTGGCACGCCGGCAACCGTCGTCAGCGCTCCGCAAATCATGAGTTGCCAGTTAAGCGGCGGACAATTGACTCTCGATCTGCGCGGCGCGGCCGGCAGCAGCTTCACCATTTATTCCTCGACGGATCTCGTGCATTGGACGACCGTCACCAACCTCGCCAATCCCACCGGGACCAATCAGTTCAAGGATAAAATCCTGACCAACACCACGCAAAAATTCTACCGGGCTGCCTTGACGTATTGAAACGGCGGCGGATTATTTTTTGCGCTCCCAGCGCTCGATGATTTCCAGGCCCGCCGTGTTTTTCACGATGAAATTATCGCCGAGCACGCCGCGCCAGTTGGTGTTCGGATAAATCACCGAACCGCGGCCGATGATGCTGCCGGGGTTCAGGACGGTGTTGCAACCGATGTCCGTGTTGTCGCCGAGCAGCGCGCCGAATTTTCGCAACCCGGTGTCAATCGGCGCGCCATCCTGGAAGACCATGACGTTGCCGGGGATCAATTTGACGTTGGAGATTTTTACCCCGGCGCCGAGATGCGCCTTGTAGCCGAGAATGGAATCACCCACGTAACTGAAGTGCGGCACGACGCTGTAATTGAACAGCAGGCTGTGTTTGAACTCGCACGAATTGCCGAGCACGCAATGATCGCCGATGATCACATGTTCGCGGATGTAGGCATTGTGGCGGATCTCGCAATTGCGGCCGATGATGGCCGGCCCTTTGATCATCACCCCGTCCTCGATCACCGTGCCTTCGCCGATGAAGACATTGGGGCCGATGAACACGCGGGCCTTATCATGATTGGGCGAGGAGGGCCGGACCTTGGCGTCAATGTAAGCCTTGAGTTTCTTCAAGGCTTCCCAGGCATACTCGCAGCCGTCAAACAGCGCGGCGTGCCGGGTCTGACTCAGATCGAACAGGTCGCTGGGGTTGAACATGGCGATAAACTAATCCAAGGACGCCGCGGCGTAAACGAATTCCCGCGTCGGAAATCTGTTTTCATGTGCGGTTTTCATGTTAAATTTGTCAAGCTCTTCCGTGACGCGCCACAACCAGCCATCATCGGATTCGGGCCTTTAAAACATTTATGGATCTGACATCAACAGCTTATGGAACCTGGAGCGGCGGACGCTACATGCACTTTGGCGAACCGCTGAGCGAGGAGCGTTTTATCAAGACGATCCAGCTCGCCTGGCAAAAGGGCATCCGCACTTTCATGACCGCCGACGTCTATGGCGCGGGCGCGGCCGATGAAATGCTGGGCCGCGCGCTGGCGGGTTTGCCGCGCGATTCCTATTGTCTCGTCGGCGCGGTGGGCCATGATTTTTACAAGGGCGAACGCGCAGGCGCGAAGGGTTACCCCCGCTTCACCTCCACGCAAACGCCGGCGGAATACGCCGCTTACCTGCGCATGGCCACCGAGAAATCCCTCGCCCGCTGCCGCGCGGACAAGTTCGATTTGCTGCTGCTGCATAATCCCGACTTTACCGGCTATTCCAGTGACCGGGTTTGGAATGCAATGGACAAGCTCACCGACGCCAAACTCACCGACCGCCTGGGCGTCGCGCCCGGCCCGGCCAATGGATTCACGCTCGATTTGATTCTCTGCCTGGAACGCTTCGGCCCGTTGCTGGATTGGGCGATGATTATTTTGAACCCGCTGGAACCTTGGCCGGGCAGGCTGGTTTTGCCGGCGGCGGCGCAACACGACGTGAAGCTCATCACCCGCGTGGTGGATTACGGCGGATTGTTCCATGATGATGTGAAACCGGGACACCAATTCGGCGCGCAGGACCATCGCACGTTTCGACCCGCAGGCTGGGTGGAAGCGGGCGCGGCGAAGCTGGAGAAAATGCGCGACATCGCCGCGAACCATCACCTGACCATGCTGCAATTGGCTTGCGCGTGGAATCTTTCGCAACCGCCGGTCAAGAGCGTCATCCCGACCCTCATCCAGGAAGTCGGCGCGAACGCCAAGCCCATCGAAACCAAAGTGGAGGAATTGGCATCGTTGCCGAATGTGAAATTGACCGAGGAGGAAATGGAAAACATTTCCGAGATTGGCGAAAATCAAGGCTGCATGGAATTGAAAGGTTCCAACCGCGCACACACCGGCGAACCGCTGCCCGACCGCTGGAGCCTCACACACGACCACGAATTGCTGGCTGCAAAATATGGCATTGATGCGGGCGCGGATCTGGCTTGCACGCACAAAGCGGCGGTGTAGCAAACAAAGGAGTTGGTGAATTCCGCGTTCTGGAAAAAAATGAGAGCATATCACAATTTGTGATAACCTCTACTTTTGTTATTGCATGCGCATCAACAATATACAATCTTGAGGTGCCAAATTGGCACCTCAAGTTTCGGTGCTGAAGTGCCAGTCTTATTGCATACGCAAACATGAAAAAACCACTCGAAATCATCCCAGTAGAGAGAATCGCGCACTCGATTTATCTGATTCGCGACGAGAAGGTTATGCTCGATTCCGACTTGGCAGAACTTTATGGCGTGCCAACCAAAGTTCTTCTCCAAGCCGTCAAACGCAACCCGGAAAGGTTCCCAAATGATTTTATGTTTCAGCTTGCGCCACAAGAGCTTGTAAACTTGAGGTGTCATGGTGCATTAGCAAGTTGTTTTTCATATTAGCCGCCGCTTCCACGTCTTAAATTTTCCGCTTTAAAAGCGCATAAATCCGTTGCTTGCTAATTGGATACATCCGCATTAGCTGTGTAAGCTGAGTAAGCCTTTCAATGGCCCGGATGCCCATTCCCTCACATAGCAGTCCAATGACCTGAAAAGCTTTCTTCTCGTCCACTCGCAGTTCGTCGAGCGGTCTGGCAGGAATGTCGGAGAAGGTTTTTGAGTAGGTGCGGCAACGATACATCTGGAAACCGTTTTGAATCCCGAATTTGAATGCCTCGTTTTGGCAGCGATGACAGGTCACAATAGCCTTGCCTTTCTGTGCGGCCCAAGCTATCGTGACAGTGAATCTGAGAGGATTCTGTCCGATGGCTTCGGCCTTTGGATGCGCTCCGCGGTGTTACAAGCACTGCGGAGCAATTGTTAATGTTGTGGTGCGTCGGGCCGGATTTGAACCAGCATCGGGAATTTAGTAAAGACCTGCTTTTTCCAATTAAGCTACCGACGCGAACGACTGCTAATAAAAGGCCAACTGAGTAGCTTTCGACGGTCACTCGGTTGGCCTTTTTCTTGTTCACCACCCCAATCTAACCCAAGACCAACGTGAACACAAGTGTTATTTGTAATATTTTATCATTCATAACAGTTTATGTTTATTTTTAACAGTCTGGTATATTAAAAAATAGGCGTTGACATGAGTGTGGTGTAGCGTTATGCTTTGGCTAATATGAGTGAAGAATCCAAAACCAAACGAACCAGAAGCCCAGCATATCCAGCCATTGATCTTGAGGAGGCAATAGCCAAAGCAGCGACGCTTTGGAGCAAGAACACTCGCCACGCTGCCGCTCTTGAAACGGCCAGCGAACAATGGGGGTACGACAAGAATAGCAGTACGGGCGGTTCCGTTGCGTCAGCGTTGCTTAAATATGGGCTAATCGCTGATGAAGGCACTGGCGATAATCGCGCCATAAAGCTCACAGAAGATGCTATTAGGCTTACATACAATCCAGATACTAAGTCAGAAGAGTATCAAAACGCGCTCAAAAAGGCGGCATTATTGCCCAAAATTCACGCAGAACTGTGGAAGAAATACGAAGGCCAAATACCTGATGACTCGGTTGTTAAGAGATATTTGGTCGTTGATCGAAAATTTAATGAGCAATATGTTGACGGATTTATCAGGCAATTCAAGAGCACGATTAAATTTGCCAATCTCACTCCACATGATACAGTTAATCTACCCACGAATGACGAGGGTCAAGAAATGGAAAAACCTTTAGATAAGCAAAAAAACACGATGGAGAATTTCGGGGAACCCACCGACTTCGGAAAAATATTTAGAATTCCGGCTCCCCCGACAATTCGGGAATTCAATTTTCCATTGCCGTCTGGTGGTGCCGCCCTCAAGTTACCAATCCCCTTGACCGAGGAAGATTTTGACATCCTTATAAACACCCTGAATACATTTAAAGATGGGCTGGTTAAGAAGCCGGAACCTGTTTCGATTGAATGCGCAGAGGGGTGGAAAGATAAGGCGAACGCGCTGCTTTCGTTGGGGGTTGAATTTAATTTGACAGGTTTTGACTACGCTTTTGATATTGCGGTAGCGAAAGAAGTGGCTATAAATAATAACTTCGACTTACGGTTGGACGTGAACAAAGGGATGGCTCTTTTCAGAAAAAGATCGGATAAGTCTAAAAGGGCTTAATGAAATGGACACGCGGCCCAAAGTTCCACAATATCGTTTATACATTGACGAATCTGGGGACCATACCTACAGCCAATTGGACGAAATATCTCACCGTTACCTTGGCCTCCTGGGGGTCTGGTTCCGGCTCGCCGACGATTATGTTGCCTTTGCGTCAGATTTAGAACGATTTAAGGAATCTATTTTCGGCAAACGTCCAGACAATCCCGTCATTCTACACAGGTCTGATATTATCAACCGGAAGGGCGCATTCGGTATTTTATGCGATAAGGATAAGGGGGCTGTATTCGACGCCGGACTATTGGAGATCATCGGTCGCGCAAAATTCAAAATGGTGTGCGTATTGATTGATAAACAAGCACACAAAACCCAGTACTGCTATCCGTTCCATCCGTATCACTATTGTTTGGCAGCGATGTTGGAGCGATTTGGTGGTTGGATGGCTTACAAAAATGTTATTGGGGATGTCATGGCTGAATCTCGCGGAAAAGAGGAGGACATTCAACTCAAGCAAGCATATCGCCGTTCCTATGAAAGCGGTTCAAGATATTTTAACCGTGAGAAGCATCAGCAGGTTTTTACGAGTCGGGACATAAAAATCCAACCGAAACGCGCTAACATCGCAGGATTGCAGCTTTCTGATATTCTGGCTCATCCAGTGAAACAGGCCATTATGATTTCACAGGGATGGATTGATGACGCAGGGGACGTTTTCGGTAAGAAAATTTATGGTGCCGTAGAGCCTAAGTTCAATCGAAATGAGTGGAGAGGGCAGGTCGAAGGCTACGGTTTCAAATGCCTATAAATGAAAAAAACTCCTTTTGGGAGCTTTTTTCACGCCAGCCCTTACGAGCTGTCCACCTGCGAAAACTCGCATTGATTAAAATGTTACAGCTTTTTTTCCTTTCGTCAACACAATAATGATGCCATTATTATGCCGTTATAATGGCACGACCAAAAAACATCCTCAAAACGATTACGTTGACGATTGCCACTAATCCTGCTTTGGTGGAAAAGCTGGAAAGTTTGATCGAGGGGGGACTATATGGAAAAAGTTCTGCCGAAGCCGCTGAACGATTGGTCGCTAAAGGCATTCAGGAATTGGAGAAGGATGGACAATTAAAACCCAAGAACGACTGAAAACAACTTTGGAGCGCACCATGACCACTTGAGGTCACAAATTGTGACCTCAAGTTTGGCCCATGGCGGTAGGCGTTACCTTCCTTTTGCCTTCACCGAACAAGGCGTCGCCATGCTCTCAAGCGTGCTGCACAGCGAGCGCGCCGTGCAGGTGAACATTGCCGTTATGCGGGCGTTCATCAAGCTGAGGGAAGCGCTGGGAACCAACCGCGATTTGGCGCGAAAATTTGCCGAACTGGAATCCCGCGTCGGTGGCCACGACGAACAAATCGCCGAAATCATCGAAGCCATTCGGCAATTGATTGCACCGTCATCCGATGAGCCGAAGAAAGAGATGGGTTTTCATATCCGCGAAACTTCCCCTCGCCATCGCGTGCGAAAGAACTGATCCGAGCGTATGCTCGAACAGCTATGAAAGACGCCTACATCGCCGCGAAAGAACGCTGGGCACGCAAGATGGCCGGTCAGGAAAAGCCGGTCGTGCGCTCGGAAAATCGCCTGCCGCCCGGCCAACGCCAGGTCCATAATTTCCCAGTGCTCGATCTCGGCATCCGGCCGGAAGTCACACTCGACAAGTGGGAGTTGAAAATCGGCGGGCAGGTGGAAAATCCGGTCACATTGAATTGGGAACAATTCCTGGCGCTGCCGCAATTCAAGGACGTAAGCGATTTCCATTGCGTGACCACCTGGAGCCAGTTTGACATGGAGTTCAAGGGCGTCGCGTTCTTCACTCTCACCGAGCTTGTCAAGCCCAGGCCCGCCGCGTCGCACGTATTCTTCAAGAGTTACGACGGTTATTCCACGAACAATCCGCTGGCGGTTTGCCTGGATGACGATGTGATGATCGCCCACAAATGGAACGGCCAGCCGCTGACGCGCGAGCATGGCGGTCCGGCGCGCGTCATCATCCCCAAGCGTTACGCCTGGAAGGGCGCCAAGTTCATCCGGGAAATCACCTTCATGGATCGCGACATCCTTGGTTTCTGGGAAGTCCGCGGCTATTCCAACACCGCCGATCCGTGGACGGAAGACCGGTTTGACCGGGACGTATGATTCATTCGCACAAAGCGCAATATGGCATCTTCTCCCTCTCCGCTCCCTTCGAGGGAGGGGACCACGGAGCGCGAAGCGCTGGTGGTATGCTGGGCAACTGACTCGTGGTGGGCTTGGGAAGCCATTGGGCCGGGGTGAGGTGAGGGTGCGGACCTCAAGCAGCAATAATTGCAAAACCAGAACAAGCTGAAGCTTGAACTCCGAACCGGGACACCGGAGAGTTAATCCACTGTGCGCACCGTCTATTTTGATTACAACGCGACCACGCCCCTGGACCCGCAAGTCCGCGAGGCGATGCTGCCGTTCATGGACGGGATTTTCGGCAATCCCAGCAGCGTCCATCATGTGGGACGCCGCGCGCGCTCCCTTCTGGATGACGCCCGCGACCGCACGGCCAAAATTCTCGGGAGCAAGCCCAGCGAGGTCGTCTTCACGAGCGGCGGCACGGAGAGCAGCAATCTGGCCATTTTCGGCGCGGCGCGTTTGCTGAAGCGCCAGGGACGGCACTTGATCACTTCGGTGATTGAACATCACGCGGTGCTGCATTGCTTCCAATATCTCGCGAAGCACGAGGGGTTCGACGTGACTTACCTGCCGGTTTCCCGCGAAGGCGTCGTTTCGCCCCAGGATTTGCAAAAGGCCATTCGTCCGGACACCATTTTGGTCTCCATCATGGCGGCGAACAATGAAATCGGCACCCTCGAGCCGGTGGCGGAACTCGGCGCCATCTGCCGCGAACGCGGTGTGTTGTTTCATACGGATGCCGTGCAATGGTTTGGCAAAGAGCCTTTCGCCAGCGTGCATCAATTCAACGCCGACCTGGTTTCGATTTGCGCGCATAAATTTCACGGCCCAAAAGGTGCCGGCGCCTTGTTCATCCGGTCGCCTTTGTTGCCGGACCCAATCATTTTTGGCGGCGGCCATGAAAATGAACGCCGCGCCGGCACTGAAAATGTCGCGGGGATCATCGGCTTCGCCGAAGCGCTCGAACACTTTGTGCCCAAACCGGTATTTGACCGCGAAAAACTCGCTCCTTGGTCCAGTCGTTTGATTGCGCTCGCTGACAGCATGCCCGGCGTTCAATTTGTGGGGACGCGTGACCGTCGGCTGGTTAACACCGTGGCGTTCCTCGTCGCCGGCTCGGACAGCATCGCATTGCTCGCAGGATTGGATCTGGAAGGCATCTGCGCTTCCAGCGGCTCGGCGTGCTCGGCGGGTTCATTGGAGCCGTCACACGTGATTGCCAGCCTGGGCGTGGATCGGAAGCTGGCGAATTCACTCGTTCGCTTTTCTTTGGGACGCGAAACCACCGAGTCAGACATCGCGTTCGCGGAAAGTGTCGTGCCCTCGGTCATAAAAAGGGCACAACACTTTCAATAAGCATGGGGTGTGGTGTGAACAGATTGCGAGCAGTGTTAACAAAGTTGAGAACGCCGACTTTTTGCCTCGCTTAATTTTTCTATTTGCTGTTTCGTGAAGTTGCAACTGGTTGTGGAAGCCTTGACAGCGAACGTTGTTTGCCTTATTCACAGCCATTAATAATAAGAATAATTTACAGGATAGACAGATACTATTAAGGGCCACATGAATTTAACCATCTCGAAAGAGCAATTGATCAACGGCCTGCAAGCGGTCCAGAACGTGGTCAGCACCCGCACCACCTTGCCGATCCTTTCCAACGTGCTGATTCGCGCCGAGGGCGATCGCGTGGAGTTCACCGCCACGGATTTGGATGTGACCGTGGCTTGCGCCGTGGAAGCCACCGTGAAAAAAGGCGGCTCTTCCACCGTCCCGGTGAAAAAATTGTTCGGCATCGTGCGCGAATTGGCCAATCCGGAAATTGAACTCGAAGTGGACGATAAGAATATTTGCAGCGTCCGTTCCGGCGCGTCCTTTTACAAGATCAACGGCCTCAGCGCGGATGAATTTCCACCCCTGCCCAAGTTCAAGGAGGACAAAAAGGTCACGCTGCCCCAAGAAAAAATTCGGGGCATGATGAAAAAAACCTCGTTTGCGATTTCCACCGATGAATCCCGCTATGTGCTGAACGGCATTTTCATCAGCTTGAAAGAGCACAAGATGACCATGGTCGCCACCGATGGCCGGCGACTGGCGTTGGTGGACGAGGAAGTGGACGTTTCCGAGAAAAGCCAGGGCGAATTCATCGTTCCCGCCAAGGCCGTCAATGAATTGAACCGGCTGTTGCAGGACAAGGGCGAAGTCGAGATTCGCTATTCCGAAAATCAAGCTTCGTTCACCCTCAAGGATGAAAAGGGCTTCTCGATTTTGATCATCACCAAGCTGATCGAGGGAAATTATCCCAATTACCGCCAGGTGATTCCCGCCGAGGCCAAGGAACGAGTGGCACTCGCGCGCGAGGAATTTCTGCACGCGCTCAAACGCGCCGAAATCATGACCAGCGAGAAGTCCAACTCCGTCAAACTGGCGTTCACCAAGAACAATCTCGCCATCACCGCCAACTCGCCCGAAGTCGGCGAAGCCCGCGAAAGCCTGGCCATCAATTACAAAGGCAAGGAAATGGCCATTGCATTCAATCCCAAATACATGATTGACCCGCTCGTGGCGCTGCCGAACGAGGAAGTTTTTCTGGAATTGATTGACGAACTCAGCCCCGGCGTCTTCAAAATCAACGGCCCGTTCCTCTACGTCGTGATGCCGATGAGATTGAGTTGATTCAATTCGCTCCCATTTCCGAACCTCAAAGAGGTTCAGCCCCAAAGCCCAAGGTTGCCCCCTCGCGGGGCTACCTTGGGAGATCGTCCAGGATTTCACACCCTCCTTCGAGGTTGAGGGCAAACTTACATCTGCTCCAGCGTCTCAATCCCCAAAACTTCCAAACCTTGCTTCAAAACTTTCGCGGTCAAATCGCATAAGACCAGACGGCTGGCGCGTTCGGCGGGTTCGGCTTTTAATACCGGGCAGTTCTCGTAAAACCGCGCGAAATGGCCGGCAAGTTCATAAAGATAATTGCACAAATAATTGGGCCGATATTCTTCCGTCACCGCTTCCAGCACCAACCCGAAGTTCAGCAGATGCCGCGCAAGCGCAATTTCGGCAGGCTCATTCAAAGAGACCTTGCTACGTTCGCCAGCGCTGAACCCCATTCCCCCTCTCCTGGGGGAGAGGGACGGGGTGAGGGCGGACTCGTTCTCCAACTCGACTTTGTTCTCCGCATCCGCCTTGCGAAAAATGCTCCGTATGCGCGCATAGGCGTATTGCAAATACGGCGCGGTATTGCCGTTCAATGCCAGCATCTTGTCCCAACTAAAAACGTAATCGCTCTGCCGATTCGGCACGAGGTCCGCATATTTGATCGCGCCCAAACCAATCACGCGCGCGATTTCCGGCCAAAGAGTTTCCGGTACGCGCTCGTGCTCTGGGCGTTCGTGTTGTTTTTCTTTTACCACATTGAATGCCCTCGTTTCCGCTTCATTCAATAAATCCGCCAGCTTCACCGTTTCGCCGGAACGCGTTTTGAACGGCTTGCCGTCCTCGCCTAGGATTTTCCCGAATCCCACATGGATGAGTTTTACCTTTTTGGCGGCATCGGGCTGCCAGCGTTTGAAAATGAGAAACAGCTTTTTGAAATGCGCCGATTGCCGGTCGTCCACCACGTAAATGATTTCCTGTGGCGACCAATGTTTCATCCGGTAATCAATCGTGGCGAGATCGGTGGTGGTGTAATTGAAGCCGCGGTCGCTTTTGCGAATGATCGCGGGATCGGGAATCCATTCGCCGTCGCGATTCACCAGGAACGGGTCTTCCTTGGGCGGCCGCGAGCCATCGCTGAACACGCCCACGGCGCCCTCGCTCTCGCGGGCGATTCTGCGCTGCAATAAATCCGCGACCACTTCGCCAAGCCACGGATTATAAAAACTTTCGCCGAAAGTGTGGTCAAAGGAAACCCCAAGTCGCGAATAGATATTATTGAATTGGACTTGTGAGAGCCGGATCATTTCCTGCCAGATCGCGATATTTTCGGCATCGCCGGCTTGCAACTTCACCAATTCCTGCCGGGATTCCTCCAAGACCGCTGGGTCGGTTTCGCTGGCCGTGTTCACCGATTTGTAGAGCCGTTCCAGTTCGCCGATGGGATCGCGCTGCAAGGCTTCCTTATCGAGAGATTTTTTCCAACCGACAAGCAACTTGCCAAATTGCGTGCCCCAATCACCGATATGATTGTCCGTGATGACCTGATGCCCGAGCAGGCGCAGGATGCGCTGGATGGCGTCGCCGATGCCCGTGGAGCGCACATGGCCGACGTGCATGGGCTTGGCCACGTTCGGCGAACTGAAATCAACCACGGCCGTGCGCGGTTGGGCATTCTTCTGAAAAAAAAGATGTTCGCCGCGAGCGGCCGATTGCAGCGCATCGGTGAGCGCGGAAGGTTTGAGGCGAAAGTTCAGGAAACCCGCACCGGCAATTTCCACCTTTTCACAAATATCGGAGACATCCAATTTCGCCACCACGTCCGTCGCGAGCTGGCGCGGGTTCATCTTGCGTTCCTTGGCCAGGGCCATGAGCGCGTTGGACTGGTAATCGCCAAACTTGGGGTCGGGGCACGGACGCACGAGCACGCTGGCCGTGTCCGCGCCGGGTAATACCGCCGAGACTGCGGCTTGCAAACCTGACTCGATGGATTTATGGGGCAACATGATTAAAGCTCCAAGCACCAACATCCAAGCTCCAGAGAACATCCAAATACCAACATCCAATTGGAGCTTGCGAGCTTGAGGTTTCTCTGGATGTTGGAGCTTGGCGCTTGGAGCTTTCCCTGATTACTTCCCGCCATATTCCTTGATGATCTTGAACATGGCCGGCGTGTCGGGCGCTTCTTCGAGGGCTTGGCGAAATTCCTTCTTGTGCAGCAGCTTGGCAATGTTGGCGAGGGTGTGAAGATGCTTTTGAAACTGGCCCTGGGGCACGAGAAAGAGCATGACGAGATTGACGGGTTGATTGTCCAGCGCCTCGAAATTGACCCCTTTCTTGGAACGGCCAAATGCGCCCACGACTTCGTAGATCAGATCGGTCGAGGCGTGCGGAATGCCGATGCCGAAACCGATGCCGGTGCTCATGGAAGTCTCGCGCTTCTTGACGACTGCGGCGATGGCGTCGCGATGTTCGGCCTTGATTTTGCCGGTGGTGACCAGATTGTTGATCAGTTCATCAATGGCCTGCCATCGGTCCGACGCCTGCAAGTCCGGCAAAATATTATCCGGCCCGAGAATATCACCAAGGTTCATAGCGGTTAAAAAGCCTGCTTATTTCGCCTGAATCGGGCGCTCAATTCAAGTTCAATCGGGCAAGGGCGACAAAAGCGACTTACCGACAGGCGCAAAGCAACAAGCTAAAACATCCGTCCCAGACGGTGCAACACATCGCCAGTGGATTCCAGCCACCACCGCAGCGCGGTGGTCACATGCGCGCCGGACGCCAGAAGCGGCACGCCCAGCAACAACACGGTGACGTTCCCCAAAAAAATGATCACCAGTGAAAACAAATAGCCATGCTGCGTGATGTCCGATTGTTCGGTTTTCAGGATGTGCCAGGTCAGCGTGACATGGAACGCGTAGGCCGCGCCGAGCAACAAATGAAACCAGATCACGTAGGGTTTCCAATTCCAGACCAAATGGCCGGTGATGAAAACGGCGACCACGATCGCCGCATAGACCGGAAAGAAATATGGCGCGAGCGAGATGAGAAAATTATTCTTGGTCACGATCACGTGGCCGCCCTTGGAGGACGCTTTGAATTTTTTGACCTTGCCGCCGAAAAGCCAGGTCCAAAGCACATGCGTGAATTCGTGGCCGAGCACATAAACCCACATCGGTTTGGGCAGCAGTGAAAAAATCACCAGCCAGCAGGCCGCGCCGCCGCCGATGGCCACCCAGGTGGTGACGGCGTTTCCGCCGCTTTGCCGGAAAACCAGCCAGAGGGCCTTGACCGCGCCGAAACAAACCGGCAACAGCAACACAGCAATGATGGTTTTGAACCATTTTGGCATCACGGAGTTTAAGCACCGCAAGGCGGTGGTGAAAAGCTCCAAGCGCCAACTTCCAACCTCCAGAGAAATTCCAAGCTCCAATCCATCCCGCATCCCGAATCTTGCATCCCGTGACCCCGCCAACTTTAAACTTTAAACCTGAAACTTTAAACTTACGATAACGCCATGACTGAGACCGAAGTTTTACAGGTTTTCCGCGACAGCGGCGCGTTGCTGGAGGGGCATTTCATTTTGCGCAGCGGCTTGCACAGCCGTCAGTTTTTCCAATGCGCGCTTGCCTTGCAACAAATGCCCACGGTGGAAAAACTCGGCGCGGCGCTCGCGGCGAAGGTGCGCTCGCTGGGCGCGGTGACGGTGATTTCGCCGGCGATGGGCGGGCTGGTGCTGGGGCAGGAGGTCGCGCGGCAATTGAAGTCGCGGTTTATTTTTGCGGAGAAGGACGACGGCAAACTGGTTTTGCGCCGAGGTTTTAAGATTGCGCCCGGCGAGAAAATCCTGGTGGTGGAGGATGTCGTCACCAAGGGCGGCCGGGTGCAGGAGACGATGGATATTGTGAAGGCGCACGCGGGCCAGGTGGTGGGCGTGGCGATGGCTGTGGACCGCAGCAACGGCACGGTAAACCTGGGCGTGCCGATGTTCAGCCTGCTGGCGCTCAACGTTGAAACCTTTCCCGCCGATAAATTGCCGCCTGATTTGGCGGCAACGGAAGCGGTGAAACCGGGGAGTAAATAAATCGGCGATTTTGACAGAATGAACAGAATTTTCAGAATAGGGACACCGAGAGAAATTCATTCTGTCCATTCTGTCCATTCTGTCAAAAAATCAGTCCTCAATTAAACGCCCCGAGCAGCGCGCGCATTTCTTCCTCGACCTGGGCGGGGTCGGTCAGGGTCTGGGTGATTTCTTCGCGCAGGAGGTCGCGGTAGCGTTTGCGCAAGCGATGAACAGCCACGCGCACGGCGCCTTCGGTCATGTTCAGCTCCACGGCGGCCTGCACATACGGCACGGCGCCCTTGTCCATCGTGAGAAAAGGTTTGAGGCTGTCGAAGAGTTGCGCTTGTTCGCTCGCGGCGCAGGATTCGCGCAGGCGGATGATGACCCGTTCCAGCAGCGCGAGCGCCCATTCGCGATCGTAAATTTTGTCCGGGCTTAAATCATCCGGCAGATTGATTTTGTAACGGTCGTCCGCGCTTTCCCAATCGAGGGACAAGGCGGGAATTTCACCGCCGCGTTTCTGGCGATGGGCGCGGTCCCATTCGTTGGCGAGAAAATGCTTGAGCGAGGCGAGCAGGAAGGCGCGGAAACGGCCTTTCTCGCTGGTCAGGCCCTCGAGATAATTCCGTTCCAGGAAACGCGCGAAGAAACCTTGCGTGAGGTCCTCCGCGTCCTCGTGCGTGTAGCCGCGCCGGCGCACGTAGGCGTAAAGCGGATACCAATAGGTGCGGCACAATTCCTCGAGCGCGTGGTCCGCCTGCGGCGTGTGGGCGCGACCGGCGGCGAGCACGACCGTCCAATGGGTCGTGGCGAAAGTATCGTCACGACCGGGAGCGGAAGCGGGCGGCGTTGGGTGGTCCGTGGTCAATTATTTTGGGCGATTCTTTTTTCCGCGTCAGTCACGGCGGATTTCAACCGCTCGTCGGGCAGCAGAGCTACGGCTTGGGCCTGGATTTTTTCAGCTTCCGGCTTTTGCTCGGTGCCGATCAGCGCCTCGATCAAAAGGCGGGTTTGGTTGACGAAATTATTGTCCGCCGTTTTGGGCGGTGCTGGCGGGGTGAAAGCGTATCCTGGCGGAGCGGGAATTTGAGGATGCCCCTCCCTCAATTTCGCCGCTACGTCTTCCATGCGTTTCCGCGTCTCTTCCATTTGTTTCTTCGTGTCTTCAATACGTTTCCGCGCCTCCTCAATGCCATTCTGCATATCGCCTCGACTTTGCGCCATGGAATTCTCGAATTGCTTCATCTGTTGCCATTCCTGGCGTATCCCCACGAACGCCGCTTGCGCGTCGGGGACGTAGTCCATATACAGCGTGTATTCGTGTTTGTTCACGAGCAAATTTTTCACCGAAGCGAAACATTGCGTGGCCAACGCCGCGTCCTGATCGCGGAGGCTTTTGAAAAGATTCAGGGTGGCGTCATCCTCCTGCAAATACTGATTCTCGTTCTGGATTTCCATGAACAAGGTGAAGTAGCCTTTGCCCTCCGCAAAATCCTGTGTCTGGCGGTCGCGGATTTCGACCAATGCCTGCTTGGCCGGGGGATATCGGCGGCCCAGTTCAATCCAGTCCGGCAGCACGTTTATCAGCCGGACGCCCGAGCTGCCAAAATGATATTCCTGGGCGTGGTTCCAATACCAGACATAGCGTTTCAACGCTTCTTCGTATTGGCCGGTGTCGGTCAATTCTTTTGCCTCCTGGCCGATTTTAGTTCCATCCGGTTTTCCACCTTCTGCCAGGACGGGTGACCATGAGCCCTGGAGGAGGGCGGCTCGGTCCCTCTGGGCTTGCACCGTTTGCGCCTGAATCCTGTTCGAGCGGGCGTGATGCAAGCCAATGAAAGTGAGTGCAGTTACAACAATAAGTAACGCAGCGAAGGCTGCCACAACGGCCAAAACCATGAATAAGGAGCTCCGGGTCCCAGTCCCACTTTTCGCCGGCTTTGCGGCCGCGCTCGGCATGATTTCCGTGCCGGAGGGGCCGCTGGGTCCGCCGGGTCCAGCTGGGCCGGCGAAGATCGGGGGAGCCTTGGACGCTGGTTGCGCGCCTCCGAAGATGTCTTCATAGGCATACATCTGCGCGGCTAAAACGATCGGGATGGCGACAAATACTCCCACGCAGCAAGCCAGCAAACCGAAGATCATCACGACCCCGCTCATGAGCACCAGCCCGAGGAATTTCCACCAGTGCCGGGTAATGACCTTGCGGCTTAATTCCATGGCCGGCCAGAAATCAATCCCCTTGTCCATAACCAGCGGCAACGTGAACATCCACGCCAAGGAAAGGTAAATCCCGGGAAGGACGCAACATAGGAAACCGACGGTCGTCAGCAATTCCATCACAAACCCGGCCAGGAACAGATGCAGAAATCGTTTGGTAAAGCCCGAGAACGCCGTGTCCACCGCCGACACTTCGCCCCGGATTCTTTTTAAGTAATGCAGCAGCAATCCGCCGAATAACGGTCCCCACACCAATATTCCCACCGCCCAGGAGAGCGTCACCAATTCATGGCCGGGACCGGTTTTGACCGCCGTGCCACCGACCGAGCTGGCAATGGTCCAGAGCACAACTACCAGCGCGGTAATGCCGACCAATGGCCAAAAATCACTTTTGACCAACTCCCAACCCCGGCTTATGCAACTGCCAATGTCCAAAACGTAATCCCGCTCCAGGATTTGCCGGGCCAGCGCGTCGGCATTGGCCGAGGGCGGCGGCGCGGACGAGTGCGAGATGGTATCCATCGCCGTCTTGATCTGGCTGGCTTGCTGGTAGCGGCGGCTCGGCTCTTTTTCCAGCGTGCGCAAAACGACCTCGTCCAGTCGCACATCAATTTGCACCTTGCTCGAAGGCAGTGGGAACCGGCCGATGGGCAGTTCGCCGGTCAACATTTCGTAAAAAACCACGCCGAGCGAATAAATATCCGCGCGATGGTCCACGTCCAGCGGATGCTCGACCTGCTCGGGCGACATATAATGCGGCGTGCCCATCACATGGCCGGCGCCGGTAAGGCGGATATTTTCGGTGTCGGTGCCGAGCATTTTGGCCAGCCCGAAATCGGCGATTTTCACACGGCCCCGGCGGTCCATGAGCACATTCTCCGGCTTGATGTCGCGATGGACCACCCCCTCGTCATGGGCGTATTGCAGGGCGTCGCAAAGTTGCGGCACGATCTGCAGGGCTTCCCGCGGCGAGAGACGGCCGGAAACCTCAAGTTGGCGCAGGTTCACGCCGTCCACGTATTCCATGAGGAAATAATGCAAATCGCCCGCCAGGCCGAATTCATAGACCGCGACAATGTTCGGATGGCTCAGGCGGGCCAGGGCGCGGGCTTCGCGCGCGAAGCGCTCCTCGAAACCGGAATCGCTTTGCGCCGGCAGGATTTTCAGGGCGACCATGCGGTCCAGGGACGGCTGGCGGGCGAGATAAACCGCGCCCATGCCGCCCTTGCCGAGGAAACGGATGATTTCAAGCTGGGGAAAGAGCTTGGCCATTTCCGCCACGGACGGCGGCACGAACGGCTTGGTCTCCGTCGGGCTGGCCGTATCCGCCGAGGTGCCCTGTTTGAGCAGGCAGGCGGGGCAGAGTCCACCCAGGACACCCGCCGGTAACGGGGTGCCGCATTGGGGACATTTCGGGTTTTCCGGCACGGGCATGTTCGTTTCGCTTCCCATCATATACCAGACACAGAAGCGAAAACGAGAAGTTGTTACACCCCACGGCGTCTAGCAAGCGGTTTTTTGTTTCCGCAACAGCAAATATAGACCCGCGCCGATGCACACAATCGCCAGAACGGCCAGCGCCACGACGGTGTAACTCACATGGTGATGCACCCGGATGATGGTGACAATGCTGCCATCGGCATTGGTGACGGAACTGGAGTTCATGGGAATTCCGCAGTCATTAAAAGCTGCGGCGAAGTATGGAGTTTAAACGCCAAATTCCAAGCGCCAACATTTGGAGAAGCACCAAGCGTCCAAGCTCCAAGCTCCAAGCTCCAAAGAAGGCAACCGAAATCAAGCCACGGATGGACACGGATCGAAAACAGGAATTTTAACCGCGAAATACGCGAACCACGCGAAAAAATGGTAGTGTGTCAATTTGAAAAAGGGTGGCACAGGCCACTAGCCCATAAGCGTTAACCTTAGATTTTAATTGATGAAATGGCCACGCACCAATCGGCAACAGCATGAGCTGGAATCGAAGCGAAACGAATTCTCCACGGGTGTCATTCATGCCGAGAGTCCGATCCCCTCGCCCCGCGAGGAACGAGCGGGGAGAGGGTTAGGGAGAGGGATTGATGCTGCCTTGGAACGGGCGTACACGCGCCTGGCCTGCCGGCGTGCCGGGATAACCGACGTGGCAGAGTTTAAAAAAAAAGCCGGTGGCCAGCCGGACATGAAGCTGTAGAGCTTGAAG
>Ga0182013_10000947_pt1 | contig 40220 bp, 27 predicted proteins | sample 612S2MmetaG_FD_120487 | JGI IMG/M metagenome (GOLD analysis project Ga0182013, IMG submission 120487) | Permafrost microbial communities from Stordalen Mire, Sweden - 612S2M metaG | ecosystem: Environmental > Terrestrial > Soil > Wetlands > Permafrost | place: Sweden: Stordalen | collected... | reverse complement strand
GCGATTGGGTGACTGAGGCGCTATTTAAGTTGTTGGGTTCAGATGGTGGGCGAGGCGGGGATTGAACCCACAACCCCCGGCTTAGAAGGCCGGTGCTCTATCCAATTGAGCTACTCGCCCGTGATCTTTTTATTGTAGCTTCGAATCGGGACAAAGAGACTGCACCAAAGTGGCCAGAGCGGACCCGAGAACCGCTTGAGCCTGGGCGGGCGTGTGGCCGCAGGCCGTAATATAGGCTGTGATTCCCAGGTTCAAAGAGTGACAAGCATGGGTTGAAAAAGGCGGCGATGAATCTGCATGGGCCGCCTTGCGGACGATAAAGTCCACGCGGCAACGCCGCATGGGAGTTTCGCTGAGTCTGCGGCACCACGGCTTGCACAAGGATTCGACGATCTGGACCGGATTCGACTGTAGGTTGGTTCGAGGCAGCAGGTCGATGTAACAGGCCATCCCGCTGCTGCATCCCTCGCCACTTGCATCGAGTTCATCGGCGTCGAAATCCGCAGTGGAGAGCGCAGTCCAGACATCGCACTTCGATGTCCAGACCGGCGAATCGTGGCTATTCAGCTCCTGCAGGACCGGCGCCAGCATAGGAAATTGGACAGCCTCGGAAAGCTGATGGACGAGCGCCGGTACTTGGCGCAGATCGACAAAGCCCGGCCACGCAGCCTCGATCACGGGAGAATCGCCGCCTATTTCGACCTCCCAGTCACACTCCATGCGACTGCTCCGTAACCGTGGCGAGAAATCGAATGACGGCTGCCTCGGCCCAGTGAATGTCGTTGCCGCGATCGCTGGAGAGATAGGCGCAATGCCCCCCGTGCCGCGTCTCCACAAAGTTGATGTGCGGATTGGCGAGGAGTTTGCCGCGCGTGTCGGGGTAGAGGCGGATGAATGGATCGTCTTGCGCGGTGAGGACGAGTGTGGGGACGGCAATGCGGTCGACTACGCGGGCGCTAGCGGCTTTGTAATAGTAGTCGTCGGCGTCATGGAAGCCGCAATAGCGGGCAACGATTTTCTGATCGAACTCGCGGATGGAGCGAACCGGCCCAATCTTTTCAGGAGTAACGAAGTCGGCGGGAAAAAGCTTCGCTTTGAGCGCATACCGCGCTTTCAAATTGCGCAGAAAATTCCACTCGTAGGGCCTGTTCAGTGGCTCATGCAGGGCGTCCGCCCCCGCGGCGAGGTCGATTGCAGGGCATACTGCCGCAACGGCACAAAGAGGCGCTTCGCTTCCCCGCTCTCCCGCAAGCTTGAGCACCAGATTTCCGCCCATCGAATAGCCAACAAGCGCAAAACGCTGAAGTGAAAATCTGCGGGCGAAGTAGTGCATCACGGCTCCTACATCGCCAGAAAGCCCAGAATGGTAAAGGGTGTGCGAGAGGGCATCTGTACCGCCGCAGTTGCGCATGTTCATGCGGATGACATTGAAGCCGGCATCCCTGCCACGTGCGGCGATGCCTTGCATGTACCGTGAGTTCGAGGAGCCCTCGAGCCCGTGCACAAGAATCAGAGTGAGGCGAGAGGCCTTTATAGACTCGGCCTGCCAATGGCAGTGGCAAAGGACGCGGGTTCCATCGACTTCGTCGACCTCCACGATTTCAGCGACGCTCTCCACCAGAAAGGGTGGGCGGGGCCAGAAATTGCCGCAGATGGTTTGGACGTGTCCATTTCTCCAAAAACGGTGCGGCTCAAAAGCACGGAGCCAAGAGAGCTTTTCCGCAGGCAAAAGGGACAGATTCAGGTTTTCGTCGGATGGGTTCAAGAAAACTCGGCAATTCGGGTAACCGAGGTGTCGGCGCTCCCGCGATCCGTGCGAAGTGAGGCGGTTCGTGGGTATCGAAGCACTTCCACACCTCCACCGCCCGAAACTTACAGAAAGCAGAGTATCACAAACACCGCAAACGTCATGGAAGCCGTCGGCCATTGCGCGCCATCAAACGCAGGAGCCCCATGAGCACATGCGCTAAGCGTTCCCTGGCGCGCACCTCGAAAACTTCCTTCCGGCGATTATCGCGCTGAGGCTTGAGCAAGTGACCTTCCCATTGAAGCCAAATGGAGCTTTATGTGGACGAAGCCAACCGGCGCAACGCGGTTCTGATCGATCGCTGAAAGCGAAGACCATTCAAGAAATGTACGGCGGCAGCAAAACAGACGGAATTGCTTCAACCGCGAGAGCAATAGCTCCCCAAAGAACCGCGGTTTCTCCCAGGCTGGCAGCAGCGACCCTCGGCACCGCAAACTCCGATTTATCAAGATCCTTGATGACGAAACTAAGCAAAGCCGGATGGCTGCCTACCTTTCCTCCCAGAAGAATCAGGCCGGGGTTCAGGACAAGGGACAAATTGACAATCACGTCAGCGACGATTCCAGCGCGATGAAGGATGATCCTTTTCGCAAGCGGATCCCCATTCTGAGCCAAATTCAGAATCCCCTGCACATCCGTCTCTTTTGACCCCAGCGATGATGGATGGCGCGGTTTGGCGATGGCTTCGTTCCAACTCTTCACGATTCCGGAAGTTGTCAGAACTGACTCGAGTGCTCCGAATTCGTACAAGGCCGGTTGCTTTCGCAAAATGCGAGGCAAGCGAAGATATCCAATCTCGCCCGCAGACCACTGAGCGCCGTGATGTACCTTGCCATCGAGCACAATCCCCGCGCTGACATTGGCTCCAATGTCGATAAGAACAAATGTCCGCTCACTGCGCGCCGCTCCTCGGTAGCGCTCGCCCAGCGCAGCAAGATTTGTGTCGTTCTCAATGATCACGAGGCAATCGAAATACTTGCTCAATAATTTTCGGAGGGGAACGGAACGCCAATCTTCGAGGGTGCTGACGGATAACACACTTCCATCTTCGACGTTGGTGATTGCGGGGACACCGACCACGAGTGCAAGCAACTGCTCGCGTGCTTTCTTGTGCTTTCTGAGAAGTCCCCGGGTCTCCTCAACGATCAGACCGCAAATTGAATCTGGATTCGTTTTTCGACCGTCAAGTGGAACCCTTCGCAGATCTAATTCGTCGCCGCTCAAATCCGTCAACAAAAAGGACACATCGCGCGCCGATATTTGCACGCCAAGCATGCAACCGCGTTCTGCCTTAAAGCGGATAATGTCCGGTGGGCGGCCGCCGCTCGACTCCCCTTCCCCTAGAGGCTTGACCAGGTTGGCGTTCAGCAGATCGCTAACCACGTTGGTCACGGTAGGCGCACTCATGCCCGATGCCCGGACCAGATCGGCTCTTGAACACGATCCAGCTTCGCGCAAAAGCTTCAGAATCGTGAGCGCGTTCGTTCGGCGGAGTAACGACGGTCTCCCGACCGATATGGATTCTTTCTTCAAGTGAACTCGTTCAGAGGTAAGTCGAAGGATGGTCTTTCTTTACAAAGTATAGCAAGCGCGTGGAACCTCAAAGCGTTCGACGCACGAGTCTTTTTAAATAGTCCTACCAAAGATCGACCCGCTTCTCTAAACTGTTTTGAACACCGAGTTGGCTTGTTGACACTTCATTTTCAGGTTGGGCTTTGCATGAGAAAGATACACTGCAGCGAGCATATTCTCGCACTTTTCTTTTCAGCTTTCGTGGGCATTTCTTGCGTAAATAAGTGTTCGGGGCAGGTCCGCGTGCTCGTCGACCAGGTGGGCTACGAGGCTCAGGCAGCCAAGCAAGCCATCGTGGAGGGTTCCGACAAGGACCATCCGCAGACCTTTGCTCTGATTGACGTCGACACAGGAAACGCTGTTTATGAGGCTCACCTTGAAACATCCGGAAAGGTCGTCGCGTGGGAGGGGAGGGTCTTCTGGACAGCGGATTTTTCCTCGTGGCGAAAAGCAGGCCATTATGCGGTTAAGGTGCATGGTGTCGAGGGCGACGCAAGTTCGTGTTCCTTCGAAATAGGCGAGAACATCCTCGAGCGCAATACACTGTCGAACATCGTTTTCTACTTCAAGGGTCAGCGCGCGAGCGGATTGATGGATCTCGCAGATCGGCACCTGCAACTTCCCGACAGTCAGCAGCGCTTTGTGGATGGGCACGGGGGTTGGTACGACGCAACCGGTGACTACGGCATCCACCTGTCGCACCAGAACCCGACGTCCTACTTCAATCCGCAACAGGTGCCTCTGGTGGTGTGGAGCTTGCTGAAGAGCTTCACGCAGCTTGAATCGCGGAAGGATGATAACTTCACCGAATATGAGCGTCGCATGCTGGACGAAGGGCTCTACGGCGCCGACTACCTGGTGCGGATCAGACGGCCAGACGGATCGTTCTTGGAGACGATCAATGCTCCGGGCAAGGAGAAGCTCGCGCAGGATCGGGCGATTGGAAATCCTAACTGGAAGACTCAAATTAAACTAACCGCCTCCGACTCCACCGAGAAGATCGCTGAGGCAAATGGGCCCCACCCATACGAGGCGAGTTTTCGTGCAGGGGGTGGCATGGCCATCGCGGCGCTGGCGCTGGCAAGTTCAATGCCGACCGACGGCGAGTTCTCGCGGAAGGAGTATTTGCGCGCGGCTGAGGGTGCTTTTCAGTTTCTGACAGCGCGTAACCGTGAATTACTGAACGATGGCGTGGAAAACATTCTCGATGATTATTGCGCGCTAATGGCAGCCACAGAACTTTACCGCGCAACGCAAAACGAGACCTACCGGAGAGCCGCCGATGAACGCGCAACGAAGTTGATGGCGCGGCTAACGACATCAGGAAGATGGCGCGGCTACTGGAGAGCTGATAGTGAGACCCGGCCCTATTTTCACCCTGCGGACGCGGGGCTACCCGTGATCAGCCTGGTTGAATATTCCACAATCGCTTCCTCCACAATGAAGTCGAAAGTTATTGAAGCGGTGGAACGCTCTCTTCGATTCGAATTATCTGTCACCGAAGAGGTGAACAACCCCTTTGGCTATGCGCGTCAATTAGTCCTTTCAGGGGGCAACGTTCGGACGGCATTTTTCTTCCCTCATGATACCGAGGCGGCGCCATGGTGGCAGGGAGAGAATGCTCGACTTGCGTCGCTTGCCGCGGCTGCGCGAATGGCTTTTCCATTGTTTCCGGATGATCTGGAATTTCGATCGAAGTTGCGGCAATATGCCTGGGACCAATTGCATTGGATTCTTGGTCGAAATCCCTTCGATGCCTCAATGTTGATGGGTAGCGGGCACGGCTATGCCCCCTATATGTTCTTTCGCTCTTATAAATACACAGGGGCGCCCGGGGGGATCATGAATGGAATCACTGCGGGGCTCGATAACGAAGATGGAATTACTTTCAATCTCGGCTATGCAGTAACGGGCAAGGATGAGGACTGGCGCTGGACTGAACAGTGGCTGCCGCATGCAGCCTGGTACCTGTATGCAGTGAGCCTTGATCATTGATAAAAGGTCAACTTCCGTATCAACGCAAAAAAGCGCCGCTGTCACAACCCTGTGTCAGCGGCGGAGAGGTGAATCAGTCTTTGGGCCTCGGGTGAGGTCACCTTGTTTCCTCAGAAAGCGTACTTCAATGAAAGCTGAACCGAGCGATTATTGCTGACCGTCCCAGTAATCTGTCCGAAGTTCGAGTCGGTCATGCCGCTGTCAGGCGTAGCGTAGTCCGCGATGTTGAAGGTGTTGAACAGATCGGCGCGGAAATCCAGGCGATGTTCGTGCCAAAACGGAAAACTCTTGAAGACGGCCATGTCGATGTTTTGAAAACTCGGCTGGCGCAACGAGCCTGGCCGAACGGTTCCGAACGCATTGTTTGGCTGCTGTGCGAAGACGCAGTTACCGTCGTCCTGGTTGGGCCCACATGAAGTGCCTTGGACCGCGGTTCCATAATAAGCATTGATGGAGCGGCCCGTAGCGTGCAACGGACGAAGCTGGTTGGGCCGTGCCGCACCCGTAAATGCGTTGACGAGACTGGAGTAGTTCGCCGGCGAAGAGACAGTGACCGGGAAGCCGGAGTAATAAACCTGCGCCCCGCTCAGCTTCCACCCACCAACCACGGAATTCACGACCTGATTCCAGTTCGAGCCGAATATTTTCCCAGTTCCAAAAGGAAGGTCGTAGACGCCGGTTACAGACAGATTGTGGCGCGTATCCATTCCGGCTGGACCCCATTCGGACTTGAAGTCATACGCATTCTGTTGGTAATACTGCCCGCTCCAGATGTTGCTCACTCCATAAAAGCCGATGTCATCGGTGAGCGATTTTGAGTATGTATAGTTAGCCGTCAATTCAAATCCCGCAGAAAGGCGCTGCCGGAACACTGCCTGCAAAGCATTGTAGTTACTGGCCGACTCAGTTCCCGTAACCTTTGCCACGCCCCCCTGCCCTACGATGCTGGCATAGGGAGCTACGGCCGTTGGAGAGGCCCATTGATTTCCCCAATACGGATCGGTGAGGTGATGCCCGAGAATTCCCACGTACCCAACTTGGACTGTTGAGGCGTGCGAGATTTGATATTCAGTCGTGAGGCTGAACTCTTGCGTCATTGCAGCCTTCAAATCTTTCGGCCAGATATAGAAGGTTGTCGTCGGGACTTGCGTTGTGGGGAATCCGTTCGAGGCCTGGTAGTAGACTCCCGGCGAATATGCGCCTGACGTGTTCGGATTGACTCCTGTCTCCTCGAAGTCGGTGTGGAAGGGCGGATTCTGCGTGAGACGAAGGTTGGCTCCGGTTCCCTCAAGATAGCTGGAGATGCCGTAGCCGCCGCGAACCACAAAGCGCGGTTGCACCTGATAGGCAAATCCGAAGCGCGGCTGAAACTGCGTATAGGTTGGGTTGTAGAGAGCGCGGCTGTTACCGTTGACACCGGCGTACTCAATCTGAAGAGTCCGCATGTCGACATTTGCCATCTTGTTGTTAACTTCGTAAATGGGCTGATCGAATTCCCAGCGAACGCCCAGATTCAATGTGAACCTTGTATTGATCTTGAAGTCGTCCTGGGCGAAAATGCCATCGCGCCATTGGCGCTGCCCCGTCAACCCGGTCACCGCCCCAATCTGCACATCCTGCACTCGATCGAGAAGGAAGTCTGCAAATGGATAGAGCGAGGAACTGGACGCGTACGGATTGGAAGAGTATGCGCCCGTATAGTTGAACGCTCCTAACTCGCCATCGTTTCCAGGATAGAAGCTGTTCTGCTCGTAACGGAGGAACTCTCCACCGAACTTCAACAGGTGCCGCCCCCGTTGCCACGTGAAATTGTCTGAGTATCCGAATACATTATCGACAAAGATCTCAGGGGAGGGATTGGTGCCGAACCCGCTCGGATAGCCGTTTCCACTGGTCCCGTTGAAGTTTTGCGAACTGAACCCGGCGGTTTTTTGCGGATTGCCGGGAATGCCGACAATCTTGTTCCCGGTGAGTCCGAAAATGCCGGATGGGTCCGTCGAAACACCGTTGTTGAATTGAATTCTTCCATAGTTCGCCGTGAAGGAGTTCACCATGGATGGAGATACGGTGTGCACCCAGTTGCTATCGAAGAAATGGTCAGGATAGTTATTTGCGATAGGAAAATTCACGGGGAGCGGGTCAGTTGTTGTGCCGTCCACCGCGTAGCCTTGTGAATAGCGGAAGGTCACTTTATCACCCGGACGCAGTTGCCAATCGACCTTGGCATCGCCTTGATCGTTCCAGGAAAAACTGGCGCTGGGACCAATGAAGTTATTGTAGATTCCGAGCGGATCGCTTGTCGGGTTGTTTGGAAGCGGGTAAGCCTTGGGGTTGCCAAAAAGATAAAGCGCAACTGGATTGGTAATCGGAATCTGGTTGTTCACATACGCCGTTGGCTGCTGTGTCGAGGGATTAATGGTCTGGGTGTCATACAACTGAATTCCCTGGACAGAGAGCAGCGTCGAGAGGTCGCCCGTTCGGAATGCCGCGGGAACCACGCTCGATGTTGTCTCGCCCGCTCCGTGATAGCGCATCCCTTCATAATCTAAGAAGAAAAACAGCTTGTCCTTCAGGATCGGGCCGCCCAAAGTCCCGCCGAATTGAGCCGTCGTATACGGATTCTTTGGCGTCGCAACCACATTGTCATCGTTGCCCCAACTGTTGGCGTCGAGGTTGTAGTTCTTAAGAAATCCGAAGACGCTGCCGTGCAGCGAATTACTGCCGCTCTTCATTACCGCAAGAACGGTGCCGCCGTTCACGTTCCCAAACTCTGCGTTGGCGTTGGACGCGATTACACGGATCTCCGCGAGCGCGTCCGGGTTTGGATTATATCCAAGAGTATTGTTGATGTTCTCGTTGATTTCCTGTCCGTCAAGCAGATAGTTGTTGGACTGTTGGCGGTTTCCGTTTACAGCTACTTGGGTACCTCCATCAATGTCGCGTTCGGTTGAGTCGCCTCCGCCGAAAGAGTTAAAGCCGGGCGCAACGGAGCCGGGAGTATAGACGGTCAACTGGGTGAAGTCTCGGCCATTTAATGGAATGCTGTTGATGATGTTTTCCGTGAATGTCTCACCGAGCGTTGCGCTCTCCGTGTTCAGGATTGGCTGCATCTGGCCCGAAACATCCACGTTCACGGTGGCGGTCCCGATGCGCAGGGGAATATCCACCTTTGCGGTCTGGTCGATTTCAAGCGTGAAGGGGCCGTAATTGGCGGTCGAAAATCCAGGCGCTGCGACGGCGATCTTGTACTGGCCAATCTGCAGGAACCGTATTGAGTACTCTCCCGTGTCGTTGGTCCTGGTTGTCGCCACGACAGAAGATGCAGTGTTGGTCGCGGTGACGGTGGCGCCCGACACGATCGCTCCACTGGGGTCCGTGATCGTTCCGCGAATTGTACCGGTCACCGTCTGGGCCTTTGCTTGCAGTGCAACCAGGCCGAGGGAAAGCAAGAGCATGGGCAATCCAAAGCGCTTCATAAGGCCTCTTTCTTACTTAGGGTTCTAAAGAAAGTTGATGCAATCGAGAACCGGATACATCGTGGATGCGTGAAGGCTACACGCAGAAATGGAAGAAAGCAAGATCAAATTTAGGTCAGAGGGACATTAAATTCCCGCTCGCAACTCCTCGCTAGAGTTCGACCGGGTGATACGAACGGCACCTAGACACCACTGCCGCATTTACTGAATCGCTTTAGCTTGATTCAATGTTTGTTGATGGGTAATCCGAACCGAATCCTGCCAACCTTTCTAGAAGAAATGCATACGACATCTCTGCGCGTCCACTTAAGGATTCAGTTCGGGATTCGTGCGAAATCTACAACCGTGGAAGAATCGTTATCGTCCTCGTTGGCTACGTAAACTCGGTTCGATCCGGGAACGACGGCAAGAGCGTATGGGCTCTTCCCAGCAGGAAGGGTCGCGACGACCTTGGTGTTTACTGCGTCGATTGCCGTCACCGTGCCATCGCTGGTATTCGCTACAAACACAAGATTGCGGGTCGCGTCGAAGGCAATTGCCTTGGGGTGATGACCGACAGAAACCGTCGCAGTCATACGCCCCGTGGCCGCGTCGACTATTGAAACTGAATTGTCTCCATAATTGGCAACGTAAAGCTGATTGGTCTGGGTGTTCACAGCAATTGCGCAGGGAATCGCACCGGCGGGAAGAGTGGTGATGTTCGCGGAATCGCGTTCGATTACCGCCAGGTCGGCATTCTCGATTCGCGTTACGTAGACTGCTCCTGTCACATCATTCAGGGTCAGGCCCCAGGCATGTTTTCCTACGATTTGTTCGTTGACTTTTCGGCTGGCGCCGTCAAGCACCTTCACTGCCCCGCCATATCCAAGCAGATAGATGGTTCCAGTCCGCGAATCGATGGCGATCAGGTCAGATGAACCAGTCTTCAAGGCCGTAGCTCGATTGGTTGCGCCATCTAGAATGCTCAGTTGATCGCCAAACGTGTGTGTCACGTAGATTTTGCCAGTGGCGGGATCGACCGCGACGGAGTAGGGATGACTGCCGATCGGAATGGTGGCGGCAATCGCGTCGGAGGTGCCGTCAAGAACTGTCAGCGTACCATCCCCGGCGTTGGCTACATAGGCCCTGCCATTCACCGCGTTCACCGCGATGGAAACCGGCGCGGATCCAACCTTCACTCGGTGCACTTGCCTGCTTGCATCCGTGTAGATTTGAACCGCATCGTGCGCTGAATCTACCGCGTAGATTTTCCCTGTTGCGGGACTGAACACAATAGCCCTGGGATTGATAAGGCCACTGCTCGGCGGGGCCAGTTGGACTTGCGACCAGGCCGGGACGATTGCAACCGCGATTGCGCATGCGGTTCCATTGCGCGCAATTGCGGGAACAGAAGAAATGAGCGCGGTGACCACCCGGGATCGACATTTCATGAGATACTTCACCTTGATTAGTAAGTATCGCACTGTTAGCGCGTTGCGCAAGGGGTATTTGCTCGACTGCCCGGTGCGCACGTTTTCCCAACTAGGCTGCGCGAGAATGAAGCTTTTAGGAAAGCTCGGCTTTCTTGAGTTGCGGTTCGCCGCGAGGCGCTGCGTCTCCACATTCCTTTTCCTTGTCTTTGTAATTCTGTCTTCGGAATGTATGGCTGGTTTTGCTTTCGCTCAGCAGTCGCTGCCGAAGTTCAAGGTTGTTGCCATCGCCGAGAAGGGCGGGATTCACAAGCCGTTTGTCGAGGCGGCCAAATCCTGGCTCGCGTATGAATCCCGCGCAGACGGATTCACCGTGGACTACATTGAGAACACTGACCCGATTGACGACGCCTTCCTGTCGCAATACGACGTATTCATTCAGTTAAATTACCCTCCCTATGCGTGGACGCCAGTGGCGATGGCTGCCTTCCAGCGATATATCGAGGAGGGGCGCGGCGGATGGATCGGCTTCCACCACGCCACGCTACTCGGCGAATTTGATGGCTACCCCATGTGGCCGTGGTTCTCTAACTTCATGGGCGGCATTCGCTTCACAAAGTACATTCCAACGTTCGTGACAGGAACCGTTACCGTCGAAGCCCCGAGTCATCCAGTGATGAAGACTCTTCCTGGCCATTTCGTCATTGAGAATGAGGAGTGGTACACCTACGATAAGTCGCCGCGGCCAAATGTGCATGTGTTGGCAAGTGTCGATGAGAAATCCTACACGCCCCCAAGTGACATCAGAATGGGAGATCATCCAGTGGTCTGGACCAATGAGCACATGAAGGCAAGAAATGTGTACATCTTTATGGGCCATCACGCGGAACTGTTTCAAAATAGCGCCTTCACAACGCTCTTTCACAACTCGCTTTTATGGGTGGCGCATCGATGATCAAGCGCATCCGTTTCGTTTCCGCAATCTTCGCACTCATTGTGTCCCCCGTCATAGCTCTCGCGAAGCCGGCCCCGCTCCACGTTCTTGCGTTTTATTCCACCAATGTTGAAGGTGACCACGTCGACTTTGCGCTGCAGGCTCTCAAGTTCTTTGCTGACGCCGCAAAGCGAGACAACTTTCAATTCGAGTCCACAACAAACTGGGACGATCTGAGTTCGCAACGGCTCACTGGGGTTCAGGTTGTGATGTGGCTGAACGATTCGGCGCATTCCGACCAGCAGCGCGCGGCGTTCCAGCAATATATGGAGCACGGTGGAGGATGGTTTGGGTTTCATTTTGCTGCATACAACGACGGCGGCACAAACTGGCCCTGGTTCGTCCAGTTTCTCGGCGGCGCGGTCTTCTATGGGAACAGTTGGCCACCGCTGCCGGCAATACTTGATGTCGATGATAAGACGAGTCCGTTGACGAAGCATCTCACAGCGCACTTTCTATCGCCGGCCAACGAGTGGTATAGTTGGCAACCCAACCCGCGCGCGAACAAGGCTGTAAAGGTGCTGCTTACGCTCGACCCGTCGAACTTTCCGCTTGGATTCAAGGACACGCTTACAGGCGGGGATATTCCGGTCGTCTGGACGAACACGAAATACAGAATGATCTATATGAATATGGGTCATGGCGACCGGATTTTCTCAGACGACAACCAGAACCAGATGTTCAAGGATGCTCTGCGATGGCTCGCACAGACACCAATGAAGAAATGAGAATTACTGCTCCATAGCACCGTATTCGAAGCGCGGCGGCAAACGACAACCCGTTCTTTCGACCATCGCCAGGGTAAGCGCCTGTGGAACCAGGATGGAAGTGATCCCCTCCCACGGCTCTGCCACCGCATCCACACGAATCGGAAGCAACTTCTCCGTTGGCTCCCGGTATTGTTCGGAAACGAGGACGACCTTTCCACCGCGACTGTTGCATTCCTGTGCCAGTTTGACGCCGAGTTCGGCGACACGACCCAGGGCAAAGATAATCGCCACGTGCGACGCATCGACGTCAAGGTTAGGGCCGTGACGAAACCCGGCGCCCGTATGAGCCGCGGCACGGTGCCCGGTCATTTCGCGGATGCAGAGAGAGCCCATGATCGCGCCTCCGTATGCCGCGCCTCGTCCAATCGCCTCCATGTTGGCGGCCCCGCGGCAAAACTCTTCGAGATCGTTGCGTATCGCGAAAACTTGATTGAGACTGCTGGTAAAGACTTCCGCGGCCGACTCTGCGTCTTTCTGCCACGGCCTGCCAAGAATCTCTGACGATGCGATGATGGCTGCGGCGGTGGCATTGGTATAGGTCTTGGTCGCGTTTCCGTATTCTGGTCCCGCCAAGATCGGCAGTCTGTTTTCAACCAGGCCCCAGCATGTGCTGGCTGAATTGTTGCAGATCAGGGCTAATGCTGCTCGGCTGTCGCGCTTGCACAATTCAACCAGTTCCGCACTCTCGCCTGATGTTGTTATCAAGATCGAGAGTGCTGCGTCGTCCCAAACTGTTGCGCCGTAATGCAACCACTCCCCTGCATCTGCTGGGAACGATGGCCTCCCATGAGTCTGCAGTTGGACAGATCCGCTTATTGCCGAGCACAATGAAGCTCCCATGCCGAGAAATAACACCGGTCCTCTGTTTGCGGCATCGTCGCGCATCTTCCTGAGCACGGAGCGAATCTCCTCGTCAGCCGCATAGGCTCGAATCATCTCGTGCAGTTTACGCGGTTGCTCGCGGCACTCAATCTCCAGAATCTGGGCGCCGGTGGCGGAAAGTAACTCCCGGGCCGGCTCGACACCTGAGATCCAACGGCGAGTGCGATTGCTTGTCGAGTCCATCGTGTCTCCCGGTTACAGCAAATACTTACAACCTATTTTGTAATGACTCCTTAAAAAGTGCTTTAATTGTAACAGGACTCATATCTGAATGGCTTTGCCGGTTTGACCCGGAGGACCTTGACAAACGTGATTTCGACTGCACAGCTCACCGTGAATCGTTTGTTCCTATGGAGAGTGTCTCTGATCGCCGGCCTTGGTGGCATACTCTACGGGTTCGATATGGGGATCATCGCAGCCGCATTGATCTTCGTTCGTTCCACTTTCTCACTTTCAACGCAAATGGAAGAAATCGTGGTGAGCGTGGTGCTCGTCGGCTCAATGGCCGGCGCACTCGTCGGCGGAGTTCTCGCTGACCGTTCCGGCAGGAGAGCAACTCTTCTCTGGGGTGGCTCCCTCTTCATCGGCGGATCGATTCTTGCGCCGCTCTCGCCCAACGTCTTCATTCTTATCGTCGCTCGAGCACTGCTTGGAGTCGCCATCGGCTTCACCTCCGTGACGGCGCCAATTTATGTCTCCGAACTTGCACCTCCGCGTTCCAGGGGCATGCTCATCGGGTTATATCAGTTTGCTCTTACGGGCGGCATTGCCCTGGCCGACCTGGCTGGTTACTGGCTGGCAAGCGAGCATGCATGGCGGTGGATGTTCGGGCTTGGCGCGATACCAGCTCTCCTTTTCTTCATCCTGGTGCTCACCGTTCCTGAAAGTCCGCGCTGGCTGGTTGCGCATGGCAGATCAACTGAGGCGGAAATTGTACTCGGGTCATACGCCGACCAGGCAGGCGCAGGCATGCTTTTAGCCGATATTCGCGCAAGCCTGACGGTCGGAATGGATAAACGCTGGGGCGCTCTGTGGACGCCAAACATGCGCAAGGCCCTTTTTGTTGCGGTTGGTTTCACAGTGCTGCAACAAGTCACGGGCATCAACACCATCATCTATTACGGACCGCAGATCTTTGCTCTGGCCGGTATCGGTTCCGATAAGAACGCAATCTTCGCTACGCTTCTTGTCGCCGTCGTGAATGTGTTGGCAACGATTATCGCCCTGGTGCTTGTCGACCGGGTGGGCAGAAAACCGCTCTTGTACTGGGGCGTTGGGGGAATGACCCTTTCGCTCTTTCTGCTTGCTTACGCATTTCACAATCAGGCGCTGCTGGGTTCTTCGCTCGGCTTCGTTGCAACCGCATGTTTGATGGTGTACATCACCTGCTTTGCGTTCAGCATGGGACCGATTGCCTGGATCATCGTCGCAGAAGTTTTTCCTTTGCGCCTGCGTGGACGTGGCGTTGCCGCAGCAACGCTCGGCTCGGGCGCCGCCAACACAATCGTGTCACTCACGTTTCTTTCACTCATCAAAGCTGCAGGAAATACAGCCACCTTTTGCATGTATGGTGCATTCTGCATCCTGACCCTCTTTTTTGTTCGCTTCGTGATGCCGGAAACCAAGGGTCGCGAGCTGGAGAGTATCAGTGCCGAATCCCCATCTTTAGCTCCATGAACCACCGGCCTTCTGCTAGCTGCAAACAAAATGCGGTTGTCGAGGCATCATCGCCCATGCAACAAGAAAGCCACTCAATGACGCTTTCGTCCCCACCAAACGAGCAGAAGCCTGCTTCGTCTTATGTGATTGGCGCAGACATTGGTGGAACCAGCTTGCGTCTCGCGCTTGCGAACAATAGCGGTGAAATCCTTGTACGATGGTCGACCTCAACGAGGGACACAGCGGATGCGGGAACGGTTCTCCAACTCGTGCGCGCAGGAGTGAATGCGCTTCTGCGCGAAGCATCGTTACCGCCGGAGTCTCTCAGCGCGATCGCAGCGGGCGCACCCGGTGTTACAGACGTTGACGAAGGTGTTGTAATTGCGACTTCGTATCTAATGGGCTGGCGCAACGTTCCATTGCGCCAGATGCTGGAAGCTGAATTCGGAGTTCCTGCTTTTGTCGACAATGACGTGAACCTGGCTGCTATTGGGGAACAACGTGCAGGTTTGGCGCAAGGCGCCACCGATTTCGTGTTCCTGGCAATCGGCACAGGAATGGGCGCCGGCGTCGTGATCAACAAGCAAGTTCACCGCGGCAACCTATGGACCGCTGGAGAAATCGGTTACATGCTCGTTCCCGGCGCTTCGGATGCGCCGGTCGAGCGCGGTGAGCCCGGCCCGCTCGAAGCGATTGTCGGTGGCGAAGGAATCCAGGCGCATTGGCAAAGCCTCTGGAATCCGGGGTCCGCTGCTCTCCCGATAAACGCGACGGCAATCGCAATACTTGATCACGCATCGGAATATGATTCGCCCGCGCGCGAAGTATTGCGGCTTGCGGCACGCACTTTGGCGTATGCAATTTACAACACTTCCCTGATCTTGAATTCTCCGTTGTTTGTGCTTGGCGGAAGTGTGGGGATTCACCCAGCACTCGCCGATGCCACGCGTCAGGCTCTTGAATCACTAGGTGCGCGCGTTCGGCCCAAGGTGATTTGCAGTGCATTGGGAACCGACGCACAGTTGATCGGAGCGATCTTTATGGCAATGCAAATGGCAACGAGAAAAGAGAGCTCTCTGGAGGCTGCCCTCCCTCTGGCTCAGTCCACTTCATAAATGCCTCGAAGGGAATTTGCTGCATATTCCGCGGGATCAGTTGCCCTTCCAGTAATCGTTGAATCCTGAGTATTCCGCTGCAACATTGGCCAGGATCGTCCGGCGAAGTTCAAGGATGTCAGCAGATCCGAGTTGTTTGTAGAGAACCTTCCCATCGGCGGAAAGCAAAATCGTATACGGTACAGCAGAGTCCCATGCCGGATCGAATGCTTGTTGCAGGTCAACCGTATCCGCCGAGGAGAAGAGGAGATTGCGGCTCGTTGCGTGCTTCTTCTCTAAGAATCGAAGAACACTCGCCTGTTCATCCGGCATATTCACTGACACCGTTACCAGCGACAGGTCACGATCGCTATACATGCGGAAGGTATCCTGAATGTCTGCAAATTCCGCGACGCAAGAGCCACACCAGGTCGCCCAGAAATCGATCAGCACCATCTGGTGCAATGGATTCGCGCGAAGCTTCGTCAGGTCGGGCTTCGATACTAATTCAACTGTTACGGGCAGGTCTTCTATCTTTTTCAAGGTCGCTAGTCGATCCGCCGATTTCTCGCTCCATTTGGTCGAACAGCCCATCGCGCCCGTGTGCGTGACGGGAACCTCTTGCTTCGCGAGCAGCGCTTCAATCGCATTGCGCGCATCGTGTGTCTTCACCAGCTCTGGTCGGTAACTGTCATCGATTCGGCCTTCGTAGCGGAGATGCCGATGCTCGTCGAAGATGAATACATGCGGAGTTGCCTGCGGTCCATAGGCTCGCGCAACTTGCTGTGTGTCCCCGTCGTATAGATATGGATAGGTGAGGTGCTTGTATTTGACTCGAATCTTCATCTCGTCAAGGCTGTCGCTGATGTCCGATGAATCCAGCTCATCGATGCGCAGTGCTTTGGGATCATTCGGCTGAATGGCCACAAGCGCCGCTCCGCGGTCTTTGTAATCTGCGGCCAACTTCTCGATGCGCTGCTCGTACATCTGCGCAATCGGACAGTGATTGCACGTGAAAGCGACGATGAGGATCGGACTTGCATCGTAATCGCTCAAACGGTGAATGGCGCCGTCCGTTCCCGGCAACGCGAAATCTGGAGCCGCCGACCCAATCGCAAGAATAGGGTGGGTCTCAGCCGCCATTGAGGCTGCCGCAAACGTGAACAGAAATGCGACCTTCAAAAGCGCGTTCATCTTCCCGGTCTCCATGGCGAGAAGCATTGCGAGTCGACCGAATCTTGTCGTCAATCCGCATTCTCCCGGCTGAACTGCCGTCAGTAGGTTGTCGCCCCTTAAACTGGGATCGCCGCAATTCAAAGTGTGGATGCGAGCCCGTGCCAACCACTTTCTAAACTACATTAATAATGCACATCGGAGGCGGGATTTGCAACCATGGGTGGCATCGACTCGCGCGGGAGAGAGTTTACCGTTGGACGTCCGTCAGGCAGGCGACGGGCTGTGCTTTTCCGTTCTCGCTCCCGAATTGAACTGCCTCAAAGCTTTCCGGCAATTGAACCCAAGACAGGAATAAGACAGGCGCAGCGTTTCCAGCCCTGCTTACTTATTGCGTGCTGGGAGAGAATGTTTTCAGTAATTTAATGAGATTAAGTTGGGGCGGCTAATGGGGATCGAACCCATGACATCCTGAGCCACAGTCAGGCGTTCTGCCGCTGAACTATAGCCGCCATCTACCTTTACGATTGTAGCATCGAACCAACTGGCCATAATCCGCACAGGCCGCCAGGAGAACGCCCTTTGCCCAAGCCCCACCCGGACCGGCTCTCCAATTCGTCCCTTTCCGCAGCGCCCGGTTTGGCACCGCCGGGCGGGCCATCGCTTCCAACTCGATGGTACCAAGGCGCCGGATTCGTCAACGACCCTAGTCTCCATCGCTGGATGGTTCTGCTCGACGAAGCTTTCCGTGTTCCCGGAACTCGTTTCCGCTTCGGGCTCGATGGCATTATCGGCCTGGTGCCCGCCGCTGGCGATGTACTTGCAGGTCTGCTCTCGCTGGTCATCCCCATTGCCGCCTGGATTCGCGGCGTACCCTATGTGACGCTAGTGCGCATGGCAGTCAACATTGGCATTGGCGTTCTGGTGGGAGCCGTGCCGTTTTTCGGCGACATTTTCCTGGTTGCATGGAAAGCGAACCGCCGTAATTACAACCTGCTGCAGCTTCACGTGAGCGCCCCGCGTGCCCACACTGGTGCCGACTGGTTGTTTTTGGCGGGCATGGCAATGGCCATGGCGCTGATTCTCGCACTGCCGATCATGCTGCTGGTCGCCGTCCTAATGTGGATCGCCCGCGGAATCTAGCAGCCTCACGGGCTAAAGCCGATTCACGGTACAATCGATGTTGATGTCGGGGCGTAGCGCAGCCTGGTAGCGCATCTGCTTTGGGAGCAGAGGGCCGGGGGTTCGAATCCCTCCGCCCCGACCATCGATTGATTTTGAGATCTCCGGCCAAAAAGGTGTTCCCCGTCCCGTTTGTCATCGATTTCAGCGAAGCCCGCGTGGCTTCTGCTCCCGGAAGTCCGCGGTGCGTATGGAGTTTAAAGCGGTCCATCCGACCCGAAGTTGGCGCGCAAACTTATCCATGAATTGTAGGGTGAGGGCATGGCGGGAACTTACGGGGGATTTAAAGGTGGAAGCCCGGCTCAACGAATGAGTTAGCATTGGATGCTTTCGCCCTCAGGGAGTTTTTCGAGATTAGAAGGGCACCCCCAGTGCCTTCCAAGTCTACCCCTGCGGTTTTTCAGGTGATTGATTCCAGAAGTCTCGCTATACTCTTATCGTGAAGTTATGGGCTGAAATCGCGGCGGCCTTCTTCGCCTATGTCATCGTAGGCTGGATTTTCATGCTGCTTTATATGGCATTGCAGCGGTTTCTGTCCGCCACAGATGTAACATTCGACTATAGCTGGAGCCGCGATGGCAACCGCTTCCATCCCAACATCCGGGTGCGCAACCACTCGAAGACCCGAACCTACACGCTTGCAGGCATCGCTTACCGGAATGAGGTCGACAGGCTGGTATGGCTGGATAACCGGTCGTTGATGGGTAAAGAATTGAAGCCACTGAGTGTGAACGATTTCCCGGATGTATCTCCGGTCCGGAATGGCGCTTCAGTCAGCGACTGCATGCAAATGAAAGTGATGCTGCGGCTAGAATCGGGCCGCTCGGTCTGGCTTGAGGGTCAGGGCCCCCTGCCGATGCGCAAGGCCGACGTGCAGCGTGCAGCCTGCATTCTGCGCGACATGCTTGACCGCTGGGCAGCCTGATCGCATCACGGCGCAGGAATCAACCCAAAGATCGCCACGCCGTTGGAGTTCCCGATGTAGACCTTGCCGTTGGCAACCAGCGGCGTAATGAACTTGTTGCCATTGCCAAAAATGTCCCGTTTACTCGCGGCCTGGTTGCTGTTATAGAGCTCATTTGCCAGGTTCGTTGCATCGTAAGCATGAAGAACAGCCGCATGTTGCTGGCTGCTTTCGACTCCCCACACAATAGCGTTGGTCGTACCGTTGGCGCTCACGGCAGGGGTTGTGCCGGGATACGGATACGTCGTGGCCGAAACAGAAGAAGGCGTGCTATTCAGCCGAGCGTTAACGAACTGGTAGGCCCTTAACGTATCGTTGATGCCGCCGTAGTACAAGGTTCCATTGAAGTAGGCAGGGGTGCTCCATGCCCCATTCTTGGTGCCTCCATTCACCTGCTGGTAGACATTGCGGTTGTCGGCACTCGTCGCATTGAACTTGCCCAGATTGTCGCGATCACCGATATAGATGTTGGTATCTTTCCCTGCACCGACAATCAAGTGACGAACGGCTCCGGTGGAGTCCGTCATATCCGGCAGCAGAATTTCGCCGCCTGAGCCCAGGTCGGCATCGATCGCGTTTTGCGCAGGGGTGTTGTAGGTGGTGAAGAAGTCGGCGACACTTAGCGTGCCGGAGTTGACACTGAGTTTAATCATGGAGTTGCCAAAGTCTCCATTGATGGGAAACCCCTTGTCGTCGAAGCTCAGATCGAAGGTTCCATTGGCATCAAGGAAGTAGATGTTGCCTGCGCTGTCGGCCGCCAATCCATCTCCGCTCATCCAGATTGCTCCTGCAACTCCATTGGGAGTCAGGTTAAGAACCTGCGTCTGCTGAAGTGTCGATTCGCTGTAGCCCATCACCCAGCCCGAGTAGGGCTGCTGGTCCTGGTGCGAGTTCCAGGCGATATAAATGGTGCCATTCACGAGGAGAAGTGCCGAACGGGCGGCATACTGGCCTGGATCGAAGGGCACGACGCCGTTCGCACCCCAGGGGCTATATCCGGGATAAGTCGCGGAAATCTCCGTTGGGCTGTTCGCCACATCGCTTCCGCTTACAAGATCGAGTGCGTGGATCCGTTGATGGTAGCCTCCGCTGGAGTCCTTGGACATGGCAACAACGAAAATCTCTCCGTTGGCCCCTTGCGACCGATCAATAACCGGCGTCGCCGTAATTCCGATCAGGGGCGTAATGCTCCCAGTGTTGTGCGGATCGCTCGGCACCTCGCCGGCTCCAAGCACTGACTTTTGCCACAGAATGTCGCCACTATCGCCATCCATAGCGTACACACTGTCATTTTCTGTAACCACGTAAAGCACATTGTGCACCTTGCCGCCGACTGACAGTTTTGATACGCATAGAGGCTCAGCATCTACGCCCCCGTCCACCGGCACAAAATTGATTTTGCCAAAGGTTATGTAGTTCACGTTGGCAAGGGTCAGCTGCGTTTCCTGGGCATTCAAGCCGTCGCGCGCATTGTCGTAGTGATACGTTGTCACGTCGATGGGTGTAAAAGAGGGCGCGGCTGCGCTCCCATTCTTACTGACCCCAGTTCCGCACACGGTCATACCCACAGTCATTGCACAGAGAAGCAACGCGAAAAGAATGGCAGATCGACTCTGCAACACGGCCCCCAGTTTTCTTTTGTCGAACTTGGCCAGGAAACGATCTGTTTCCGAGCACACCTCGCCTGTACGGCGCGTTTTTGCCCTTGAATTCGGGTGATGGTGAAATCCGGCCCTTGCGGAGAAGCTTTCGACCGGAGACGCGTTTCTGGCGCGAGTTTCATGAAATTGTAACGCCATTGCAACGCATTGCAAGACAAAAAGAGAGGCTCCCGCGCACGGTGAGAAAAACTGCCATACCCGGGAGCGGAACAAGAGGCTCCGATGGTGACTTACAATGACTTGTCTCATCCAAGAAAGGAATACCTGCACGATGAAGCTCAACGTGACTTTCAGCAGATCTGCAACTGCGTTGTTCTTATGTTTCGCCGTACTTGCCCTTTTCGCCACAGTGGGCGCGGCACAGTCGCAGCCCGCACCTGCACCGGCGCCCACCGCAGCCACTCCGTCGGCGGGCGCTTCGACTCTCACCGTGAGAATCAAAGGAATTCGCAATGCCACCGGCAAGATCGGTGTGGTCCTCTATGCCAACGATAGGGGTTTCCCTCTGGACCCATCGCAATCCGCGGCAGCCAAACAGGTGGATATCGACCCGACTACGCTCACGGCGACGGTCGTGTTTGAAAACCTGCCTCAGGGCACGTATGCGGCCACGGTTTTGCATGACGAAAAGCTAATCGGCAAAATGGAGTTTGCATCGGACGGAACGCCGATGGAGGGGTACGGCATTTCAAACAATCCCGACAGCAGCCAGGGTGCGCCCACGTTCGATGAGTCAAAGTTCACCGTCGATCAGCCGCAACTGACAATCGATATCGCGATGGTCTACTGGTAACTTGATCGCGGTCCCTCGTCGTTTCTGTGCGTCCACCCGTCGCTTTGACGGACGTGACCAGGGCATCCATTCGCGACTCGACCCATTCCGGGCCCCGCTGCCTTTGCAGCGGGGCCCGGTTTGCTCTGAATGTGCTGCGAGTGCAACACTTCAAGTGATTCGGACATCCGAAAAAGCGGTCTATTGAGAATGTAACTTAACTTTCCAGAAACCCCTGAGGGCACTTCCTTGAATCCAAAGCTCGCTTCCCTTTTGCTTTTTCTTCTCCTCCTGATCGGATTTTCGAATCGTGAGCTGTTCGCGCAAGGCCAGAGCGGCGTAGTGCGCGCAGCGCTCCCTAACGGGATGCGCGTTGTTCTGGTGCGCAACACGTTGGCGCCGGTCGTGACCGTGGAAATGAATTTCTTAGTAGGCGGAAACGAGACGCCGGCGGGATTTCCAGGGATGGCTCACGCCCAGGAACATATGGCGTTTCGTGGCTGCACGGGGATGACGGCAGACCAGACGGCCGCCATTTATGCGCAGCTCGGCGGCAGGAACAATGCCGATACGCAGCAAACCATTACGCAGTTTTACGCGACGGTTCCAGCGGCAGATTTGGATGTTGCTTTGCAGGCGCAGGCCACCTGTCTCCACGGAGTGGACAATACGCAGAAGGAGTGGGAGCAGGAGCGAGGGGCGATTGAACAGGAAGTGGCGCGCGACCTCTCGAATCCAACTTACAAATTTATCGACCGAATGAACCAGGACATGTTCTCGGACACCCCCTATGCACACGATCCGCTGGGAACGAAGAGCTCGTTCGACGCGACCACAGCCCAGATGATGCAGGACTTCTACAAAAAGTGGTACACGCCCGGCAACGCAATTCTCGTGATTGTGGGAGACATCGATCCCACGGCAACTTTGGCGAAGATTACACAACTCTACGGCGACGTGCCGAATCATCCTTTGCCCGATCGAACGAAGGTTGAACTGAAACCGGTGAAGTCTGACACATTCACCCTTGATAGCAACCTGCCGTACGTGCTTGGCTTTATCGCCTACCGGTTTCCAGGAACCGATTCTCCTGACTATGCAGCGACCCAGATTCTTTCCGATGTGTTGGCTAGCCAGCGAGCCGACATCTATGGAATGGTTCCGGCCGGCAAAGCGCTTGCGGCAGAGTTCGGAATGGCCGAGTCGTATACGAAGGCAAGCGTCGGATATGGGGTGATGGCTTTGCCTGCGAACGCAGATGCAGCGGCGGCGATCAAGGAGTTGCGTTCAATTCTGAACAAGTACGCGCAGAATGGCGTGCAGGAGGATTTGGTGTCGGCGGCAATCCGGAGCGAAGTTGCGTCGGCGGAGTTTCAACGAAATTCGATTCCCGGCCTCGCCAATTTGTGGTCCGATGCACTGGCCGCCGAGGGACGGAACTCTCCCGACGAAGACGTGGAGGCCATCAAGCGCGTGACGCTGGCAGATGTGAACCGTGTGGCCAAGCAATATCTCCTCGACGCCAATTCAGTGACGGCGACGCTCAAGCCCGTTCCCAATGGACAGCCGGTTGCGGAGAAAGGATTCGGCGGGGCGGAACAGGTGACCTCGGCGCCGACGAAGCCGGTGCAGCTGCCAACCTGGGCGGCTGCGCAGTTGGCGCAGCTCAAGGTACCCACCGATTACATTCAGGTGACCGACACGACTCTGCCAAATGGTATTCGACTCATTGTGAAGAACGATGCGACCAGCCCGACCGTTTCCGTCGTTGGCGAAGTGAAACATGAGTCGGATCTGGAGATGCCGGAGGGTCAGGAGGGCGTTGGCGATCTGCTCGATGGACTGTTCTCTTACGGAACGCAAACGCTCGATCGGCTGGCATTCCAGAAGGCTTTGGACGACATTGCCGCCAACGAAACTGCAGGGTTCAGTTTTTCAGTCGACGTATTGAAAGAGAATTTTTCGCGCGGTGTGCAGTTGCTCGCCGACAACGAACTCCATCCAGCGTTCCCCGCGGATGCGTTTGCCGTGGTGCAGAAGCAGACCGAGCAATTTGTCGCCGGCAATATGCGCAGCCCTGGTTACCAGACTTCGCGCGCGCTCGATCTGGCGCTGCTGCCCGCGGGCGATCCGGTGTTGCGACAGGTCACGCCGGCGACTGTTGCGGGAATCACGCTCGACAATGTGAAGCAGTTCTTTGCCTCGACCTTCCGTCCGGATCTGACAACGATTGTTGTCATCGGCGATGTCGCGCCTGAGGAAGCGAAGCAAGTCGTCGAAAAGTGGTTTGGAGATTGGAAGGCTTCGGGTGCGGCGCCGAACACGACGCTTCCGGCGATTGTGCCGAACAAACGCTCGGCGGTGACCGTGGCCGATGCCGAGGCAGTGCAGGACACCGTGATTCTCGCCGAGCAATTAAGCGTCAATCGTTTCGATCCGGACTATTACTCGCTGCAGCTGGGTAATCATGTACTCGGCGGAGGCTTCTATGCCACGCGGCTTTATCACGATCTGCGCCAGGTTGCCGGCTATGTGTACACCGTGGATGTAAGCCTGAACGCATCGAAAACGCGCGCCAGTTATTCAGTGGACTACGGCTGCAATCCCGAGAATGTTTCGAAGGCGCGCGCGCTTATTCAGCGTGACCTGGAACAGATGCGGACTGAGGAAGTCTCTGCGCCCGAGTTGCAGCAGGCGAAGGCTCTGCTACTGCGGCAGATTCCGCTGGGCGAGTCGAGCGAAGAGGCTGTGGCCGGAGGCATTTTGGGTCGCGCAATGATTGGACTTCCACTGGATGAGCCGGTCGCCGCCGCCAAGCGCTACTCGGAACTCACCGCCGCCGATGTGAAGGCAGCGTTCTTGAAGCATGTGCACCCGGCCGATTTTGTACAGGTTGTGCGAGGGCCCACGCCGCAATAGTTCTTGAGCGATGCCAAGAACGCAAATCGTTCGGACATTCCATACGGACAGCTTCTGCTCGAGCACGGCGGTCTAATCCATGCCTGAAATGGTGGTGGAGTGCCCACACCTTCAGAGCGACTGTGATACAGGCGCGCGACGATGCCCCGGCAACCCGGACCGGCCCTGCGGCCTTCGCGAGACGCTACTAGAAGGGAATGTCGTCGTCCGAGATTTCCGCGGAGTGACCGAAGTCCTCTGCTGGTGCGGGGGAACTTCGCTGATCGAATCCGTTCGCATTCGATGAGGCCGAAGAGCGCGTATAGCCTCCCTGGCCGCCACCGGAACTGTCATCGCGGCTCGTGAGCAACACAAGGTCATTGACGATGATCTCTGTTCGATAACGCTTCTGGCCCGATTCTTTGTCGTCCCAGCTGCGGGTCTGGATTTTACCCTCAATGTAAAGTTTTGAGCCCTTCTTGACGTAGTCGCGCACGATTTCGGCAGTGCGCGTGAAGGCGACGAGGTTATGCCATTCAGTGCGGTCCTGCCAATTGCCTTGCGCATCTTTCTGGCGGTCGCTGGTTGCAAGGGTTAGATTGGCGACCATTGTTCCGCCTGCTGTGGATCGAATCTCGGGATCTTTTCCAACGTTTCCCAAAAGGGTGACCTTGTTCACGGATCTTGCCATGGAAGTACGCTCTCCTCTTATCGCCTGTTTATGACCCTAGAAGCTGAATTTGTTTTTCGGAAACCAGGTGAGCTGAATCGTTGTCGTGGTCACCGTCTGCCGTGTCCCCGGATATGTAGGCGTGCCCGAAGGATAGATCGGCGCCAGCCAGTGCTCAAAGGCAAAATTGCCATTGAGCTCAAGGTCTTTGCCGATGCGCTTCACCGCCTGAAAGTTAATGTCATTCAACGTGGTCCCGCCCGGAATAAAGTCCTTCGCTGCTTTCTGCGTCCGCACGCCCACCTGGATCCACTCGTTGCCGCTGAGGTGGTAAGTCGCCCACGCCTGGCCGCCTTTATCTTCGCGTCCAATCCAATCGCCCAGAAGCACGCCTTTGTTGGTATACCCCTGCCGCTGAATGCCCTCCCAATACTCAAAATGGCCACCAAAGCTGTCGTGCGTAGATGGATCGGTGTTCGCTGCTTCGGCGCGCAGGTCAAGCTTCGGAATGCCGGGAACATGGGATAGATACAAACCGGGTCGATAACTCGACCTGCGCGGAGCGTCGGCAGGCGAAACTTCGTCGTGCGCTTCGGAATCGGTATAGAAGGTGAGCCACTTGCGGAGCAGCGGAACCCGGTACGAGAAATCGAAGGCTCCGAATCGCGCGCCCGGGTCCGCGGAACTATTTTTCGTTGTGCCGTTCGGAGCAGTAAGGCTGAAGAAGCTCCTGAGAAAAGTGTGGAGGGTGATGGGCACGTGATTCTGCCCACCCCAGATCACCGATCGTTCGAATCCGAATTCCAAATTCTCTGTGGGCCGGAAGCTGACTTTCTCCAGATGAATCCATGGGTCATTCGGGTAAGCGTGTCCCTTGAGCGATCCAACCAGGAACTCATAACGGAATGGCCCCGTCACGCGCGAGAGAAGCGGAACGTTAAGCGGCTCGATGCGGTTGATGCGGAACGAGTAGATATTCTCGGCGTTGTTTGAATAAGCCATTCCGGCGCCGATGTCAGGCCCAAGCCAATCGTCCTGCTTACCGAACGAGATTTCGTGGTTCAGGTAATGGGTCGAGACGTACGCCTCCATCAATCTGCCGCTGGTTGCAGAGGAAATGGGACCAGCCGGAATGGTGGATTGTTGATTCAACGGGATCGGAACACACGTGGGTCCGGTGGGATTCGTATAGCAGGCGGGGCTGTAAAACACAGTGGTTCCATCGATCAGTGCCAGTTCCTGCGCCAGCCCCGTAGAGTAGCCAACGGCTGAGGGCGCAGCTTGAAGTTCGCCTCGGGCATAAAGCAGAAACCTGCCCGCCGAAGCGTATCCGCTGGCGCCAGAGTAGTCGTTGAACCCGTTCGAATACGGGCGTCCGTAATCGTTCACGACAGTTGAGCCCAGATGGAAGCTGTCCCGCAAGGGCGTTCCGCTGATGGCACGCTCCACAGAATAGAGCGATTCAACGCGCGTGTTGCCCTTCCGCGCCAGGCACGGGCCCGCCACATCGTAATGCAGCTCGTGCATCAGCGAGTCGTAAATGCCCTCAGCCTCGTCCGTGACCGCGCCAGGGTCCGCATCCTGAATGCGCGCGCCCGTTTCTTCGAGCATGTGGTCGAGACTGGAACGCGTGTAAGGCCGCATGCCAAGGTACACCGTATCCACAAACCCGAGAGCATAAAGCCGAAACACTGCCGGGTAAATCCAGCTGTCCACAGGAATATAGGGCGAGTCCATCAAAGACGGCGCACACACACGCGCCGGCGCGTTGGGATTGGATACGGTTTGAGCCGCACCATGGGGCGCGCCAGGCTCCTCAGCGATGCCCGCGGCTGACGCCAGCCATAAAACCGCGACCATCAGGATGAATGGAAGGATAGGGATAAAAGCCGAACACCTTTTCAGGCCCATTCCCTCACTTTATCACCGGAAGAACCACTCTCTGGCGCGAAGGGGGCCGCTTTGAGCTGGTAACAGTGCACCCTCAATGAAGGCAGTGCAATCAGCCGGATCCAGCATCCCAAAGTCTCCGATCCCTCAATATGCGACAGTAAAGATGTGCCCAAACAACCCAGAAATGCCCACGATCCTGGCAAGCGCGCCAGCAGCGCTTCAAGCGCTCCGAGAGAGCGCGCAGTCGCGAATCACGGGCGGGTAGAGTTCCTGGGCTATGGAGCATGTGCGTTGGCGGGGGGCCTGTGGGGCACCGGTTTCTACTGGGGCAGACTGGCCATGAACGTGATGAGCGTGGAGCACATGGTGCTTTATCGCTTTCTATTCGCCTCCCTCGGAATGTTGCCGCTGGTCATTGCCAACCGCAGTCGCTTCCACCTAACGAGAGCAGAGACCTGGACCTTACTAATCTCCGCGGCCTTTGGCATTCCCATCCAGTTTCTGCTGCAGTTTCACGGTCTCGCATTAACAACCGTCAGTCACGCGTCGCTCATGGTGGGAGCGATGCCTGTTTTGCTGGCCGCAGCGGCGGCCCTTTTCGCCGGGGAACACCTCGATTGGGTCGGCTGGCTTGCCCTTGCAGGCTCAACGTGTGGCGCCGCGCTGATCGTACTTGGCGGCACCCGCGGCCCCGCCACACATGGACAGCCATCGTTACCCGGCGATGTGCTGGTGGTGGCTTCGCTGGTAACTGCGTTGGCCTGGATTCTGCTTAGCAAAAAGCTGATGCAGACGCACAGCCCGCCCGTTGTGACTTCGTACTCGATTCTGGCGGGAACAGCCATGCTGGCCATCTTGATCGTGGGCCCCTGGCTGTTGAGCCCCGTGATTGCACCGATTACGCACAGAAAATTCAACCCGCCGCCCTTTGCTCATCTTCCGGCCTCGGTGTGGGCAGCTCTCGCGATCAGCGGCCTGCTCTGCACCGCAACAACAACGCTTTTGTGGAACTGGGGCATTCATCACGTGCCAGCTTCGCGCGCCGGCGTTTTCCTGAACATCGAGCCGGCACTCGGTTCGTGGTTGGGAGTTCAGCTGCTTGGCGAACATCTGGGCCCCTATGCCTGGGTGGGCGGAGGACTCATTCTAGTCGCAGCCGTTATCCTTACTACACGACACCATCAGGCAGGGTCGATCGCAGAGCCGGCTATCATTCTCGAATAGCCGCACCGGAGTGAGCGCGTCGCGCTCATATGCCACCCGGCACATGCTCATCGCGCCGAATGTCGAGCCAGTAGACGTGCGCACAATCGATGCACACAATACTCCTTGGTCACCAATGCTCCACAAAAATGAGTCGCGCCTAACCTCGCGGCGATCGATGAACTCCCTAGTAATTGGAGGTGGCTCATTTGACTCGCTTAATTTGGAATCATGCCTGCACTGTCGGGGTTAAAGCGATGGACGATCAGCACGGCATCCTCGTAGATGCGGTGAATGAGCTGCGCCTGGCCGTGGTGCGCGGCAGCGGCCGCGAATCCCTGCGCGTGTTGCTGGATCGCATCGTCGAGTTCTCCGCCCTGCACTTCGTCAGCGAAGAGCGGTTAATGGAACAATCTGCATTTCCGGGTCTTGGAGAACACCACGCTGAGCACAAACGGCTTCTCGCCCAACTGCGCAAGGCCGCCCGCAGCCTTGAATGTGAAGACGGATTCGCAATGGGGGCTTTGCTGGCTTCTCTCCGCGAAGGTTTCACAACGCACATTGGCGCGCTCGACCGGCAATACGGTCCGTGGCTCAACGAACGTGGCATCCGGTAGGGTGGTGGCCGTCTGCCATCTAGCCACTCTCGAATCATACTGAATTTCTTCGCGTTCCCTGCCGATAACATCGGTATTCCGGCAATCGCTTTCGGGAGGGGAACGCCGTGGACCACCTGACCTGGAACGACAAATACTTCGTGGGATTGAAGGTGCTCGATGATCAGCACCTCGAACTCTTCGCGAATCTCAATCGGCTTCACCAGGCAGTGACAAGCGGCCTGGACCCTTCGGTGACGTGGCCGCTCATCTCTACGCTGATGGAGGCGACACGCAGGCATTTCGTCAGGGAGGAAGAAATTCTTGCTGAGCTGGGATATCCAGGGCTGGAGTCTCACCACACGCAGCACCTGGAGTTGATTCGGCGCGCGCAGTCGTACTGCACCCGCTACCGGTGCCGAGAGAGCCCGTTAAGCCCGCATCTTCTCAACTTTTTGCGTGACTGGTTCGCCCACCATCTTCAAACCAGTGACCACGCGTATGCGACATGGTGCAAGGAACATGCGCAGGGGCAAGAAGTTCGAGTCCCGTGAGGGAGAGGCCAAATGAGTATCATGACCTGGAACGAAAGCTGGAAGATCGGCATCGGGGCACTCGATAACGAACACCGCGATTGCTTCCAGCTTCTCGACGACATTCACACCGCCGTAAAGGAAAACGACGCGGGCGTACATGACGGCAGGCTATTGCGCATGCTGTACGATCGTGTTCGCGCGCATTTTGCCGCCGAAGAAGCAATGATGGTGGGTGACAGGTACCCCGGCGTAGCCATCCACGCCATGAAGCATGAACACCTCGCAAAGCAGTTGCTAGCGCTGATCGCGCGGGTCGAGCGGGCTCCGACGAATCTGAACGAGCACGCTCTCAAGTTCCTGCTCGACTGGTTTCAGACGCACCTTGTGCAGGAGGACAGAGCCTTCGGGGTGTGGCTAAACGAGCACGGGAAATACTGAATCCGCGCAGCGCACACAAGGTGATCTTGAGGGCGACCCCTCGGCCCGGCTCAGATACACTGATCCGTGAACCGCGGAGGCCACGATTGCACGGATATCTCGTATCGACACGGAGGCCGTTAGCCACCATTGCACAGGCTACAATGCGGGCCGGAATCGCTTTGCTCGCATGTGCGGCTGCATTCGCAGAGGGGAAGCAAGCACCACGCGCCGTCGCCCCCGTAGTAAGGCTGGACGCTCAAACCGGCGGCAGGCTTGCCAATGACCGGATTGAGGCATCGTGGATTTTGCGCGGAGGACACCTCGGGTCCTTGACCATCTACGACAAAGCCGCGCCTGCCGATGTCAAGGCCGGATCGATTGTGCTCCAGATTCCCTTCTCGATCGAACTGAAAAACACCGGAGTTCTGCACGCCGCCGATCTCCAGGTTGACGGCGAAGCGCGTGTCGAACACCTCGCGCCGAACGAGTCAGCCGCGAGGACTTCCGAAAAACTTCCCGGAGTTACGGTCCACTATGCATTGTCTGATCCGAAGGGTCTTTTCAATGCCGACTGGGCATTGACACTGCGCCAAGGCTCAGCCTACGTGCGCCAGATTCTTACAATCAACGCGGCGAACGCGCCAGTGCCGCTGAGCAGCGTGGCTATGGTCGACACGCGCATAGCCGGCATCGCACTTGCGGGAACCGTGAAGGGCTCGCCACTCACGGCCGGCGACTTTTTCCTGGGGTTCGAGTCTCCGCTCTCGCAGAGCAGTGTTGTTGGCGATCGCGGCGTGTGCGAGCTCGAGAGCGGAGTTCCCCTTGGCGCCGGACAGTCAGCGCAATTCTCCGCAGTGGTGGGTGTTGCAACCCATGGCCAGATGCGCCGTGACTTTCTTGCGTACCTTGAGAGAGAGCGGGCCCACCCGTACCGCACATTTCTTCATTACAACAGTTGGTTTGATATCGGATTCTTCAGCCCGTACTCGCAGCAAGACGCGCTTAACCGCATTCACGCCATCGGCGATGCGCTCAACAAGAAGCGTGGCGTGACCCTCGACTCGTATCTCTTCGACGATGGTTGGGACGACACGAACAATCTTTGGAAGATTCGCTCCGACTTCAAAGATGGGTTCAAGCCGTTGACCGAAGCGGCCGCGGAATACGGCACCGCGCCTGGCGTATGGCTTTCGCCGTGGGGTGGCTACGGTCCCGCCAAGCAGGCGCGCGTGGCTACGGCCAAGCGCGATGGCTACGAGATTGTCGATGGCGGCATGGCGCTGTCCGGCCCACGCTACTACAAGATCTTTCGCGATGCGGTGACGAACATGGTCACACAATACGGCGTGAACCAGTTCAAATTCGATGGGACCGGCAATGCGGACCAGGTGGTCAAGGGCAGCGCTTTCAGTTCCGACTTCGATGCGGCGATTCATTTGATCGGCGACCTGCGCCGATTGAAGCCCGACCTCTACATCAACTTGACCACGGGAACATGGCCTTCGCCCTTCTGGCTGTTCTATGCCGACTCCATCTGGCGCGGAGGCGACGACACGGAGTTCGCCGGCGTTGGTACAGACCGCGAGCGCTGGATCACCTATCGCGACGGCGATACCTATGACGAAGTCGTGAAAGCCGGCCATCTCTATCCTTTGAACTCTCTCATGCTGCACGGCATCGTCTTCGCGCAAAAGGCGCCGCATCTTTCCACCGATCCAGGCGACGACTTCGCCAACGAGGTCCACTCGTACTTCGGAACCGGCACGCAATTGCAGGAGCTGTATATCACTCCGGCGCTGCTTAGCGAGGCGAATTGGGATGTGCTGGCCGAAACTGCGAAGTGGTCGCGGCAGAATGCATCGACACTTGTCGATACGCATTGGATCGGCGGCGATCCGCGCTGGCTGCAGGTTTATGGTTGGGCGGCCTGGTCTTCGGAAAAAGGAATTCTGACGCTGCGCAATCCCAGTTCCGAGCCGCAGGAGTTCACCTGCGATATCGGACAGGCCTTCGAGTTGCCTGCCGGCGCGCCGCATGCGTTCGGCGCACATAGCCCTTGGGCCGTCGACAATACACAAGCAGGGATTCACCTGGTCGCAGGCACCCCGCACACATTTCATCTCGCGCCCTTCCAGGTGCTCACGCTCGAAGCTATTCAGGAAATGAAATGAGGACGGCTGCGATGTTGTTTAAGACGCTAAGAATTCTTCAGTCCCCGATGCGCATTCGAACGGTCCTCGCGACTTGCGCATTGATTGCGCTGGTGCTCTTCAGCTCGAGCAGAACGCTGTGTGCGCAAGCGCCTGCGCCCACCGGACCTCACACGCTCAAAGCCAATGGTGATCATTTTGAGCTCGACGCCAAGCCGTTCCAAATCATCTCCGGCGCCATCCACTACGAACGCGTTCCGCGCGCATACTGGCGTGACCGTTTGCGCAAAGCGCGGGCCATGGGATTGAACACCATCGAAACGTACGTTTTCTGGAATGTCCATGAACCCGAGCCCGGCAGGTTCGATTTCTCCGGCCAATACGACGTGGCTGAATTCCTCCGCGAAGCGCAGCAGGAAGGCCTCTTCGTGCTCTTGCGGCCAGGCCCCTATTCCTGCGCCGAGTGGGATTTCGGCGGCTATCCTTCGTGGCTCCTGCGCGATCCCACCATGGAGGTGCGCACATCGAATCCCGCATTTATCGCCGCCGCGCGCCACTGGCTCCTTCGTCTAGGACATGAGCTCGCGCCGTTGCAGAGCGCAAATAGCGGCCCGATCCTCGCGGTGCAGGTTGAGAACGAATACGGTTCCTTCGGCTCCGACCACGACTATATGGAGCATATCCATCAAATCGTGCTCGAGGCGGGATTCGACAAAGCCATGCTGTATACAGCGGACGGCGCCGATGAGCTCCCCAACGGCTCGCTTCCCGAATTACCGGCGGTCATCAATTTCGGTAGCGGCAGTGCGAAGGCCGAGTTTGCCAAGCTGGCAAAGTTGCGGCCCAACGGCCCGCGCATGTGCGGCGAATATTGGGACGGCTGGTTTGACCACTGGGGCGAAAAACATCACTTGACGGATCCCGAAGCTGAAGCAAAAGAACTCGAGTGGATGCTCGCGCAAGGTTACTCCGTCAACATTTATATGTTCCACGGCGGAACAAGCTTCGGCTGGATGAACGGCGCTAACATGGACGCAGGCAAGTACGACCCCGACGTCACGAGCTACGACTACGATGTGCCGGTAAGCGAAAGCGGCGAGATGCGGAAGAAGTATTTTCTCTTCCGCAACGTCATCGCAAAAGCAACCGGAATCACGCCACCCGATCCGCCCGCAGCGATCGTGCCGCAATCCATGCCTCCACTCCGTCTCGCTGAATCGGCTTCCATCTGGAACTCACTTCCTGCGCCAATCGCCTCCAAACAAATTCTCCCCATGGAAGACGTTGGCCAGAGTTACGGCTACATTCTCTATCGTACGAACCTTGCGCAGCCGCAAAGCAGCGATCTGCACATCGATGAATTGCACAGTTACGCGCGAGTATATTTAGACGGGCAGCTTGTGGGGACTCTCGATCGCCGCCTCAAGAAGTCTACCTTGCCGATACAGACCACGCACGCCAACACACAACTCGATATTCTGGTCGAGAACACGGGCCGCGTGAATTTCGGCCATCAGTTCCCGCACGAACGCGCCGGCATCACGCATCAAGTGACTCTTGGCAGCACGCCACTTTCCGATTGGAAAATCTATCCGCTCCCCATGCAGAACGTCAGCTCGCTTGTCTACTCTGCAAAGCCCTGCGAAGGCGCATGTTTTTATCGCGCGCATTTCCAGGTGCAGACACCAGCCGACACATTCGTCGACATGCGTTCGCTTGGTAAGGGGGCGGTGTTCGTGAACGGCCAGCCACTGGGACGGTTCTGGGATATTGGGCCGCAGGGAACGCTCTATCTCCCCGCGCCATGGCTCAGACAAGGCGAAAACGAAATCGTCGTATTCGATCTCGATGGTACCGCGAGTCTCACCGTGCCGTTCCTTGAGCAGCCGGTCCTCGATAGCGGGCGCAGATAAATCGCGTCCCGCGATGACCTACACCTCAAACGAAAGCTGCGCGGAAAACAGCGGCGCCTGCGGCCTGACTTCCGATGCGAGTTCATATACCAGCCGCTCCAAAACAATCCGCTTATCCGGTGGCGACGAACGCAGCTCCAGGTCGGCGCGAGCCACCAGCCTCAGCGCGCGCGTCAGCTCGCGGCGGCTCTTGTAGCGGCGTGCCTGGCGAATCAGATCGTCGGCAGCAAACGGCGGCATGCGGAATCCCTGCCACAGTGCCTGCCAAATGGCACGCGAATCGCGCACGTTTTTTTCCAGAATCACCAGCATTTGCCGGAACGTTCGCGCCAGCATGTAGAGATGTCCGATCGCCGCATCTTCGCCCGCATCTGAGCTGTTCAGCAGCCCCTGCAGCAAAAACAGAGCGCGTGTCCGATCACGTGCGCTGATCGCGTCGGTCAGTTCATAAAGAGACCGCTGCTTGGCGCCAACCACCATCGTCTCCACATCGCCGAGCGAAATCTTGCCGCGGCCGAGCGTGTAGAGAAGCAGTTTCTCGACCTCTGACGCGATCATCATCATGTCCGCGCCCAGCGCGTCCACCAATTCGCGCGCCGCATCCGGTTCCATGCGCGCACCGGCTTCCTGTGCGGTCGCCAACGTCCAGCGCATTGCGTCTTCTTCGTTCACGCGCGCCAGTTCTACAACGCCGCAATGCTCGCCCAGGGTTTCGCGCAATCGCTCGAAGCGATTCTTGTCGTCCATCTCCATGCGGCGGTTGTCTGAAGGTATGCGCAGAAAATCGGCAACAAAAATCAGCAGCGCCTGGGGATTCGGCGAACGGAAATAGCGATCGAGTGCTGCGAATTCTTCCTTCTTGGCGCCGCGTGTGTAGAGCTGCCGCACGTTGCGAATAAAGATCACCTGAAACGGTGACATGAGCGACGGCGTCTGCGCGCGATCGAGTATTTCAAAAATCGAAGTGCCATTTAGATCCATGTCTGAAAGACAAAAATCTTTCAGATCGGGCGGCACAAAGCCTTTAAGCACCGCGGCACGGCAGCGGTCCAGAAGAAAAACTTCGTCGCCGGCGAGCACATAACCCGGCTGCAGCGGGCCCGTTCCCGCGGCCGCCGCCTCAATTTCGCCGACAAAACGGCTGACCGCAGAAAAACCGGCGCCCCATCGTCCGGCCGTCATCGCAACACTCTCCCTAGAGATGCGAATTGGTCGATGATTTGGCTTTCGCCTTGGAGGGTGAGCATCATACGGTTCCAGAATACCTTCCCAGGCCGCACGAATCCAGTCTCTGCGCATACAGTGGGGCCCGAAGCGCATCTCCCCGTGCACTCAACGTTTTCCCATTCTAAAATCAGCGGCGCAAGACAAAAGCGCCGAAGAAGCCCAGGCTTCTCCGGCGCTCGATGATTGAGTATCAGGTTTAGAAGTCGTACCGCAAGCTAAACTGCATGCGACGCGGTTGTGTGAGCAGCGTAGTCGCGATACCCAGGTTTCCTCCCGTCAGTCCCGAACCGATCGACGCAGGATCAAAGCGCACCGTGTTGGTTACGTTGTAAGTTTCCCACGCAAACTTGAGCGCGCCGAACTCACCCATTTTCCAGCTCTTGGCTACGCCCGAATCTACGTCGAAATAGCCATCGCCACGCAGGTTGTTGCGCTCGCCGGCTTCGCCCGGGTAAGGCAGGCGCACGTTTCCACCATTGCAGCCGCCGCAGGAAATTCCATTGTTGATGGCGGTCGGATTGTCGAAGAACTGCGGATTTCCATTCTGATCGAAGTGACGCCGCAGCTTCAGCGGCCCGTTTACCACGCCGTAGCTTTCAATCTGCCAGTTCGTCGACCATCCAGGTTCAAATAGAGAGTAGGGCAACCCGCTCGAAACGCGCGTGATCCCAGACCATTGCCATCCGCCGACGATCGCATCCAGCACACGATTCGAGCTGCCAAGCAAGGCCTTGCCGCGGCCGAACGGAAGCTGATAGACCCAGTCGACTGTGACCAGGTGCTTGGTGTCGAAGTCCGAATTGCCGCGATTCAGGTATGGTTTCCAGGTGTTGAGAATATCGCTGAACGAGCCTGTGGCCCAGCCACCGGCGCGCTCGGCGTCGGAACCCATGTCGATGGAGTGCGAGTAGGTATAGCTCACGTCCATGCGCAGGCCGTGACTGCCGGGATGCCGCAGTGTGATCTGCCCAGCGTTGTAGTAGCTCATGCCGATCGAGTCAAGCGAATAGAGCGACGAGAACTGGTCCTGCCAGAAGTGGGGCTGCCAGCCGCTGGGCGAATAGTAGCCATAGAAGTCGATGTCGGCCAACGCAGAGGTAGCTCCATACTGTGACCGGTAGGGAGCCCATTCATTGGTGTAGATTGCCTGGGTCGCGCTTTCTCCCGCGTAATCGTAACCGGCCATGAACGGGAAGACATTCTCAAAATAGGGAATGGCGGAAACGGACGCGCTGGAACTGCCTCCATTGGCGTCCACATCGCGGGAGAGCTGCGTGCCCGCGGCGAAGTAATCGCCACCACCATTAGGGTCGACGTAGTCGACTGGCTCGGCCAAGTCCAGGCTTTGCATCAAATGGCGGCCCAGGCGACCGACATACGAAGTTTCCAGCGTGAATCCGCCCGGAAGTTCGCGCTGCACCGACGCGTCAAAGGACTCCGAATACGGAGTTTTGATGTGGTTATCGAGCCCCCAGGTAATGGCGAAGTTATCGACTGGTGCTGTAAACGGATAAACCTGGGTCGCGGGAGAACCGCCGTTATTGATGGCGGGAAGGGTGTTGCGGCCAAGGAAACGCGGCGAAGGTGTGTGATTGGAATCGCCTTCGATGCCATAGACGCCCGCCGGGTCGGTGACCGAAGAACTGATTCCGAAAGAACCATTCTGATCGAAGGTGTTGATTAACGCTTCGCCGTAATGGTCGTAGTAGATTCCAGCGCCCACACGAATTGAAGTCTTGCCATCGGGAGAATAGGCCGCAGCAAAACGAGGAGCCAGGTTGTCTTTCGATTTAGGCCAGAACCCTGGCGCGTTGTAGTAATGGCCCGCCGGCGAGAATTGAAGGTCGGGCTCGTAAATCTGTCCCTGCTGAGCCGCCGCTTCGCGCTGCTTGTACCAGGCATCGGTGTCGATGGTAGGAGCCACTTGTTGTCCCTTCGTCTCCCATGGAGTCTGCAGAATCGTGTGGCGCAGGCCGAAGGTCAAAATCAGATTCGGCGTCGCGTGCCAGGCATCTTGCACGTACCATTCGAACTCGTTGGCGCTGAAATGGCGCTGCAGGTAAGCTCCATCGGCAAGCAGCGTTCCAGAGCTCGAGCTGTCGACGTGATAGTTGTACGAGTTGGTGAGCGAAGGCACAGTACCGACGAGGTTGGCGAATGCAATCTCATAGGAGTTGGCAAAACCGGACGGAATCAGGGAGTTTCCGGAGCCATCGGTCGGACCTGGCGTGCTGCCTCCGAGCCAATAAGGATTGGTACTGGCTCCTTGCCAGGTGGTGCCATCGGAATTGTGGTTCTGGTGAATGAGGCGCCAGTTTCCGCCGACTTGAAGCGTGTGCTTGCCGAGGGTCCAGTTGAGGTTGTCGATCAGGTTATTCACGGGAACGCTGGTGATGGTTGTCCGGGTCTCCGATGTTGGCGTTGTCAGGAAGCGGAAGTCCACGAAGTCCCCGACCCCGGGGCCAACATTCGCGAAGCCTTGCCGGATGTACCCGTAGCGAATGTCGTTGATAAGGTTCGTTCGGATGGACCAGGTTTCACCGGCGGTGATGCCTTTGCTGTTGTCCTCGGTAACGTACGACGGTCCTTGTCCGGGAAACTGCTCCGGTTGATCGGTGATGTCTTTTTGCAGGTTGCCGCGGACGAAGATACGGTGCCTGTCGCTGGGAACGTAGTCGAGCCGCCCGATGGAGGTGTTGAGGCGGACCGGATTGGGCGAAGCGAACGAGTACGAGCCCTCGTTGATGCCGTCGCCTTCCAGACTTCCATTGGCCAAGGGCATCGAGTTCAGATAGCCCAGCGCATTGGGATTGGGGCCCGGAGGAAGAGGATAAGCGCCTGTGTTGCAAATCTGGCATCCGGAATCGAGAGCCGTCACCTGTGCCGCTGAAATGACCTGTGGGTTGCCCGAGGCGTCAAAATAGCCGAGGTTTCCTGCCGCGTAAGACGACGTGGCCACAGTCTGGATATTCTGATAGTCTTCCGCGAGTCGGCTGCCCTCGTAGTTGCCGAAGAAGAAGAGCTTGTCCTTCTTGATCGGCCCGTTCACTTGTGCGCCGAAAATATTTCGCAAGACCTTGGTAGGTATATTCGGCAGTCCCTCATTGGCCTGGGCCTGCTTGTTAAACCAGTTGTTGGCGGCTGTAAACGGCGGCCGGTAGTATTCATATGCCGCGCCGTGAAACTTGTTGGTGCCCGATTTGGTGATCATGCTGATCTGCGCGCCGGAAGAACGGCCCGCGTCGGCGTTGGCATCGCCAGTTGTAACGCGGAACTCTTCGATTGAGTCCTGGGTTTCGCGCAGAACTCCATTGAACGCGTAGCCGTTCACCTGGTCATTGTCATCCACGCCGTCGATAGTCACGTTGCCCTGGTCCGAGCGGCCGCCATTCACGGCGCCGCTGCGGCTATCGCCCTGGTTGGGCAGATAGAGCACGCCCGGTTGCAGCGACAGCAGGTCGGGCACGTTACGGGTTTCGCTCGGCAGCGCCTGGATCAATTCGTTATCGGCCGAACTTCCCAGAGAGGCATCGGTAGTGTTCAGAGTCTGCGCAGCGCCCGACACATCGACCTCGACCGTCGTAGCCTGTACAGACAATGCGAAGTCGATTGTCGCCGGCTGATCCACCAGCAGCTCTGCAGTCTTTGTCTGGTCGGCGAAGCCCATCGCCGAAGCCGTAATCGAATAGTGAGCAGGCGCAACCTGGAGGAACACATACTCGCCCGCTGCGTTCGCGGTGGCGGTCGATGTTTGCCCGTTCGCTTTATCGGTGATCGAGACCTTCGCTCCCGGCACGAGTGCGCCTTTTGGGTCCTTGATGATGCCGCGCAGCGAAGTGTTGGCGTTTTGAGCTACGGCAAGGACGGCGGTGGAAAGGATACCAACAAGTATCCATCCCTTCAGAGAATGTCTCACGGCGTTGCCTCCAGAAGTTGCTGTTTGTGCTTTCTTGTTTTTGTTATTGTGTCGACGCGGCAGGTACAGGTGCCAGAAGCGCCGATCTTGCTTTACGAAAAAGATCTATCGTGGGAATGCGGTTGACGCAAAGTTCAGAACGTCTGGTTCCCTTGGTTTCTCGGGAACGGCTAAAGGGGATACCGTCCTTGAAGTGACTTCTATTTTGTTCGATATTGACACAAGATTCAACAAGAATCTCACTTCGGCCTCCTTAAAGCGCCAATTCTAGGTTGAGCTCTGTTGCTCGCGAGGTTACTGCTGCTGCTGCATTTGTTGCAAATCGACAAACGGTATGTTGACTTTCGGAAGCTGCTGCGCGCGTTCCACCAGCACGCTCCAATCGTCGGGAATGGGGAGTTTGCGATCGAGAGCGGGCGGTTCGGCGCTGGCATCAACATGCACGGCCACGTAGAGCTCGCTTTCTGTACTTCCTCGATAAATTCCGTGCGTCGGCGGCACATCGGCATAATCGCGACCCACAGCGGTGCGGATATGCCGATGATGCGCGACCAGGTTATTGGTCGGATCGAAGCCGACCCATCCCAGATGAGGCAGCAACACATCCACCCAGGCATGCGTGGCGTCGGGTGTGGAGCGATCGTGATCTTCGCGGCTGCGATATAGGTAGCCCGAGACGTAACGCGCGGGAATCCGCACGTGCCGAAGGAGCGCGATCATAGTGTGCGCGAAGTCCTGGCAAACGCCCTTGCCGCTTACAATGGCTTCGTCAATCGGAGAGTCGACGCGCGTCGATCGCGGCTCGTATTCGAAGTATTCATAGAGTCTTGTATTCAATTCATGTACCAGCATCAGAGGATCGTCGCGGCGGGTAACGCCCATCTGCGAAGCAAGCAGGGTCAATGCCGGCGTTTCCACAGCAAAGGCGCTGGGCAGCAACATCTCCCAGTAGTCCCCCGTGGCAATCATGCTGTCGAGCGCCTGCCAGGCATCGGGAGCCAGGAACGATGGCACATCGGGCAGGACCTGTTGCTCCACCACCGATTCGGCAACGATCACAAGCTGATTGTGCTCGCCGGGGATATCGAAATGCTGCACGTTGTTGCCCTGGTGGTCGCGATAACTGAACACACGGCAACGAGGGCTTACGGAAAGCGAAAATGTGAGGCAATGTTGATTGGCGTCGGAGCGCGGACGTACGCGCGTCTCCATGATGCTCTCGGTGATTGGTTGCGAGTAGCGAAAGCGCGTCAGGTGCCGGATTGAATAAAAATTCATGCCAATTCCCAGGAGCTTACGTTGGGCCGCCCCTACGAGGCGAGCGCCGATTGAATCGAGTAGTGCACATAATAGCGGTAAATCAGGTCGTGAATGCGCAAGCATTGCTC
>Ga0182013_10000945_pt1 | contig 40259 bp, 32 predicted proteins | sample 612S2MmetaG_FD_120487 | JGI IMG/M metagenome (GOLD analysis project Ga0182013, IMG submission 120487) | Permafrost microbial communities from Stordalen Mire, Sweden - 612S2M metaG | ecosystem: Environmental > Terrestrial > Soil > Wetlands > Permafrost | place: Sweden: Stordalen | collected... | reverse complement strand
TATCGACAACATGGGTAAGGTGATGCTGGCGACGGGCTTCATCGTGGCCTATGGGTACGGCATGGAAGTCTTCATGGCCTGGTACTCGGCCTCGCACTGGGAAGCCTTCATGATGTGGAATCGCATGTTCGGGCCGATGGGTTGGTCCTACTGGGTGCTCGTCACTTGCAATCTGGCGATTCCGCTCACAACACTGTGGTCGCGCAAGCTGCGCACCAATGTCGTTTTCATGTTCCTGCTTTCACTGGTGGTGAACACCGGAATGTGGTTCGAGCGCTTTGTGATTGTAGTGACCAGCCTCTACCGCGACTTTCTTCCCTCGTCGTGGGGAACCTACCGCGCGACTAAATGGGACTACATGACTTACGTGGGAACACTAGGGTTGTTTACGGCGCTGTTTATGCTGTTTGTGCGCTTCCTGCCCATGATCCCGATGAATGAAATCCGCATGATGTTGCCGGGCGCGAAGATTACGCCCAAGGTAACCGCGAAGGCAGGTGACTGATATGCCCCCACGCGAAGGAACGTACGGCCTGCTGGCCGAATTCGATAATCCCAGTGATCTGGTTCGCGCTACCAAACAGGCGCGCCACGATGGCTGGCGGCGCATGGAGTGCTACACGCCGTATCCGGTTGAAGAAGCGGCCGAGGCCCTCAACTTCCATCGCAACAAGGTGCCGCTGGTTACGCTGGTAGGCGCGCTGATGGGATTGGCAGCAATGTTTTCGCTGGAGACGTGGATCTCGGTGCTGGCGTATCCGCTGAATATCGGTGGGCGTCCGACGTATTCGTGGCCGGCCTTTATTGTGCCTGCCTACGAGTGGACTATTCTGTGGGCGGGTTTGTCGGCGGCTTTCGGGATGCTGGCGCTCAACGGATTGCCGGCTCTCTATCATCCGCTGTTCAACGCGCCGAACTTCCGCGACGGAGCAACCACGGACAAATTCTTTCTTTGCCTTGAGGCGATGGATCCGAAATTCGACTTGATAGAAGCAAGAGCCTATCTCGAGAGCCTTCAGCCAGCCTCGGTTGTGGAGGTGCAGTACTGATGCACGCCAACCTCAACAACAGGGATCAGGGATCAGGGGTCAGGGATCAGCACGTGTGCCACGCTGTTGCGGGCTTCCGCGTTTTTAGCGAAAAGGGCATGAGAGCAAGGCGGCTGATAGCTTCAGCTGGTTTTGGCGCGCTGATTTTGATAGCGGGCTGCCGCCAGGACATGCAGGACCAGCCGAGGATGTTTCCGCAGCGTGGAACGGAGTTCTTTGCCGACCATCGCGGAGCGCGTCCGCAGGTGTTGAACACCGTGGCTCGCGGCCAACTGCACGACGACAGCTACTTCTACACCGGCGTGGTTCAGGGCGCGAATGGCTACCGCGAAGAGCAGAACCTGATGCCCTTCCCGGTGACGATGGAAGTGCTCAAGCGCGGCCAGGAGCGGTTCAACATCTACTGCACTCCCTGCCACTCGCGCGTGGGCAACGGCCTGGGTGAGATTGTCGAGCGCGGCTACAAGCCGGCGGCCAATCTTCACGACCAGGTGCGCATGTCGCAGCCGCTTTCGCACTACTTCTATGTGATGACCCACGGCTATGGCGCCATGCCGGACTATTCGGCGCAACTTACGCCGGAAGATCGCTGGGCGGTGGCGGCGTATATCCGCGCGCTGCAACTGAGCGAGGCGGCGACGCCTACGGATGTGCCGGCGGGCGTGCAGGTGCAGGATCTGAAGAGCATAGCGGCAGGCGAGGGACATCCTGAATACGCACAGCCCTGGGCTCTGCCCGCAACCGCAGTGCAGGCCTATCCGAACACCAAGGAAGGCACGCCCGGAATGGCTCCCGGCAATCCAGCAGATCCAACCATCAAGATACCCGCAAGCAAACCGGCCCCAGCGGCGGCCGCGAAGTAAGGACAGACGGAATGGCTCACGAATCACACGGGACAACACACGCGAAGGCGCTTCCCGCCGACCTGGGCGCACCTGTCTTTGTCGACGGATGGAAGACGCGCGCGCTCATGGTGGGAGCGGTTTTCTCGATCATCGCCGTCATTCTGGCGTTTCTGGGTCAGGCGCAGGACCAACTCGGCTGGGACCATTTCATGCGCGCCTGGGTTCTGGGCCTGGTGCTCACTTTTGGCTGGTCGGTAGGCGGACTGGCGTTGCTGATGGTGCAATACTGCACCGGCGGCAAGTGGGGTCTGCTGCTGCGGCGGCCTCTCGAGGCGATGACTCGCACACTGCCTCTGGTCTTTGTCTACTGGGTTGTGGCGGCTCTTGAAATGAAGAAGCTTTACCTCTGGGCGCAGTTCACCAGTGTGAGCGAAACGGCGGCTGCCCTGAAGGCAGGAGTGATCAATGAAGTGCAGGTGCATGCCCTGAACTTCAAGCGCCCGATGCTCAATCCCACCACTTTTGTCCTGGTTTGCCTGTTCTGCTTCGCGGTGTGGGGCTTCTACACATGGCGGCTGAATTCGCTGGCGCTCAAGCGCGACGCCGACAGCCCGGACAATACGCCCTTTTGGATCAAGAAATTCGAGAACATAAGCGGGCCGGGGATCGTGATCTACTCGTTGACCATGACAGCGGCAGTGATCTACTGGGTGATGTCGATGGACCCGACGTGGTACTCGTCGGTGTATGGTCTGTTGTTCCTGGTGGGCCAGGGTTACTCGGTGCTCGCGCTTTCAATCATCGTTTCCATCTCGCTCTCGAAGGCTGAGCCCTTCAAGACCATCCTGCGCCAGACCGAACAGCACGACATGGGCAAGTTTACATTTGCCTTTGTCATGCTGAATATCTACCTGGCTTTCGCGCAGTTCCTCATTATCTGGTCGGGCAACTTGCCGGAAGAGATTCCCTGGTACCTGGATCGGATTCGCGGCCACTGGGGTGTGATTATCACGCTGGACTTTCTGTTTCACTGGCTGATTCCGTTCACGATGCTGTTGTCGCGCGACATCAAGCGCAACAAGAAACGGCTGATCCGGGTGTGCCAGTGGATGGTGTTTGCCAAGGCCTTCGATCTGTTCTGGCTGATCGAGCCGAACTTTAAAGACGCCGCGCGCAACCTGCACTTCAGCTGGGGAATTCTGGAGTATGCGGCGGTGCCGGTGGCGATGGTTTCATTCTGGGTAGCTTTCTTCTGCACACGCCTGAAGACTCGGCCGCTGGTGCAGACCAACGATCCGCATGTGGCGGAGATTCTGGAGCCTGAACATGCACAAGCCTGAGAATGACAGCTCGGGTCACGAGCCGGAGAAGATCGATGTAACGGCGGGCTTTGAGAAAAGCGACGTCAAGATCACCGGGATCCTCGTCTTCATCACCGCGCTCAGCATTTTTGTCGTGGTCACGGCAATCCTTTGCTACGGCATCGGCAAGGTCATCAATGCGCGCATGGATAAGGAAGACGGGCCGACGAGCAAGTGGGCGAAGACAGTGGACATTCGCCAGTTGGGCAACCTGCCGAATAATCCTGAGATGCAGAACAAGGTCGCCGAATTGACGCAGCAGTTTCCCACGCCGCGGGTGCAGGTGGACGACGGCAACCAGGATGTTGCCGACTTGCACGCACGCGAAGACCTGCTGCTGGACAACTACAGCTGGGTGGATGCGACGCATGCGAAGGTAAGGATTCCGATTGAGCGCGCCATGGAACTGATCGCACAGCGCGGGCTGCCGGTCGCAGCTGCCGTTCAGACCGCACCGCAGATGACTGGGGAAAGCGCTCCGATGATCCAGGCGCCGTTGACTAACGGATTCGCGCCTACGGCATTCGAACAGGAAGAAGCGCAGACAGAGGCCATCGAAGCTCGTCAGCGCGAAGAGAGCAAGTAGGAATCGGCACTTTACTACAACCGCATCCGGCGAGAGCTTTTGAGCGAGGCCGGGAGAAGGAGAGCAGGCATCATGCAGAGCACAGGCACAATCCGGAGAACGTGGCGCGCCAAGGCGGTAGCGGCGGCGGGCGCTTTCCTGTTCTGTGCGGTTGCATCGCCTGCCCTGATGGCCCAGGTCTCGAGCTACGGCGACAAGTCGATAGGAACTTCTGACAAGGCGCCAACGCTCCTGGATGGTGTGGGGATTGCGCAACATCTGAACCAGCAATTGCCACTGAATCTAACATTCACCGACGATGCGGGCCGGCAGGTTGCGCTGGGCAGCTACTTCGGCAAGCGTCCCGCGATTCTGGCACTGGTCTACTACCGCTGCCCCATGCTCTGCTCCGAAGAGATGGACGGCCTTGCCAGCGCGCTGCAGATGGTACGATTCGTTCCTGGTAAGGACTTCAACATCATCGTAGTCAGCATCGACCCGACCGAGGGCACGGACCTGGCCGCCGCGAAGAAGCGCGAATACCTGAAGCGCTACGGGCATCCTGAAACCGCGGCTGGCTGGCACTTCATGACCGGTACGCAGCCGAATATCGACGCTCTCACGCAGGCCGTGGGATTCCGCTATGTGAAACTCGTGGTGCCTGACAGCAATCAGGTCCAGTTTGCGCACGCCAGCGCGATCCAGATCGTTACTCCCGAAGGCAAGCTCGCGCAGTACTACATGGGTGTCGAATATTCCCCGAAGGACTTGCTTCTGGGGCTCAATGAAGCATCGTCAAACCGCATCGGCTCGCCGGTCGACAACATTCTTACTTACTGCTATCACTACAATCCGCAGACTAATACGCACTCTTTGATTGTGGCCCGGGTAGTGCAGATGGGCGGCGGTCTCACGGTCTTGTTGTTGGGCGGATTCATGCTGGTAATGTTTCGCCGCGACTTCCATCAAGACGACAACCTGGGACAGAACGGAAGCGGCGACGCGGGAGCAGGGGAGCAAGGAACCGGCAAACAGGGAACAGGCAAAAAGGTGAACGGATAACGGAATGAACCAAATTAGTCCAGTACTCTGGCAGTTTCTCGTCAAGTGGATGACGAACTTCGCGCTGTTTCCGCCGGAGGCGTCGAAGATCGCGCCGCAGATGGACGCGCTGTATTTCTTCATGGTGCTGGTGAGCCTGATCGGGCTGACGATTGTGATCCTGCTGGTCGTCAGTTTCTCCATTCTCTACAGCAAGGAACGCCATCCGCATGCGACCCAGATCGAAGGCTCGACGTTGCTGGAGGCTACCTGGACAATCATCCCGCTGGGCCTGTTTCTCATCATGTTTGTTTGGGGCGCACTGCTTTACTTCCGCATCTATACGCCCCCGGCCAACGCAATGAACATCTATGTGGTCGGCAAGCAGTGGATGTGGAAAGTCGAGCATCCGGGCGGTCAGCACGAGATCAATGCTCTGCACGTGCCGACCGGCCAGCCGGTGCAGCTGACCCTGATCTCGCAGGATGTGTTTCACAGCTTCTCGATTCCTGCCTTCCGCGTTAAGCGCGAAGCCATTCCCGGCCGCTACACGACGGTGTGGTTTGAAGCCACTACGCCGGGCACTTATCACCTGTTCTGCACACAATATTGCGGTACGGATCACTCGGCCATGATTGGCGACGTTGTGGTGATGACGCCCGACGACTTCAAGAAGTGGCTGGCTGGTTCCACCAGCGGCAACTCGCTGGCTCAGGATGGAGAGCGGCTGTTTGCAAGCCTGAGTTGCGCGGCCTGCCACAACACGCGGCCCGATGCGCGGGGCCCGAGCCTGGCAAATGTATATGGATCGAAGCTGACTCTTTCTACGGGCCAGCCGATCAACGTGGATGACGCTTATCTGCGCGAGGCAATCCTGAATCCGTCGCAGCATATTACGCAGGGATACGCGCCGATCATGCCCACTTACCAGGGGCAGGTCAGCGAAGAGGGCGTTATCGATCTGGTCGAGTACATCAAACACCTCGACTCGGACTACCGTATCCAGCAGACAACGAACACAACCGACTTGCTCCCGGAGAGCGAAGGCACTGCGGCAGGGCAACAACCTAAACCGCAAGGGAAGGTGAACCCATGAGCGCCACAATCGTAACTCTTCCCGATCAGTCCACGGCCAGGATTCCGAAGACCAACTTCCTGACGAAGGAGAATGGCCTGCTCAGCTGGCTGCTGACCGGAGATCATAAGCGGATTGCAATTCTCTATCTGATCTCGATCACGTTTTTCTTCTTCATCGGTGGAGCACTCGCCGGACTCATTCGCCTGGAACTGCTTACGCCGCAGAGCGACCTGATGGCCACCGATACCTATAACAAGGTGTTCACGATGCACGGCGTCATCATGATCTTCCTGTTTCTGGTGCCGTCTGTTCCTGCAACGCTGGGCAATTTTTTCATCCCGATGATGATCGGCGCCAAGGATCTGGCACTGCCCAAGATCAACCTGCTGAGTTGGTACCTGTATGTTGTGGGCGGCATCCTCGTTATCTACACCATGGTTGCCGGCGGCGTCGATACCGGCTGGACTTTCACAACTCCACTCTCCACGCATTACATCAACACCAATGTGATGTCGACAGGCATGGCCGTGTTCATCGCGGGCTTCAGCTCAATCTTTACCGGGCTTAACTTTATCGTGACTCTGCACAAGATGCGCTGCCCCGGCATGACCTGGTTCCGGCTTCCACTTTTCTGCTGGGCTCATTATGCGGCCAGCATCCTGATGGTGCTGGGCACGCCGGTGCTGGCTATTGCCATTGTCCTGCTGGCGCTTGAACGTACCGTTGGCATCGGCGTCTTCGACCCCACCAAGGGGGGCGACCCACTTCTGTTCCAACATCTGTTCTGGTTCTACTCGCACCCCGCCGTTTACATCATGATTCTGCCCGGCATGGGAGTGATCTCCGAGACCATCTCTACCTTCAGCCGTAAGCGCGTTTTCGGCTATACGGCGGTGGCATTTTCGTCAGTGGCGATTGCGGTGTTCGGATTCTTCGTCTGGGCCCACCACATGTTTATCATGGGCATCTCGAATTATGCGGTACTGGTCTTCTCGTTACTGACCATGCTGGTTGCCGTGCCCTCGGCCATCAAGATATTCAACTGGACGTTTACGCTTTACAAGGGCTCCATCACCTTTGAGACGCCAATGCTCTACTCCTTCGGGTTCATGGGGCTATTTACCATCGGCGGCATGACCGGGGTTTTCCTCGGCACGTCGGGTACAGACATCCATCTGACCGAAACCTACTTTATCGTGGCCCACTTCCACTTCGTGATGGTGGGCGGCATGCTGATGGCCTTCCTCGCGGGCATCCACTTCTGGTGGCCCAAAATGACCGGGCGCATGTATCCGGAAAAGATTTCACAGATGGCCGCCGTCATTACCTTCGTCGGCTTCAATCTCACGTTTTTCCCGCAGTTCATCCTTGGCACGCTGGGCATGCCTCGGCGCTACGCGGCGTATCCGCCGGAGTTTCAGGTGCTAAATGTCTTTTCGACAGCGGGCGCAACCATCCTGGGCGTTGGATACCTGCTGCCAGTGCTTTACCTAACCTGGTCGCTCAAGTATGGCGAGATTGCCGGCAACAATCCCTGGCAGGCCACCGGCCTCGAGTGGACCACTCAATCGCCACCCCTGACAGAAAACTTTCTCGTGACTCCGATTATGGACCACGAAGCCTACGACTACGAGTGGCTTGAGGCTCAACAAGCGAAAGAGGTGACAAGTGTCGGATAGTCCCGCGATCGCACAAGGCGCCGTCGCCGAGGCTGGCGATTCACACCATGGTGAGCACCCCGCCTACCAGCGCCACCACTTTGAAACGGTCGATCAGCAATTCGATGCCACCAATTTCGCCATGTGGCTCTTCCTGCTGACTGAAGTCATGTTCTTCGGCGGCCTGTTTACCGCCTATCTGATCTACCGCAACTGGTACTATCCGGCGTTTGTGGCCGCCTCTCACCAGCTGAACGTGATGTGGGGCACCCTGAACACGGGAGTTCTGATCACGTCCAGCTTTACGATGGCCATGGGCGTGTGGTGCGCGGAGTTGCGGAAGAAGAGCGGCTTGGTGCTGTGCCTCGTATTGACATTCATTCTTGGCCTGGGCTTTCTCGGGATCAAGACCATCGAGTACCACGAGAAGTGGGAGAAGCACCACATTCCGGGCCTCCACTACAGCTTGAAGTCTTTTCTTGATCCGGCCTCGGATCCTGAAATCTACGCGGAGTATCACGACAAGCCGATGGCTCTGGACATGGCCCGCCATACCGAGCTCTACTTCTTTCTATACTTCGCAATGACTGGTATGCACGCGCTGCACATGATTATCGGTATCGGCATTCTCGGATTCATGATTTTCAGGGCGCAGGCTGGGGCGTATACCACGGGGCATGTGACCTTTGTTGAGAACTTCGGCCTCTACTGGCACTTCGTCGACATCATCTGGATCTTCCTCTTCCCGCTGCTGTACCTCATCAGCAGGCACGCGTAAAGGACAACAAACATGAGCGAGCAGTCGCAACACGCCGAACACGAGCATCACATTGTCAGCCCCAGGGTCTATCTGACCATTGTTCTTGCACTGCTGCTGGGCACCGGGATCACTGTGTGGGCATCGTTTATTGACCTTGGACCCTGGAACCCGGTCATCGCGTTAGCGATTGCCTGCACCAAGGCTGTGCTGGTGGTTCTCTTCTTCATGCATGTGAAGTACTCGTCGAAGCTGACCAAGCTCACCATAGTCTCCGGCATCTTTATTTTTCTCGCACTGATCAGCATGACGCTGGCTGACTACATGAGCCGCGCATGGGGACGGTGGTAGGGAAGGACAGCTCTCAGCTTTCAGTTTTCAGCTTTGCTCGAAGGGCCGCCCCAGGGTGGCCCTTTTCAATTCAGGGGATGGAATATATTGGGAAGCGGCGCTGGTTCGGAACGAGCGCGCGAGGGGAGAATCGCTTATGTTGCTGGCGAAGCTGCGCAAAGCGTTGAAGCGGGCAGGCGATCCGGCGAGGGCGCTGGCCCAGCAGGCTTACATGAAGTCGGCGATGCCGTATTATGGCGTGCCTACGACGGCCCTGCGCGCGCTGTGCAAGGCCGCCTATGCCGAGGTGCAGTTTGAAGCTGCCGATCAATGGCAGGCACAGGTGCTCGACATCTGGCGCAACGCGCGCTTCCGCGAAGAGCGTTATGCTGCCATCGGCCTCGCCGGCGTCAAGCGCTTCCAGCGGTTTCAAACCCCGGCCGCCGTAAAGATGTACGAAGAGATGATCGTCACCGGGGCGTGGTGGGACTACGTGGACAGCATTGCCTCGAACCGAATTGGCCCCATCCTCAGGGGATATCCCGCACCCATGCGGCGCAAGATGTTGTTGTGGAGCAAGTCGGCCGACATGTGGAAGCGACGTACATCGATCATCTGCCAGCTGGGGTTCAAGGGGGAGACGGATCTGGATCTTCTCTATGCCTGCATCGAGCCATCGCTAGGGTCGAAGGAGTTCTTTCTCAACAAAGCGATCGGCTGGGCGTTGCGTCAGTATGCCTGGACAGACTCGGTGGAGATCCGGGAATATGTGCGGCGGAATCGAGAGCGGCTAAGCGCGCTGAGCTGCCGCGAGGCGCTTAAGAACATCGGGTGACTGAACTTTAGGGGAAGGCGCGCGCCTTGGCAGCGGGCAGCAAACCCAGATGCGCCGCGTCAAAATAGACCGGCAGTTCTTTGAGCCCTGTAAAAGCAGAAAAAGAGCACGCGTGGCCGGTCATTGAGAATAGAAGCAGAGGCCGATTCCCATTGAGCTTAACCACAGCAGACCCGCCGACTCCAGAGGAGCTTGGGCGGCTCGCAGCGCGGCCCCGCGTGCTGGTGCGGAGAGGCGGCGCGCCTCGCAAAGACGGCGCGTGTGTTGTCTATTGGATGCAGCGGGCGATGCGTGTCGTAGACAATCCGGCGCTCGATGTCGCTATTGAAGCCGGTAACCTGCTCGATTTGCCGGTGGTGGTGTACTTCCAGGTGATTCCCAACTATCCGAATGCAAACCTGAGGCACTATCGCTTTCTGCAACAGGGGTTGCGTGACGCTTCAGAGGATGCCTCGGCGCGCGGAGTAGGATTCGTCGTGCGCCGGCCGCCAGCCACGCTGGAGGAATTTCTCGAAGAGGTACAGGCGGCATTGGTTATCGGCGACGAAGACCCGCGTCGCGAACCTGAGCGTTGGCGTGCTGTTCTGGCAAAGCGGCTCAGACTGCCTTACTGGAGTGTTGACGCCGATGTGGTGGTGCCTTCGCGATTGTTTGGGCGAAGCTTTGTGTTGCTGCATCACTTTCGGCCGCACCTGAAGGCAGAGTTGCCCAAATACCTTGTTGCGCCGTCCAGGATCGAACCTCTCTTCGCTTGGAAGCCGAGCAAAGCGCCTCGGTCGATTTCTCTTGCGGAAGACATCACCGCAGGTTTTACCAAGCTCGACCGATCTGTTGGTCCGGTGGACAGCTTTACGGGTGGAACGCACAGTGCGCTCAGGCGTCTGAAAGAGTTTGTGAACCTTGAGCTGAAAGACTATGAGCAGACTCGCAATCACCCCGAGACGCGGGGGACGAGCCGGCTGTCACCGTATCTGCACTTTGGCAACATTGGCCCCCTGACCATTGCGCTGGCCGTGATGAGAGCGGTCGCCGAGGGCAAAGCATCGGCTGCAGCTGGAGACAAATACCTGGAGCAATTGATCGGCTGGCGGGAACTCGCGGTGCTCTTTGTGCACCATGAGCCTAACTACGACAACTGGGAGTGTGCTGCACCGTGGGCGCGCAAATCGCTGATTGAACATGCCGGCGATGCGCGTCCGCACCGCTACACGTTGCAGCAACTCGAGCGCGGCGAGACAGGTGATGAGCTTTGGAACGCTGCACAGCAGGAGATGGTCGTCACGGGCTGGATGCACAATTACATGCGCATGTACTGGGCGAAGAAGATTCTGGAATGGGCGCCGGACCCCGCAACGGCTTTTGACTGGGCCGTTCTGCTGAATGATCGCTACCAACTGGACGGGCGCGACCCGAACGGTTATGCAGGCATAGCCTGGGCGATTGTGGGCAAGCTCGACCGGCCGTGGTTTAATCGCCCGGTGTTTGGCCTAGTTCGGCCGATGACGGGCACCTCGATCTCTCGCAAATTCGATGCGCGAGCTTATATTTGTCAGCACGGCGGTGCCGAAGTCTCTCCCCTTCACAATAAGTAGTTCGGGTGCAAGTCCTGATGGATTCCTTTCCGCAAACTCACCCATGTATCGATCATCACAAGTGGTCGACAGCTGGATTCCTATAATGGGCCCACTTTCCAATCCCGGAAACTGCTTGTTTCACATTGCGTAATCAATTGGCTCCAGCCCCAATCCCCCACGGAAGATGACGGTGAGGGGAGACCGGAACCGGACTCTGACCGCGTGTGAAAAATCTCATCTTCGAAAAAAATGTCAAAGTCGCCCCTGCGATCGCCAGCGTCGGGGAGCGTGTGTCTTCCGCTGGTGAGGAATCGACGACGGTCCAAAGACGAGCCGTCGCGCTGGCAGCATGGGCTCTAATGGCCTTGGCTGGCTCAGTAGCAACGCTTTCATGGGCGCAAGGAACAGACAGGAATCCGGAGGCGCAAGCCAAAGCGCAGCGAGCGAATCTGCCTCCGCGCGTGATGCAGGCCCAACGGTTTTTGACTGCCCGCGGCTGGACTCCCGCAAGCGGGATGGCCGCGAGGCATTCAGGCAGGGTGGCTGCGTTTGGGCAGATGGGTACGCTTAGCTCTGAGGCCGGAACCGCGACAACGGGGATCTGGCAACCTCTGGGTCCGACAGCCGTGCAGACGCCGGGATTTGGTCTGGTGACTGGTCGGGTTGCCGCGATCGCAATCGATCCCTCAGACACGACTGGGAATCGTCTTTACCTGGGAACCACTGGGGGCGGCGTGTGGGTGGCGCAAAATGCGGGAACGACCGACCCGTCCTTGGTAGTCTTTACGCCGCTTACCGACGCGCTGTCAGCGCTTGGCGGAACTGCGGACGCTTCAATAAGTATTGGTGCTCTGACGGTACAGCCGGGCGGGACGGGAGTGATTCTGGCCGGCACCGGCGATCCAAACGATGTGCTCGACTCTTACTATGGCGGCGGCATTCTGCGCTCAACCGATAGCGGGAATTCCTGGAGCCTGATAGCGAGAACCAAAGATGTAGAGCAGGGCCTGGGATCACAGGACTTCAGTTTTGTGGGGGAAGGATTCGCTGGCTTTGCCTGGAGCACCGTCAATCCGCAAGTGGTGGTAGCGGCTGTCTCGCAGGCCTACGAAGGCACACTGGTTAATGCAGAGCGTCCCGGCAGCAGCTACGAAGGGCTGTATTACTCTCCTGACAGTGGCGCCACATGGCATCTGGCGACGATAGCGGATGGCGTTGGAAACTACGTCCAGGGACCGCAAACGGCGTTTGCAACACCTGACGGCAATGCCGCTACATCGGTTGTGTGGAACCCGGTGCGGCAACTGTTTGTGGCCGCAGTACGCTTCCATGGTTACTACCAATCAGCCGACGGTATCACCTGGTCGCGCATGACAGCGCAACCTGGCGCCGGTCTCAGCACACTTATCTGTTCGACCAATCCGGGGAGCACAGGTTCGATCGCTTGCCCTGTCTACCGGGGCACGCTAGCGGTGAATCCTTCCACCGGGGACACGTTCGCCTGGACGGTGGACGTAGACAACCAGGACCAGGGTCTTTGGCAGGATCAGTGCAACGTGAGCGGCGGAACGTGCGGCAACCCGAGCATGACTTTCGCTCAACGCTGGAGCACCACGGCACTCGAGACCACCACATCTTCAGGGGCTGCGACGATCGCCGACGGCAGTTACAATCTGGCGCTGGCAGCTGTGCCGGCGGGCTTGGGGGCGGGACAGGACACGTTGTTGCTGGCCGGCGCCAACGATCTATGGAAGTGCAGCCTGGCCATGGGATGCGCGTGGCGCAACACCACCAATTCGACGACGTGCAAGAGCGCGCAGGTGGGTGAGTATCAACATGCCCTGGCCTGGAACACGGCAAATCCGCTTGAGGTTTTTGTGGGCAACGACAGCGGACTCTGGCGCTCGACCGACGCGGTCGGCGAAAGTGGGCAGGTCTGCTCGGCGGCCGATTCCAGCCATTTCCAGAACCTGAACGGAAACCTCGGATCACTGGCAGAGGTTGTGAGCCTCTCCGGGATCACGACCACGCCCTACACGATGATGGCCGGGCTGGGCGTGAACGGGACCGCGGGTGTAAAGAGCGGTGTAGCGACTGTCGACTGGCCGCAGATTCTCTCTGGCTACGGTGGTCCGGTGGCCATCGACCCCATCAACAGCACCAATTGGTACGTAAACAACCAAGTGGGAGTCTCAATCTACCGGTGCAGCCAATCGGCAGGGTGCACGGCTTCTGATTTTGGGGCGAGCCCTGTGGTCAGCGATGTGGATGTGGACGGCGATGGGGACACCATGCCCACGCCGGCGCCATTTCTTGTAGATCCAATAGATCCGTCGCAACTACTGATTGGAACCTGCCGGATGTGGCGCGGACCTGCCAATGGGCTCGGCTGGAGCGGGGCGAACGCTATCAGCCTGATTCTCGACAGCTTGGCGGCAACGGGCGCCTGCAGCGGCGACGCCCTGATTCGCTCGATGGATGCGCTGGCATTGCCAGGGGGCGTGGAGCGCGTCTACCTAGGCATGTACGGCTCAGCGATCGGCGGCGCTAACCTGGCGGGCCACGTGTTGAGCGCAATCGTCAATCCGGCCTCGAGCACTTTACCGGTGTGGCAGGATCTGACGTTGAGTCCGGTGGTTAATGACAGCAATGCGCTGAACAAGTTCGGCATGGACATCTCCAGCATCGTGATCGACCGTAACGACACAACGGGAAACACGGCCTACTTAACAGTTGAGGGAGCCAGTACTTCGTCTGAGGCGATAAGCGTAGCCTACAGAACGACCGATGGAGGAGCACACTGGACGAATCTCACGGCGAACCTTCCCGATACCCCCGCCAGCAGCATTGTGGTGGATTCCGAGAACGCCAATACTGTCTACATCGCGACCGACGAAGGGGTCTATTTCACAACCCAGGTGGCGAACTGTGCAGTGGCTTCATCGAATTGCTGGTCGGTATTTGGAGCAGGGCTACCGGCCGCGCCTGTTGTCGCGCTCGGAGCCTCTCCTGGAAATGCGCCGTCACCTGTGCTTGTGGCAGCGACCTATGGCCGCGGAATCTGGCAGGTTCCGCTTTCGCAAGCAGGAACAAGCCTGACCACCGCTGTCGCCAGCCCCTCTGCGCTGAGCTTTGCCAGCCAGGCGATGGGCACCACAAGCAGCCCGCAGTCAGTGACCCTTCAGAACACAGGCACTAACCCCTTGGCGGTCACTTCTATAGCGGTGAGCGGCGACTTCGGCGAGACCGACAACTGCATGAATTCGAGCGTGGCCGCGGGGTCGACCTGCGCAATCCAGGTGACGTTTACGCCCACCGGGACCGGCACTCTCACTGGCCAGATAACCATCAACGCCAATGTGAATGGCGGCGAGTTGACGGTGAATATGACTGGAACCGGAGCCCCGGGAGGCGTGGTCAGCCTGACTCCCGGAAGCCTGGAATTCGGGCAGGTAGTGGTTGGTTCGAGGTCGGCCCCTCTGCAGGTTCAGGCTAGCAACAGCAGTGGGACGGCGGTTCCGATCAGCGGTGTATCAATTACGTCTCCATTCATTCTTTCGAGCAACTCGTGTGGGACGGCCGCACTGGCGGCAGACACAAGTTGCCAGGTGCTGGTGGAGTTCGCACCGACTCAGGCGGGCGCGACGACTGGATCGCTGACCTTTAACGACGGAGCCGGCACGCAGACGGTGGCGCTAAATGGGACTGGCGCCGGTGCGCCGACGGATACTCTGACTCCGTTGTCGCTGAGTTTTCCAGCGACTTCGGTCGGCTCACTGTCGGCGTCGCAGACGATTTCACTCACCAACTCCGGGGACGAAACTCTGACGGCGATCGGCGTGTCGGTGAGCGGCCCCTTTCAGACATCGAATAACTGCGGAGCGCAATTGACCGGACACGCCTCATGCACCATCAGCATGGTCTTTGCACCGACTCTGGTCGGAAGCCAGTCCGGCACTCTGACCGTCTCTGACGCGCTACGCACACAGACGGCGGCTCTCACTGGTACCGGCGTGACGCCGCCGGTCCTCAGCGTCACTCCTTCCAGTTTGACCTTTTCCACGCAACAGCCGGGAGTGGCAAGCGAACCGCAAACACTCACTGTCAGCAACACCGGCGGAACGGCAATGGCCAACGTGGGGTTCCAGATCACGGGTCCGGCCGCGGCTAGTTATTCCATTGGCGCATCAACGTGCGGCGTTGCCCTGAACGGCGGAGGCAGTTGCACGGCGCAGGTGATCTTTACCCCCACAGCAACGGGAGCCATTGCAGCCACACTCACGGTCAGCTCTTCGACTCTCGGCGTGACGCCAGTATCGGTGCCGCTTAACGGCTCGGGGCAGTTGTCGGGAGGGCTGAGCAGTAGTCCGGCGCAGTTGAGCTTTCCAACTGTGGCAGTCGGTCAATCAAGCACTGGCCTGCCGGTCACGATCAGCAACGGCAGCGGCGCTGCAATCGGACCGCTGGCGCTTCAGGTCAACGGGCCGTTTGGGATCACGCAGAACACCTGCACCGGCAATCTGGCTGCCGGAGCAAGCTGCAGCGCGGCCGTCATCTTCCAGCCTGTTGCAGGCGGGACGGCGGCTGGTACGTTGACGGTTAGCGCAAGCGGCACAGCGTCTCCTTTAAGCGTGGCACTGTCGGGCATAGGCTTTGACTTTACGGTTGCGGTCTCCGGCGCAAGCAGCATGACAGTGGCCGCGGGCCAAACTGCTAGTTATGGTGTCACGATTAGTCCGGCAAATGGAGTTCAGGGGACCTTCACTTATACCTGCGGCACGCTTCCCGCCAATGCGCTTTGCATGTTCAACCCCGCCTCGACAACAGTGAGCGGCGGCGCCACAGGAAATGTGACGGTTCAGATTTCAACGGGGAAATCGGGTTCGGCGCGCCTGGAAAGCCCGGCTGGCTGGCGCATGCTTCCGATGGTGTGTGGGCTGCTGCTTTTGCCGCTGGCGTTGGGGAGGCGCAGGAAGGCTCTCTTTATGGTCCTGCTGATGGTGTTGGTTTCGGCTGGCGTCTCGAGTTGCGCCGGATCGGGAGGAGGATCGGGAGGCGGCTCGGGTGGCTCAGGAGGCTCAGGCAGTAGCTCGGCCACGCCTCCCGGAAGCTACACGATTCCTGTCACGTTTTCTTCGACGGGCCTCTCCCGCGGGGTTACTTTAACTTTGGCAGTGGATTGAGAATGGAGGCAAAGCCAGAGGGGGAGCAATCCGAAATGGGCAACGGGCTATACTCTATTTTCGGGCTGCGGCGAATTGAGCGCCCAGAGTGGAATGCGCAGGCCGACTGGGGCCCTCGAGCGGAAGATCTGGAAGACATGGGGATGGGGAATACGAGAGAATGACCGCCAAAGTAACCATAGAAGAAGTGGAGCGCGTGGCCGAACTGGCTCACCTGGAACTTACCCCGGAAGAGACCGGGCACATGCTCACCGACTTGAATGCCATTCTGGATTACGTGGCAGAGCTGAATGAGCTCGACACCAAGGGTGTGGCGCCGCTGGCCCAGGTTGGCGAGTTGGCGAGTGAGCTCGGAGATACGGCCCGCGTCAGTCGGAAGCGTGCGGATACGGTAGAACCCTCGCTTGATCGCTCGGAGGTGTTTTCCCAAGCGCCGGAAAGCGACCAGGGCTTCTTCAAAGTTCCCAAGGTCATTGAGCGATAGCGCGGCAATAAACTCCTAGAGGAGCATGTTCGAAAAGGAAGGTTAGATTGTCCAGCGAAGCGAAAGCTGCGGAGACGTTTGTGGAGAAACCCAGGACTCTAGCCGCCTTGTGCGCCGAGATCACGGCAGGCCGTGTCAAGGCCGTCGATCTGGCTGCCGGCTACTACGAACGCATTGCGAAGATCAATCCGCGGCTGAACGTGTATCTGAGCCTGACGAAAGAGCGCGCGCTTGCGCAGGCCGCCCGAGTGGACGATGCGGCCGCGAAAGGCAATCCGCTCGCGCCTCTGGCCGGGATTCCAGTCGGAATTAAGGACGTGCTGGTGATGCAGGGTGCGCCCGCGACGGCGGGGTCGAAGATTCTTGAGGGCTACCGGCCACCCTATGATGCCACAGCGGTGGCGAGGCTTGAAGCAGCGGGAGCGGTCCTGTTGGGGAAGATCAACTGCGACGAGTTTGCCATGGGCTCGTCGAATGAGAACTCGGCTTACGGGCCGGTGCGCAACCCCGTGGATACCGATCGGGTTCCGGGCGGCTCAAGTGGCGGCTCGGCGGCAGCGGTGGCAGCCAACATAGCCGTGGCCACACTGGGCTCGGACACCGGCGGCTCCATTCGCCAGCCGGCCAGCTTTTGCGGGGTCGTGGGCGTGCTGCCAACTTATGGACGTGTCTCGCGCTACGGGCTGATTGCATTTGCCTCGTCTTTGGACCGCGTGGGGCCATTTGCGGCAAACGTGCGCGATGCTGCCACACTGTTGGGCGTGATTGCCGGCCACGATCCGAAGGACGCGACCAGCTCTACAGCTCCGGTTCCGGACTACGCGGCGGAAAGCGACGAGCCGGTCAAAGAACCGGGAAAGGCAGGTCTGCGCATCGGCGTGCCGGCGGAGTACTTCGCCGAAGGGCTCGATCCGGAGGTGCGGGCGGCCATTGAGAAGGGGATTGCGGCGCTTGAGAAGGCCGGATGTACCGTCAAGCAGGTTTCGCTGCCGCACACCAAATTTGCCATCCCGACTTACTATCTGGTGGCCACGGCCGAGGCCAGCGCCAACCTGGCGCGTTTTGACGGCGTTCGCTACGGCTATCGTTCGCCCTCGTCTGAAACCTTATCCGCGATGTATAGCCACTCACGGGACGAGGGATTTGGCTCTGAAGTCAAAAGGCGCATTCTGCTGGGGACGTATGCGCTTTCGGCGGGCTACTACGATGCCTACTATTTGAAGGCCCAGCAGGTGCGGCGGTTGCTAGCCGAGGAATTCATTCGCGTATTTGCCGATGTGGATGCGATTGTTACGCCGACTGCCCCAACGCCGGCATTCAAGCTGGGCGAAAAGACCGGCGATCCACTGGCAATGTATCTGGCCGATATCTATACGGTGACGGCGAGCCTGGCGGGCATCTGCGGCGTCAATGTGCCCTGCGGCACCACCAAGGCGGGTCTGCCAGTGGGCATGCAGGTTTTGGCGGCGCACCTGCATGAAGGCACGGCATTCCGCGTGGCGCGCGCCGTGGAGGCAGCGGAACTGTAGGAGCAAGACAAATGAGCAAGGGCCTAAGGGGTACGGTAGAGGTTGTGGCGGCGGTGCTGATTTCGGCATCAATATTATCGGGAATTCCAGTGCAGGCGGCTCCACGCAAGGCGCATGTAGTGGTGTTGGGAGCGGTGAAGCACGTGCCCTACTCGAAAGCGGGCGATCCGGGCGGCGCGAGTTCCAATGAAGTTACGCTCAAGATTCGCCCTCTTCTTGTGGACACAGTTTTGAAAGAGTGGACCACCGGCGACGCGCACGATGTGACCGACCGCAGCTTTGTGGTTCGGCGCGTGATACGCATTAATGACACGCTTCCAGGAGACAAACTGGGCCACTGGGTCTGGCAACGCGGACCATGGCTGATGGTGGACCGGGTGACTGGCCGCGTGAGTCCCCTCAAGCTGCCGGATTACGATCCAGGCGTGAGCCAGGTGAGTTGGTTTCGCGATTACGGTGCCTACTGCGGCGTGACGCCCACCGGAAAGAGCCTCTACGCCGTTGTGGCGCAGTTGGCTGCCCGCAAGCCGGTGCTGGCCAAGAAGCTGGCGGCATTCGACGAGCAGAATCGCCCAGACCCGGCCTGCGATCCGGCCGAGTGGCAACGCGAGCCGTTGCGGATTTCGTTTCACCCGAGCGGCAAAGATGCCGTCAGCTTCGATATTGTTCCTGGGTCGGCGATTCTGGTTGAGGATTCGAGCGACGATGCGGATGCGCCGGCCACAGCCCCGGCGGCGTCCTCAAAATAGTAAGTCGGTCTATTGCCAGGGCACTTCGAGAGCGGTTCGCAATCTCTCTGCCTGAGACGCGCACGGCCAGGCCGGCTGCGTTTGTGCAGGAGAACTGCCGACAATGGCCTAACGCCTTCCGGCTTTGTGCGGATTCCAAAGGATCTACACCATGAAGGTTACGGCCAGACCCGCTGGAATCAACCAAAGTGTCTCGAGATGTACCTGGCAGGTAATGGAGGCTCCCCCTCCAGCATTTCGCGCCGAAATCCTGGGCTTGTTTCCTGCGCGCCCAGGGGCGGAAAGTGTTGTGCATTCAGATGAAATCCGAGCCGCCAAGGACGGAGTAGCCAATCCGTAAACGCTTTGTGAAAGGGGCTGGCTGGCCTCGCAGGGGGCCAATTCCCTTGCTGTTCGCCTTGACACACAACCGGGCGCGCGTATCTTATCTTTCTAGGCATTCTTTTGGGATCCTTACGGATAAAGCAAAGGTTGAACGGTCGAGTTACCGTCGCCTGAGCGCCAAAGGAAAGCTGTGTCGAACAGGAAGCAGGCGGCGGCAGGGATTTGAGGGACGGATGCAGGCATGCGATGGGGATCCGATTCCCTTCCAATGCCAGCCAGGCCGTCGATTCCGGCGTCTGGCCAGAGCCTGGGCTGGATTTGAACCGACAGCCAGGACCGTTCCCGGAGACAAATCTATTTTTCAGGAGCCCGGCAGAAGGCCGGGTGTGCCTGTGCCTTGAATAGCGGCGCGTTAGCGGCTTGAAGGCGAGCAAAGGAAAAGTGTGGCAACGAGTTTTGCGTTCCTATTGGCGGCACCGGGTGGACTAGGCGGAGGCGGAATGACTGTATTGTTGCCCCTGCTTATGATTCCGATCCTCTACCTGTTAATGATCCGTCCGCAACAAAGGCGGCAGAAGCAGTGGCAGGCGATGCTGGGGTCCATCAAGACTGGCGACCGCGTGACCACCGCCGGCGGTATCCGCGGCATCATCATGTCCATCAAGGACGATACGATCATTATTCGCGTAGCCCCGGACAACCTTAAACTTGAAATAGCCAAGAATGCGATTGCTTCCGTAACCCAGGAAGACGCTTCGGGCTCATAGCACACGCCTTCGGGTTTTCAAGACTCGGATGGGCTTTTTAGCGATTTGAAGCAGAGAAACGGAATCATGAAGAAGAATCTCAAGAACAAGATTGCCCTGATTATTGCTGTGCTGCTGATTTGCCTCTACGGAATCTTCGGGATTCCGTCGGGCCTGAGCGGAAAGGCTCTGCTCGAGGGAATGAGTGGCAGGATTCACCTCGGCCTGGATCTGAAGGGCGGCGCCCATCTGATTTTGCAAGTGAAGGTTGAGGAGGCGGTCAGCGCTGAGACGGATAACGTGGTGGCCCAGATTCAGCAGGATCTCAAGGGGGCCAACCTCACCTATTCGCAGGTGTACAAGCCCGATCCAACCAAGCCGACGCTTATTAAGGTGGAAGGCACGCCGGTTGCCAGTTCGAACGCTGTCCGCACGCTTCTGGATACCAAGTATTCCAACGAATACGATTTGGACAGCGGGTCGGACAACGCCTGGACCGTCACCATGAAGCCCGCGGTGGTGAAAGCGCTCGAGGAGAAGACGGTGCAGCAGGCTATTGTTGCCCTCGGCGATCGCGTGAACGCACTGGGTGTCAGCGAGCCGGTAATTCAGGAATACGGCCTGGGCGCCAATGAGATCCTCGTCGAATTGCCGGGCGTGCAAAACGAGAGCGAGATCGAGAAGATCATCCAAGGGACCAACCGCCTGGAGGTTCACGCGGTTGTCGGCGGCCCTTATAAAGACGAGCAGGAAGCACAGGCCAGCGTGGGCGGCAATTTGCCGGCAGACGAGGAACTGAAGACTTTCTCCCCTGTCTTGTCTGGCGGCTCGGAGACCGGGGGTGTCTACGTTCTCCGTCGTCAGTATGTGGTGGGCGGCAGCGACTTTCGATCAGCCGATCCGGGCGTGGATTCAAACACCGGGCGGCGGAACGTGCAGTTTACCCTTACCAATGAAGCCGGCGACCGTTTCTACGACTACACGAGCAAGAATGTGGGCCAGAGCATGGCCGTGGTCATGAACGACCAGGTGCGCGAGGTGGCTACCATTCAGAGCGCCATACGCGACAGGGGCGAGATCACGGGCAGTTTCACGCAAGATGAAGTGACAGCGCTTTCCAAGCTGCTGAGCACCGGCGCGTTGCCGGCCTCCCTGGTGCAGTTGGAAAAGCGTTTCGTCGGCGCGTCCCTGGGCGCGGATTCAATTCGCGAGGGAGTAATGGCGGCCGTGGTGGGCGTGCTTGTTGTTATGGCCTTCATGCTCATCTATTACCGTGGTTCGGGAATCAACGCCGATCTGGCTCTGATATTGAACCTGGTGATTCTGCTCGGCGTCCTGGGTCTTTCCAGCGCCATGTCGGGAGGCGCCAATGCGCTTACCTTGACGTTGCCGGGAATCGCGGGAGTCATCCTGACCATTGGTATGGGCGTCGACTCGAACGTGCTGATCTTTGAACGCATTCGTGAAGAGGTGCGGGCAGGCAAAGCGCCGTCCGCGGCCGTGGACCAGGGCTTTGCTCATGCCTGGGTCACCATCGTCGATACTCACGTCACAACCATCGTTTCGGCGGCTATTCTGTTCATGTTTGGCACCGGCCCGGTAAAGGGGTTTGCGGTCACTCTGACAATCGGTTTGGCAGCCAACCTGTTCACGGCGGTGTATGTCTCGCGGGTGATCTTTGAGGCGCACCTGAACAGATTGAAGCCAGGGCAGATGGTGTCCATCTAGGTTTCGGAACAACGTTGCCGGTCATGGTTTGCTGGCCGACGGCGGAACAACATTGAGAGCTGGGTAGCTGAGAGCCACCAGCCCTCCAGGAAGCGGAGAAAACCAGTGGAATTGTTTCACAGCGTAAATGTGGATTGGCTGGGGAAGAAGTGGTACTTCCTAGCCTTTTCAATGATTTTCAGCATCGCGGGCATTGTTTCGATGAGCATTCACTGGGCGCACCCAGTCGGCGGCATGCATAGTCCGGTTCCACTTGGGGTAGATTTCCGCGGTGGCACCGATGTGCGTGTTCAGTTTGCCCAGACTCCAAACATCGAAGCGATTCGCCAGGCGATCGCGGCGGCGGGCATAAAGGACGCGACCATCCAGAGCATTCAGGAAGAGGTCAGCCAGTCGGCCGGCAACGACGTTCTCATCAGCCTGCCAGAGCAGACCGATGAGAATGCGCTCGACGCGGGTCGCCAGCAGATTGTGGATGCACTTCAGACGCACTACAACAACCCATTCACGGTGCAAAATGTGCAGATTGTTGGCCCTACGGTGGGCCGCCAGCTTGAAACAAAGGCCGGTCTGGCCACGCTCTACTCTATGGCGGGAATGCTGGTCTATCTCTGGTTCCGTTTTCAATTGATCTACGGCGTCGCAGCGGTGGTGGCCTGCTTCCACGACACGCTGATCACGGTGGGCTTTTTCGCACTTACCGGCCAGGAGGTTAGCCTGACCGTGATTGCGGCAATTCTGACCCTGGTCGGCTACTCGATGAACGACACGATTGTGGTTTTCGACCGTATCCGAGAGAATCTGCGCATGAGCCGTCGCGAGTCCTTGCCGGACGTTGTGAATCGAAGCATCAACCAGACGTTGAGCCGAACCGTGCTTACGTCAGGCCTGACGTTTCTGACCGTGTTGTCGCTTTACATCTTTGGCGGTCCGGTATTGAAGGGCTTTTCATTTGCGCTGGTTGTGGGCATTCTAATCGGTACCTATTCGTCAATTGCTGTGGCCGCTCCCATGCTGGTTGCGTGGCAGGAATGGCGTGGGAAGCAGGGCAAGTCGACCTCTCTCCCGGCTGCGAAGCGGGCAAGGGTTTAGGAATTTACGGTGTCTTTGTGGAGCAAAATTGCCAGGCTCGATTTTCTGAGAACGGGTCTGCTGAAGCGAAGATGCAAAGAGATTGATTAGGGTGCGATGCATGGTAACGGGAAGTGCACTGGTAACCAGAATATGCACCGGTTTTGCAGCATGTTTGCAGGTGAGGCGTTGTTCTGATAAGGTGAACACGCTTCTAAAGGGACGATTTTTCAGCACGGGAACATTTGCGGTTCTCGCGGTGTCTAATTAGAAGTAACAAACACCCGATTCGAGGCTGGCCATGTTTGAAGATTCCACATTTGAATCCGGAAACAGGATCAAGACCAAAAGCGGCCGTTGGATGATGTTTACGGGCATCGTCAATGGTTCGATTCTTGTTCTGCTGATCCTTATTCCGCTGATCTATCCAGAGGCGTTGCCGAAGGGCGCAATGCAAACCTTGCTGTTTGCTCCACCTCCGCCTCCACCTCCGCCTCCGCCTCCGCCTCCGCCCGAGGTAGTGCACGTTGTCCACGTGCAGTCGGAGATGATGAACAACCAGTTGACCGCGCCGACGCGGATTCCGCATAACATCACCATCGTCGCCGAAAAGGAAGCACCACCCTCCAGCTTCGGCGTAGCCGGAATGGAAGGGCTTGGTGGAAGCAGCAGCGGCGTGACCGACAGCATGTTCGGAGGCGCGAACAAGGTGAAGGTCGCCCCACCCAAGAAGGTAAACATTTCGGCCGGCGTCATGGTGGGCATGCTGATTCAAAAAACTCAGCCAATCTATCCGCCGATCGCGAAGGCTGCTCGCGTCTCGGGCACGGTCGTGCTCCAGGCCCAGATTTCGAAGTCGGGCACAATTCAGAATTTGCAAGTCGTCAGTGGACCGGCCATGTTGCAGCAAGCAGCATTGGATGCGGTCAGGACCTGGCGCTACAGACCCTACCTGCTCAATAACGAGCCGGTTGAGGTAGAGACCACGGTGAATGTTATTTTCACCCTTGGTGGATGATGAACACTCTGGCTCCCTGTTGCATTAATGACAGGGAGTCTTGCATTTGACCTGAATGCGAATCCGGAAAGAGCCGCATTCCCAGCAATCCGCCGCGGCGGATAGTCTTCAGTTCACAACTCCTTAGGAGGAACGATTCAGTGATTCTCGCTCAACTTTCACATTTCGCTTCGCACACGGTCAGCAGCCTGGCACTTTTCCAGGAAGACCAAACGGTCAGCTTCAGCCCAGTTGGGCTGTGGGAACACATGGCATGGATGGCCCGCAGCGTGGCTATCCTCCTTTTCATCGAGTCGATCTGGTCTCTGGCCGTTATGATCGACCGTTACCTTTACTTTTCTGCTGCCCGCAAGCAGTCGCGCGAGTTCGCGCCCAAGGTTGCCGGCGCGCTGAAGGACAGCAAGCTGGAAGAGGCGATCAAGATCGCCGACCGCAACAAGAAGTCCCACCTGGCTGAGGTTGTCACGGCCGGCCTGCAAGAGTTCCGCGCTTCCGGTGGCACTGCTACCGAGGAGACTATCGCGAGTTCGGGCCGCGCGTTGGAGAGGGCTGAGGCCATCGTCCACGCCAAACTGAAGAGGGGACTCGCAGTGCTGGCCACCATCGGCTCCACGGCGCCATTCGTGGGACTTTTCGGCACGGTCGTCGGCATTCTTCATGCCTTTGATGCCATCGCTACCCAGAAGACCTCGGGCATTGGCGCGGTCGCCGGCGGCATCTCTGAAGCCTTGGTCACCACGGCGTTCGGCCTGCTCGTGGCCATCCCCGCCGTCATGGCCTTCAACTACTTTACTGGACGTGTCGAAGCCTTTGACGTGGAGATGGATAACTCCTCGAGCGAACTCATCGACTACTTCATCAAGCAGAGCCACAAGCGCTAAGCGAAGCGGCTGTAGGTCCGAGCGAGAAGATGCGGGGGCGGGAGAGCCTGAAATCTCTCCTGCCCACCGGTTTACAACTCGCCCAGACTGACTGTTTGTTAAAAGCTAAGCCGGACGGGATCCGGCAAAAATTCAACGCACGGAGCCCCGACAATGGGAATAGCGGTACGTGACGTAAGTAAAAATGTCAGCTCCAACATCAACGTAACCCCTATGGTGGACGTGATGCTGGTGCTCCTGATCATCTTCATGGTCATCACCCCCATGCTTCAAAACAAGGTTGCCATCGACATGGCCAAAGTGGACAACGCAGTGGCCATGCCTGACGCCGACAAGGAAGATGCCATTGTCGTTGCTGTCACTCGAGATGGCGGGTTGTTCCTGGGGCAGGACAAGGTTGCGCCCAGCGAACTTGGCCGGAAGGTAGCCGACAGGCTGGCCGACAAGCCCGGCAAGACGATCTATGTTCGTGCAGACGCGCGGGCGCAGTACAAGGCGGTTGAAGACGCCATTGACGACGTGCGCACTGCCGGCGTTGACGAAGTGGGCTTGCTCACCGCGAAAAAGGAAGGCAACATCACAGGCGGCCAATGAGCCTTCGGCTGTGCAGTCCATCTAACGATTTCGTAGTAAATGAGGAGTTTTAAGCCATGGCAATGTCAATGGGAGGCGGGGGAGGTTACTCAGCCGACATCAATGTTACGCCCATGATCGACGTTCTGCTGGTGCTGTTGATCATCTTTATGGTCATCGTGCCGGTAACGCCGAAGGGTCTGGATGCGCTGGTGCCCCAGCCGCCGAAGGACCAAACGAAGCAGCCACCGCAAAACGACCGCACCATTGTCGTCCAGGTTCTTTATCGCCCCGGTGCGTCCCCGACATACAAGATCAATGAGACCGATGTGGACAAGCGCGATTTGCTGCCCAAGCTGACGGAGATCTACGCCAATCGCGCCGAGCGCGTCATGTTTGTCAGGGGTGACGACGATCTGAATTTTGCCTACATTGCCGAAGTGATCGATATTGGCCGTGCAGCCAACGTGGATCACATTGGACTGATGACGCCGAAGATTCAGGCCGGACAATAACCGTGCGCGCAGCCGGGATACCCAGTGATGAGGGTGTCACGGAGGTAGCTGGCGTTGGTCATGTGGCCGGCGTCGATAGTGCTGGATAGTGATTTTCAAGAGTTTGATGGCCTTAGATACGGGCTGGACGACTGAGAAGAAAAGGGATGGATCTAGTGTCCCGGTTTCTTGGAGAATTGCCAGCCACGTCCGGAAGTGGTAATGCCGGACGGAAACAGGAGTACAATTTTTCAATCCTGGTTTCGGTTGCTCCCGCCCGCAGCCAGTGGCGATAGATTCCAGGCGCACAACCGATAGGCTCTCGCCTGAAGGAGAAGGATACGATCATGAATGGACCCGCACGTATTACGGCGTTAGCGGTTACTCTTGCAGGCATGGTGCTTTCCATGAGCGGGTGCGACCAGCTTGCGGCACGTGACCAGTTGAACAAGGGAGTGGAAGCCTACAAGGGCGCCCACTTTGAAGAGGCGATCGGTCACTTCCAGAGAGCGACGGAACTCGACCCGAGTTTGCCTATGGCCAAGACCTATTTGGCCACGGCATTGGCGCAAAACGTGGTCCCCGGCCTAGATACCGCGGAGAATTTGAAGACCGCCAATCAGGCAATCGACATCTTCAAGGATGTTCTGCAAAAGGACCCGAATGATGTCAACAGTTTGAAACAGATCGCCGGCATCTATTTTCAGATCAAGAAACTGGATGATGCCAAGGAATGGCAGAAGAAGGTCCTTGCCGACGACCCAAAGGATCCTGAAGCCGCATATACTATTGGCGTTATTGACTGGACCGAGGCGCACGAGAATACTTTGACCGCCCTGCAGTCAGCGGGTATTAACGACGATGGCGAAGGCAATGTGAAGGCCCCCAAGAAGGTGATGGATCCTCTCAAGGCCCAGAACGGGCCGCTGGTTGACGAGGGTTTGAAGTACCTGAATGACGCAGTAGCCAATCGCGCCAACTACGACGATGCGATGGCCTATCTGAACCTGATCTACCGCCGCAAGGCCGATGTGGATTATGGCGATAACGCCGCAGTCAAGGCAGACATTGCAGCCGCTGAAGACTGGCGCACCAAGGCGATGGGCACGCGCAAGGCCAACGAAGAGAAGAAGAACGCCGGTCCTGGCGGTATCACAATCGATTCTAGCGGCAACATGAAGTAAGCAATCTCAGTTTGACGACGGCGACGGCCCCCTCCCGCGAGGGGGCCGTTTCTATTGCGCTACGGTAGAGCGGCCGACTCCTTTCCGGAAGATGAACTGGAGGCGGGAGAGGCGGCTTCGCGGGGTGGGACGAATAGGCCATCTGGTTGATTGCCAAGGGCTTAAATGTTCGCTTGGAAGGGGTCGCGCGAGCGGGAAATGTTCGCTTAAATGGTTACGATTGATGCGCAAATGTTGGCTTAAAAGGTTGGGATTTTTCGGTTACTTAACCATAGAAAGTTCCTAAAGTAGCGTCTTGTTGGTCTACAAAGTGCGGAAAAGCGCCCCATGGGTTGCAGAGAATTACCCGAAAAACGACTAAAAAGGGGTTAAAAGCGTGCTTCTAAACGTTTAGAAGCGTGTTCTTGGCGCATAAAAAAGCGCGTTTTCGGCGTTTTTTGTGACTGTGGGGTGCGCTCGGGCTGAGAGTTTTGGCGGGCTGCGATCCCAGATCTCTCGGCGTGGCGGACGAGGCCTGGCTTTCAGGCTTCAGCTGTCCGCTTTCAGTTTCCGGAAATGCGTCGGAGAGAGCATCCCCTCCCACCCTGGCCACGAAAAGCAAAGGCGTGGTGAGGAAGGGGCACTTGGTACGTTGAGTGCTTTGGCAAGTTCAGGGGCCTGCTCTGCCGACAAAGAAATGAAGGGCTCAGGGATTCGATCTTTCCCGGTCAGACCAGCCTTGCCACTAACTCACGCATATGCGATGCGCCGACTGAAATCAGAGTTACAATCCTGGCCCTCACCGGCTCCAGTTCAAGCTCCCATTCCGCGCCCACCTCCACCAACTCGTGGCTGAAGGACTCCTTGAACAGAGTAATCCCCTTCAATGCGGTCTCATCCTTTGCGCCCAGCGTAACGCCGCCCATATCGAACCACTCGGCACCGTTTGCTTTCGCCCATCGGACCATTTCCCAGACCGGCAGGTATCCTAACGGTACCCTGACCTTTGTACTCCTAGTCGAACCTGCGGCCCGATATTCCGCGTGATCTCCGTTGTGGCAAACCCAGGCAAAGGCCAACATGTTTTCCGGGGCGGTGTCTTCCCCTTGAAACAAACCGAATACACTCGAAAGATTCGGATGCTCCTGAGAGATTCTCAAGATTCCCAGCCAGTTTTTTGAAGCGGCATGGCCGCCCGTCCGCTGCAATGCCTCCTGCTGCAATTGCTTTATCCGATCCGCATACACTGGATCACTAACAGGTACAGATCGCAGGGACTTCTTGATTGATTCCCTAATTCTTTTCTGAGCCGGCTTGCCGAGGGCTGCAAAAATCTCTTCCTCGCTCGGTTTCAGGTCGATGGCCAACGTATATCGATAAGCGCTAGCCAGCCGAACCTCGCGAAACCCGAGTTCCTTCAGGCACTCCGCTATTGCCTCGCGGTCGGTCCGCGCGAATACGTTCAACTGCACGCGGAGAACCTTAGGAGTGTTTCTCGCAAGGTTGGCGATGGCAATCAGCGCCGCTCTGCAAACCTCGCCCGGCAAGTTTCCACCAAATCTCGCCACACGAAGGATTATGTGCCCGGGCATGGCGCGCGTTCGCACCACATCGAGCGCAATCCCGGCGCGGGCGCGCCCATTTTCATCGCGGACCAGAAGAAACCAGGAATCCCAATAAGAGAGATTGGCCGTCCACACCGCACGCTGGCAAAGAGCAAGAGGCACGCCTGCATCGAGCACTTGCCGTTCTGCAATGTCGCGTTCGATACCCAATCCACTGACTAACGACACCTGCAAGCCTGTCTTGGCGCATTGGTGCACGAGTTGCATCGCGGTCTTCTCCGATCACTTGCATACGGCCCGGGTCGAAAAAAGCAGCGCGTCAGCCGCTGCGCCCGTGCAGTTTACCGCACGCGTAAGAAGCCAATGTGAAGAAGCGAGACAGATGCCAGAATTCGGAAAGCAAGAAGGCATTTTGACGTAGCAAACTGCCCCAAAGCTCCCGCGGCACACAATTCCCAGCGGATCTTCTTCGACACGTGAGTTTCTGTTTTTTGGACGTGCCAACTATTAATATCTTCCTCCGCACCGGCATTTCTGATCTGAATTGCTCACTCTGGTGGAAAAACCGGTACGGAACGCGCATTTTCCACCAGCGGCCACCCCTTTGAGGACATGGTGCGCTTCTTCAATCCCCTTGCCGTAGCTCCAAAGCCAAGAAACCGAAAGCGGCGACAAACCTACAGGCGAAATGCACCCGATTTGAAACACCTACCATATTGCAGGGCGTGGCATTAGGGCACCTCGGCTGTCTGGGCCTGCAGACATGGATTGGGAAAGAGCTAGCGACAACAACAAAAGGCTGTCCGCCGGGGGGCGATGGAAGTGGGCCGAGCATTAGGAAGGAGGAGATTCATTGGGATTCGCACCTGCAATTCGAAGTCAAGCTGTGCAACCTGCACAGGAAACAGAAAGGCCGCGTCAGCGTAGGGCTGAAGCGCGGCCCCAGTGGTATGGGCTGAACCTGAATTAGCTCAGCAACAAGACCGGCGCCGCGTAACAACACGCGCAACAATCCGCCGGTTTGTAGGCAAAACTCATATTGCGAATTTATCGATGATCAAGATTCCTGTCAAGCCGAGCGGGAAAACGGCCGATTCGAAAGCCACATTGATTGCGCGGCCTTTGTTCATAGGACTGAATGCCCCCGTTCCTTCAGAAAAAACTCCCGTAGAGTTTACGGGCGGAGGAGCGAACTGGTTTGATTTCAATAGTTGCGGCGGCTGGGCGCGCCCGATGGCGGGACGCAACAGGCGCCTAGTGACCGAAGTACTCTCCGTGCGTACTCTGATGGGTAATTGACGGCGATTCCGGCTTTGGATATAGTCGGCCTATGGAGATTCGCTTCATCCCGGCTATGTGCGGCGCATGTTGTTGCGTGCTGTTCAGGCTGTGTGGGTGAATCCGGAAAGATTCTGCGATTCTCCATGTGGCCGCCTCAGCAACGCTGACGCGGCTTTTCTGTTTCTGGCGTAGTTTCAAATCGACACATCGCCGAAAACAACTGAGTACATTTCAAGGTGCAATGAGCTTAGTGAATCCCATTTCCCGGCCCAACGCCTCCGCCCAACGGAGCGCTTGTTGTTGCTGTTGTTGCCGCTAGCTCACGCCCTCCCCCACAAACAAAACAATGAGCGCAGGATTCGGGGATGTGCCGAACCCATGCTCACCGAAACAAGCCGGTCATTCAACAGGCCGCATATGCAAGTCACTTCCTCTGGAGGCATCATGATTGTCACTGCAAAACCGCATCGCATTTTGGCCTTTCTGCTGCTTGTAATTTCAATGGCCGCACACGCACAGATCGTAGGCGGCAGCATTAGCGGGCTGGTCAAGGATTCAACCGGAGCGGCGCTGTCGGGCGCCACGGTGAATGTACGCCAAACTGAAACCGGCGCGACACGCACGCTCACAACCAACAGCGACGGCAGGTTCTACGCGCCGTCCGTGCCCGTCGGCGATTACCTGGTCTCCGTTGCCCATGACGGATTCGAGATCGGCCGGCAAAGCGGCATCTCCCTTGCAATTGGGCAGAGTCTGCAATTGAACTTCGTTCTGGGCGTGGAGAAGCTGCAACAGGAGATTGTTGTGGAAGCCGCGCAGAGCAGCGTGAATACCACGACGCAACAGACGGCCGGTCTGATCAATGAACGCGAAGTGAAAGAACTGCCATTGAACGGCCGCAGCTTCGATCAATTGCTTACGCTCAATCCCGCGACAGTGAACTACACCGGTGAACGTTCGGGTGGGATTGGCTCCTCGAATTCTTCCGTGGGCAACATGTTTGCTGTGAGCGGACGCAGGCCGCAAGACAATGTCTTTCTGTTGAACGGAATTGAATACACCGGCGCGTCTCTGATCAACGTAACGCCCGGCGGAACCAGCGGCGAGTTGCTCGGAGTAGACGCGGTGCGCGAGTTCAATGTGGCTACCGACACCTACGGCGCGGCTTTCGGCAAGCGCGATGGTGCGCAGGTCAGCATTGTGACCTCTTCCGGAACCAACAAGCTGCATGGCACCGCGTTTGAATTCATTCGCAACAGCGCGCTCGACGCGAGGAACTACTTCGACATTGGATCGATCCCAGAGTTCCAGCGCAACCAGTTTGGCGGCTCGCTCGGCGGCCCCATTCGTCACGACAAGCTTTTTCTGTTCGGCAACTACGAAGGCTTTCGGCAGAACTGGGGATTGAGCACGGTGACGCTGGTGCCAGATGCCCAGGCGCGGTTGGGGTATTTGCCCAACTCGTCGGGCGTGGAGCAGCATGTGGGCGTTAACGCCGCAGTGCAACCGCTCTTCTCGCTGTGGCCCGTGGCGAACGGACCCGAGCTTGGCGGAGGCATTGCAGAAGCCTTCAGCCATCCGAAGCAGAAGATACGTGAAGACTTCGGCACCACGCGGTTTGACGACAACCTAGCGACCAACGATTTGCTCTTCGGTGCCTACACGGTGGACGATAGCACCGCCAACACGCCTTCGCAGAATCCACTGAGTCTGGTTAACGAGAGCCTGCGCGAGCAGGTGGCCAGCATTCAGGAGCAGCATGTCTTTACGCCGTCGCTGTTAAACACCGCACGTTTCGGTTATTCACGCGCCAGCTTCTTTTTTACCGGGTACTCGCCGGTGAGCCTGCCTGGCTGGGTGACGGGCGAGCCGATTGGCGCCGTTGTCATCAGCGGCAGTACGGCTTCAAACGGTGCATCGGCAATCACACTGGCCGGCACCAACGTGGGCAGCAACAACACAACGTCGCGCAATCTGTTCACGTTTGACGATCATGTCTTCTGGTCCCATGGCAAGAACCAGATTGAAGCAGGCGGATGGTTGCAGCGCGTCCAGTCCAATGATCTGCTGGCGCAGGACCAGTACGGGCAGGCTTCGTTCAGCACGTTGACCACCTTTCTGCAAGGCACGGTGAAAACCTTCACCGTGGTTCCGTCACCGACTGAGCTTGGCTGGCGGTCGTTTGAAGGAGCGGGCTTCGTTGAAGACACACTCAAGCTGACACCGAGGCTCGAACTGCGCGCTGGCTTCCGCTCCGAGTCAACCAACGGCTGGAATGAGGCGCAGGGGCGCGCGTCGAATTACGCGATCGCCAAAGGAGTTCTGCAGACTCAGCCTGTCGTCGGCAGTTCCGCACTCACCAACAACCGCGCAAAGTTCTTACCCGCGCCGCGCGTGGGCTTCGCGTGGGACGTGTGGGGCGACGGCAAGACGGCTGTCCGTGGCGGCTTTGGACTTTATCATGGGCTTCTGGACACGCTCGATTACCGCCTGGACCAGACGGCGCCCTTCAACACCGCCGAATCCGTAAAGAACATCGCGGTCTCAAACCTCAGCTTCACGCCCGGTACGCCACCGCCCGCCGGTACGCTTGTTTCGCCGAGTAATGTGCAGCCCGATATTTCGACGCCCGCGGTGTTGGAGTGGAGTCTGCGCGTCGAGCAGCAACTCCTGCCAAACACCTCCCTCACCGTTGCGTATGTGGGTTCGCACAGTTATCACCAGATTCTGTCTGAGGACATGAACGAGCCTACTCCAAGCTACGCCGCCGATGGATCGGCCTACTATCTGGCAAGTGCGTTGAACGTGAATCCGAATCTGGCCAACACTACGTCATGGGTGTCGCAGGGCGTCGCGCTCTATAACGCTTTGGAGGTGGATGTGCGGCGCTCGTTTGCCAGCGGCTTCCAGTTCCGTGGCAACTACACGTGGTCAAAGAACCTGGACGACGGGTCTGCGTGGAACACCAGCGTGAGCGGCAACACTCCCGCGTTTGTTGCATTTTCGCTGAATCCGAAGGCAGACTGGGGCCCAGCGGCGACGGATGCGCGCCACTTGGCCTCAATCAACGGGAGCTTTGAGCTGCCTTTCGGGCCGCAAAAGCACTTCCTGAAAAACGCTTCGGCACCGGTGAATTTTGTGGCCGAGGGATGGACGGTGAGCACGATTGTTGCCCTGCAGACGGGTTTCCCCTTTACGCCTCAGCTGGGATATAACGCGCCGGGCAATGGCGATACGCGCAACCCGGTGCGGCCGAGTTGGAATCCCTCCTTCACCGGCAACCTCTATCCCCGCACACCGGGAGAGTACTTTAATCCGAATGCATTTATCCAGCCTACGGTGAGCGTGCCTAACACGAGCGGCGGCAACACAATTTATGGAACCTACGGGAATGTGTCGCGCGATTCTCTGACAGGGCCCGGGCTTTCGGAACTGGATTTTTCGGCGACAAAGAACACGCATCTCACCGAGCGTCTTGGGTTGCAGTTCAAGGCAGAGTTCTTCAACGTTCTTAACCACACTAATTTCCTGACGCCGAACGAGGTGGTGTATTCGGCAGCGCCGACCATCAAGACGGTGGGAAATGTGCAATCGGTGGTCCCGTCCGCGGTTTCGCCGACTGCTGGCCTGGTGACGGCGACTTCGACGACATCGCGGCAGATACAGTTCGGGGCAAAGCTGCAGTTCTAGAGCCGACAGTCTTTGAGGGAATCGCCGATGGTGTCAGGCTCGGGGTTCCCTCAGGGGCCAAAGGCGTTCGTTCTTAAAACAACGCGATCGTTTCAGGCGGTTCGCACGGCTTCTTCGTAGAGGACGCCGGCTTCGCGCAGCATGGCTTGCGCGATTTCGCATTCGGCGAGCCAGTGGGCAGGTGTTGCGCCTGCGATGGTAACGACGCGGACGATGCCGGCTTGAATGAGCAGGGCCGCGCATTGAGGACAGGGGCTGAAGGTGACGTAGGCGGTGGCGCCCTTGAGGCTGTGGCCGTTGCGGGCGGCGGCGGCGATGGCGTTGGCTTCCGCATGGACGATAAGGCGGTATTTCATCTCGCGGACGTGAAGGCGATCGTTGTCGGCAATGCCGCGCGGAAACCCATTGAAACCCTCGGATAGCTGGGCGTGGTCGGAGTCCGCAATGACGCAACCGACCTTGGTTGATGGATCTTTCGACCACGAACTAACCAGCACGGCCATCTCAATAAACTTGCGATCCCATCCGTTCATTTCGCCCCCGGTGTCATTTTGCCGATGCCCGCGCGCTTGTGAGCACTCATCGACATGATCGCATGCCGGGGAGAGCGGTTGAGTTCGGGTTTTGGTGGAATCTCGAACTCGGATTCTACATCGAATGAGCATGACGCTTCTTCCAGCCGAGCGGGTAGGCCGCAAGTTCATGAACCCTGTGCCGACCGAGTTGGGTGGGCTGTCGATGATGTTCAAGATTGGCCCGCAGTTTTTCTTTGGAGCGGCGGCGCGGTCACCGCAGCGCGCACTGGGGCCTTTTTCGACAGACCCGCAGATTTATGCAACAGCTCCGCAGTCCGGGCTGCGGGTGACGTGGTTTGGGCACTCGTCGTCCCTGGTGGAAATTGATGGGATGCGCGTGCTGATCGATCCGGTATGGGATGAGCGCGCGGCGCCGACACAGTGGGCTGGGCCGAGGCGGTTCTTTGCGCCGACGCTGGCGCTTGAGGATTTGCCGGCGATCGACGTAGTGATTATTTCTCACGATCATTTTGATCACCTGGGAGAAGGAACGGTTCGGCGGCTTGCGCGGATGGACAGCTTGCGGCCGGCACGCTGGATTACTCCGCTTGGAGTGGGGGCTCTGTTGACGCGCTTCGGCGTGGATGCGAAGAAGTACACGGAGCTGGATTGGACGGAGAAAGCGAATATCGGATCGTTGACGATTACGGCGTTGCCGGCACGGCATTTTTCAGGGCGCAGCCTCTTCAACCGCTTTGAGACGCTATGGGCTTCGTTTGTTCTGGCCGGGCCCAGGCACAGCGTCTATTACGGGGCTGACTCGGGAGAGTGGGATGGATTCAGCGAGATTGGCGCGCTTTACGGGCCGTTCGACTTGACGATGCTTGAGATTGGCGCGTGGAATCCGTTGTGGTCTTCGATCCATATGGGTCCGGAAGGAGCGGCGCGGAGCTTTCGTGCGCTAGGCGGGAGCGGGATGCTGATGCCGATTCACTGGGGACTGTTCGATCTTGCGCTTCATCCATGGGCGGAGCCGATTGAGACGGTTTTCGCGGTGAGGGAACTGAAGCTATGGTCGCCTGAACCGGGGAAGCCGAGCGAGGTGGTTGCGGGGCAAGAGATTCGGTCGGAGTGGTGGCGGTGAGGGTAGGTCGGCTGGCCTGGATGCACTAGAGTTCGAATTTGAATAAGTCGAAGTGCGATGGGGCGAGATACGATAAATCTCGGGGTGACGAGCCATGACAACGAGCCAATCCAAGGTTCACCGTCGACTCGGCCAGAGTGCTGCGCAGATTTTCACCGCCAACGATCACATCAACCAGAGTCTTATCGAGCACCTTGCTGCTGATGCCTGGAGAGCCAAAACCCCGGGCAACGTTCGCACGATCGCGGCGATCTTTACCCATATGCATAACGTCCGCTGCAAGTGGGTCCGACTGACGGCCCCGCATCTGAAGGTTCCGCCACAACTGAGCCGCACACACTGTACACAGCTGCAGGCCTGAGCAGGATTGGCAGAGAGCGCCGCTCGCTGTGCGGAGATGCTCGCGGAAGCGTTGGGCGATGGCAGACGCGTCAAGAAGTTTCTAAGAGACGGATGGGCTCGGCCGTGGCCGCCGGGGCCGGAGATGCTCTGCTACATGATTGCGCATGAGGCGCACCATCGCGGGCAGGTGTGCATGCTTGCACATCAACTTGGATTTGCTTTGCCGGCAGAGGTGGCTTCTGGGATGTGGAATTGGGAGAAAGTGTGGAAGGTGTGCGGGACGCCGATGGGTGGGAGCCGGGGAGAGGGTAAGGCCCGCGGCTAAACGGAATTTGATTAAAGAATTGCCGTCGTTTCTGACTCCATGGCTGGACGCGTTAGTGTTTGAGGTGCTCGTGAAGGCCTCTGCTCCCTCCGAGTCCGTTGCTACGCTCGCCAAAAAAATGAAAAAACGCAGTGCCCGGCCCAGAGGGCTCCCCGGTGCCCTGATGGGGACCCGGAGCGGTTATCTACTGGGCGCCTTGCTTGAGGATTTCGTCGGCGAGGTAGTTCTGGATCTTGGCCTCGTTCTGGAGTTTCTCGAAGTAGGCTTTCTCGAGCAGTTGCACGCGGCCGTTGTGCAGGGCTGTGTGGATGGCCTGCTGGACGCGCGGGTCGTTTAACTCGCGCTGGCCCGCGGGCTCGCGGGACGTAAGTCTGTAAATGGCATACCCTATGATCTTGCGGTCCGCGCCGGGGCTGTAGACGGGAAGCACATCAGTGAACTGGCCGGGCTTGAGTTTGCTGATAGCGTCGTAGACTTGGGGGTCGGCCTTGAGCTGCGACTCGAACACAAAGCCTAAGTCGCCTCCGCTGGAGGAGGTGTTTGCATCTTCAGAGGAACCAATGGCCAGGGAGCTGAAATCTTCGCCGCTCTCGAGCCGGTTGTGCAGGATCTGAATCTTCTTCCTGGCGTCGGCGTCGCTGGAAGCCTTGCTATTTTGGAGATTGCCAGGCTGCTGTGCCGACGCCCCGTTAACGGCGATCTGCGCCAGTTGGTAACGGGGCTCAATGAGATTGAAGTCTGCCTTGTGGGCCGCATAGTACGCAGAGATTTCGGCGTCGGTGACGTTGACCTTGGACTCGATTTCCTTGTTGATCAGCTTGTCCTGAGTGAGGGAGCGGCGGATGTTGCGCTTGAGATCGTCCAAAGTCATGTCGCGCTGCTTGAGCTGGTTATCGAACTCCTCTTGTGTATAGGGCGCGTGGAGATCAGTGATCTTGGCGTTCACATCCTCATCGGAGGCGGCAAGGTTGAGCTTGGCAGCGCGCTGCTGCCGGATCTCATCCTGGATCATCTGGTCGAGGATGGTGAGGCGCCGGATGTTTGCTTCCTCCGGAGATGGCTTCTGAGGTGCATCGCCGAGGCTGGCCTTGTAATTTCGGTCCAGCTCTGCGCGCATGATCTCTTTGCCGTTGACGGTGGCGACAACGTCGGAGGTAGGCGAACGATGGCATCCGGCGACAACAGCCAGCGACGCTCCGGCGGCGAGAATCAGGAAGGCAACACGCAGACGCATTGAAAAAAACGATTCAACTCGCGATTCAACTTGCAAACTGGTGACTCCTGCGGGTCCACTGAAGGGCCCGGCACTCAAGGATAAATCCACAGACCGGTTTTCGGATAGCATGATGAACACCTATTTGCCGGCTCCGGAAGGCATATGGGGAGCTGACGGGGTCGCGGATGGTTCGGCCGGGGGCTTTTCGCCGGCGGCGCGCAGCGCGCGATCAATTACCATCCAGACCTGTTCTTCAGGGATAGCGCCGTTGATGCGCTCGCCATTGATAAACAAGGCCGGGGCGCCATCCAGGCCAAGAGTCGAGGCTTCTTTCAGCGAGCCATTCACTTCGGATTCGTCCTGCTTTTGGAGGCAGGCGTCAAGTTTGGCGGAGTCCAACTTGCCGACCGTAGCCTCCTGACGGGCAATGCGGTCCAAGGCCGCGAAGCTGCGGGTCTCATTGCGGTCGGGCCCGCTGACCTCGTCGCCATGGGTGTGGAGATAGTCCACGTAGGTCCAATAGACATCGCCGCTCTGAGCGGCCAGGCAGTTGGCGTCCACGGAAGCGTGCATGGCCCAGGGGTGGATCTCGGTAAGCGGGAAGTCCTTGTAGACGAACCGCACCTGGTCCTTGTAGCGCTTGAGGGTGGCCGGAAAGAGCGATTGGTGCATGCGGGCGCAGTAAGGACACTCGAGGTCGTCGAAATTGATGACCGTGACCTTGGCGGCGGGATTGCCGCGGACCGGGCGGCCGGCGATTTCGATGCCGGAGCCGGGTTCTTTGGTTAGATCGAAGGTCTCAAGGCGCGCCAGCTTGGTGCCGTCGGTAGAGATGAGGAAGTCCACCACCTGCGAATGGGTGCCATGGGACAAAGTGACGGGTAGTTCATCGTAGCCGGAGACTGAACTTGGTTTGCGGGCGCCGAGGGCGACGTTATAGTCCTGGGGGACGTTGAACTGGGAGCGAACCGTGACCTCGATGCGGCGGTCGAGCGCGGGGTCGGCTGAGGTCTGAGCTTTACATCCGGCGGTGAGGCAAAGAGCCAGCAATACCGCCAAAAAACGTGTTTGCGACAAGTGAAATTCCTCTAAGTCAAGGATACTCCAGCGAGGGGATTGGAGCTTTGCCTGCCGGGGCGATTTTCCTTGCGATAGTGAGTTGACGCGGTGGGAAGGGAAAGGCAAGCAGGGGGGATTCAATAGGGTGGGGGCAGGGAGGGGTCACGGAAGATGGAGTTGGTGCGGCGGATGTCTCCGACTGAGCCGAAGTTTGCCAGGGTAAAGCTGTAGAGATACTGGGTTTCGTCGCGGACTGAGCCGAGCTGGAAGCGGCGGTAACCGAGGGTGAGGCCGCAGCAGTCCCAATTGTATGTGGCTTGCACGCCGGCATACTGCAACTGCCCCAGGACGAAGTCGTAACCGGTGTTGGCGGCGAAGTTGAATCCGGCGCCGGAGGGCTTGCCGATGGCGACGAAGGGCTGCAACTGCTGGCTCTTGATGGTGGAAGCGGAGCCCCGGCTTTCGTCGACGGCGTTGAGCAAGGCATGGCCCAGGCCCACCGTGGTGCGGCCCCAACTGTAGCCGGCGTAGAGATTGTCAGAGGTGAGCTGGCCATGTTTCGGGTCGTAGTCCAGGTCCCATTGGATGCGCAGGTTATTGATGGCCTCAAAGCGCAGGCGCGAGGTGACCGGAGCGAGGTTCCGCGGAGAAGTAAGGAAGGCCACAGCGCTCATGTCAAGGGTGGAATCAAAGACGTTGCGGCGTCCGGGGATGAGCGCTCCGCCAAAGTTGGGATCGATGAAGACATTTTGACTGATCTGCCAACTGGCCCACTCGCGGTCGTGCGCGGGGCAGGGGCCAAGGGCGCCAGCATTTGAGCATGGCTGTTCGGTTCTGGGGCGGAGGTAGAGCCGCTGGGTGAGGGAGAAGCCGGCCTGGTTCGTGTTTGTGGCGATGTCGGAGGTGTCGACCAGGAGCACATTCTGGGCCTGCTTGCCGATACCGCCGACAAACCGGTAGGTCAGCTCCGGTTCGATGACATGACGCATGACGCGGTTCCACCGGGCAAGCACGAAGTCCCGCTCGAGAGCCGGCGGCCGAATGTCCAGCGAGCCTTCGACGTCCATGCGGTGGAGGGGGTCGTGGCTGATGGTAGGGACGCCGTTGCGCAGGTCGATCAGATCGGGCGTTTGGCTGATGGTGTAGGAGGTGAGACGCACGGCTCCTTCCGGGTTGACGCTCCAGCCACCGGCATTGAACGGCAGAGAAAGGTGGGGATAAAAGTCGAAGCGGCCCACATTGCGCGCGTGGAAACGGGGCTCAGAGCGACTGAGGTAGGAGAGCGAAGAGCCGAGGCTCCAATAGGCGGGCGAAGAGCCTAATGGCCGGTCAAGCAGGTCATAGCGCAGGCTGGGCAGGTGGAGAATCCTTGCCTCGTCGCCATTGGAGGAGCTGGCGAAGGTTTCGAACCGGTCCAGGGAAACCGACGGGATTTGTCCGTTGTGGGCGTGCGTCAGGGAGACTTCGCTGGCCACTTCTGAGCTGATGGCCTGCGAGAAGTTGTCATTAAAGACCAGCCGGTAGAGGTAGCTGGAGAGATATTCGACGGCGCCAGCCGCATAGGTCCGTGGCGTCAGGTCTTTGCGCCCCTCGGCTACCACATCCACGCCGCCCTGGTTTACGAGTTCGTAGCCGATGGGGCCCGGCAGGGTGGCGTCGGGCCGCGCGGACGTCGAAGCCAGCGTGTTTCCAACCTGCTGTTCGACGCCGCGGTCGAGCAGGGCATTCCAGCGCACGATCAGGTGGTCGAGGTCCCGGCCTTTGTAGCGGAAGTCGCCATTGGGCGCCCAGCCGCGCTTGCTATAAAGCTCGACGCCGGCCACCATGTCCATGCTACGGTTGATGACCCAGTAGACCTGTTCGCCGACGATGAATCCCTTGATGGACGAGTTGCTGAGGACGGGAATCAGCAGTCCGCTTTCCCGGCCGTTCTCATCCACCGCATGCCGAAGATACGGAAAATAGAAGACGGGCAAGCCGAGCAGCTTGAAGTAGGAGTTAGATGTGGACGCCGTGCCGTCCTCCAGGTTGATGGCGCGGGAGATGATTTGCCAGTCGGGCTTTGGAAAGCTGCAGTTGGTCATGG
>Ga0182013_10000944_pt1 | contig 40282 bp, 43 predicted proteins | sample 612S2MmetaG_FD_120487 | JGI IMG/M metagenome (GOLD analysis project Ga0182013, IMG submission 120487) | Permafrost microbial communities from Stordalen Mire, Sweden - 612S2M metaG | ecosystem: Environmental > Terrestrial > Soil > Wetlands > Permafrost | place: Sweden: Stordalen | collected... | reverse complement strand
CTTCGACTACGCGCACTGCACGGCGTGGTTCACCGAGGAGGGCGGCCTCCAGGTTCCCATGGAGGCGCTGGAGGCGCTCCGCACCCGGGAGCTGCGCTACCAGGGCTCCCTCTACCCCGTCTGCGCCATGTTCCGCATGCGCAAGTTCATCAAGAGGGGGTGGTCGATCACCGCCGGCGAGATGCTGAAGATCGCTTGGGACATCAGCAAGCTGGACCTCTCGGACATCGAGACCCTCCGCGACCAGCTGGTCGGGGTGGACTCGGCCTACTTCCGAGAGCTCCTGGAGATCATGGAGCGCGAGGGGAGGCCGGTCGACCGTTCCTACCTCGTCGAGCTGGTGGAGAGGGTATTTGGATGAAGATTGAGCTGGACGACGACTTTACCGACAAGATCGTCGCGGAAACGATCAAGAGCGACTATAGGTCTCTCGCTCGGACCACCTCCGGCTACGAGCGTCGGTGTTGGGAGCTGAAGGACTACGAGCGCGAGGACATGCACGCGCATCGGAGGCACTTCCTCGCGCTGGACACTCTCCTCGATTGGTACCTGACGCACGACGAAGCCGTGAAGCTTAGGGCGGAGCTGATGATCGACCGATGAGGAACACTTGCGAGTATCCCGTGACGGCCCAAGAGGTCGTCGACTACCTCGAGGAGCTGAAGGCTGAGCTCCTCCGCGAGGGCGCCGAGCACGGTGTCTGTGGGGACATGAGGCCGCTGCTGCTGCAGTGGGCCATCGACAGGCTGAGGGAGTCTGAGGAGTGATGAAGCAGGACTTCGTGACCCTGATGAGTCCGGGATCGTTCTTCTCCGAGGAGACGGTCTATCCCGTGGACTCGTGGGACCCCGAGGCGGTGCGCGCCCGGGTCAAGCCGCACCACTTCGCGCTCCGCTTCCATACCCGGGAGCGCGGTCCCGACGACCTCGACTCGCGAGTCTCGGCCCGCAGCGGCGTGTACTACGTCGGCGGCGAGGTCTACACCCTGGAGGAGGTCGAGCGCCAGTTTCCAGAGTGCGGCACGCTGATACGCAACATGCGGAATAACGACTGGGCGCGCGCGGTCAGAACAAGGATCGGCAACTGGCAGCCGTTCGATGACGGCGACACTCTTCTCAACTGGTAGGAGTCTCACAGTGGAACTCGTAAAGAGCTTCTTCATAGGCGCCGGCGTGCTGGTGATCCTCGCGGCCCTCCTCTTCGTGGAGGTCCGGTTCGGCGCGGTGGCCCTCGTGGCCGTCGCGCTGCTCGTAGGCTACGCCGTGATGAGGACGGTACGCCTCTTTAAAGATAAAGGTTGACATTTCTGTCGGGATGTGGTAGTATAAATACAATGCGTAGTGGGTGAGACGTAGAGAGACGAACAGGACGGGGGCTCGATGCCCCCCACCTCCACCATCCCCTCCATAGGCATTGAGGTGCTTAAGGAGGGGGTGATATGGGTCGACTGGCGTGGACGGACGTTTCGTGAAGCCTATTATGCAGATAGATGGCAGCACCATCGCAAATGACAATGCTCCTCTTGAAGCCATGAGAATGGCCGCCTGAGGACCTAGTCTCGGGGTCCGGGGAGAACCCTAGTCAAATAATCTCCCCACTCATCTTATGAGCACGTATGAAAAAGACGTTTGAGATCGATTGGGACGACCCAAGTGACATCAAGAAACATTCATCGCTTCTCCTGTGCCGCAGGAAGAAACTCCTGCAGGATCTAGGATACTCAGGAGTATCGTTTAGCAACTCTAAATATCACTGCGATACGTTTCTACCTGTGTTGAACGAGATGTATGACAGCGATTTTACGCACTTGTACGAAGACTCTAGCGCTAAGAAAGCTTTTTACGTATACGCTCACTGCAATCCATTAAAGAAGCTCCACGCTAAGCACGATTTGAAGCATTTGTTTTTAGCCCTAAGATTTCCGTTACTCACGCATGAACCGTTTTACATTGGAAAGGGTTATGGGGATCGTTTCCTAGATTTCAATCGGAACGACTCCCATAGAAAAATCAGGCAGCAGCTTTTGAAGTCAGGGAAGGATCTTCTTCCAGTGAAGCTTGAAGAAAAGCTCAATGAGGCGGAAGCCTTGAATAAGGAATCCCACCTTATAGACATCCTGGGTCTCTTGTGTTATAAAGGAATTTTGACCAATCTGGATGAGGGCGAGCGAGCTACGGAACGTAGACGCCTTTATAGACAGGATGAGAAGAATTACGTGAAAAAGATTCTTCAAGCTAATGGTTTCAAATAGGAGAACGCGCCGATGTTTAAGGATCTTTCCAAGGCTGAGCAGCAGGCTATGATGGCGCTCCTTGTCCAATCCATCGATCGAGAAATTGCAGCTTTGTCTGCGTTCGCTGAGTCGTACGCGCGCGAGGATCTTCCGGCGATGGCGACCAATGTTGTCGGGGACCTATACGGCGCCGGTTACAAGATCGTCAAGGTCGTCAAGGATCCCAACCCCGCGACCAAGAAGGCAGCGTCGAAGGCTCCCGTCAAGAAGACGAAGCCCGTTAAGTGATTCCTACCAAGCTCGAAGCCGCCGCGGCGGCTTCGCTCCCCTCCCTCGTCTCCGTCCTCAACCTTCCCGCCACCATCGGCGGAGTCAGCAGCTCAGCGCTGCTGACTGTCCTTGAGCAGGGACTGAAGGATATTCCCAAGATCATCGATGAGCTGCGCACGGCTGGGTTCCTCCCGGCCGACGAGCTCGCGGTCGACGACGCGCTCGCGCTGGCGGGCATCGTCGGCGTTCCGGGCGTGACCCTAGCATCCACCATAGTTCCCTACCTCTTCGACCTCCTGAACGCCGAGATCTCCTCGGGCGGACGCGTGACGGTTCAAGCCTTCGTCAACACCCTCGACATCGCTAAGACCAACCTCGGCGCCATCGTCATCGACCTGGCCAACCGCGACTACATCGACGCGGGGGAGATGGAGGTCTCCGACGTTCTGTCGATCGTCGCCGCCGCTTTTCCGGGTCCCATCGCCGCGATAGTTCAGATCGTCGTGAAGGCCGCGTTCGCGCTGGCGAGGTCTGAGGGCGACCCCCTCGGGTTCGCCAAGGTCTTTGGAATCGTGGGTCAAATGACGGCCGACCTCGGCGAGATCGTCGATGAGCTCGAGGGGATCCCCGTCATGAGCGCAGACGGTCGCTACCAGTACAGCCCGTTGCAAGGATGGGTACCATACGTTCCTATCTCGCACACAGCCCTCCGCTACGACGGAAGGAAGAAGTCCGAACCACCAAAGGGAGAAGATACATGAAGACAAGCATACCAGTCCTTGTTATCGCTGCGGTCCTCGGCCTCGCCGGCTGCAACGCGACGCCATCCACGCTCGAGACGGGCGCCACCGCGCTTATATGTCAAGCGGCAGCGGGCATCGACCTCGCCGCGGCGATCGAGAGCGCCCTGGCAGCGAACAAGGTGACCGTCGGCACCGTAGTCCAGACCGACACCAACCTCGCGGAGGTCATCTCGACAACGGTCTGCGCGACTCTTGGAGGCAAGGTCGTCGGCACCGCTACCGTTACGCCGGCCGCCGCCGCTCGCTGGGAGAGGCTCGGGAAGCACCCCGGGAAGCACTTCGAGAAGCCGGCACTCACGACGCACGACGCGCCGTGATCGGAGTTCCTTCCCTAGCTGAGGAGGTCGATAGCTTGGTCGAGAACTTGGACGTGACGGTGATCGAGGCCCTCCTCGAGCTGTCGTCGTCCCGAGGGATCGAGCCCGAGGTCGTCGCTGCCTGGGTGAAGAGGGACCCCGTCCTTAGGGCTCGGGTTCAGGAGGAGGCCTCGGTGACGGGGCAGCTGAAGGGGGGTAGGCGTGCGCAGCTTCCGTTGTAGGTGGCCCGAGCCGCCGCCCCCGCTATAGGAGGAACGTATGGAACAGGACACTATGATCGCGCTGGCGCAGCAGGCGACGGCTATTGCGCAGCTGCAGAGTCGGATCGACGAGCTGGAGCGAAGGATGTACGAGCACGTGCAGTGGGCGTCGGTGGCTCCCCAGACACAGCCCCCTCCCCCGATGCCGACCCCGGTGTGGATGTTGTAACAGGGGGTTGACATAAGCTGAGCATTATGGTATAATAAATACAATGGGTCTGTGGACCCAACACGCCGTACATATTGTACACAGCTATAGAAAGGAAACACGATGTCCATCGACTTTGCATCCCTCAAGAAGAACTCCGGCCGCACCCTCGAGCAGCTCACCGCTGAGGTGGAGAAGCTCAATTCCAAGAGCGCTCCGGAAGACGAGCGGTTCTGGAAGCCCACCAAGGACAAGTCCGGCAACGGCTACGCCGTCATCCGATGGCTCCCGGCCCCTCCCAATGAAGACCTGCCGTTCATTCGACGATGGGATCACGGGTTCGATCACAACGGGAAGTGGTACATCGAGCTCAGCCGCACGTCTCTCGGACCCAACGAGAAGGACCCATGCGGGGAGTTCAACTCCCACCTGTGGCAGCTCTCGGGCGACGACGACGAGTCGCCGTACCGCAAGCAGGCCCGACACCAGAAGCGTCGGCTGCACTTCATCTCCAACATCCAGGTCCTTAAGGACTCGATGAAGCCGGAGTGTGAGGGGAAGACGTACCTCTACAAGTACGGCAAGAAGATCTTCGACAAGCTGAACGACGCGATGAACCCTCCGTTCGAGGGCGTGGCGAAGCTTAACCCCTTCGACCTATGGAAGGGAGCGGACTTCCACCTGAAGATCCGCACCACGACCGAGGGCAAGAAGAAGTGGCCGAACTACGACCAGTCGGCGTTCGGACCCCCGAGCCCGATGTCGCGGTACGTCGTCGATCCCAAGTCGGGCGAGACGACCGTCGTCCCCTACACGGACGAGGAGCTCAAGAAGATCTACGAGGGCGAGCACTCGCTCAAGCAGTTCCTCGACCCCTCCCTGTTTAAGTCGTATGATGAATTGAAAACAATTCTCAATCGTGTGCTTGAATCGGCTGGACCCGGGGCTGCCGTCTCAAGGCAGGCGGAGGAGGAAGATCTTCCGTGGAGTCGAACTTCGGAAGCACCTGTCTTTAAGACAGCGGCTCCAAAGTCTGAGCCTACGATCGCTGCATCGACAGACGATGAAGGCGATGAAATGGCGCTCTTCGAAAGACTAGCAGCTGGTAAGTAAACAAAGGGCGCCTCGTGCGCCCTTTTTCTTTGTGAGGAAAAGATGGTAACGTACTACATATATCACATCATCGATGAAAAGGTTGGGTGCACCATCGACCTCTCCCATCGTTCTGAGAATTTTGAATCACTGAACGGTGAGGATTCTCGCTACAACAAGGAGATCGAAATTCTTGAGAAGGTAGTGCGGGAGCTCGATGATGAGGAGTCGTGGCAAGTTGCCGGTGATCGTGAGCGCTGGTGGCAAACTAAGTTTGGCTATAGCCACGACAACATCCACTATAGGAGTGCGAGGCTCGGTCTTATCAAAGCGGGTGAAGTTGGTGGAAAGAATGGAGGCAGGATTGGTGGCCTTATAGGTGGACCGATAGGAGGAAAGATGACTGGAGCGAAACTCCAGGAACTCGGCCATGGTCTCTTTGGGATGACCGAGGAAGCGCTGCAACGAGCGCGCAGCAACGGTGGGAAACAGTTGGCAAGAATGGGTATGACTCCATTCCAGCGTCGGGTAAAATGCCCGTACTGTCCTAAAGAAGGTAACTTAGCTAATATGGTGCGTTGGCACTTCGATAACTGTAAGGCTCACTGTCCGTAGGACCCTATCGGTCCCGGCGGCGGCCTCGTGTGGACTCCGAAGTTCGCCTTGGCGCCCGTTGAGTCGTTGATGGCCTGCTGGAAGAACGGCAGCCAGTGGGCGAAGGGGTTCATGCCCGCTGAGCTCGTTGGGTCTCCGTGACCGCCCATCGCAGTTCCTAGGTGTCCGCCTTCTGTGTTGGTGTTCGTTCTGGTCGGTGGAGCCGTTGGCGTCTTTGCAGCTGCGATAGCCTCTGCGGGACGCTGCGCGGTAGCCGGAGTCGGCGCAGCGTCCCTCTGACTGTCCCAGTCGATCTCCTTGGGCGTCAATGGGCTTCTCTTCGCACCGCGCACGTCCGCCATCAGCGCGTCTTCCTTGGCGCCGTGGGGCACTTCCTTCATCATGTCTTTTTCAGACGCGCGACGGAACGATGTGTAGTCTGAGACGGGAGCTTCTCTCTCGACGTTTCTTCCGGTTTCCTCCCCGGCGATCCTCTTTCCCCAGTTTCCAACGCGGTTTCCTCCGCCAACGTTCCCGGAGTCGACGTCGACCACCATTTGACCGGCTTTGTTGAGGTGGGGACCGGTCTTGACTATCTCGGTGTGGCCGCCCTGTTTGCCGATGCCCGCGCCGTGGAGCTTAACGCCGACGTCTCCCGGCTTAACGTCCTTTGCTTCGACGCCCGATCCCCACTTTGCCCAGTTCGTGGCTATGGAGCCCGCTCCCTTGATTCCGGCGTGCGCCATGACGCTTTGGGTCCAGTCGGAGCACCAGGACTGCTCGTCTGGGTTCGCTTTGCCGCTGAAGAACTTTGTTAGGAGCGCGGTGTTGGGACCCTCCTTCAGCCCCTTCGTGTCGCCCGCGATCTTTACGGCGTGTGCCAATCTGCTGGCCAGTTCCGTCTGCTTACCGCCTCGAGGCGCGCCTGGTGCAGCAGCGGGCGCGCCCGCCGTTCGATCCCCCGCGGTCACGGCGCCCGCTGTACCGGTGGTGCTTGGCGACGCTGCTGAGGGTGCAGCGGCGGGCGCTGTGTCCGTTGCTTGATATGGTGCCGGTCCCTGCGCGGTGGCCATTCCCCTCGGCTTACCCGATGCGTCGGCGATGACTCTAAAGTTCTGCGCGCTCTCGGCTTTTTCCCCGTAGGGTATCACGCGCTCGCTGGCCGCGTGTCCCTTCCAATGGTCCAGCACGCGTATACCGCCTTTATCCATCCCCAGGAAGATCGCGGCGTGCGACTGCCCCGGGGTGTTCATGTACTTGCCGCCGGCTCCGAACGTCGCGATGGGCGTTCCGACCGGGGTGTTGGGCCCAAGCTTGTCGCCGGGGTGCCAGCCGGACGTGTGGCCGACGCCCGCGGCCGACTTCGCCAGGGCCACGCACTGTTCCGACTCCCCTCGAGACTTACCGGCGTACCTGGACACCAGCGCCGCCGCCGACGTTCCGCCCCCGGCACCGGCGCGTCCAGTATCCCCGCCTCCCTTGCCGACTGCGCCGGCCGATCCAGTAGACCCTCCGGGCGCTTGGGATGCGTTGGCGGCTACCTGTGTTTGGTCACCTTCCATTGATTTAGGAAGGCCCCTATAGAACCCCTCGCGCTGAGATACGGCCTTCGCTTTGTCTCCTGGTCTCTCATAGTTGTGCACCAGCTCGTGAATCATCTCCCCCGAAGTGGCCTTCGGATTGTTCAACGCATCCCACGTTTTCTTATAGGTAGGGTTCGTCTTCATCTCCCATACGGCTGCTTTCGTCTGCTCGCCGACGGTCATATCGTTGGGGTATTTTCCAAACTGTCGCTTGATGGCTTCCGAGCGCTGCGGGTCCCACTGCACAATACCGCGCGCCATGTGGGAGCTGTCCCAGTGGTAGCTCTTTGGATTCCTAAGATCCTCTCCGGACATGTTGGCGACGAGTGCCCTGGCCGCCGTATCGGTCAGTCCCTCAGCTCTGGCAGACTTGTACGCTTCCTTTTGGTTCTTTGCTAGGTCTCCCTTCGCGAGATGTGCGCGGCCGCTGCCGACCTCTGCGCCGCCCCCGCTGCCCCCCGCCCACTTCGGCATCTTCTTCGAGTGAGACGGTACCTCGTAGGCGCCGCCGGTTCCCGGGGCCGGGGGAGCCGTAACTCCGAGGCGGGCAGCTCCGACGGTCTCGCCGCCCACCGCTGCGTTCATGTTCCCGATACCCGCCCCTACACCGCCGGTCTGCAGCCCCAGCGTCGCCTGCTCGGTCGCGACGACCGTGGCGTCGCGCGCCCTCGCTTCATCGACGCGTCCGGTGTCGGACACGGGCGCTGCTTGTGTTCCCGTCAGCTTCGTGATGTCGGCGCTGGGGGTGGAGGCCGTTGAGCCCAGCATTCTGGACTTTGATAGTCCCTGGGGAAGCTGGTGTGACGGGAGCTCGGTTACTTTAGCAGTCGATGGGGAAGGAGTCGGTCCCCAGATTCGGTCGTGGTTTTCCTTCTGTACCTCCTGCAGAGTCTTGAACTTCTGTCCCTTTCTTCTCGGGTCGGTGGCTAGCCAGTTCTCTACTGCGTTGTCTCCAAGGAAGAAGTCGCCGACAGTCGTTCCAAGTTTTGTGAGTGCTCCCGGAGCTGCCTTAGCCGCCGTCTTAGTGAGTTTCTCCGCTCCGGCGTACGCTCCGGACGCGAGTGCGTGAGCTTGGGATCCTCCAGCTTCTCGTGTAGCGGTGTATGCTTTTCCAGCGGTTGTCTTCTTAATGGACTTTCCAAGGACGTCTGTTCCCCATTCAGCTGCGGCATCTAAGGGGTGATTGATAAGGTCCTTGTGATTTTGGTTAGCCCAATTGAGGAAGTCGGCGCCCGCAGCGCCCGCAGCGAGCGCCGCGAGTCCCATGGGCGAGAAGAGCATGCTGAAGCCTTTAGCAGCTAGGCCGCCGAGCGTACCCTCCGCTCCCGCAAACCCAAGTAGGCTGGATGCTAGACCGTGCGCGCCTGGATGACCCCCCAACCCACCGCCGATCCCTGCAAAGAATTTAACGTCGTCGCCCTTCTTCTTGACGGGCGCGGCGTCCCCCTGCTTTCGAGAGCGCGAGGCTTCATGACGGGCTTTGTCGGTGGCGTCCTGTATATCGTCGAGGGATTCGTTGGATTTATAGATAAGTTTTGTGATATCCCATAGGTTTCCGACTATGGATCTATTGCCGGTGTTGGCGTTCGTCTTGATCTTCTCCGCGGCGAGTTGAATCTCCGCGGCTATTCTGTCCCTGCTCGAGTCGATCTTCGACGCGACCCTTTCGTTCCCTTTATTGATCGTTGCAGCGACCTTGTCGTTTCCCTTCTCTACCTTCGCCGCGACCTTCTCGATGCCCATCGCGCCGCTCCCGAGACTCTCGCGCTTAGCGGCTGCCTGCGATTCCTTCTCGTCCCCCGCCCTCTGTATCCTGAGCCTGGCCGCCATAGCACCCAGCATCTTCGCACGCGCGACCGGCGTCGCCAGCACGAAGTCTTGGAGCTCCTTGCCCTTTAGGCCCTTTACAAGATCCTGTTCAGATATGCCGTCGGCCATCTCGTCCTACCTCTCGGCCAGCGCTCGGCGCCTGGCTTCCTCTGCTTGTTCCTGCAACCAGTTGGTCAGCATGTCTACGAACATGTCGCGCTCGTACGGGTACATGTTCTCCAGCTCAGTCAGCGTAAAGCACCTGTGATGATACGTTAGGTTGAACATCGTTTTGTAGTAGTTCGCTAGCGTGTTGTGGCCGGTCAGAGCGTAAAAAAATCTTGGAGGCTCTCCAGCGTTATCTTCCTCTCGTGCCCGAGGTCGTTCACGTACACGATGACGTGCCGCATCCGAGGAGTGTCCGTGAGGAATTTTTGGATCTTGTCGAACGTCGCGACGCTGAGGTTCTCAAGGAACGGAACGAACTCCTTCCTGTCGAAGGGAGCCTCAAGGATGGTGTCCCCCTCGTGCACGCTCTCGACGCAGCGGAGTATCAGTTCGAAGAGGTAGTCGCCCGGGGGAGAGTTGAGGAACTTCGCGTCGCTGTAGAGGGCCGCCGACGGGTACTTCATGGTGAGGCCGACGCCGTCGCTGATCTCGATGACGCGCTCGGACTTCTCGGGAAACTCCACCTCCACCCCCATGAGGTCGACGTCGAAGTCGCGGACCTTGTCGTCCTCGGCGTCGCGGTAGGACAGGTGGACGATCGAGTCCACGCTGTGTGCCCGCAGCTTGAGGAACATGTACTCCAGCGCGAAGATGGGCACGGCGTCGGCGTTGAACTTTTCCGAGAGCGCGCAGTTTTGGACCACCTGCTTCATCGCCTTAAGGATGTCTGACGTCTCGCCGCTCTCTCGAGCCGTAAGGAGGAGCTTCTCCTCCCTCACCAGGAAGGGGCGAAACTTTTCGGTCCTGCTCGTTCCGGGAACCTTTATGTCGTACGTGGGGTGCTTTATCTGTGGGAAGCTCATTCTATAGTCTCCTTTTCATTAAGCCGTGGTGACGCCGGTGCTCGTTCCAGCGTTGGTGATGACCATTTCCTTGAAGGTGATTCCCACGGTCACCTTGACCATGGCGTCCTCCTCCCCCCACCCGACCTGGATGTCGTTCATCGACACGGGGTAGGCGTCGGACAACTGTATGGTCTGCGCGACCTTTCCGTCCTGGGAGTACATCGTGATGGTGATGGGAACGACGCAGTCGTCCTTGTACCGGACGAGGTACGTCGCGGTGTCGTTGATGACGCTCCCCGCCGTGTTGTTGACGGTTCCCGAGAAGTTCACGATCGCCAGCATCCATTGGTACCAGAAGTTCCACAGGCTGCCGTTCTTGTCGGCCAGGAACGTGAAGGACGTATCGACGAAGGCCGCGTTGAGGGGCATCTTCTGGGTAGGTCCAACTCCGTAGCGCTCGATGTCCGCCGTGAGCAGCGCGATGCCGGGTATCTTAACCTGCTCGATCCGCATCTTCAGCAGGGTCGAGGCCTGCGCCGAGGTTATCTCGTTCCCGTTGTTCACCGCGGTCAGTCCCGCCAGGACCGTCGGCGACCCCACGGTCACGTCGAAGTGCGAGCTGCGGATGTAGCCGTAGGTCTTGACGTCTGTCAGGAACTCATTGATGTCGAAGGGTATTGAAGTTCTCCGTCGTCGATAAATAAAAGGTCCGTCGCGGTCGCCAAACCCACGGACTCTAGCCTTGATGGAGGTCCAGCATGACTATTTATAACCACTACGTATATGCTTACCTGCGTGAACGGGATAGCGAAACCGCACCCGCTGGTACTCCATATTACGTTGGTAAGGGAAAAGGCAACCGTGCCTACGATAAGCGCCACGAGTGTCACGGTGTTCCTGTTCCAAAGGACAAGCGCCTCATCGTCTTTATGGAAAGAAACCTATCAGACATCGGCGGCTGCGCTCTAGAGAGACGCTACATCGTGTGGTACGGGCGTAAAGACTTAGGAACGGGGATTCTCCTGAATAGGACAAATGGCGGGGAGGGAACCACCGGACCAAAATCAGAAGAACATAGGGCAAAAATGAGGCGTCCTAGGACGGAAGAGACGAAGGCTAAGTTACGAGGTCCAAGGCCCAATGCTCGTGGTCCGCGCGGACCACGTGGACCGATGTCGGAAGATCATAAGGCAAAGCATCGAGTACCTAGAAAATCAGTTCCAAAATCGGAAGAATGTAGAAAGAACATGCGTTTAGGATGGATAAAGCGTAAAGAGAAATTCCTAACGACTCCCGAGCATGTTTAGGCTGTCCCGCCACACCGTGCCGGTGTCCTCCTTCATAAAGCGTTCGGCTGGAAGGAAGATGGCATTTCGCCATTCCAAAGGTGCTACGTATACGAAAGGAGAGCGTACATGAGCTCCTAGGTACCTTTTTACACAGGGTTGAAAATATCGGTACCGAGAGAATCCTTTAAGAAGACGATACGATACTTTCATTTTGGTAGTTTTATCCATTTTATCATTGTTGGCGGTACCCATCAGCGCGTCGAGCAGCACAGCGCGGTGTTTCGGGGGAAGGTAGTGTAGGTTCACCCCGAGGAACCCGTCCCTGTAGAACTCGATCGGTATAACCATCGGGAAGGTGTCGTAGTACGGCATGGTCTTCTTCGTCTTAGGATCGTAGACGAACATGTACAGTTTACCGATGGAGTCGACCGACAGGCGGTCGACGCGCGCGAAGGGTCGGTCGACCGACTTCACCGCCGCGAGGGGCTCCAGCTTCCGCAGCTCCGCGGCCCCCTTTCGGAACCACGCCGCGGAGTCCTTCGTGGACCCCTGTCCCCGGCGCAGCAGGTCGCTCAGCAGGCCGGTCACTTCCAGGCTCCGATCTCTTTTTCAGTCAGTATCTTGAACGTCCAGCCGCGCTTTTCACAGAACCGGTTGGCGGCTTCCCACTTCGCGACGTTCTTGGCGTATGTTAGGGATTCGGTCACCAGTTTCTTCCTGTTCCTTCGGGCGCCCCGTCTCGGGGGTCGCGTCTGCGCGTGCGGCTTCACCTCCACCATCGTCACGACTTCCTTGCCGTCGGAACCCTTTACCGCATAGCAAAAGTCGGGGAAGTACCGCGCGAACGCGCCGCTCACGGGATTGGAGTAGGGAACTACGACCTCCTCCGACTGCCACCACAGGACCGCGGGGTCCCTGTCCAGCCTCGACATGCAGGAGAGCTCCCACCCGCTGCGGTACGCTATGGTTCGGAGACACCCGCGGTATTTTGCGGGGTTCTGCGGCTTGAACATTCCTTGGTGGTATCGCGGCATCTTCCCGAAGCTTCGATAAATAGGAGGCAGTTCTATTTACCTGGAATCCCGATGGCAACTACGTACCTCTACAAGCCCCCGACGCAGCCGACCGCGGCTCTGTCGACCAGCGTCGTGTATCCCGGAGACCTGGTCGTCGGGGGGCGCCAGGTATGGATGGGCTTCCAGTTCCTTCAGTGGAACAGGCCCAGCGCGGTCGCGGGGGGAGACCTTACGCCGCTGGACAGCGTCATCCTGCCGATGCCTAAGCGCGTCGTGGACCACCAGCATGAGGTCTGGATGTCCACCAGCGGGGACATCCTGCAGGGAGTCTGGGAGATGTCGACCGGCGGCATGTCCACCGTGGACATAGGCAAGGCCCTTATGGCGCGCTTGGTTGGCTCTACAGACATCGGTTCGGAGATGACGGGCGCCATCGGCAACCCCATGATGACGATGCTCTACAAGGCACCCGACCTGAAGAGGCACTCGTTCACGTGGCACGTAGCGCCGCGCAACCAGACCGACAGCAACAACCTGCGGACGATCATAAATGAGTTCCAGCGCAACATGCTGCCGACGCTCGGGACGAACAACACCCTGGGGTACCCGAACCTCGTGCAGCCCTCGTTCTACCCCAATCAGTACCTGTACACCTTCAAGCCGTGCGTGGTAGAGAGCGTCGAGGTGGACTACACGGCCGGAGGGGGACCGTCGTTCCTAACGGCGGACGGCTTCACCGCCTCAGGCCCAACGATCGTCGGGTTCAACGTCAACCTCGTCGAGCTCGCGATTTGGACCCAGAGCGATTTTAATCCCTAGGAGAATTAGAGATTAAGCACTATTTCCAGACGTTCCCTCAGATACGCTACTCCAACACCGCGGCGATCGACATTACGCGCCGCGCCGGGGAGCTCACGAGCGCGCTGTCGAACCCCGAACTGTACTACCCGTACGACATCTCGTCGGAGGAACGCCCCGATCAACTGGCGTACCGATACTACGGGGACGCGTACGCCTCATGGGTCCTCTACTTCTCCAACCAAGTCCTCGATCCTTATTACGGGTGGTGGTTGACCACCGACGAGTTCAACGATTTCATCGCGGGGAAGTACGGGTCCATCGAACTCGCCCAGTCGAAGACCATGAACTACGCGATCGACCAGTCGGTTCCTCGGACCCTCACGGTCTCGGGATACGCCGCCCTTCCGGGAAACCTCACGAGGTACTGGTACCCGGTCTTCGGGAACCACGGGGTACTGACGGGGTACGCGCTCGCCAACTCCGAACAGTACGCGACGACCAACGGTATCCGGTCCTACACCGTCTCGGGGAACGCCGTCCCCTTCGTCCTGGACGAGATAGTTCAGGTGGTGTTCGATCCCACTGTCCCCTACGTCGGACAGGGACAGGTCGTTTGGTCGAACTCCACCTGCGTACAGGTCCAACACCTCTCGGGGTACACCGACATCGACCAGGCAGGATCACCCGTTCAGGTCGTGTCGAACGCCGCGTTCTCCTCGTACCTCTACGGGACTGAGTCCGGGGCGAACGCGGCGTTCTCGTCTACGCAAATCGTCTCCGACACCTTCCAGGAGGACGAGGCGGTCTACTGGGTTCCCCAGACGTACTGGGAGTACGAGTCCGCCCTCAACGACTACAACAGGTCCGTCCTTGTCCTCAACAAGTCGTTCTATCCAACGATGAACCGCAACCTAGCCAACCTAATGAGTGTCGGTACATGACTAAGAAACTGTTGGAAATTATGGGACCAAGCAAGTGGCGGGTCGAGTGTCGCATGAAGGACCCGACACTCGTGGCCGCTAACCAAAAGTTGCTGATAAAAACCGTTAGGGTAGGCGGCGCGGATAGGGCAGAGGCTAAACAGAGGGCGATCGTGCACTTTAAGAAGCGTGGCTACCAAAACATCGCGCCGTTCTTCGTCCAAGAAGTGACCGCCTAACATGACTTATGTTAGACCGGGCGACATCGACGTGACGCAGTTCTCACTCCAGAGCGCGCGCGGATGGACACTCAACTACCTAACCAGCGCGAACTCGACGTTCGGGGACTGGAACGTCTACGAGTCGGTGTTTCAACCGTACACCACGGTTGACGTCAACGTCATCGACGTCCTCGACGACATGGGAAACCTGATGATCACCGGGGACGAGACCCTCAACATATCCTATTCCGTCCCGGGGATCACCGACCCCGCCACGTGGTCCTTCCACCTCACGGAGATCGCCGACATCACCCACCACGGGGCGATGAAGTCGAAGTCCTACCAGCTGCGCGGGACCTCCCCGGAGATGGTTAAAGCTCAGCACAAATACGTCGATAAGAACTGGGCGAACAACCTGACGTCGGAGATGGTTCAGTGGGTCGTTCAGAACTGCTTCGAGAGTTCCAAGTCCTGGGAGTGTCCCACCCCGACCACCGTCCCGAAGAAGGTCAACGGCAACTACAAGCACCCCATGCAGTTCCTCGACGACCTCAAGGAGAGGCACGTCGGTCCGCCTGGCAGTAGCAGCGCGTACACCCTGTTCGAACAGAGGACCACCGGAGGGGGCGCGTTCGTCTTCGACACCTTCGACCACATGATGACGCAGTCGGCGTCTCTCGGCTACACCTACACCCAGGACGCCGGCATCCTCGGGAGGGACATCACCCAGCGCGAGGACTACCGAAAGATCCTTTTCCTCAAGATCCCGAGGTCCTTCTTCGTGACGAGCCAGTGGTCCGCGGTCTCCACGAGGTTTACGTACAACGCCGCCACCGGTATGAACCAAGCTACCACCGTCAAGTACGACCCGACCAAGTGGAACCTCCTCACCGCGGCGGACCAACCGGTGTCGGGCGCCGAGCTCGCCTTCATCAACGACACGCTGAGCGCTCCTCCCAGGTCGACGCCCATCGATCCTCCCAACGATCCCGAGGCCACCGGCGAGGCGGACGCTAAGATTGCCCGCGATCAGTTCATGTCGAGGCTCAACAACGACATCGGGATGATGGAGGTGTACGCCAACCCCGATCTCAAGGTCGGCAACGTCATCACCCTGCAGCTGCCCCTCAAGGCTGCGTGGGCAGCGGACGGCGACTTGGAGAAGCAGATAACCCAGGACGTCCTGATAGTGAGCGTCCGACACAAGGCGCGCGCGCCGACGATGTACCCGATGTGTACGTACATCGTGGCCTTCGTAAAAGGGGGGTACAATGTCTCAGTTGGCTAAGGAGTTTAGCATGATGATATACTCAGCGTACCTACCAATGACCGGCAAGCGTTACGTAGGAAAGACAAAGAGCACGCTACAACGTCGATGGAAAAGACATTGTAAGAGTGCTAAGAATCCTAGGTGTCACTTCCACAACGCTATTCAAAAATATGGACGTGAATATTGGGTGCAAGAGGTGTTGGAGGATGGGATAGAGGATCCCGACGTTCTCAACGAGCGCGAGATCTACTGGATAGCGTACTACGACTCGTGCAGGCACGGCTACAACAGCACCGGAGGCGGTGATGGGCAGACCAACATCACCGAGGAAACTAAGCGAAAATATCCGCAACGTTGATGGATAGACCTCTTACTGAGGAGCGCAAGCAAAACTTATCCAAAAAGTTAAAGGGGAAAAAGAAGCCGCCGAGAAGCGCAGAGCACTGTGCAGCATCCAGCAAAGCGCGAACAGGAAAGAAGCGCGGACCCTACACGTTCAAGACCGGGAAGAAAATACCTTGGAACAAGGGTCTAAAACAGCATAAGGAGTTGTAATCGTGCGTTACTTCATAGGAGAGTGCAGACACGCTGGAGAGGCCAACCGTTCCGACGGACAGCCGGGCGACACCCTGCAGTCTGGCCGCGTACAGATCCGCGTCTACGGCAAGCAGGACAACGAGCAGAACAACACGGACTCCGGCCTTCAGTGGGCGATGCCCCTGCAGTCCGTCACGTCCTCGGCGACGCAGAAGATGGGGAGCTCCCCCACCGGCATGATCGTCGGCTCTCGGGTCTTCGGGTTCTACATGGACGACGCCGAGCAGCATCCAATCATCCTAGGAACGTTCGCCCGGGGAGGCAGCCAGGACTCCGGCGCGACCGACAACATGGGCGGCATCGGGGACGTAGTACAAGCCAACACCGACGTCCACCAGGCGGCGCAGAGCCTAAGCGGCACCTACACGCCCATGTCCACCCAGTCCAACACGCTAACGCCAAACGCTCGGTACGACTTCACCAGCGTCTCCGCGTACAACGCGCACCCCTATAAACCAAACGGGTCCGGCGTCGAGTACACCGGCGCGTCGAAGAACACCTACGCCCAGTACTCCGGGAATTGGCCGACGATCGCATCGGTAGCGAAGACCGATGCGATCAATAAGTACGGCGGGTCCCCGCCCAACGTCCTCAAGATGATTCAGGCTGTGGATCCCCAGTCGCAGTCCGCCATCATTCCTCAAGCGGTCAACAACTTTCAAAAGATCATCTCGACGATGTCGACCGCCATGGCCGGTCAGTCGGGGATGGGGACCAACGGACTCACCGGCAGCTCCCTCGGCGGCGCCCTCACCTCGATGGCCTCCACTATGGGCGCCGCGGCCGTGGTCAACGCCGTGGCTAACGCGGCCGGGATCAACGCGGTCTCCGCCAATACTCCCGTCACGAACGCAGTCGCGCAGCAGATGGCGACCCTCCTTAACCAGTTCGGGGGACTCGTCCCCGCCAACGAGGTCGTGGCGGACCTCGATCCGACGACGTCCGAGATCGTGTACCTCGGACTTCTCCAACTCCTGAACAGTGTGGGACCCAACCTACAGGTCGGAACGTACGACACCGCCACGGGGACCGTCTCCTTCGACAACGTCTCGACGTCCAACACCCCGGTCTCCAACACCGCTCCGGGACCCGTTGTCGGGTCCCCTCCCGATGGGTCCTTTCAGGTCTTCACGTACTCCCCGAACGACCCCCACCCCGGGTACAACGCCTGGGAGAACCTCGATGGGTCGGTGGTGTACACTGTGGCGAACACCCCGTACGCGGCGTCTCCCGAACAGGACGCGGTGAACGCCGCCATGGCGCAGATGATAGTGGAGCTCCAGGCGGACGTCCGGGCCGGCACCGTTACGATGACGCAGCTGGAGGCCGCCATCGGAATCGCGAACCAGCTGGCCAACAACCAGGTCACCCAGAACACGCTCGGCGTGGGGTCGGCCCCAACGCCGGCCTCGGGAGGAGGGACGTCGTCGACCTCGATCTCCTCCATCCTGGGCAAACTGTTCCAGATGATACAGCAGTCCGACAGCACCCACCTCCCCAACTCGGTCCTCAACCAGAGCGGCGTCCAACAGTCCCTACAAAACTATCAGAAAGCGATGGGGATCATCAAGCAGTCGAAAAACTACGCCAACACGGCGACGAGCCAACTGATACAGTCTCCAAACTTCAACAGTAAGACCGGAGGGATGGGCGGCGCGGTCTCGTCATCGGGCGGCGGCGCGTTTACGGGATCCTGATGGCATGATGTGGATACCATACACATACCTCATAGGCTGGAGCTGGCTGGATCGCTGGTACTACGGAGTGGAGTACGCAGCCGTCACAAAGGTGGCGAACCCACAAAACCTCTGGACCACGTACTTCACGAGTTCGAAGCAGGTCGCTGCGTTTCGCGAGGAGCACGGGGAGCCAGATGTCGTACATGTACGTAGAACGTTTAGTGGTGATGCAGACGCGCGTGAATGGGAGCGTAAGGTTCTTCGGCGTGTGGGTGTCGTAAAGTCAGAGCGCTGGCTGAACATGTTCGATGGGAAGGCGATCTCTCCCGAGGCAGCAGGTCGAGCAGGTCGAGCGCTCAGGGGAAAGAAGAGGCCTCCCCGCAGCGCTGAATGGTGTAGGAGGTTGGGTGAGAAACAGAAGGGAAGAATCCTCGGACCCTATAGTGAGGAAAGAAGAGCGAAGCTACGGAAGCCTAAGAAAAACACCGAGAATATGAAAGGGCCCCTGACTGAAGAACACAGGGCAGCGATGCGCAAGCCCAAGCGCGTCGGCCACGGGCAACACGTAGCTGAGGCGAACGTCGGCGTTCGATTCTATAATGACGGCGTTGTCATGCGCCGCTGCAAGGAATGCCCGTTGGGGTTTGTAGCTGGTATGCTGCCGAGGAGGAAGCTGAATGTCTGACGCTGCAAATTCAGCTGTGTGGAATACGAAACTTCCAGTGGCGAATGTCCAGGTGACCTATCCTTGGGCAACGATCTGGCAGTCCCGGGGCGGTCACGAGGAGTTCCACGGCGAGACCCCGGGGGAGGAGTTCTCCAGGTGGACCCACCCGTGGGGAACCTTCGACCAGACGACGAACCTCGGGGATCACCAGAGACTCTCGGGTAACCGACACCACCAGTTCACCTCCAACGGTCACTCCCACACCACCGAGGGTCCCCACGATCACCTGGGAGTCGGGGGCAGGAGGGACAACCTGTACGGCGGTCACCACCGGGAGACCGGCGCGGACACCACCCACGCGACGGGGGCGGGTCAGAACCCCAAGGGTCGGTACATCCTAACGGCCGGCGCGCACTTCGCCTGCACCGGCGGTCCCCAGGGCTTCGGGTACTCGGGGTGGCACGGGGTCCACAACGACTCCGACGACTCCCACCACTACGAGTACGCGGCGGGGGACGACATAAAGTTCCAGGGAGGGAACTACTACCGTCAGGTGGACGGCGAGTCCGGCTGGTACCTGACTCAGGGTAACATGGACACCCGTCTCGACGCCGGCAAGTACCACGTGTACTCCAAGGACATGAACCTCCAGGACAGTCCGACGGGACACCAGCACGCCGTGGTGCAGCAGGGTACCGGGCTCGCGAGGCACGGCAAGCTCAGCAGCGCGCCGGGCACCATCGTCCACGTTATCCAAGCGCTGGCGAACTCCGGCATCTTCCAGGCCGTAAACTCCAACACGCACTCGTTCGCCATGAACCTCGCGAACGGTATCCTTCACTCGGTGAACAACGGACAACACTCCACCGCGATAAATCCGGGGAGCGGCATCACGCACTCGGCGTTCAGCGGTCAACAGATCGTTCAGCTGCTGCAGAGTGCGATCAACATCACTTCCAGCCAGACCGTCGGGGTGAACGCGCCGAAGACCAACATCCAGTCGGCGTGCACCAACATATCGCAGCTGCTGAACGTCGGGGGACAGGCGAACTTCTCGTCCCTGATCTCGGCGGCGGGGGGACTCCTCACCGGAGCGTTCGAGGTGGCGTCGGACGCCAACGGCGGACTAACACAGTGCACGCTGGGCCTCGCGGCGTTCGGCAACGGTACTGGCGGAGCGGCGATCACCGCTTGGGCCGGTGCCGACCTCGGGGCCTCGATCGTCTCCAACACCGGCCAGCCCCTTTCGGTCGGGAACGGCGCTTCGCAGTTCCTCGGGGTGTACGCCAACGGTTTTGTAGGGATAGGCACCGGCGCACCTGTCGCTGTGCTCGACGTCGTCGGTAACGGACACTTCTCCGCCAACCTCGTTGTCGGGGGCAGCGTCCTCGCGAACGCTGCGATCTTTACAACGAACGCTGCCGCCAACTGCCTCACGGTAGCGGCTAACCTCACCGCGAACTGTCTCAGTGCAACGACCAACCTCGCCTCGAACTGTCTCACCGTCTTCGCCAACGCGTCGGTGAACTGCCTATCGGTAGCTGCCAACCTCGCGGCGAACTGTCTCACCGTGACGGGAATCGCCTCCATCAGCGGCTTGACCTCCTCGGGCAACTCCTCGGCCGCCAACTTTTCCGCGACCGGCAACGTCTCCTCCAACTGCCTGTCGGTAGCTGCCAACCTCGCGGCGAACTGTCTTTCCGTCGCTGCCAACCTCGCGGCGAACTGCGTCTCCGTCTCCTCCAACTCCCTGGCTCTTGGTGTGTTCTCCATAGGAGTCTCAGGATATTCTAGGCTTCCCAACGGGCTGCTGCTTCAGTGGGGAACCGTGACGGCGAACAGCACCGCGTGCACCGTCTCGTTTCCCGTGTCGTTCGCCGCGACGTGCTACTCCGTCGCGCTGACCCCGCAGACGGTCGCCGGCGCCTCGGCATGCGCGGCAGTTACCGGAACCGCGCCGGGAACCGTTACAGTTCAGACCGCGAACACCACCGCGGCCGTATTCTACTACCAAGCCCTCGGCATATAACGGACTCACTTCATGTCTAAATATATCGACTGGAGGGTCCGTCATGGAAAAATATGGATTCGTTTATATCTGGTACGATAGAAAGCATAAGAGGTGGTACATCGGATGTCACTGGGGAACAATAGACGATGGATATGTGTGTAGCTCGCGCTGGATGAGGAACGCGTATCGTCGTCGTCCCCACGACTTCAGGCGACGAATCCTTTCACTAGGCAATATGACGCGTCTGCAGACGTTCGTCGAAGAACATCGCTGGCTTTCGATGATCGAGGACGACGAGCTCGGCAATCGCTACTACAACCTGCATAAGCACCGCTTCGGACACTGGTCTGCTGATAAAGATAAGCGACTAAGAGTGGATAACAGGGCTTCGGATCCAGAGGTGCGCGCGAAAATATCAAGGTCCATGCAGGATTGGTGTCGCAATCGCGGCGGGTGTGAGCGCAACAGGAAGTCAGCAGCTGCCGCTGTCGTCGCTCTATCTAAAAAATGGGTGGTGATTCATCCAGATGGCAGGGAGGAGGAAGTGGTGAACCTAAAGAAGTTCGCGCGCAAATACGGACTGTACCCCGACAGGCTGGCCAAGGTGGCTGACGGCGTAATAAAGCACCATAAGGGATTTAGGTGCGAGCGAGACCCATCGAACACCAAACGCAAGTCACAAGGGACCTAAGATGGCGCAGACAACTACGCGCGGCGATCGGCTCACACAGACCGGCAAGATCTCGGTCATCTATTCCGACTTTCCCGACAGCTTCGCGGCTATTCCATCGTCGTGCGACCTAGCGAGGGTCGTGAACGCGGACGCCGTGAAGCAGTCGCTGCGCAACATCGTCATGACCAACACCTTCGAGAGGCCGTTTCAGCCGAACGTCGGCACCAACGTTCGAGCGTCCCTCTTCGAGCTCGAGAGTCCGACGACATACGTGACGCTCCAGAACAATATCCTTCTAGCTCTCAGTCAGCAGGAACCGAGGGCAAACATCCTATCGGTGGTCGTGACCGGTCAACCGGACCTCAACAGCGTGACGGTAACCATTAGCTTCACGATGATTAACGACACAGTGCCATTGACGTGCGTCGTTCTTCTTCGAAAGATTAGGTAAATAGTCCGATGGCAAATACACAGGTAGCGCTTACAGCTCTGGACTTCGAGACTCTTCGGGCGAACCTCGCGAACACGATGTCGTCGAACCCGCAGTTCCGCGACTACGACTTCACCGGACCCAACCTGAGCGTCCTGCTGGACGTCCTGTCGCAGAACAGCTGGCTGAACGCGTTCTATCTCAACATGGTCGCGTCCGAGATGTTTCTTGACAGCGCTCAGCTGCTCAACAGCGTGGTGTCGAGGGCCAAGGAACTCAACTACCCTCCCCAGTCCGCCAAGTCCTCCGTGGCGATCGTCACCCTCGCCGCTCAGACCGTCGGGGTCGGAAATACATTTACCGTCCCGAAGGGGTCCTCCCTCATTGGCACAAATAGCAACGGAACGTTCTCGTACGTCACGGACGCCGCCATCGTGGGGTTCTCCGGGAACAACTACTTCTCCCTGGCGAACGTTCAGGTCTTCGAGGGGTCCTACGTCACTGACACCTGGGTCTACAACGCCTCGAACGCGGACCAGACCTTCGTCCTCTCCAACCCCTCGATCGACGTTGCCAGCCTGGAAGTCTCCCTGACGTCCAACGGCGGTTCCGTTACCACGAACCTCTCGCGCGCGACGACCCTCTACACCCTCACCGACACGTCCGCGATCTACTTCCTTCAGGGAGCGCAGGACGGGCGGTACGAGGTTGTGTTCGGGGACGGCCTGTTCGGGATTGTACCCATGGACGGGTGTCTGGTCTCCGCCAACTACCGCGTGGCGGTCGGTCCCGAGGCCGACGGAGTCTCACGGTTCCAGGTAGCGGGTAACTTGGGAACCATTAACGGCGGGCAGGCGACCGTCTCGGTATCAACGCAGGCCAACTCGGGGGCGGGCGCGCTGCCCCAGACCATCGACTCGATACGCCTCTACGCGCCGAGGTACTACGCCGCGCAGGAGCGCGCGGTGTCCACCGACGACTACAAGACGCTGGTCCTCGCCAACTTCATCGGGGAAGTGGCGGACTGCGGCGTGTACGGCGGCGAGACCCTGAATCCCAAGCAGTACGGAGCGGTCGTCCTCTGTCTAAAACCACCCGGGGCGATGATCGCGGCCGACTACGTAAAGAACGCCGTCGTCCAGTACCTCGCCAAACTCGCCGTTCCTCCCGAACAGCGGCTCATCGCCGCCGACCCCACCCCGATGTACCTAGTGGTCTCGACGATCGTCACGTACGACTCAGCCGCCACGACCCTGACCGCATCGGACCTCGAGTCGATGGTCTCCGACTCAATCCAGAAGTGGGACGCCGCCAACCTCGAGACGTTCGACAACAACTTTCGGTACTCCAAGTTCCTCGCCGCCATTGACGACACGGATGAATCCGTCGTCAGTAACCAGACGACGGTACTGCTGTCCTTTCGGATCTTTCCCGTTCCCGGGAACGCTACGACCTATAGCGTATCCTACGGTAATCCCCTGAGGTCGGGAGACCCCAACGCGCCCGTCCTGTCCTCCACGGGGTTCGCCTTCGTCGACGCCACAGGAGTCACCCGACCCCTGTGTTTCCTGACCGATGACGGGAACGGGAACGCCGTCGTCTACACCTACTCCCAGGGAAGGCGCGCCGTCCTCAACCCCACCGCCGGGACCATCGACTACGCCGCCGGTACCCTTACCCTCTCGGGGTTCAACGCTGCGTCCTATACCGGCCACATATCCCTGATGGTCGAGACCCTCGAGAACGACATCGCGGCGGCCTCGGGAGTGATCCTGTCCATCGACCCCAACGACGTCGGTGTGACGATGGAGGTCGAGTAGTGAAGCGGTTGATGGAGAAGTTCCGCAGCGACCTGGACAGGGAGCATCCAAAGCTGCACTGGCACCTAACTGATGATCCAAAATTCAAGGTCGACAAGGAGAGGGGGCCCGAAGACTGGACAAAAAAGCATGGGTTACGAAAGGGTCGCGGAGAGCACCGCGGTCTCATGCAGACCGCGCCGGCCGGCATCGCAACTAAGTCGGATCATCCAGCTGACTTTCAATCTTCAGCAGTGCATCAATGGCGGGGATGGCTGGATAAAAAATACGCTGCGGCTGTGGACTTGTCAAAGACGAAGCATCGAACGTTTCAACGCGGCTTCGCACCGGAAACGCTCGTGCATGACCCCGAACACGCGCGCGTGAAGAAGGTGTATCCTATAGAAAAGGCTATCAAGATGGACTACCGCCTAACCGACAAGCGGCGCGCCCACGCAAAGCACCTCCGCGACGTAGTTCCCAGGAAGGGAGCTTGACATGGATTTTGGGGTGAACGGCGACATCAGCGTATTCATCAAGAGACAGTTTCCCGACTTCTACAACGAGGCCGGCCCAGCGTTCATTGGGTTCATGGAATGCTATTATGCATGGATGTGTGCTGAGGGTAATCCTGTAGGTGAGGCGAGACAACTCCTCGACCTGCGGGACATAGACAACACCACGGACGCGCTCCTGCCGCATTTTCAGAGGGAGCTGTGCTACGGCATTCCGTTCCAGGTAGTGGTCGCGGAGCGCTTCCTGCTCAAGCACGTCCTCGACGTCTACCGCTCTAAGGGGTCGGCGCAGTGTTTCAGGCTGCTGCTGAAGCTGATGTACGGTGTCGACAGCTCCATCTACATCCCGAACAGGGATATCCTTCGACTGTCCGACGGTACATGGGTGCAGCCCCAGTACCTTGAGGTCACCGAGTCCGACCTGAGCGCGGGGTTCGTCGGACAGACGATCGTCGGTGTACAGTCGCGCGCCACGGCGATCGTCGAGTACTTCTCCCGAGAAGTCGTGAACCGAGGCACCTCCTGCATCCTCTACGTCTCTCACATCCAGCCTCCCGGGAACAGCTTCGCGCCGGGGGAGCAGCTCGTCCCCTTGTCGATGCTCGACGCCGCCGGTCTTGAGATGGAGATGATGAACGCTCCGGAAGTCGTCGGATCGATGAACGCCATCCTGGTCGCGTCGGGGGGACAGGGGTTCGCCGTCGGGGACGCTCTGCGCGTGTCGCGGGTAGACCCAGTCACCGGCTACATCATGCCGAGCGGCATCGGAGGGGCGGCCACCGTCACTCGGGTCTCTCGGGGATACGGTGTCCTGGACTTCAAAATCGTTACTCCCGGGTGGGGGTACACCTCCAACTCCATGGTCCTTATATACCCGGGACCCGGGGACACCACGGGTGTCGGGGCGTCCTTCAAGATCGGAGCGGTGGGGTCTCCCCAGGTCCTGACGTACGCGACCGACATGATCCTGGGATACCAGGGGACCTATATAAACGCAGCGTCCTACGGGTTTCCCGCGGACCCCGCCGCCAACGCCACGTCCAACACCATCGGACACATCCTGTCGTACTCCACCGCCACGTTCGGTTCCATCGCGTCCCTGACGAGTATACGATCGGGGAACCAGTACACCGAGACGGCGGAGGTGTTCGTGGCGTCCCTAACGACTTCCGGCGTCCTGCCCGGGATCGTCGCGTACTCGCCGGCCTCCAACACCGTCACGGGATTTGGAACCGCCTTCACCCAGTACTTCTCCGCCAACGGGTACGTCTGTCTCCAGTCAAACACCCTCGTTTCCTCCCGGGAGACCCAGGTGGTCCAGTCGGTGACTTCGGACACCTCGATGGTCCTTTGGGGTCCTCCCCTGAACACCTCCGCCTACACGATCGTCGGGGACCTCATGATGGAGAACGGGACGGACTACCTCCTCACGGAGACCGGGGGAGTCATCATGGACGAGGGGGCGCCCTCCCCCATCGCGACGTGCTATGTCCAAACACCCATAGTTTCGGCGGAGTGGGCGCCCTACGAGGCACCCATGCGCGCCGGCGGCGGCGGCGGTCCCGACGGTATCGTCCAGGGTAAGTCGTCCTTCGGTTCCGACTCCGTCACGACGGTCTCCGTTACCGATTCCGGAAGGGCGTTCCTGGCGGGTCAGCAGGTCACCCTCTACCTCTACGGTGCGATCGAGGTCCCCCAAGTCCTCTACGGGGGGACCGGGTACGCGAACGGTGAACAACTCGTGTTTGTCGGGGGAATCACCGGGTCCGCGCGACCCGCCACGGGGTACGTCACCACCAACAACTCGGGGGGTATCGCGTACACCACCCTGACGTTCAACGGTTCGGGATACGTCCAGACTCCCAACGTCTCCGTCTCAACGGCGAACGGTACCGGGGGAGTCCTCGTCACTTCCCTCTCTGAGTACGACGAGTACTCCGAGGTCACGGGGTCCGTCCAGGTCGGGGGAGTGGGTACCGCCCCGGGAGGGTGGACCACCACGCGGGGTTTCCTGAACGCCGATAAATACATCCAGGACAGCTACTACTACCAGGACTTCTCCTACGAGCTCCAGGTGGCGCGCGACTTCTCGGGGTACCGAGACCTTCTGGCGGCCACCTTCCATCCGTCGGGTTCACAGATGTTCGGGAAGTATACCCTCACCATGAACGAGTCGTCGACCGTGGCGCTCGTGTCCGAGAGCTCGGCGAACGGGGAGCCGGTGGCTCAGGTGTACAAGAGCCCGTCCGCGCTGATCTTCGACATCATCGACAACAGTCAGTACTTCCCCGTGGTCTCACCGTAGGAATAAATCACTGATGGGGCAGCTTTTAACCTCATATAAAACTGGAACGATGTACGGCGTCGCCAACGCGATCGCGTCGAACGGTGTCGCGTACTACGCCTTCGGAGCGTGGCCGGTTCCCACGGCCAACGTCGCCGACACCGCCGCCGACGACTCCACTGCGCTGGGGTCCTCCAACTGGCAGATGATGTTCGGCAAGCGGATCCAGACGAGCGACGTCGCCGCCGCCGCGCCGAACTACGCTTGGACGTCGAACACCGTCTACACCAGGTACGACAGCACCCAACCGATGACGGGTCTCCAATTCTACACGGTCGGTCCCCCCACCCAGCTGGGAGCGTTCTGGAACCTCTACGTCTGCATCGACAACGCCAACGGCGCGCCGTCCACGTCGGCGCCCACGCTCGTTCAGCAGACGACGTTCCAGACCGCCGACGGCTACAGGTGGCGCTACGTCGGAGCGGTCTCCGACCAGCAGTACGTCAAGTTCGCCACCGAGGATTGGGTCCCGATCTTTGCCAACGCCGTCGTCCAGCTGTCCGCGATGACCTACTCCGGAGTCGAGGTCGTTCCCGTGACGCAGGGCGGGTCGGGGTACGCAACGTACGACTCCGGGATGATAGGGTACGTGGCGAACTCCCAGTGTTTCCAGATCGTCTCGAACACCGGGTCCTCGACCTACAACGGGTTCTACGTAGACTCCGACATCTACGTCTACAACGCCACTCAACTGAACCCCGCCCAACTCCTGACGGTCACGGGATACGTGGCGAACGCCTCGGGGAACTGGATCTTCGTCTCCCCCGCGATGAACACCTCGTACGTCACCGCCTACCAGACCCTCTACAGCATCGCGCCGGCGGTAGCGATCGCGAGCGACGGCGTTATTCAGCCCCAGGCCTACTCCGTCGTCAACTCCCAGGCGAACTCCATCCAGAGCGTCGTCGTCATAGAACCGGGGTCGGAGGTGTCGTGGGCAAACGTCGCGATCGTCGCCAACTCATACTACGGCTCCGGCGCTAGCGCGTACGCGATCGTTCCTCCTCCCGGAGGGTTCGGCTCCAACCCGGCCGCTGAGCTCGGCGCGAGCGCCCTGGTGATCACCTTTCAGTTTTCCAACACCGAGCTTGGGACCATCCCGGTCGGGGTGTCCTACTCCCGGGTCGGCCTCCTTCAGAACCCCTACCAGCTTAATCCCGATGGGACCAAGAGCTCTGTGCCCCTCGCGGCGAACACCTTCAACCAGCTGCTCGAGGCCGGGTCCACACCCTCCACCGCCGTCTTTCCAGTGGGAACGATCGTTCAGGGACAGACCAGCGGCGCGTACGGTATGGTCGCGCTGTCGAACAGCCAAGCGGTATGGCTGACGGGGGACAAGACGTTCTCCGCCGGCGAGGTCGTCGCCAGCCTCGACGGGATGATCGAGGCCACAGTAGACGTCACGTACCTGGGAGCACTTTATGCTCGGGACCTCCGCCCGATCTACGTTCAGAATATCAACACCGTCACGCGCACAGCCACTACCTCTGAGGCTTATCGCCTTGTCATCAGCATATAATGTCGCTTGCGCGAGGCTCGCTGGTTCTCCGTATGTTCCTTGGTTCTAGGTAGCATCGGACCACGGGGACCTCGCAGGTGTTCTCTATGTTCATCTGTGAGTGTTCTACGAGGCGCGCGCTGCGGGCCTCGAGGTCCGCGCATTCTTGTTTTCCAATCCTCGGACTTGGGACCACAGAATCCTTCGCCGCCGTCGGTCCTATTCAGGAGGATACCGGTTCCTAGATCCACTCGTCCATACCAACGTATGTATCGTCTCTCTAGGCCAATGCTCCAATGTTGGTGAGATTCTTTTCCATGATGACGATGTATCGTTTATCCATTGGTATCGAAACGGTGTGGCTGGATGAATACGCACGATTTTTGCACCCCTTACCTATATAGTAGGGGGTGCCGTCAGATTCCCTGACGTACGCGTAGATATAATAAATAAGCATGCTGACCTCCTCACAGGCTAGAGTCCGTGGGGTTACAGCCCGCGACGGACACATTATTTATAGGAGGATAATATCTGCCCGCTCTCGATAGACCTTAACGTATTCCCCTTCTATGATACGTTTAATCCAAACAACAACTACCACCGGGTCCTGTTTCGACCGACCTCGGCAGTCCAGGCGCGCGAGCTGATCGAGATCCAAGACATCCAGCAGGACCAGATCGAGAAGTTCGGCGACTACATCTTCAACAACGGCGACATCGTCTCGGGATGTCCCGTCAGCGACATCCCGGCCTTCCCCTTCGTGTTCCTGTCAAACTTTCAGTCCAACGGGTTCGCCTACGACGCGTCGCAGCTCGTCAACACCGTTGCCGTCTCGACGACGTCGAACCTCCAGGGACGCGTCATCATCGGCAATTTCGGGACCGAGGCGTCCTGGCCCAACACGTCGGTCGTCTACTTTACCTATAACAACACTGGAACCGGGGGACAGACGCAGTTCTCCAACACCGACGTCCTGGCGTTCTATCCCGTTGGGCAGACCGGAAACGCAGCTGCGATCATAGCGCAGGTCAACGTCTACGCCAACTCCAACCCGAACACCTTCACCGTGGGAACCGCCCATGGAATCCAGAGCGGTACCGGGGTCGTCTACGTCGGGGGAACCTTCGTCCAGGTAGACACTCCCCAGTACGCCCTGATAAATTCATACGCAACGTGGGCCGGCAACTGTGTGGCGGGGTTCGTCGTCAATACGGCGATCGTCACACCCGACACAGACCCGACACTCCTCGACAATGCCCTGGGGTACCCCAACTACAACGCCCCTGGAGCGTACCGTCTCCAGGTCACCGCCACCCTCGTCGGCCTCGACCCAGTCGTGGCCGCGGACACCGCCGGGTTCAACCCCGTAGCGTGGTACAACTACGGGTCCCTGGTGAATACCGAGACTCCGTCAGACAACATCCAGTCCCAGATCGGGGCGGCTATCGCGCAGCAGCTGTACAACGAGGCGGGGAACTTCGTAGTCAACCCCTTCACCGTCGACACCATCTCGTACAACCCTAACCCAGTGGTCCAGACGGACCCGTCCGTGTTCTACGCTCGGGTGGGGACCGGGTCCGGGTACGCCCAGGGATCGTTCGTTCGGAACCAGAAGACCTCCTACGTCGCCATGAGGAGGGGAACGGACGCAACGTCCGTTCTCGACCAACAGACGACCTTCAACTATCCCGGGTACGCTCAGGTCAACCAGGTGGCGGGTGTCTTCCCGTTCTCCAACGCATCGTCGGTATCCCTCTACGACACCCCTCAACAGGCCGTCGCCAACAGGACCTTCGCCGGGCTTACGCCCGCGGGAAACATAATCGGCAGCGCTAAGCTGCGCTGCTTCTCGTATCTCTCGGGAACCCCGGGCACCGGGAACGCCGCGTACTTCCTCCACCTCTTCGACGTCCAGATGGGGAACGCCTACACGCCCCTACAGGTCAAGTCGATCTACTACAACGGGGCGTCCAAGGGCGTGGCGGACGTCGCGGCTCCCCTAACGAGCTCCGCCTATCAGCTGTTCCCAACCGGCGCCACGGCGATGATATCGCTCCGGGACTCTGCGATGAACAACAACGTGGAGTATACCTACAGAAAGTACGCAGCAGCGTCGATGGACCTCACCGGGAACGTCTCGGTCACCCTCACCTCGAGCGCGCCGGGAGGCACGGACCTCCTGCCCTATGGGGCTGGAACCCTGACGGACTCCGAAGCGTCCACCTTTACCCTGGTCATAGAGCAGCTGGGCGCCTCAGCGTCCCTCGCGGGCACGGTCACCGTCTACAACACCAATACCGCCATGGTCGGCGCGGGCACAGCCTTCTCGACTACCCTAGCGGTCGGCGACCTTATCCAAGTCGGCGCCGCAGTTCGCACGGTCACAGCGATCACCAACGCGACCTTCCTCACCGTCGACTCAGCGTACCCCGCCAACGCGGCGAGTCAGGCCTACAACCGGTACTACGAGCCTGGCCAGATCGTCCCCGTTTTCCAGACGATGCCGGGGCGCTCCATCACCGTCTCCAACTCCACGAACTTCACGATCCACACCGGTCTAGCACCGACCGGTTCGCTGAACTGCACGGTCTACTTCGACGTTCTGAGGACCCACGCGGTCCCCGCGGCGAAGGTTATCAATAAGAACCGTTTCGTCACGATCAACGCGGTCGCGACCCCGAACGGTCCGTGGTCCCTGGGGTTCGTCGACGTCCACGACGTGAACGGAATCTGGGGAACCTCCAACGGCGTCTACGGTACCTCCGGCGCCAACCTGATGTCGATGTTCGCTTTCGACACCGGACAGCGCGACGACCGCTACGACGTAGCGACCCTCAGTCTCAAGCCGGGCGCGACCACGGCCTCCTATCCCTACATCACGGTCTGCCTCGACTACTTCACGGTGAACACCACGGCGGGCATCGACTTCTTTACGGTCGAGTCCTACCCTATAGACGACGTCAACTCCGCCAACAACGGGGCGATCCAGACGACGGGGCTGCCCCTCTACGTCGACTCAGGCGGGACCCAGGTCTCTCTGAGGGACACCGTTGACTTCCGTCCATACGGCGCGCAGATCAGTGCGGACACCGGGAACTGTAACATCGCCAACTCCGCGCAGACCGCCACCTCCGTCGCGATGGCCACGAATAATCCTGGGAACACTCTCACCCTGGCGGTCTCGTCCTACGGCCTCAACGTCCCGTCCTACACCAGGAACATGCAGGCAGACTACACGTTCTTTCTGCCGCGGTACGACCTTATCTACTTTACCCCGACTGGACTCATAAAGGTCAAGGAGGGACGGCCGTCCCTCGAACCTCAGACCCCCCTGTACCCGGACAGCGGAATGGCCCTTGCTGTTCTGACGATTCCGCCGTACCCGTCCCTCACCTCTGATGAGATAGGCGCGCTCACCGACGAGAACTCTATGTCGGTGAACCTTATTCGGGATACGTCCCCGATCATCCTGTCCCAGGTCGTTACGAACCGACGGTACACGATGGCGGACATCGGTACCCTAGACACCCGGATCGGGGACCTAGAGTACTACGCGTCCCTCACCCTTCTTCAACAGAACGCCTCGGACCTTACGGTCACCGACGCCAACGGCCTGGATAGGTTCAAGAACGGGATCTTCGTGGACCCGTTCTCGGACTTTACGTTCTCGGACGTTTCCAACCCCGGATACTCCATCGCCATCGACGAGTCCATCGGGGTCGCGCGACCCAGGATTCGTCGAGAGACGGTGATGACCCGCTACAACGACGGGGCGTCCGTCAACTGCCAGAAGACTGGCCGCGTGCTGACGCTGCCGTACGTATCGGTTCCGTGGCTCTCGCAGCCCTACGCCACCATATACCAGACGTGTGCGCCCGGCATATGGATGTGGGCTGGCCAGATGCAGATGTGTCCGTCCTACGACTGCCACACCGACTACACCCAAACCGGCTCCATCAACGTCACGGTCAACCTGGCCGGCGCGTGGCAACAGTTTGCGAACACGTTCGACGGTGCGTTCTACGGGTCGTGGAGGACGACCGCGCCGCCGACTTCCAACACCGGCGGAGGAGGCGGCGGAGGCGGATCTTCCCCTCCAGCGAACACCGGCAGCGGCAGCAGCGGCGGTGGATCGTGCGGCGGCGGGTGTCCGAGGACGCCACCGTGTCAGTGTCCCCCCGAACTCAGCAACTGTTACCATACGCGCATCACCAACTGCGACACCGATACCCCGTGCACCAAGTTCACTAGGGGAAACTGTTCCTATACGTGGTCCGGCGGAAACGAGTGCGGCTCGATACCGACCCATTCCGACGGTTCAGGCGCATGCCAGTACAGCGACCCCAACTCCGAGTCGAATAGGATATAACATAGATGTGTACTTCCAACAACTCCTATGACTTCGGCGGAACGGGAACGACTACTAACAACTCCGGAAGCGGCAGCGTCTCGACCAACACGACCACGACGACCACGTCGACGACCACCAACACCGGGACGACGACTACCGCCAACACGACGTCGACGACCGCTACGTCGACGACTACCTCGTCGTCCACCGCGCTGGTTCTCCAGGGACAGCAGCTCGTCGTCTCGACCGCCACAACCACACAGGCCGTCGGCAACTTCGTCACGGACGCGTCCCTCAACCCGTACTGCGCCGCCATGGTGGTGTCGTTTTTCGCGTGGGGGATGAGGCCCAACCAAATTGTCCATGCCTTCTTCAACTCCGTCCTCGTTGACGAGTTCTGCGCGCCCGGCATCTACCCAACGGGACCGATCGACTCCTCCAACTCCTACGCCGTGCAGGTCAACGGCAACTGGGGGGACCCGTTAGTCTGCGACTACAACGGTCTCATCGCGGGTCAGTTCAACATCCCGGCCTCGACGTTCAAGTGCGGCGATCTGGTATTCGAGATAGCGGACGTTGTGTCCCTGACGGAGGGCAGCGGTGCCATCACCACGCTGGCGCAGGCCACCTTCACAGCATCCAGCCTCTCAGTAACGACGGCCGGCGTTACCCTGACGACCGTGAACCCCATCATCACGGCGATCCCCGTCACCTCGACGATCTATGCGAATACCACCACGACCGTCAACTCTATTTCGAACACCGTGACGGTGATCACAACAACTACGAACACCTCCGTTACGTCCAACGTCACCAACACCGTTGTAACGACCATCGTGGTGAACGCGCTGCCGACGAATACCGTCTCTACGCAGAACACCGTCATCACGCCGCCGCCGACTCCCAACGCTCCCTACGGTGGGTGCCCCGCCGGGTACAGCTGGAGCGACCCGACCTCGGGCGGGAAGACCCTGTTCGGGTACGCCAACGCGATGCTGTGCGTCGAGCAGTCAAACTCCAGCGGTGGGGAGCAAATAACCGAGGTACTGTCTCCGATCGCGCAGATCCTGACGATCCAGACGCCGGACAGCGAGGCTGGTATCTTTGCCACGACCCTGACTGTCTACTTCGAGGGCAAGTCACAGTCGAACAACGGTGTCTCGGTCTACATTCTCGACACCCTAAACGGGTACCCCGATGGCAACTCCGAGCTGCCGTTCTCCCGTGTTCATGTGAACTGTGCTTCGGTATCGGTGTCCAACGACTCCAGCCTTGGGACGACGTTTACATTCGAGGCCCCGGTGTTCTTGGCGACCAACACACAGTACGCCTTCGTCGTTAGGCCCGACGCCGACGATCCGGACTACGACATCTGGTGCGCGCAGCTCGGCCAGACCGACATCCTCACCGGCTACGAGATATACAGGCAGCCGGTCGTCGGTACGCTGTTCCTCGGTCCCACTTTCTGGCAGTGGTCGCCGGTGAACAACCAGTACATAAAGTTCCAACTGGACGCGGCCAACTTCGAGTACTCCGCTGGCGTCGCTGTCATGCAGAACACCGACGTTGACTACCTCGCGCTGTACTACGGCGTGACGTACGCAAACACCACTGCCGGCATCCTTCCAGGAGACTACATCTTTGGGTCCAACACCGGGGCGGTTGCGTCCGCCTGTACGTCGGTCCACGGAAGACTCCACTACTACGACCTGGCGAATGAGATCCTCTACGTGGACGACTCCACTGGCGGGTTCGACCACTTCCCCCTGATTCAAGTTCACAGGTTCGCCAACGCGACCCTGATGACCTCTCCGGGACCGAACACCTCGACACTAGTTGCGTACGCCAACGTCTTCCTGGTCCACAACCCGATCGTCGACGCCATCATGCCCCAGTACGCGGCGATGACGCCAGCGGGTACCGGGATCGTCTGGGACTACCAGGGAACCTCCAACACCTACCTAGTGGACGTCCTTCCCAACATCGTCCACGCGGGGACCGAAACGTCCCTCTACGACGAGGAGAGGATCGTCGCGTCCAAGTCGAACGAGGTCACCGCCATGGGCGGCGCGAAGTCCCTCACGGTCTACGCGTCGATGTCGACGGATTCCTACCTCCTGTCACCGGTCATAGACCTCGCGTCTAGGGCGGACCTCGTCATTGAAAACCTCATCGATCCCATCTCCGGGGACTACAACGAGTTCTTTGACTACGGGTCCGCCCAGGCGAGGTACGTCTCCCAGGTCGTCACGCTCGCCCAGGGACAGGACGCGCAGGACCTCCAGGTCATCCTGTCCTCCCACAGACCGCCCGGTTCGGACGTTCAGGTCTGGGCAAGGTTCCTGAACTCCCAGGACACCGATCCGATCACCGCCAAGACGTGGAGTCCCCTGAAGAACACCGGACTCAACGTATACTCGTCACCGACGGACCCGTCGGACTTCGAGGAGTTCTCCTACGTCACCTGTTCGTACTGGCCGATGTTGTCGATCCCGGGCACGTTCAACTCGACGACCTCGTGCACGACGATCACCGGGGTCGGGACGAGCTGGGCAACGCAGCTGCAGCCCGGATGGTGGCTGAACGCTGTCGGGAACACCACGGTCGGCGAGACGTCGGCCCAGGTCGTTCAGATCGTCAGCAACACCTCGATCGTCCTCAACCAGCCGTTCACCATGAACCACAGCGGGGCGACTCTGTACCTCGCCTCGCCGCCGACGACCCCGTTCCTCGGCATCGCGACCACTACGTCCACCAACGGGACTGTCACGGTCAGCACTACCAACAACTGGATCGTCGGCTCCAGCACCTCGTTCCTGACCGACTTCCAGGCCGGGTCCATCATCGGGGTGGACGGCGACCAGCAGGTCGTGGTGTCCATCGCCAACAATACTGCTCTGCAGGTGGGCGCTCCGTGGACCGACTCCAACACCGCCACGCCGGCGTTCAACATCACGAGCTCCGGACTGACGTACTACAACGCACAGAACGCCCTGTTCACGAACTTTATTTCCTTCCAACTGAAGATCATCCTGCAGTCGAACGACACCGCCACCGTCCCGATCCTCGACAACCTGCGCGCGCTGGCGCTCCAGCTCTAAGTCTATACATTTAGTAGACTAATAGAATATAATTGATAAGTAAATGACCGTCACGGCGTGCCAACGCCTACGGTCTCTATCCTGAAGGGAGGACAGCATGCTTATTTACTATGTCTATGCGTACATTCGTGAGTCCGATGGTACGCCCTATTATATCGGGAAGGGAAAGAAGGATCGAGCCTACGTAAAACATGTAAGTATATCCGTGCCGAAAGATTCGGCACGCATCGTCTTTATGGAAACTGGTCTTACAGATGTAGGTGCATATGCGCTCGAGCGCTTCTACATTAGGTGGTACGGACGCAAGGACAATGGAACCGGTATTCTTCGAAACATGACTGACGGCGGTGAGGGTGCATCTAATGTTAGCGGCGAGGGAAAGAAAAGACAACGTGAAACCAAGCTTGGCGACAAGAACCCAATGAAGCGTCCCGAGGTTGTCGCGAAGAGGCTGGAGACCTGGGCGAAGAAGGAGCACGTGCCGTGGAATAAAGGCAACTGTGCCCCGCACAAGCCGAGACCCGAAAGAATAAAGGTGTCTAAGGAAGAAATTGGAAAGCGCATCTCCGCTGCAAAGAAAGATAAACCGTTCACCGAGGAGCACAAGCAGGCTCTACGTGATGCGAAGAAGCGCGAGCCGACGCGCCCGTATCGTCGCAAGCATGAAGGATAAATACGCGATGAAGCTCGTTCCAACCGATCACTATGGTCTAGCGAAGGACCTCGAAAGCGGGGCCATCCTTAGCGTGGATAACGCCAAGCTCGATGCGTATCGCAAGAAGAAGGCGGCCCTCGCGAAGGTAGATAAAACGGTGGCCCGCATCGACGCGCTGGAGACCAGCGTGGATGAGATCAAGGGCATGCTCCGTGAGCTGCTGGGGAGAACGAAGTAGTGGGCATCTCCGTAGCAAATACGAACCCGAATAATACGTTTGACTACTGGCGCAACCGGACCAACGAAGTCGCGACCGCGATGTCCGTCTACGCGGTCACGACCGACTCCAACGGCAACTACGTCGAAGCCGTCGGAAATTCCCAGATTACGGGAACGTTCACCGCCAACGTCCACTTCTCCAACACCCTCGTCGTTTGCGGGAACGCGACGGTCAACGCGACGATCAACTCATCGTCCCTAACGCTCGCCAACTCCCTGTCCAGCCTGACCCTCTCGATCCCGCCAGCAACCTCGGTCTCCAGCGGACAGTACTGGCTGAACGCTAACGGAGCGTACGCGTACATCCCCTTCTACTACGGGTCCCTCACGCTCTCTTCGGCTGGGACGCCAGCGACTGTCGACTCCTTCTCGATGAGCACCTACAGGGTCGCTAAGTACCTGGTGTCCGTCTGGGACAACAGCGCCAACAACAGGTACGCGTCGGAGATCCTGCTTGCCCACGACGGAACGATCCCGTACCTCGTCGAGTACGCCGACGTCTCGACGAACACTTCAGGCTCCATTGGAACTTTCTCGACCGCCTATTCCGGGTCCCTGGCACAGCTGCAGTTCACTCCGGTCTCCGCGAGCGTCGGCGTGCGCTTCTATAGGACGGCGATCTGATGGCGTCCCGCGCAAACTTAGTGATCAACCAGGGTGAGGACTTCAGCGTCGTCCTGAACCTCACCGACGAGAACGGGGACGCGCTGAACCTCGCGGGGTTCACCGCCGCCTCGACCGCTCGGACTTGGTATACGTCGAGGAACGGGACGGTCTTTGGAACGGCGATCAACGCGGCGTCCGGTACGATCCAATTGTCTCTGACCGCTGCGCAGACGGCGAACATGCACGCCGGGAGGATGGTGTACGACCTGTTCCTCACCAACGTCTCGGCGAACCTGACGTCTAAGATAATAGAGGGGATCGTTACGGTTAATCCCGCGGCGACGCAGTTGTCGGACTTGGAGTACGACGAGGACGAGGGGGAGTACTGAGCGGTGGGTCAGTCGATCAACGTTGTCGTTGCGAAGCAGCTCGGGCAGACGATCGCGGTTCCCCAGAGCGTGTTCGGCGGGGGTTCCGAGGCTCCAGTGACGCTGCAGCCGGTTCCCACGATGACGTCCATATCCGTGATCACCAAGCTGGCACAGATGACGGACGTCGACGCAAGTCGGGCGTCGTCGGGCGACGTACCCGTCTTCGATGAGGACACGGGTAAATATGAGGTGCGACAGTTGGAGTTCGAGGAGCTCGCCGACGGCGAGGACTTGGACGGCGGCAACTTCTAGTAAAGGAACGAGATAGTGGCGAACACTACAATCCAGATCAAGCGCTCCCTCGCAACTGCGGGCCCCGCAACACTGGCAAACGGCGAGGTCGCCTACTCCTCGCTGACCGATAAGCTCTACATCGGTTCCCCCGCGGGTCCGGTCGCCAACGTTATCGCGATCGGCGGGCGGCAGTTTCCCGGAACGCTGACGGCCAACCAGGCCCTCGTGGCGAACTCCCTCCTGGGCATCAACCAGATCCAGGTCGCCAACATCGTCGCCCTGGGCCAAATCACGGCCAACAACTCCGCGCTGGGTTCTCCGGGCAACGTCCTGTTGTCGGGCGGCACCTCCGGCAACGTTTATTGGGGCACTTCGGGTGCGGGAGCCGCCGGCGGATCCAACAATCAGGTTCAGATCAATGAGTCGGGAAGCGCCGCCGGCAGCGCGAACTTTACCTTCAACTGGAACACCGACCTCAACATTGCGGGAGCCAACAACTTTATCGCGAACGGCGTCGTCCTCGGCGGCCTCGCGGCCGGCAACCTCATCGCCAACTCTACCCAGCTCACGATAGCGTCCAACGCAGCCACAACCAACTCCAGCGTCTGGGCCAACTCCACGACCGTGTATCACGGCAACGGGTCCGTCAGCGCGACGGTGAACTCCACCGTATACACGGGGACCTCCTGGATCGCCAACAACGCGACGAACCTCGGCGGCACCGCGGCCGCCGGCTACCAGACGACCGCGGGACTCTCCGCCAACGTCCTGGTACTATCGTCCAACAACGCTTCCTACCTGGGAACCGTCGCGGCTGCCGCGTACGTCGTAAACACCATGAACGGTTCGCTGACAGGCAACGTTGCGCTAACCGGCGCCAACGTCACCGTTTCCGGAGCCAACCTAACGGTCACGGCGACCAACACCTACTTCGGCGGCATCGTCAACCACAACGCCAACGTTGCGCTGGCGGCAGCGGGCACCATCCTTATAGGCGCTACCGTCGTCAACTCCACCATCTACACGGGTACCGCCTACACCGCCAACAACGCCACCAACCTCGGCGGCACGGCGGCCGCCGGCTACCAGACGACCGCGGGACTCGCGACCAACGTTGCGGCGCTGGCTGCCAACAACGCTCTGTACCTCGGCGGCGTGGCCGCGACGTCCTACGTTCAGAACAACATGACGGGGTCCCTTACCGGAGTCCTTAACCTAACGGGGAACACCACCCTCTCAGGGACGAACACGTGGATCAACGGTTCGAACTGCCTCATCGCGTCGAACCTGAACATCACGGGCGCGAACATCGTGGCGACTTCCGGCGTCCTCAACATTCGGGACATCAACGCCTCCGGCAACCTGACGATCACCGGCACCACCACGCTGCTCAATACGCAGACTCTGGCGGTCAACGACAACATCGTTATCTACGCCGACAACCAGGCCAACACCGCGGTGTTCAACGACGCGGTGGACTCCGGTTGGATGGTTCAGACCGGTAACACGACCAACACGGTCTACTCCGGCGTCGTCCGCGTCGCGGCCTCCTCGTCGAACACAGTTCCGTTCTTCAGGATGCTGGCGGTCTCCAACACCACCGCTCCGGGATCGACCACCATCGCAGCTTCGGGCACGCCGACGACCGGCATGCTGCAGGCGTATCTGGCTCCCTACGGTGCCGGCGGCCTCTTCGTCGTCAACGCCACCAACATCAGCATCAGCGGCTCGGGCGCCGTTACCCTGGCCCTCGCGGCCAACACCCTGTCGCTGACGACGGTGCTGCCGGTGGGCTCCGGCGGCACAGGCGTGAACATCGGCGGATGGACTGGAAACAACGTGGCGATCTCGGTCGGCGGGGCCGCGGTGAGCCCCATCGTGCAGGGCGGAGACGGGACGGTGCTGCAGTCGCAGGCCGGGACGATCGCGTTCGCCGGACTCGACGGCGGAAGTTTTTAGCGGACTCATTATGCGTCTAAATAGATCGACCGAACAGGGAGGTCTATCATGGAAGCTTATGGGTTTGTTTATCTCTGGTTCGATAGGAAGCACCGGAGGTGGTACCTAGGCAGTCATTGGGGTGCGGAGGACGACGGATACGTTTGCAGCTCGCGCTGGATGAGGAACGCCTATCGTAGGCGTTCGTTAGATTTTAGACGAAAGATCCTATGGCGGGGCTGCGCGGGTCGCTTGGAAACGCTGACTGAAGAATACCGGTGGCTACAGATGATAAAGCCTGAGGAACTTGGTGCGCGTTACTACAATTTGCAGCGGCACCACTTCGGTCACTGGTCCACTGACGAGGACAAGCGTCTTACCGTCGGGGAAAAGATCGCAGCATCACATAAATCTTACGAGGAGCGTACCGGACTTCCATGGGGTCACTGGTCGAAGGGTAAGCTGAAGACTGGGGAGTCCAAGGAGAAGAATCGCGCCGCTGCGCTGAAGCAGTTTGAGGATTCCGAACAGCGGAAAACTATCGCGGAGAAGTCTAAGGAGCTCTGGCAGGACCCTGAATATCGACGAATAAATACTGAAAACAAAAAGGGACGCAAGCAGCTGCGGGAGCAAGTGGAAAAGAGAGCCGCGACGAAACGAAAACGCTTCGGCGACGTAGTTCCCGGAGGGTTTCCCAAGGGCAACGTTCCATGGAATAAAGGACTAAAGAAACTGTAAACTTCATGAATCATATCTCGCCGATATGGATCATCTATGATCCCTTATGTCACTTATGGGATCATAGATGATCCATAAACGAACCCGGAAGGGCCTT
>Ga0182013_10000943_pt1 | contig 40293 bp, 23 predicted proteins | sample 612S2MmetaG_FD_120487 | JGI IMG/M metagenome (GOLD analysis project Ga0182013, IMG submission 120487) | Permafrost microbial communities from Stordalen Mire, Sweden - 612S2M metaG | ecosystem: Environmental > Terrestrial > Soil > Wetlands > Permafrost | place: Sweden: Stordalen | collected... | reverse complement strand
TCGGGTGATGTGAGCGATACGTCACTGAGATCGGCTGCGACGACAACTTCTTCGGTAGCAACCGCTAACCGAACAAGACGCAGTTCGACGTTGATCAATCGGTCGTGGGAGTTGAAGTTGCGCGTCACCCGTTCGAAGCCTGGCGCATCAACGTGCATGCTGAATGAGTTTGCTGCTGGAATCGGGATAGAAAATGTGCCATCGCTGCTTGTCGAAGTCGTCGCCTGATTTCCCGATGCATCGTCAAGAACCACGTGCGCTGACGCAACGGGCCGCGAGGCCGGGTCAAGCACCGTTCCTGTAAACAGGACCGCATTGCTTTGCGCAAGAGCCACAAGAGAGCCGGTCAGCACGCAGAGGATGAGCGTGCATAGACATCGATTCGGTTTGAATGAAATCCCATGCGGGAGCCGGATTCTGGATCTTGTGAACATTCCAGCACTTTCAACGCCGGGAGCCGAGGCGGCTCAACGACAAGTTACAGACCGGGGAAGCCGCCTTACGGGCTTGTGGAACCATGATATTACGATATTCCGAATCGTGCTACCGGGCCGGTCTTTCGCTCTGTTTGCAGTGAGTACGCGCGGGCGCGGAAACCGGATTGGAATCGGGGTGAATATTTAATTCCACTGCATGAAATCCGCTCGACATGCTGCCGCGTACCTATTGAAACGAATGCTGAGTTCCTGAACGCACCAACGTCCCCCTCCCTCGCGGATCAGGAACTCCCGTTCCCTTACCAAATCACGTGTAATTGGAGGGTTCCCATGTCCAAACTGAAATCTGCAGTCGGACTCATGATGAGTCTGCTGATCGCATTTCCACCTGGCGCTTCGGCTTCGAGCCACCGGGAAGCGCCCATCACCGCACTGGACCACGCCGCCGACATAACCGACTTCTACGCGTTTGTCAGCTACGACCATCCGGACCGCGTCACCTTCATCATGAATGTCGATCCTTTTCTGGAACCAGGCAACGGACCAAACTACTTTCCGTTCGATCCTTCGGTGGTGTACCAGATCAATATTGACAACAACCACAACGCAAAACGGAACGTGTACTTCACGATCCGGTTTCAGACCACTATCCGGGCACCGAAAGTCTTCACCGGATTTGTGGGCGCAGGCGCCGGGATTAACGCACCCGGAAACTCTCCACCGCCTGTGGCACCGGGCACACCCATTGTGCCGCCTGCGATCACGTCTCTAACCGGCCCCGGTTCTGCCGGGCTCAGTTTGCAACAGACGTTCACTGTTGAAATGACGCGGGGGAGTGAGACCATTCCTCTGACCAACGAGGACGGTGGTCCGCTGGTTGCAGTTCCAAGCAATGTGGGTCCGCGCACGATGCCGAATTATCCGGCGTTGGCAGCGCAGGGCGTCTACAACCTGCAAGGCCGCGACGCCTCAGACATCCGAGTATTCGCGGGCACGGTTGCAGATCCGTTCTTCATCGATCTGGGAGCGGCCTTCGACAGCCTGAATTTCCGCACCGGTGCGGGAGGCGGAGTGCTGACCCCGGCGCAGGACGCGAACGATCAGGTGAACACGGCGCCGAACTCCGTGGCCGGATTCAACGTGAATACGATCGCGATTGAGGTTCCGATCACGATGCTTACGAGCGATGGAGCGATTCATTCGGCCACCGATCCGAAAGGAACGATTGGCGCATGGGCGACGACTTCGCGACCGGAGATTACGATTCGCAAATCGCCCAATCCTGTTGAGACTCAAGGTCAAAACGCGCAAGTGCAACGGCTTGGCAATCCGCTGATCAACGAACTGATCATCGGGACCGGAAGCAAGGATCGCTGGAGCATGTCACAGCCGTTGAATGACAGCCAATTTGCGGCCTACGACCTCGATCCCTTGCTGGCTCGTGTACTGAACGCGGTGTACGGAATCGCCATTCCACCACCGCCACGTACGGACCTGCTGCCGCTTGTGGTCTACGCTGCTCCGATCGCTCCGCCGGGCACGCCCGAGGGACCGATCGCGGACATGCTTAGGCTCAACACCGGTGTGCCTCCAACGCCGATGGGGAGCAGAAAGCGGCTAGGTCTTTTGGCCGGCGATGGCGCCGGTTTCCCCAATGGCCGCAGACTGACGGATGACGTTGTGGACATTGCGGCACGCGCCGTGGCGGGAGTTCTGGCCGGTCCGCAATACAACTATCCGATTGGGGATGGCGTAAACGCGCCCGATGTTGCGCCGCAGGAAACCTTCCCCTATGTCGCCTGGGCGTACAGCGGGCGCAATAGCCATCACGTGGATCCCGGCGACTCAATCGGTTGCGGTGTGGGTGGAACTTCACCCTGCCCGCTCAACTAACAAACGTCAGCAGGCGGTTGGACGATTACTGCCAACCGAGACTCAACTCTCCGCGCGGAGCCACGCTTCGCGCGGAGTTACACCGACACCCAATGTTGCAGGTGCATGATGAGATTTCTGCAAATAACGCTCGTGCTGTTCAGCGGCCTTCTCAGCCAAATTGGTATCAGCGCCCAGTCAACGGTTATCGATTCTTCAGTACCGCCGGCCGCGAAGACGCAACTCGACACTCCGGCGCTTATGAGGATCGCAGCAGCAAAGAAAGAGCTCGCGGCCGATCCCGCCAAGGCACAGGCTTACAACGAGCTTGCTATTGGTTTTATGCAAAGAGAGCGCGAAACTGCGGATCACAGCTACTTAAAAGACGCCGACGCGGCGCTCGCTCAAGGGATGAAACTGGACCCGGCCGATTTTCAATTGCAGAAGACGCAAGTGGCCCTGCTACTGAGCAGGCACCGGTTCGTCGAGGCGAAGGAACTGGCATCGGCATTGAACCACAGCACGCCAGACGATGTGATGACCTACGGATATTTAGCCGAGGCAGACCTGGCGCTTGGAAACTACGCCGAGGCGGAGGCCAATGCGCAATGGATGATGAACCTGCGGCCCAACAACACACCGGCGCTGCTGATCGGGGCCAAGTTGCGCGTGCTGTTCGGCGATGCATCGGGGGCAATCGCGTTTCTCAACCAGGCGTATACGCAGACGTCGCCGATTGAGGTTGAAGAACTGGCGTGGATTGCAAACCAGATTGCTTCGATCCAGGTTGAGGCAGGTCAAGTAGATTCTGCGGAGAAAACATTGACGCGGGCCGAGGAATTATTTGCCGGCTATCCGTACACGCTCGAAAACCTTGCGCGGGTTCGGATGGCTGAGAACCGCGCGACGGATGCGGCGCAACTATTGGCCCGGGCAGTGGCGGCGGATCGCGATCCTCATGTTCTCTATCTGCTGGCTGCAGCCCAGAGAGCGGCAGGACAGGCGGATGCCGCGGCCGCGACGCTGGTTGAGTTTGAGCCGTTAGCCGGGCAAGACGCGACGTCAAACGAGCAGTCGAAACTCGACCTGATTTTGGCCGATGCGGAAAAGCCCGCGACTGCGCAGGCCGCATTGACGGTGGCGCAGGGAGAATTTGCGGAGCGCAAGGATGTGTGGACGCTGGACGCCTACGCGTGGGCACTGTACGCCAATGCCAAGTATGAGGAGGCGAACGTTCAAATTCAGAAGGCCCTTGCAGTCGGTATAAGAAGCGCGCAGATCTTTGATCATGCGGGACACATTGCGCAGAGACTGAACCGCAGTGAAGAGGCAAGAAAGCTCTTCATTCTTGCAACGCAGGCGAATCCGACATCCGAATTCGCGTTGGATGCGCAACGAGCGGCAGGTCTTTCGTCTGTGGCGATGGCGCGTGATCCCGCACCGGTAGCGGCAGACAGCGAGAGTGGGGCGTCGCACGGCGGGGATCGCGATGGACGCGGTAATGCCTCGGTCTCAGTGGAGGGTGGCGTGGCGTTGCCGATAAATAGCAGCGCGACAAATGCCAGTGTCATCGCACCCGTTCCCAGCTCTCTTTTGGCTCCTGAGCCGACTGAGACCGCGCGCCTGCTCGAACGCGCTCAAACAGTGGCGGTCAGGAATACAAAGGATGCCGCTGCATACGCGGGCCTGGGTGCAGCCTATTTTCAGCGTGCCCGCGAAACTGGAGATGTGAGCGATTATGAGCATGCGGAGGAATCGCTGAGCAAGTCGCTCGACCTGGTTTCAGCGGACTTTTCTTCCGAGACAGCCTTCGAAACAATGGCGGAAGTTTGCATGGGTGAGCACCGCTTTACCGATGCGCTCGCTTATGCACACAAAGCGCTGTCGCTTGGGACCGGCGACGTCTCTCCATTTGCGATTGTCGGAGATGCCTACGCCGATATGGGCGAGTACGACAAGGCGGCCGACGCTTACGGACGATTGACGCCGCGAGACATGACGCTTTCTCCCCGGGCGGCTTACGCGCGCGACAGCCGACTTGCGTATCTGAAGTTCATCTCCGGCGACACGGCGGAAGCGATTCGGCTGATGCACGCTTCAGTGCTTGAGGGAGTTGAGGCCCAACTGCCGAAGGAAAATCTTGCGTGGCTTTATTACGAACTGGGTGAATTCGAGTCGCAGGGCGGCGATGCCTTATCAGCGAACGCGGCCTATCTCGAGGCGCTGAACACGCATCCGGGAGACTATCGAGCGTTGGCCGGCCTTGCGAAACTCCGCGCAGGCCTGGGGCGATATGCAGAAGCGATTGTGCTTTATCAAAAGGCCATTGCCGTGGTGCCCATGCCGATCTTCATCGCGGAACTCGGCGATCTCTACGCAAAGACGGGCGATGCGCACAATGCGCAGAAACAATTTGCGCTGGTCGAATACATAGGAATGCTTGGGCACATCAATCAAGTGCTGCACAATCGCGACCTGGCCCAGTTTTACGCTGATCACGACGTCAAGCTGACCGAGGCTCTTGATCTTGCACAGAAGGAGCTTGAGGTTCGGCACGATGTCTACACCTGGGATGCCTTGGCCTGGGCACTCTTAAAAAATGGCAAGCTGACGGATGCTGCCGATGCCAGCGCCAAGGCATTGAAGTTTGGAACGAAGGACTCGATGCTGCTTTTTCACGCGGGCATGATTGCCGCCGCGCTTGGCCAACGGGAGCAGGCTCAAAGCAGATTGAAGCAGGCGCTCGAAATTAATCCTCATTTCCATCCGATGTACGCGAGCGTGGCGCAGAACAAAGTTACTGAATTGGAATCTCAAGCGAAAGTGATGGGAGGCCCGAATGAGCATGCGCGCTAGAGGACTGCGTCTTTTGCTTTCGCTATTCGTCGTGTTGCTGGCGTGCTGCATGGCCCATGCGCACCCGATGGGAAATTTCAGCGTCAATCATTATTCCAAAATAAGCATGGAGAATGACTCGATACGCATTCGGTACATCATGGACCTTGCCGAAATTCCCACGTTCCAGGAGTTGCAGCAGGCAAACATCTCGACCAACGGCCTTGAGCCCGATTCGCCGGCAGTAGCGGCTTTTATTGCGCAGCGCGGCGTTGAACTGGGGCAGGGACTGGCTCTCGAGTTGAATGGTCATCGGGTTGCTCTGCGGCTGGTTTCGAAGAGCGTAATTTTCCCTCCGGGCGCGGGAGGCTTGCCGACGATGAAGATGGGTTTCGTTTACGAGGCCATGATTCCGGGCACGCTCACTGAAGATGAACGTGCGCATTTGGCGCTTCATTTCGCGGACAACAATTATCCAGGTCATGCGGGATGGAAGGAGATTGTCGCTCAGGCATCCGTGGGCTCAATCCTCACCAGTTCGGTGCCGTCGGTTGATCGAAGCGGCGAGTTGAGCAATTATCCAACGGATCTGCTGACGAGCCCGCCGCAAACACTTGAAGCAAATCTGACTGGCGCCCTTGCTGCAATTCACTCAATTCGCGCAGACAAGGCGGAACGGCTTGCGTCCAATTTCGGAACGAAGGCTTTGCATGCGTTGGCGCAAGGCCGAATTTCGTCCAATAGCCGAATCGTACGCGGAAAAAGAGATGAGTCAGCGCCGCTCGCCACAGCGACGGGCATGTTGACCGCCTCGACGCAGCCTAGCGGGGTTGATCTGCGACCTAACCGGCAGCAGACTCCGCGCAACAGGTTTACTGAATTGATTGAGGCGCAGCGCCTCAGCGCATGGTTTCTGTTTACGGCGGCTTTGATTGCGATTGGCCTGGGCGGGCTCCACGCCCTTGAACCCGGCCATGGAAAGACGATCGTTGCCGCATACCTGGTTGGGTCGAGGGGCACTGCGTATCATGCGCTGGCACTTGGAATCATCGTGACTGTTTCGCATACCGCGGGCGTTTTCGCGCTTGGCGCCATTACGCTGTATGCCTCTCGCTACATTGTGCCGGAGCAGTTGTATCCGTGGCTGGGCGCGCTCTCGGGGCTGACGATCGCGGGGCTTGGTTTTTATTTGCTTTTGCGGCGACTGACCGGCACAGCGACGGATCACTCGCATTTGCCTGGTACGTCAAGTGCCCACTGGATGTTCTGGAAGCGCACGGATGCCGGAGCGAGCGAGTCTGATGCCGCGCGCGACAATCTAAATTCCGCGTCGTCCGTGAGTATGGCGCAGCTGTTTACCCTGGGAATCACCGGAGGGATTATTCCCTGCCCCGCGGCGTTGATCGTGCTTTTGAGTGCCTTCGCATTGCACCGCATCGGACTTGGCTTCTTCCTGATTGCCGCATTCAGTCTTGGACTTGCAAGTGTCTTGATTCTGTTTGGAATGATGATGGTTTACGCGCGCCGCTTCATGGCACGGCTTCACGTGGATGGCCCGATCACAAAGCGCTGGCTCCCTGTTGCGTCTTCTTCGTTCATGACTATCCTTGGCGGGATTCTTGCGGTCCAGGCGCTGGCGGCGGTTCACTTTAACACGCACCTGTTCTCGAAGGAACGGCTTGGGCCTGCATTGTTTGTCACCGGCCTCGGACTGATTCTGGGGATGCGGCACTCGACCGACGCCGACCATGTGGTTGCGATCTCGACGATCGTGACCAAGCAGCGGAGCATTCGCAATGCGGCGTTCATCGGCTCTGTGTGGGGATTGGGCCACACGATTACCATCTTCGTGGTCGGCGCATTGATCATTCTTTTTGGAGTCGAGATTCCGCCGCGCCTGGGGCTTTCAATGGAATTCAGCGTGGCAGTCATGCTGATTCTACTTGGAGCGATGAACCTTACGGGAGTTATGCGCAAAGTCACGGTCCTGCTGACTCCGCGTACGGCCACCGGCGCAGAAGTTCCGATGCTTTCTCAAGCGGAAGGAAGCAAGACCCGCATGGAGATGTGGCTGGACAATTCGATCCGCCGCTTCGGCCTCTTTCAGTTTTTGCGTCCGCTGGTGATCGGGCTGGTTCACGGGCTTGCCGGTTCGGCGGCGGTGGCGCTTCTTGTGCTTTCGACGATTCATAGCCCGGCATGGGCGACAGTCTATCTGCTCATCTTTGGAGCGGGAACGATGCTTGGGATGATGTGCATGACCGCAGCCATTGCGGTTCCGCTGGCGTACACCGGCGATCGGTTTGTGAAGCTGGGACAGTATCTTGGGACGGCATCGGGCATGGTGAGCCTTTGTTTTGGATCGTTTCTGGTGTACCAACTGGGGTTCATTGGCGGCCTCTTTACCAGTCATCCACACTGGACCCCGCAATAAGAGCGAACCCTAGTAAGTGGACATTGGTTCTGGAGGACGAGATTCGCGATTGCTTATTTGAGGGGTGGTCCCTTCCGACGCGTTCATAATTATTTATCGTCAGGACCGAACTTTTCGAGGCTTCAAACGCCTCTCTCATATATGCACACACAAACTCCAGCGAAGGAGACCGCGGCGCCTGATCAGACGCTCCTGGTCCTTCTCGCGCAATCGGGCGACCGGGAAGCGCTGGAGCAACTTCTTCGCGACGCGTATGGGCCATTGCGCCGGTACATTACCAATCTCGCGGGCGCGGCACTGGCCGACGATATTCTCCAAGAGACTTCTCTCCAGATTTTCCGCAAACTCCACTTCCTTCGCGAGCCTTCTGTCTTCCGGCCGTGGACGTTCCGCATCGCTTCGCGGATTGCCTTTGCGCATCTCAAGCACGGCAACCGCTGGCAGCCACTGGAGGATGCGCCACCGGAACACTTTACGACTTCGGACATGAATGTTGGCGAGTTGCCGGACGAGGCTTTCCTGGCACTCCTTGACCGGGTGTCGCCTGCCAGCCGGGCGGTACTCATTCTTCGTTATCAGCACGATTTAACTCTTGAAGAGAGTGCCGCGATATTGGAAATTCCGCTCGGGACTGCCAAGTCGCGCCTCAATTACGGAGTTACAACACTTCGCAAATACCTAACCGCTGAAAGGAAACCAGCATGAGCCCTGAACACCAGCAACCCAACTTTGAAAGCAATGCGGAACTCGCATTTGTGCAACAAGCCCTCGCAGCCGCAGACCGGTCTGAACGCACGTCTCGAATTATTGTTGGCGGGCTCGCCGTCCTCGCCGTTGTCGTTTTTGTCTGGATGCACATGCACATGTTTCCGCCAGAATCGCTTGGCGGGCTTTTGCACACCCTCCTTCGTGTCGACCTTTTCTTTCTGGTCGTCCTGTTTGCCATCACCATGTACCTTCGGCAAGTGATGACTAAAAACACACGCACGATTCTTCGTGCCCTTGCCAACACTCGCCAGCGCTGACGGTATTGCAAAACAGATGCGGGCCGCCCTGGCCCGCCTTCTTTCCGCGTGCGTTTTGGTTAGTGACTGGTTGCTCCGCTGTCGTTACTGACCATGAGACTCGAGACATTTACTGGCTCAAAGTCCGCGAGCGTGAGGCTTCGTATGCAGGAAAGATCGTCGTTGTTCCAGCGCGCGTCGGGCGTGCCGATCAGTCCCCCGCTGTCTCCGTTGTCGGCCAGGATAATTCCATAGTTCCGGAATGCAGCGATGATGATAGCTGCTTGCGGGCTTGTGGAGGCACAAGCGGGGGTCGCCGTGGCAGCCTTTAGCCGATAGATTTCTCCCGCAGCCCCGGACATGCTGCAGCTTTGCGGCGGAGAGGATTGTGAAATCTCCGATTCCACAGGAATGGCAGCGCCGCCGGCAGCAGTGCATGATCCGACTCCTGCCGTCTGTGTAGCGGGCCAGACCCAGTAATTCAACATGTGGTTGAGCGTGAAGCGGATTGGATGTTGAATGGCGCCGTTGGGCGCAGCGGGCGTGCCTGTCCCTATCACTTCATCTGCGTTGGCCAGCAGTGGACCTACGGGAAGTCCGGCAGCATCGGACGTTCCGTTCCCCTGGGCCGTGAGGTTATTCGAAGCGGCATTGGGCCAGAGCGCGTTCGAGGAATCTTGCCATGGACCATTTTCGTAGACTCCCTGCCACATTTCGTAGAGGGCAGGGTTCTTCCCGTTACCTGCCTGAAGATAGACCAGTACGTGCATGTCTCCGCCGGTGTTGACTGCATTGGCGGTGCCTTCGACCGGAGCATAGGATGGAATCGGTCCGGAGGTGAAATAGGACTGATACATCGTGGTTGTGACTGACACGTCGGGCTGGTTGTAGGGAACTTCGATGGCCGGTATTCCATTGGGAAAGTTGGCATACTGATCGCCGAAGAACGGCTTGACCGTCTCTGACAAATATGCGCTGTACATAGGCGCTGCCGGAGAGGTATCCACCGGCAACCCGGTTGTGGCTGCGTCGACACGATGATGAAAGATGGAGGTTGACGGGAAGATGCCGGCGAGGAACGCGTTGTTACCGTTGATGGCAAAGGCGATGGTTTGCGTCGCTTGTGCACCGGTCGAATCCGTTACGACGAACTCGGGGATATATGTGCCTTGGCCGCCAATCAGTGAACTGCTGATTTCCCCCGTATTTGCATTGAGAGACAGGCCTTCAGGCAACGGAGGGTAATCAGTGACATCTGGACTCAGTGAAAATGTGTAGGGTGCCGTGCCCCCGCTCGCGGTGATTGAGCAGCCCGCATATGCGGTTCCTTGCGTTCCGCCTGGGCACGAGGTTGTGGTTATCGTCAGTGCATTGCCGGAGGCCGTCACGGTGACCTCTGCCGTTGAGGTGGTTGAACCGGCCGCATTGGTAGCAGTCAGAGTGTAGGTAGTGGTGGCCGTGGGATTGACACTCGTTGAGCCGTTGGCCAATGTGGACGTAAAGGTTCCCGGTGTAATGGCGATAGCGTTGGCCCCGGTCGTGGACCAGCTGAGCGTACTGGCGGCTCCCGAAGTAATACTTGCGGGGCTCGCTGTGAAGGAAACGATGATCGGTTTGTTTGTCGACGTTACTGTAACGGTAACTGTGGACGTGGCTGAGCCGGCTGCATTTGCGGCAGTCAACGTGTAGTTCGTCGTTGACGCGGGGCTTATGCTAGTTGAACCAGTTGCCGCCGTAGACGTGAATGTTCCGGGCGCGATCGCAATGCTGCTTGCCCCGCTTGTGACCCAGCTCAGCGTTCCACTCGCGCCTGAAGTCAGGCTCGCAGGAGCCGCCGTGAAGGAGATAATTTTGGGCGCCGCGCCCGGCGGGGTCGACGATTTCACCGAGCTGCACCCTGCCAAGGCAAAACAGCCCAGCAGAAAGAGCATCATGGCGCAAAGATCGAGGGCTGTCGCGTTTAATACCCGAGATCTGAGTTTACTTCTGCAGAGTGAGCCTACCGAAGCCATGCATTCACCGCTGGTGGTTGTTAATAACTTCATGGTAACAATCAACCGATTGACGCAGCGTATGTTTCGGGAGGCTCGTCTCTTCAGGGCATCACTTTAGTCATGCTGAAGGCGGACAGAAACCGCTGGCGCGAAAACTCAAAGGTTCCAATTACTTTGGTGTTATCATGGCGAACGAGGCACCACCTGAGATTCCGCATTCCGGATGGGGCGAAGGATTCAGCACGCCGGCCTGGGTTAATCATTTTGCTCGGTTCGACTTAAAGGCGCTTGAGGAATCACAACGACCCATGCTGGCTCAATCGAATTCTTCCACCGCATCAGCGCTCTTACGGTTTTCGAGATGGAATCGATTTCGATCGATAGCCTTACTGTTTGTTGTCGGTGCGATCTGTTTTTCAACGTCAGTTAGTCAGCCTGTACAACTGCGAGACGCTCGGATCGATCCGCCGAACATGCTGGCATTGCCCGGTCACCATCCCCAATGGGCCGACGTGGCGAATGATGAAGGGCCGTTGCCATCGACACAAAGGCTACCGCCTCTGACGCTTGTCTTATCACGATCCGCGAAGAATGAGGCTAACTTCGAAAAGCTCCTCAGGGACCAGCAGCTTCCCGCGTCGCCTGATTATCACCGGTGGCTCACTTCAGCCGAGGTCGGAGAGCGTTTTGGCGGTCCTGCGCAGGATCTAACGAGCGTGAGGACATGGCTTGAAGCCAATAATCTGCATGTGGATTGGGTATCGCCAAGCCGAGTCTTTATTGGTTTCAGCGGGAATGCCGGAGAGGTGGGACGCGCATTTCAGACCGAGATTCACACCTACAATGTGAACGGAATTCGGCGGTTCGCTGTATCGGTGGACCCCAGCGTCCCAGCTGAATTGGCGCCGATTATTCAGGCCGTCCGTGGGTTGTACCAGGTAAGTGAACGGCCCTTGCATCGTTTCAGGTCTCTGAATTCAGCTGTCCCGGAATTCACCGACGCATCCGAGCACTTCCTCACTCCGCAGGACTTTGCCACCATCTACGATATTACGCAGACTGCACAGGTATCCGGCCAGAGCGTCGGGATCGTAGGTGTCTCGAGAACGGATGCCGCGGACTTCACAAACTTTAACAATCTGACTGGGGCGAATGTTGTTCCACCAACCGAAATTGTTCCCACCGCCTTTGGTGGACTTGATCCGGGACCTGCCTATACAACTCCGCCGGCAGCCGGCGTTTCGCTCGATGCCCAGGCCGAAGCAACTCTGGATGTGCTTCGCGCAGGCAGCACGGCTCAAGGCGCGAATTCGCTTTTGGTCGTAGCTTCCGGATCGAGCGGCGGCATCGGCGCTGACGCTCAGTATCTCGTCCAGACTTCTCCGGTACCCGCTTATGTGATGAGCATCAGTTTCGGCGTATGTGAGTCGTCGGTTGGTGATTCAGAAGTCAAGTATTGGGATACGTTGTTCCAGCAGGCGGCCGCGGAAGGGATATCGGTATTTGTCGCTTCAGGAGATGCCGGCGCGTCAGGGTGCGACGCCAACTTTTCCACGCCGCCGGCCAAGCCGCAGCCCAACAGCCCGAACGCCATTTGCTCTTCGAGTTATGCCACCTGCGTGGGGGGCACAGAGTTTAACGATACCGCCGATCCCTCTCTCTATTGGAATGCGGCGAATGGCTCGAATCTCAATTCGGCCGTGAGTTACATTCCCGAGGGAGGATGGAACGAGCCTCTTAACCAGAATTCACAAATACAGGTCGCATCTTCGGGTGGCGGAGTAAGCAAGTTCATCGCGACTCCGAGTTGGCAAACGGGGATGGGCGTACCGGCCTCGCGGTCCGGGCGCTATACCCCGGATGTAGCGTTCTCCGCGGCGGATCACGACGGATATTTTGGATGTTTCGCGGCTGCGCAAGGCAGTTGTGTCGAATCAAGTGGACAATTTGCTTTCTCTGCTTTCTCGGGAACTTCCGCGGCAGCCCCGAGCATGGCCGGGATTGCGTTGCTTTTGAATGCTGAGCGCGGGGTTGCGCAAGGCAATCTGAATTCCGAACTCTATAACTTGTCATCGAGCGCCCCCGCGGTCTTCCACGACGTCACAGTCAGCACCAGCGGGGTTGCCAATTGCTCCGTGAAGACTCCGAGCATGTGCAATAACAGCATTGCCGGGCCAACGGCGCTAACAAACGGCCAATCTGGGTATCTTGTCACCGCCGGATACGACGAGGTCACTGGCCTGGGTTCGCTTGATGTGCAGCAATTTCTGACAAGCTTTGCCGGCAGCAGAGCCGCTCCTACGTTGACAATCGCGGCTTCAGCAAGCATCACCACTGCACAACCAGACGATGTAAGTGTCACGGTCGTCGGAACCGGTTCGAATCCGCCCACAGGATCCGTTGCGCTGACTTGTGGGAGTTATACTTCTGCAGCGATAACGCTCAGCAATGGCCAGGCCTCGTTTATCGTTCCAGCCGGATCATTCCCCGTGGGAAGCGATACGCTGGCTGCTACCTACACGCCTGACGCTGCGAGCGCGGTGAATTACAACCCGGCTTCCGCATCGATTCCTGTCACAGTCTCCAGCGTTGGAATCATCACCCCCTCGATACTTGTAGCTCCATCGGCAGCTCAGACTACGACGGCACAGTCTTTGCTGGTGATTACCTCAGTCAATGGCGGCTCGGGCAACGCAACTCCGACTGGTTCCATTACGCTGAGCAGCGGCACGTACCAATCCGCACCCGGCAGTCTTACCGGTTCGCAATCTCAAATCACAGTTCCTGCGCAAGCTCTGCCGCCAGGGCAAGACATGCTGACAGCCACGTACACGCCCGATGCGACAAGCTCATCGATCTATGCCAGCGCTACGGGAGCGGCATCAGTCAATGTAACGGTGGCATCGAAAGTTACTCCTTCAATCAGCGGCCAGGCGCCGACAACGAGTATCACCACAGCGCAAGCATTTTCAGTGACCGTCGGCGTAAGCGTTGCTCTGGGACCGGCCTACCAGACCCCAACAGGATCGGTTACAGCTTCAAGCGGCAGTTATTCCTCGGCGGCGACTTCCCTTTCCAACGGCACCGCAACCATCAACGTCCCTGCTGGAGCTCTCGCAGTGGGAACCGACACGATGAATCTCAACTACACACCCGACGCGGGGAGTTCTGCCGTCTATACGACCGCTTCAGGCACAGTATCCGTGACGATTGTGTCTCCTCCTCAGCCCAGCTTCGCACTCAGCGGCACCTCAACGACGTTGTCTCCGGGGGCGTCCACTGGAAACTCCTCGACGATTACCATCACACCGAACAACGGCTTTACCGGCACGATCGAGTTGACTGCGGCCCTCACTTCGAGCCCGACAGGCGCACAAGACCTGCCGACACTCAGTTTCGGCGCCACGAATCCGGTAATTATCACGGGCACAGGGGCAGGCACTGCTGTCCTCACCATCAATACGACCGCGCCAATGAGTGCAGCGCTGACCGTTCCGGCACGCCCTGCGTCGCGCCTGTTCTCCCTTGGCGGAGGAGTGCTTGCCTGCATGTTCTTCGTTTGCATTGGCTCGAGGCGGCGGCGATGGGTGGGCATTTTGGGAATGTCATTGCTCTGGACCCTGGCCGCCGGCGGAATTCTCGCGTGTGGCAGCGAGGCTTCTAGCGGGGGGGGCATTGCCAACCCCGGAACAACGGCCGGGAGTTACATTGTGACGATAACTGGCACATCAGGCAGCGAGACCTCGGTGGGAACGATCACGATCACAGTCAGATAGGCTTCAAACCGGCTTTGCAACAAAAACACCCTCCCGAGAACGAGCGGCAGAATCATCCGATGATAGCTCAGAACAGCCGGCGTTCGTGCTGGTGTCGATTGACGCCTTCCAGTGCTATGCCAGTAGCGCAAAACGGCGGAATGGCTTCCGGCCGGTTCGGTGAAGCCGGGGCGGACTCGTCCCGCCTGGCTCAGAACGAACAGTCTTGGACTTTTCTGGAGTCTCATGCTTTTCTTCTGTAATCGCCTCGACTCAGGTATTTTTCGAGCCAGAGGTACAGGCAGATGAAGAGATAGCGACTGCCCATCTCCTGGATTTTTAATTTGGCCACGCCGGTTCGCCGGTTGCGCCAGGTGATCGGCAAGGTGGTCCAGGAGTATCCGCGAATAATCGTCTTCAGCGGGATTTCAACGGTGAGATTGAAGTGAGCGGAAAGCATGGGCTCGCATCCCCGGATCACGGTCGCGCGGTAAGCCTTGAATGCATTCGTGGTGTCATTCAGGGAGGTGCGGAACAAAATTCGGATGAAGAAGTTCGCCATGCGATTAATGCGCAGCTTGAACCACGGATAATCGATAACGCCGCCGCCCCGTGTGAAGCGCGAACCAAAAACCGCATCCCAACCTTCGTTCAGTGTGTTCCAGTATCGGACAACATCGCGACAGTCGTCTGATTCGTCGGCCATCATGACGACCACAGCATCGCCGCGCATATTGCGCAGCCCGTAACTGATAGCACGACCGAAGCCGTGGTCAGGACCATTCCTTACAAGGCGCGCCTCAGGGATGCTTGCGCCGAGCCCTTCGACAATTGCGGCGGTGCGGTCAGAACTTCCATCGTCGACGACGATGATTTCGTGCGGAACGCGATTCAAGCGAAGTTCGAGGTGGAGGTGCTCGACTGTAGACGCAATGCAGCCTTCCTCATCACGAGCAGGGATTACCACCGAAAGCAGCGTAAGGGCCGGGCCTGGCGAGGCAGGTGCATTCATATTCCGCACCGTGTGAGCCAGTCGGGATTTGCGATGACGTGGGCTGCGATCTCGTCGAGAAGCTGCTCCATATTGATCGTCGGCTTCCAGCCCGTAGCCAGCTTTACCTCGCCAGAATCGAGAATCAGCCAGGGAACGTCGTAGGGGCGATCAGAGCCATCGGCGATCGGTTGATGCGGACCAAAGCGTTCGTCGCACCAGGCATTCAACTGCGCCAGCGACATGGAATTTTCTCGACCTCCGGAAACGTTGAAGAGTTTTCCTGGACCGGTACCACGAAGTTCGAAATCGATAATCCGCGCCAAGTCGCGGGGGTGCAGGGCGTCGCGTACCTGGTAGCCCTGTCCGCCGAATCCAAGATACCTCAATGTTCTTTTCGCGGAGTGCGCATGCAGCCAGTAAGAGAAGATTCCCTGCTCCGCCGTTCCAAATTGCCCGGCACCGGCCAAGACTCCGCAGCGATTAATCCATACAGGAATATTGAAGCCTGCGGCAAACTCCAATGCCAACCGTTCGGAGGCAAGTTTTGTAGCGCCGTAAAGGGAAATCGGTGCTTCAGTGCTGAATTTTTCAGTAATCCCTTCGACGCTTGCGCCGGGAGGAAGGAGATCCGTTTCGCTCAGACGGAACGCGCCGGATTCCGGTTGCAAAGGCAGTTGGGCCAATGCAGGTATCGAGTAGACGCGGCTGGTGCTTAGAAGAATGAATCCCGCATGTGCACTACGGCAATACTCAAGAAGATTTATTGTGCCGAGGAGATTGTGTTCGAGGAGCTGTCGCGAGCTGGTCTTTCCATCTCGTCCAGCCAGAACACTTGGTTGCGCAGCCGCGTCAATTACCCAGTCGGCGCGCGGCAAAGACTCAAGGTCGCTGGCGAGGCGAATGTCGCCATGAAAGAGCTCCACGCCGGCCTTGCGAAGCGAACCGCGGTTGGTCTCGCTGCCACTGCGCGCAAGGTTATCGATGCCGACGATGGAGATGTTTTCGTGCGACTCCAAAAGAAATCGCGCGAGATGGCTACCCGCAAAGCCACAAACTCCTGATATGAGAACCTTCATAAGCTCATGCTTGAACTAATCGCTTTGACCACGAGGCTGCGATCTCGGCGATGGTTTCTTTGAGAGTCCTGGTGATGCCCCACGCAGGATAGTGAGACTTCATTTTGCGCAGGTCACTGTAGTAGCAGATGTGATCGCCGATTCGATTTTGATCGACATAGCTAAAGATTTGCTTGCGTCCGGTGCACTCTTCGGCCATCGCGAATGCTTCGAGAATGGAACAGGAATTCTCGTAACCGCCGCCGAGGTTATAAACTTCGCCGCAACGCGGATTCTGTGCAAATGCCAACATGAATCGAGCCACATCTTCTGAGTGAATGTTATCCCGGACTTGTTTGCCCTTATAGCCGAAAACTTTGTATTCTTTGCCGGTCAGGTTGCAGCGGACGAGATAACTGAGGAAGCCATGTAATTCAACACCGGAGTGATTGGGACCTGTGAGACAACCGCCGCGCAGCGCGCAGGTAGGCATGTTGAAGTAGCGGCCATACTCCTGAACCATGACATCAGAGGCGACCTTTGACGCGCCAAAGATGGAATGCTTCGACTGGTCGATGGAAAAGCTTTCCGCGATTCCGTGCTTGAATTCCGGGCCTTCGTAGTCCCAGCGCGTATCCAACTCGACGAGAGGAAGCCGATTCGGTGCGTCGCCGTAGACCTTATTGGTCGACATGTGGATGAACGGCGACTCCGGCACGGAGCGGCGAGAGGCTTCGAGAAGGTTGATCGTACCTCCGGCGTTGGTATCGAAATCGTCGAATGCAATTTCGGCTGCACGATCGTGGGAAGGTTGTGCCGCGGTATGGACGATCACGGAGGGGCGCACAACTTCGATGAGATTGAGGATGCCCTGGCGATCGCGTATGTCCAGAGAGTGATGCTGGTAGCCGGGAATCTGTTTGCGAAGCCGCTGGAGTGACCAGGAAGTGTCGCCTTCGGGCCCAAAAAATACCGCTCTCTGATTATTGTCGACGCCGACGACGTCGTAGCCCGCACTGTGAAAGGCTACGCAAACCTCAGACCCAATCAATCCGCACGATCCCGTAACTAAAACGGACTTCTTTTTCATTGGCCATAGCATTACACAGACAGCCCTGGTGGTAAAGGGAGCATGCTGTGGACGCTTACGTTGTTGAAGCGCAGAAGGACACGCGCATTGATCTCGCGAACGCGGCTATCAATGTCCACTTTACGGCCCACTTTGCGGCGAGGAGAGAACCAGCAGGTGATCGCGAAGGGCGCTGTTCAATTCAATCCGCTCGAACTCAGGTTCTTCCGGCCAGTACTCCAGCACGATGGGATCGATCATGGGCGAGTTGAGTTCAGGGTTTGCGCGATAGTGCGCCATTCCCGCGAGGACGATTGCGCGCCGTTCACTCAGCCTTTGATTGCCTTTGAAGATTCCTGCGGCAAAGAACAGGAAGCTGCAAGCGATGGCAGCGATAGAAAATCGTTTCAAAGTTGAACCGGACACTCGTCCGGACAAGTAACTGACGAGGTAAAAGTAGGCGTATATGAACACAAGCACTGAGTAGATGCTGTAACGGGAAGCAATGGCGCCGCGCAATCCTCCTACGAGCGCGGCGGTCGCGAGAACCCACAGCGTGAAATAAAAAGAAACAGGATGCATTCGATCGAAGCGCGACCGGACAGAGAGCGCAAAGATTGCTGCAAGAGCTACGCCGAAGAAGGCAGCAACCCAGGGGTGCAATATCGCACATCCGAGCAATGCGAAAAAGTAGAAGACCTTTTCGTTCAATGTCGCCGAATGCAGAACATGCGCGGAATACCTGTGAGGAACGTAATGATAAAGATAGACTGCAACCGGCAGAAGGAAGCATGCGCACCATAGTGCCGCAGCCGAGAGCGCCTTGCGAGGGAGCAGGATGAGCAGGCCAATTGGCGCGAGAAGAAATCCATTGGCGGAGGACAGGGCAGCCAAAACTGCCGAAAGCCCTGCAAGGAGGCTTCGCCCCAGGCCGCTTTTCCCGGGATTGGTGGCTACGAGCAGGATGATCGATAAGAGGCTGAAGAAAATGACAGGGATATTCTGCAGGCCCGCCATCGACCAGTCCAGAGTCTCCCAGTAAAAGGGCGCGAAGAGCAACAGGCTGATCGGCAAGAACTCCACTAGTCGCTGGTTCAAAGAACGGGGCGAAGGGGACCGGTAGGTTCTCCACAGAAGGTAGGCGATCAACAACAAAAACAGATTTCCCAGCATCACGAGGAAAGGGAAGTTGAGATGACCTGTAGCTTCGAGATCGCACGCAACGATGAAGTGTGCGAATGCAAGCTTGTAATCGTTGGTCTGTTGCGTTAACACTTCAAGAGCCTTGGCGCTGAAGCCGGGAAGCTGACGGTACTCTCTGGCAAACGCAAGAATTGCCGCATAGTCGTCTTGATAAGGAATATCGAAGGCTTGGCGGTACAAGATCGTGAATTCAACGACAGCGGGCAAAACCACCGCGAAGGCGAGAAGGATGCTCCATAAAAGGCGTCGCTGCTTATTGCCGCCATGCGAGAGCGACTCGCCCAAGCCGGCAGGATTTTCCAATTCGTCTGGTGACGAAATCTGTTTGACAGGGCGCATATGAAAAGTTTTCAGCCGTTCGCTCTTGGATTTCGTGCTGCATTTTATTGCTGAGGCACAGCGCTCTCGTTTGTTGCCGCTGAAAGCATTTGCCCCCTCATCTTGAAAAAGGCGTACCGTCATCATAATCGGTTCCCATGCAATTTCTCTCAAGTCTTCAGGCAATAGGTTGTTTGGACCGTCCGGGCGCTCAACTTCTAATTGCTCAGGACTTACGCCATTCAGCAATTTATCGAGGGCTCCGACGGCCGGCTTTCGCGTCGTCAAACTGCCCAATTCCCCGTTAAAGTGCCCAGCGTTCCCGCGCCCGCCGTGCGACAATGAAAGCAACCGTGATGACTTCTGCCTCCTCTGCTGTTGTCCCTTCACCGGTTGCGGTTACCCCGCAGTTGCTCGCTGCCCACAGCATTACAACGGATGAATTCGACCGCATTCTTGCGGCACTGGGGCGCACCCCTTCGCTCACCGAATTGGGCATTTACTCGGTGATGTGGTCGGAGCACTGCTCTTACAAGTCGAGCCGTGTCCACCTGAAGCGCCTGCCAACCAAAAGCGATCGCGTAGTGCAGGGGCCAGGGGAGAATGCCGGCATCATCGATGTAGGCGACGGCTGGGGCTGCGCCTTCAAAATCGAGTCGCACAACCACCCCAGCTATATTGAGCCGTTTCAGGGCGCGGCAACAGGGGTCGGCGGCATTCTTCGCGACATCTTCACCATGGGCGCGCGGCCATTAGCGGTGATGGATTCGCTGCGCTTCGGGCCCATCGCGCCCGAATCTGACCTGAATACGACCCCCGAGAACGCAAAGGAGCGCAAGCTGCTGCTGCACAAGAATCACTCCATCGTCGAAGGTGTGGTGAGCGGAATCGCCGGCTATGGCAACTGTTTCGGCGTTCCCAATCTTGGCGGCGAGACCAAATTCGAGCCATGTTACAGCGGCAATCCGCTGGTGAACGCTTTCGCACTCGGCCTTGTCCGGATAGACGAAATCTTCTACGGCAAGGCTTCGGGCACGGGCAACCCCGTTATTTACGTCGGCGCAAAAACGGGCCGCGATGGAATCCATGGCGCCACCATGGCCAGCGAGGAGTTCCACGAAGGCACTGAAGCCAAACGGCCGAACGTACAGGTTGGCGACCCCTTTATGGAGAAGCTGCTGCTCGAGGCTTGCCTTGAAGCCATGAAAACCGGCGCGATCGTCGGCATACAGGACATGGGTGCTGCCGGCCTTACCTGCTCAACCTGCGAGATGGGCGGACGGGGCGGCGTGGGCCTCGACGTGGAGCTGGACCTCGTCCCGCAGCGCGAGACTGGCATGTCGGCCTACGAAATCATGCTCTCGGAGAGCCAGGAGCGCATGCTGCTTGTCGCCACCAAGGGCCGCGAACAGGAGGTCCTGAGCGTCTTCACAAAGTGGGGACTTGACGCTGTCATCATCGGCACGGTGCAGCCCGAACCCCGCTTGCGCATTCGTCAACATGGCGAGCTGGTGGCCGACATTCCCAATCAATCCCTCACCGACGACGCGCCGCTTTACCACCGACCCGTAGGCGAGTGGAAATGCCCTCTTCCCGCTGAGCCGTCGGACCTGATTCTCGGCCGCCTGAATGAAGATCGCGACTTTACCGCCGACCTGAAGAAGCTTCTCGCCAGCGCCAACGTGTGTTCCAAGAGATGGGTGCACGAGCAATACGACACCATGGTGCAGACCAACACTGTCCTCGGACCAGGAGGCGAAGCCGGGGTCATGCGCATCAAGGGAACGGGCGAGCCCGCGGGTGACTCCGGTGCTCGAAGGGAACGGGGCCTCGCCATGGCTCTCGACGGCAATGGCCGGTGGGCTTATCTCAATCCAAAACTCGGCGCCATGCACGCCGTGGCGGAGTCTGCCCGCAAGGTTGCCATGACGGGCGCAACGCCTGTCGCGGCCACTAACTGCCTCAACTTCGGCAATCCTGAAAAGCCCGAAATCATGGCGCAGCTCTCGGCCGCCATTGACGGCATCAGCGAAGCCTGCACCGCGCTCGGCACGCCCATCACGGGGGGCAACGTTTCTTTATATAACGAGACCAAAGGCGAAGGAATCTACCCTACGCCGGTCCTCGGCATCGTGGGCATTCTCGAGGACGTGACCAAGGCCGTCCCGGCACATTTCCAGAAAGCCGGCGACGCCATTTTGCTGCTCTGGCCCATCCCGCGCGGCGAGCAGCCCGACCCTAACCTTTCCGTCCCCGTCGACAATCGCAACTTGCATTGGCAGGTCCCCGTCCGCGAAGTCACGGCGGAAGATTCGGTTGTGGTTCCCGAAGATCCCACGGCGACGCCTGCACAAGCCGCAGCTGAACTCGCGATTCTCGGCTCATCTGAATATGCCAAGGTCATTCTTGGCGGCGTATGGGGCCAGCCTCCGCCGCTCGACCTCGAAGCTGAAGCCGATCTGCACACGCTGCTGGGCGTCCTCGCCGATCGCCGTCTCCTGCGTTCTGCCCGCGATATTTCCGATGGCGGCATTGCTGCCGCTTTAGCCCAGGGTGCCTTCCCACTCTCGATCGGCGCCGTCGTTGAGCAGGACCCATCGCTCATGGCACATCCGCTCTTCGGTCTCTTTGCCGAACCCGCCTCCACGGTGATCGCCTCGGCGCACTCGGTTCATATCTCCGACATCGAAGAGTTGGCGGCCAACTACAGCTTCAACGTCGCGCGCATCGGAACCACCGGCGGGCCCACCCTTGAAATCAGGGTCGATCGGGAACCATTGATCTCCGCGCCACTCGCCGAACTCCGCGATGCCTGGGCGAACTCTCTCGAAGCCACTCTCCATGAAGAGGTGACTGCGTGACACATCGTGTTTACCAGGGTATTCAGGGTGTCGAGGACATCTCCGCGCAACTGACCACTGACGACTGTTCACAGAGCACTGAGCGCATGGAGGACGATGCACTGCACGAAGAATGCGGCGTCGTCGCCATTCACGGCCATCCCGATGCTGCTCGCCAGGTCTATCTTGGCCTTTACGCCTTACAACATCGCGGGCAGGAGTCGGCCGGCATCGCCTCCGCGGACGGACAGCGCCTTGCCAATATCAAAGGCATGGGCCTTGTCAGCGAAATCTTCACCGACGACGTACTGGCCAAGCTGCCCGGCTCAATGGCCATCGGCCATACGCGCTACTCGACAACGGGAGACTCGGCACTGCTCAACGCGCAGCCCATCCGCGTGGACTCAACCAAGGGCCTCATCGCCATTGCCCACAATGGCAACCTCGTAAATCTGGGCAACCTACGCGCGCGCCTGGAGCGCGATGGCGCCTACTTCCAGACCACATCCGACTCCGAGATCATCGTGCAGCTCATCGCGCACTCCAAGGCCGGCTCGCTCGTGGATTGCATTGCCGACTCGCTTGGCCGCGTCGAGGGCGCTTTCTCCATCGTCATGATGACCCGCGACCGCGTCTTTGCCGCGCGCGATCCTCGCGGGTTCCGCCCGCTCTCCATCGGCCGGCTCAAAAATCCCGAGGGGCCCGACACCATCGTCTTCGCCAGCGAAAGCTGCGCCTTCGATCTTCTCCGCGCCGAGTACCTGCGTGATGTACTTCCCGGCGAGCTCGTCATGGTCACCGGAGACGGCGTCACCAGCCGCCAGTACGCCACCGGCGTCCCGCAAACCAGCTGCATCTTCGAGCATGTGTACTTCGCGCGGCCCGACAGCAAGATCTACGGCCGCTGGGTGCAGGAGTCGCGCGACCAGATGGGCCGGCAGTTGGCCCGCGAGTCCGGCGTGGCTGCCGACGTGGTTGTGCCCGTCCCCGATTCTGGCGTTACCGCGGCCCTGGGCTACGCTGAAGAGGCAGGACTTCCCTTCCGCTTCGGCCTCATCCGCAACCACTACGTTGGCCGCACGTTCATTGAGCCCGAGCAGCGCGTCCGCGACTTTGGGGTTCGACTCAAGCTCAACCCCGTGCACAACCTTCTTGAAGGCAAGCGCGTCATCCTGATTGACGACTCCATCATCCGAGGAACCACCAGCCGCAAAATCGTCCGCATGGTCCGCGGCGCCGGGGCCAAAGAAGTCCATCTGCGCATCAGCTGCCCGCCGACAATTTCCCCTTGTTTCTACGGCGTCGACACGCCCAGCAAGAGCGAACTCATCGCCGCCAACAAATCTATCGAAGAGATCCGCCAGTTCATCGAGGCCGACTCGCTGGCCTATCTATCGCTGGATGGCCTGCTCAAGGCCTGCGAGACGAAAGAGAAGACCGGTTACTGCACCGCCTGCTATACCGGCAACTACCCCACGCAATGGGTCGACGTCGACGAGATTCTCCCCGCCGCTGTCAGCATTTAGCGCACTCTCAGCTACTTGATTCCCACCGCCATCGAATCCGGCCCCGCCAGGTGCTCCACGCGCGTCTCCCTGAACCCGGCCTCCTTCATCCATCCCAGGCAGTCTGATCCGGAATAATCAAACCCGCCCGGCGTCTCGATCAGCATATTCAGGCTCATCAGCAATCCAAATGCATTCTTTCTCCGGTCATCATCGATGAGCGCTTCGAACACAATCAGGGCGCCGCCTTCCGGCAGAGCTTGATACGCCTTGGCAATCAGAAGCCGCTTCTCCTCGAGATTCCAGTCGTGCAGAACATGCCCCATCGTGATCACATCCGCCTTGGGCATTGCGTCAGTAAAGAAGCTCCCTCCCTGGAACCGTACCCGTTCCTGAAGACCGTTTTCTTCCATGTACTCCTCAAACACCGGTCCCACCTCCGGCAGGTCGAATCCGACGCAGGCGAGATGGGGGTTCTTAAGCGCAATCTGTGCCAGAAGGTCGCCCTGCGCTGGGCCCATGTCAGCGACTGTCTTGTATTTCGCCCAGGGAAACTTCGCCGCAATCGCCATGTTTCCACCGCGGCTGATGCCGGTCATGGCCTTCAAAAACCCTTCAACCGTTTCGGATCGGCGTAAAGCGAGGCGAATGTCTCGTCACCTGGGCCGCCCTCGCCTTGCGGCTGTCCGGTGCGCAGCGCTCTCGTCAGATTATTCCAATGCGGGTAGAGCCGCTGGTTTGCCATCTCGAGCATTCCGCCGATGTAGCTCGGCTTGCGCTTATCCAGAAATAGGTCCGTCTCCTGCGTGTTCGAGTAGACCCCATCCTGCCGCTCCAAGAATCCCAACGCCACTAGTGTGTCTAGAAAATCCCGCGACGATCGCGGATGCAATCCGAGGCGCCCCGTCAACGTATCCAGATCTTCCGGGTGTTTCGCCAGTTCGGTAAACACCTCCATCTCTACCGCACTTAACAAGGTCTTCGAGGCCCAGAAAGCCGTGCCGGTTTGAAGGATGTGCTCAGGTGTCAGTGCAGGCGAACTCATAGCGATCTCCTCGTTCTTTGAAAAGTTGTCCCAGGGGAAAGTGTTCCGGAAGTGTATCGGATCGGAGAGATGGATGGGAATGAATTTACGTGCTTGCAGCCAAGGTTTCTTCCGTTTCGGCAGTCGTCATAGAGGGGCTTTCGGTGCAAATATGGAGCAAAGCCCCCCCGCGAGCAAATAGCGAGCGTCTGCCGCGCCGCAGGTGCCAACCGTACCACAGGTGGCGAAGTAGAATCATTGCTGATCCCGCCTTATGCGCAGGGATGCAAGAGGTTGTCGATGGCTCGGCTCCGAATCCTGATTGGCGCGAACATATTTCTCGCATCCTTTCTTCTCTTCCTGGTTGAGCCGATCGCGGCCAAGCAGCTTCTGCCCATCTTCGGCGGGTCGGCTTCGGTGTGGATGACATGCCTCGTCTTTTTCCAGACCGCGCTTGTAGTGGCCTATCTTTACTCTCACTGGCAAGCGCAGCGGGCCCGCTGGGTTTTGCATTTCAGCTTGCTTTTGATCGCTGCGGTTTCCGCCGTCGCCTGGTCGCTTCGGGCGGGAATCTCCAGCCAATCCGCGGCTCATCCCGTTTCATCGATCTTCGTCGCCCTGGCGCTCTCCATCGGCCTGCCCTTCCTCATGCTTGGCGCAACCAGCCCGCTCCTGCAGGTCTGGCTCGCGCGTCTTGAGTTTCGTGGCATCCCCTACCGTCTTTTTGCACTTTCAAACCTCGCCTCTCTTCTCGCGCTCGCGTCCTATCCAACACTGATTGAGCCGCATTTCACCCTGCGCGCGCAGCGCCTTCTCTGGTGCGCGGGATTCGGCGCCTTCGCGTTGATCTCGGCGATCCTGGCCTGGCGCACCCGGCTTGCCACCGATGCACCTCCGCCTCCCGAGACATTCGAGCAGGTTAGCTTCCCCTCCACGCCACTGACCCATAAACTGCTTTGGGTGCTTTTGCCCATGGGTGCAGCCATGCAGCTGGCAGCGGTCACCGCGTACCTCACGCAAAACGTCGCCGCCATTCCGCTCCTTTGGATTTTGCCTCTTGCCGCCTATCTCATCACAATCATCGTGGCTTTTGAATTTCCCCGGCTTCTTCCTCGTGGCATCCTTGTCCGCTTTCTCGTCGTGCTGCTGGCCGGCCTCGGCTACATGCTTTCCAAGACCGATGTCACGCTGCCTCTCCGCGTCGCGCTCGGCTTCTTCCTCGTCGAAGTCTTCGTCTCCTGCCTCTTCTGCCACACCGAGGCATATGCGCTGCGTCCCAGGCGCCCATCAGAATCAACTCTCTTCTATCTTCTGTTTGCGACAGGCGGAGCACTCGGCTCCTTTTTCATCGGCATCGCATTCCCGCTCATCTTTTCGTTCAATTACGACCTGGCCCTCACGTTCTTCATCACCGCGCTTCTCGCTCTCGGCGTTACCTGGTCCTCAGGATGGCCGCTTCGTCTTCTCTGGACAACTGCCAGCGTTCTCCTGCTTGCCCTTGTGGTAATGCTGCACATTGCGTACCAGCGCAACACGCCGCTCGCCATCAGGAATTTCTACGGCAGCCTGCGCGTCCGCGAGGCGCTGTCTCCTCACCCAGGCGCGAAGGTGCGCACGCTGACGAACGGAACCATTCAACACGGCACGCAGGTTTTCTCGCCCGAACTGCGCAAAACGCCGACCACCTACTACGCCCAGGATTCCGGCGTCGGTCTTGCGTTGCGGTTCTGCTGCCTGCGCAGAGATGGTTCAACGCGCCCACGCAACATCGGGGTCATCGGTCTCGGCGTTGGAACCATCGCCGCTTACGGACAAACCGGCGACCGCATCCACTTCTACGAGATCAACCCGGCGGTCGCGCCCATTGCGCAGAATCTCTTCACCTACCTGCGCGATTCCGCCGCGCAGACCAGCATTGCCGAAGGCGACGGACGCTCGACACTCGCGGTCGAAGCCCCGCAGAACTTCGACGTCCTCATCGTCGACGCCTTCTCAGGAGATGCGATTCCACTGCACTTGCTGACGACGCAGGCCGTCGATCTCTACAAGCGTCACCTCGCTCCCGGCGGCATCCTCGCGTTTCACATCTCGAATCAGCATGTCGATCTCGAGCCGGAAATTGCTCTTCTCGGGCAATACGCAGGGATGGAAAGCCGCCGTGTCTCGAGCCGCGAAAATGAAGACCGCGGCGAATTCACCGCAACCTGGATGCTGCTTAGCGCCAACCCATCCTTCTTCGCGCAGTCCGAGGTCGCCCCGCATGTACGTCCCGCGGCAACCAATGCGAGTCTTCAACTCTGGACCGACGACTACTCCAGCCTGTTTCCGCTGTTGCGCTGAGCAGCATTTCTCCGAATCTTCCCCCTGCGGGCATAATCGGCGATTTCACCTCCGCTTCGCGCGCCGCAGCGGCTTAAAATTCCGCTATGCCCACATTTCTGCCGGCTCACAACCTTCGGCGCTCTTGCCCTCAATACGCGGCCATCGCCCTTCTTGCTTGCACTGCATACCGCTCGAATGCGCAAACCCCTCAGCCCGCTCCGCCGCTTTCCGCAGTGGAACAGAAGATGGCCGCGACCATCGATGCGCATCTGGCAGAGGACCGGCAGCTTCTTGAACAGATGGTCGACATCAACAGCGGCACGATGCATCTGGCCGGTGTAGAAGCAGTGAAGGATATTTTGCTGCCGAAGTTCGAAGCTCTCGGGTTTCAGACGCATTGGGTGCCGATGAAGGCTGGTACCGCGCGCGCCGGCGATCTGGTGGCCGAGCACCTTTGCCCACAGGGAACGGGTCACTGCGGCAAGCGCCTGCTCCTCATCGGCCACATGGACACGGTATTCGAACCGGAGAGCCCCTTCCAGAAATTCGAAATTGTGCCCGGCACCGATGACAAAGTTGCGACCGGGCCCGGCATTGCCGATATGAAAGGCGGCCTGGTCATCATGCTCTCAGCGTTGCGCGCCATGAAGGATGTGGGGGCCCTTGACCAGGCCGAGATCCGCGTCGTTTTGAGCGGCGATGAAGAACGCTTCGGCGCACCCGTTGAGCTTGCTCGACGCGACTTGATTGAGGCCGCGAAGAAAAGCGACGTGGCTCTTGAGTTTGAACCGAGCGGGCGCTCCAACGGGCAGGACACGGTCAGCCTCGGCCGGCGCAGTTCAACGACGTGGCACCTTGAAACCACCGGCTTGAGCGGACACTCCTCGCAGATCTTCGGCCCGCGGCTTGGCTATGGCGCAATCTATGAGATGGCGCGCATCCTCGACGACTTCCGGCGCGAACTTCCCGAAGACGGTCTCACCTTTAGTCCAGGATTGATACTCGGCGGCGCTACGGCGCAGGCCAACGCCGATGCAACCGGCGGATCGGCAACGGGCAAAGCCAATGTGGTGGCCGCGGCGACCATGGCAAACGGCGACATCCGCACACTCAACAACGATCAGACGCAGCGCGTGGAAGACAAGATGCGCAAAATCGTTGCAGAGCATCTGCCACAGACTGATGCGAAGATCGGTTTCGACGAAGGCTACCCGGCCATGGCGGCAACTGACGCGGGCAAAGCGCTGCTGCGCGAATGGAGCGATATCAGCGTGGCTCTTGGACTTGGGCCGGTGAGTGAAAGCGGGGTGATGACACGTGGGGCCGGCGACATTGCCTTCGCAGCGCCCTACACCGCGGGACTGGTCGGTGTGGGGATGCTAGGCGAGGGGTATCACGCCGAAGGCGAAAAAGGCTATCTCGATTCCCTGAGCCCGCAAGCCAAACGAAATGCCGTGCTCATGGAGCGCTTGACCGCGGTTCCACGATAGCCGGGCGGCCGATCCATCCGCAATTTTTATTGCGGCGGGGAAGCAAAGCACGCACCTTCCGGCTTTTGTCTCCACTTACTCAAAAGGTGATCTTGCCTCCGAGTTGCACTTGCCGCGGGCTGTTCGATGTATAGCTGATCACTCCGAAATTTGGATCGTCGACGGAGGTATCCGGCGTTCCGAAAACAGGATGATTCAGTGCATTCTCTGCTTCGAGGCGGATCTCGAAGTTCATGCCTTCGTGCAGCCGCGCCAACGAAAACTCCTTCTCAACCGACATATTGGTGTTGAAAGCGGTCGGTGTGCGGAGAAGGCCCGTGGCGCGTGGCGCATTGCCGAACGCGTAGATTGGCGGCAATTGGAAAACCTGGGGATTGGCAAAATACGAATTGATCCAAGTGGAGTCAGGTCCTTTGGTGCGCGTGGGCCTGCCCACAATATTGGGCCGCTGCCCACCATAGGTGGGAAGCGAAACTCCATCGTAGGTGAACAGCGTGATGGGCCGGCCGTACGAGATGCGCCACACACCATTTGTTTTCCACCCTCCAATCACTGCATCAAGAACGGCAGGCATGTGCGGCAGAAGCGCTTTGCCGCGTCCCACCGGCAAATCGTACGTGTAACTGAATTGATAGACGTAGGGAATGTCGAAGGTGGAAAGACTGCGCTCGAGCCAGGGCTTATTGGGATCGACGAGGCTCGAGAAGCTGCCAAGCCAGGTCGTGTTATCGTCGGGCGCCGACGCGTCGTCGATTGACTTGGACCACACAAAGCTGGCCAGGAATTGCAGTCCGTTGGAATAGCGCTTCTCCGCCGTCAGCTGCATTGCGTGGTACTCAGAGTTCGCAATTGGAGGCGGCTCGATGGTTACGCCGCCGGGAAACTGCGGGTACGGAATCTGCAACATGAACTGCTGAACCTGCGGTGCCGAGAGCGAACTATTGGGATCGGTATTAATTCCGTAGAACGGGTTGTTGACATAAGTTGTCAGGTTATTCAGTTGTGTGGAGTTATAACCCTCCACCTCAGGTCCAAGATGGTTGATGTAGTTGTCACCGGAGTAATAAAGATGAGTTCCCTTTTTGCCGACGTACATCATGTTGATCAGGATCTGTGCCGGCATCTGCATCTCGATGCCGAAACTCCAGCTCTGCTCGTACGGCGTGTTGGTTACGTTTCTCAGCGGACCGTTCGCGCCATATCCGTAATCGTTCAGCAGGCCAAGCGAGTTTCCCGGCGGCTGGATCAACCCATTGGGGAACGGATCGCCCAGGTGCAGATAGGGCGTGGCTCCATCGCTGTTGTACGTGGTAATCGCTCCGGTGTATTGGTAGAATCCCTGTGAGCCGTAGGGCGCGACACCCGTGGCTCCCGACCGCGGCTGCGAATAATAAATTCCGTAGCCGCCGCGGACCACCGTCTTCGGATCGAGCAGATAAGCAAAACCGAAGCGCGGCTGAATGTCTTTCCAGTCGCCGTTCACAATCCTGCGCTCACTCGGGCTCGCGAAGACTTCGCCGCCGTGCAAAGCACCCAGGCCGGGCACAGAAACGGGAAACGGCGCATTCAGATCGAGCCAGTTCTGCCGGTTGAAGCGATCGGTTCTGGGTATCGAGACGTCATAGCGCAAGCCCAAGTTCAGTGTGAGCTTCGGAGTAGCCTTCCAGTTTTCCTGAATGAACCACGCATACTGCCGATCCTCCGTCGCCGGCCGATCCTGGATTTCGTAGTAGGCGCCCGCGTCGTAGTAGCCCATCATAAAAGCCGACATGCCGTCGCCGCCGCAATCTGAAAAGTCATTGGGACACTGCGACGTTCCGTAGTGATCGAAACTGAAAATTCCATTCGGGGCGTTGGTCTGGATGTAGTTCATCTGGTGCTGGCGGCCTTCGAATCCGAACTTCAATTCGTGGTTGCCGTGCACTTTATTCATCGCGACCGTCAATTGCCCGGTGTCCTGGCCTTGCTTGTAGTTCCCATAGGGATCGCCGCCGACGCTGGTGTAGCCGGCGGAATAATACGTACCCTGATCGATGAACATCGCCGGTACGCCCTGAAATCCATTCGAATTCAGGTACGACGGGAATCCGAGTTTGTCGACTGGGTTCGTAACTCCGCCGGCCCCGTTATACGCGAGAATCTGTTCTGCGCCGCGCGTGTAACCGAGCGTCGCCGTCAACAACAGCGTTTGCGAAAACGTGTGCTCGTCGTTCAGGGTGAACAAGTGGGCAGTTGATTTGTTCGGTCCGCCGGCACACGGATCGGCGAAGTTGCCAAAGCAGTTGAAAGGAGACGAACTGTTCCACTGCTGGGAGTACTTCGCGCTCATTAAGTTCTTTTCGCTGAACCGATGATCGATCTTGATATCGAATTGATCGTTGGGATAGCGGCTCGCGCCCGACTCGATCCAGTTGTCGTAGATCGTCGGATTAGCCATGTTGGCCGTGGGCTCGGGAAACAGGTTCATCAGCGTCTTGGCAATTGGATCGATCAGATCGCCGGCACCGCCGGAAAGTTGGTACGGCGTCCCCGCGAGATTCGGATTGCCGGGACTGGCATAGGTACCGAGGTTGTTGTAGGGGATGAACGTGCTGCGATACGCTCCGGCAGCGCTTGAGCCATCGGAGCTGGCTGGTTGATAAACACCGGAGTACGGATCCCAAATTTGTCCCGACGCTACGCTGCACAGACCTGTGTCATCGAACGTTCCTCCCTGCGAAGCACACACTTCGCCAAAATCCCCGTTCTGGCGTTCGGCATCCGTTGGCACGCCGGCCTGGTACGTCCCCATTGAGCTTTGCCGCGTGGCATCGTAATCGAAAAAGAAGAATGTCTTGTTCTTATGCACTGGCCCGCTCACGGTGCCGCCGAAGTTATGGCGATGCACCGGCGGAATGGGGATGTCATTTAAATTGTTGAACCAGTTATTGGCATCGGTAATCGTGTTGCGGATGAAATCGTACGCGCTGCCGTGGACGGTATTCGACCCGGATCGCGTGATCATATTGACCACCGACGCGCCCGAAAACCCATACTCCGCGCTGAAGTTCGACTGCTCCACGCGAAACTCGTCTACTGCCTCTGGCGAAGGCGTGTAGGTGACCTGTGTGACGCCTCCATTCGGCTCATAATTCGTGACCGTCGCGCCGTCCATCAGGACGTCAGACGTAGAGTTCCTGCTCCCGTTGGAAACAAAGTTGGTTCCGGTGCAGCCAACGGAGCATTGATCGTCGGTCTCGGTGACACCCGGTGTCAGCATCGTCAGGTCCATCACGTACCGGTCAATGAGGGGCAAGTCGTTAATGAACTTTCGATCGATCACCAGCCCCGTGGTTGCATCCTGAGCGTCGAGCCCCTGAGTCTGGCTCTTCACCTCGACAGTTTGGGAGGAACTGGAAACTTTGAGGTTCATATTGGCCGTGACGTTTTGATTTACGTCTACCCGGATGCCCGTACGCACAGTCTTTTCAAAGCCAGGCACTTCCGCCGTGACCGAATAAACTCCCGGCGGGATTGAGCGGAAGAGATAGCGCCCGGAATGATCTGACACCGCGTTAAAGGTGTATCCCTTGTTTTGATCTGTCAGGATAACCTTTGCCTCGGGGAGCACGGCGCCAGTCGGGTCCGTCAGCAACCCGGTAACGGAGCCGAAATACGCCTGGCTTAGGAGGCGGAAGGGGCCGGAAAGCAACAAGATCAGGACGAAGATCCAACAGAATTGCGGGCTACGCCTTGGAACCTGATTCGTGGAAAACATCGTTTTCAAGCCTCCTGAAGGACCAATCAACAAGTCGAGCGCGTTCTCTCATACCGCTGCCCTTTGCCAATGCCGCAGAAGCGGTCAAAACTAGGAAAAATGGCTTGCATAGCACTCTACAGGGAAAAGGCCGATGGAATGAAGCATTCTGAAACGAAAGTCTATCGGCGGTCACTCCTTTTATGGGGCGGGTCGCGCTTGTTTCAAGCCGAACCCTTAGCTCATTCACCGGCAGTTAATGGCAGACTGGTGAAATGGATATGCCGTGGAGTGAATCCGCGGTCCGGACTCGCGGGATACTTACAATGGAGTTAAGACCTTGAGACCGCGGGCCTCGTTTTGTCATCGGTGTTGTACTCAAGATCACAACTCGCAGGGCAGACTTTCGGCAACAATCATTTCACCTGAACCGCGCCTTTTTAGGATTTCAGCCATTGAGAGAGCTGCTTATGTCTGAGCCATTCAGCTTCTGCCTTGCGTTTATCCGCCTATTCCCTGGCATCCGCTCGAACCAGCGGAACAGGATTGCTGCCGTCTCCCTGGTTGCATTCGCCTCGTTCGCGTTCCCAGGAGCGCGCAGCGCAGCGCAGACGCCTACTCCCGTCCAGGTTCCCACCTGGCGCTATGACAATACCCGACAAGGGCAAAATACGCACGAAACGGCCCTGACCCCGGCCAATGTCAACGTGAACACGTTTGGCAAGCTGACTTCGCTGGCGGTGGACAGCACAATTTACGCACAGCCCCTCTACATTCCCGGGCTGCTGATGAGCGATGGCTTGTTGCACAATGTGCTTTTTGTCGCCACGGAGAATGACTCGATCTATGCCTACGACGCAGATCCGAAGCTTGGCTCAGCCCCCAAGCTTCTTTGGCAGATCACGCTGCTGGATACGGCGCACGGGGCCAGTGCGGGCGAAACCGCGATCCCCTGGAACCAGCAAGACGCCATCTATGGTCAAGGGGACATCGGCCCCACGATCGGCATTACTGGAACTCCGGTCATCAATCCCGCCACCAACACCCTGTACGTGGTCGGCAACACCGAACTGAATGGCGCGTTTTTCTCCCGGCTCCATGCCATCAACATATTGACCGGGGCGGAGCAGACAGGTCCCGCGGTGCAGCAAAACCCGGTGTTGATTAACGCAACGGTGGCAGGCACGGGACAGGCAAGCTCGGGCGGGAAAGTCTCGTTCGACGCTCTCCTTGGGAACCAGCGCCCTGCTTTGGGTTTCTACAACGGTACTGTCTACATTGGCTACTCTTCGCACGGCGATATCGGCCCGTGGCATGGCTGGCTCTTCGCCTATGACGCGACCACGATGAAGCAATCCGCCGTGCTTTGCCTCTCGCCTAATGGTTTCGGAGCCAGTCTTTGGGCATCGGGTGCCGGCTTCCCCATCGATGACGATGCGAGCGGCGGCCGCCTGTTCCTCGTCACGGGCAATGGGACCTTCGAAACCAACTATCCTCCCTTCACGCAGAGCCTCGACTTCGGCGAGAGCATCGTGCGCCTGAATCTTGCCAACGGCGGCCTCGCGGTCGAGGACGCGTTTACTTCGTTCAACGCCCAGGCTCTCAACACCGTGGATAACGACCAGGGGTCCGGTGGCGTGCTAATGATCCCGGATCAGCAGGGATCCAATCCACACATCCTGGTGCAGGAAGGCAAGGAGGGCCGCATTCTGGTTCTCAACCGCGACAGCCTGGGCGGCTTCGCGTCCGGCGCCTCCTCGAACACCAACATCCTTCAAGATCTTCCCGGCGAAACGCAGGGCACCTGGAGCACGCCCGCCTACTGGAACGGTCATGTCTACATCTGGGGTAGCGGCGATTTCCAAACTGGCCTCAGCGACACGCCCAAAATGTTCTCCCTCGCCAGTGGAGTCTTGAGCGAGGACCCAAGCAGCGTGGGCGTCATATCGTCCCAGTTCCCCGGCGCCTCATTCATGATCTCTTCCAACGGCAAATCAAACGGTATTGCCTGGGCAGTGCGCAACGACCAGTTCAGCACTTACGGCCTTTCCGTTTTGTACGCATGGGATGCCACCGACCTTACGAAGTTGCTCTACGAGAGCGACACGAATTCCGGCGACAGCATGGCCGGCACCGCCAACAAGTTCGCCCTCGCCATGGTGACCAACGGCAAAGTCTACGTGCCCTCAGAAGGACATGTCACCATCTATGGGCTCAAGAGTGGCGAGCCCACCGCCGCCGCGCCGACCTTCTCACCAAACGGGGGCGCCATTTCGACCACCCAGACAATCTCCATGGCGACCACCACCTCGCCTGCGCAGATTTTCTACACCATCGATGGCTCGACACCGACAACTGGCTCAACGCTCTACAACGGCCCCCTTACAATCGTCGGCGCCGCTACCGTAAAAGCCCTCGCGGTGGCGCCCGGCTATAACCAGAGTTCCGTTGCCGGAGCCCAGTTCGATGTGGAATCGCAGGCGCCCGCCGTCAGCTTCTCGCCGGCCGCCGGAACGTTTACCTCAAACCAGCAGGTGATCCTTTCCGACACCGATGCCATGGCGGCCATCCACTACACCGCCGATGGAACCACGCCGACCTCCTCTTCGACCGCATACACGGCCCCGATTGCTGTATCCGCATCCGAAACCATCAGCGCCATCGCCATTGACCCCTCGATGTTTGCGAGCGCGGTAACAACCGCTGCCTACGTGATAACGCCGCCCCCCATGCCCACTCTGGCGCTCACTGCAACCACTCCGGCCGCCGTCGCCCCTGGCAGCGCAACCACTTCGACCCTCACCATCACGCCTGGCGGAGGATTCACGGGAACCGTCGTCATCGCCTGCTCTGTCACCTCAAGCCCCGCGGGCGCAGTCGATCCGCCCACATGCTCGGCGACGCAACCGTCGGCAATTACCGGTGGCACTGCCGTGACATCCACTTTGACCGTGAGCACCACTGGCCCATCGAGTTCCGCTCTACTGCCCTTACGCATCTTCGGATTCGGCGGCGGCGGCGCGTTGGCGGTTTTCGCCTTCTTCGCCCTGCCCTTTCGCCGGCGCGCGGCCAGAGCTATGCTTGGCGCGGCCATCCTCGTGGCCGTCGGCGGGGCCATAGGATGCGGCGGTTCGGGCGGAAGCACCACGAGGAACGCCGGCACCTCCGCAGGCAGCTACACCGTCACCCTCACCGCCTCAAATGGATCGCTCAACGCATCGACAACTGTGTCCGTCACGGTGCAATAATCCAGAGTATCGAAAATGGCTTGAAACGCCCGATGTCCCCGTAAGTCTCTCCAGCATGAGCATCCCGGTTTCCGCCAAAGTTGGCTAAGATAGGGCATGCGACGAGCCTTTTCGCTGGACGCCGAGGGACAATCACTTTGATTCGCGCGCTCGTCGACTTCTCGCTCAAAAGCCGTTGGCTCATCCTGGGCGGTGTCTTCGTGCTCAGCGTATGGGGAATTCTTTCGTTCCGCGCCCTTCCCATTGAGGCGTACCCCGATGTCGCCAACAACTACGTCCAGATCATCACGCAGTGGCCAGGCCGTAGCGCCGAGGAGATTGAGCGCCAGGTCACGGTGCCCATTGAAATTCAGATGGCGGGCATTCCCCACCTGACCCACCTGCGCTCGACGACCCTCGCCGGGCTCTCAAGCCTGATGCTCATCTTCGACGACGATTCCCGGAGCGATCTGAATCGCGAGCATGTGGTGGAACGTCTGGGACAGGTAAGCCTGCCGTCGAACCTTACTCCGCAAATGGGAACCGACTGGAGTCCCGTGGGCCAAATTTACTGGTACACGGTTGAGGGGACGAACCCCTCCTACGACGTCATGGAGAAGAAGTCTCTCGAAGACTGGCTCCTTGAGAAGTCGTTCAAAAGCGTAAAGGGCGTTGTCGATGTCTCCAGCTTCGGTGGCCCGACCAAGGAGTACCAGGTCAAACTCGACCCCGAAAAGCTTGTCCTCTACGGCCTGAGCATCGGTCAGGTGGAGCAGCAGATCGCGGCAAACAACACCAACGGCGGTGGAAGCTTTATCGAGCAGGGCTCGCAGCAAATCAACGTTCAGTCCCTGGGGCTCTACACCAGCGTGCAGGACATTGAAGACACCGTCATCAAGGCCCAGAACGGCGCGGCCATCACCATCAAAGACATCGCCACGGTCTCGCAGGGAGCGAAAATCCGTCTTGGCCAGATTGGACGCGCAACGCACCTGCCGAATGGCTCCATCGTCGACAACCCCGACACCGTTGAAGGCATTGTCCTGTTGCAAAAGGGCGACGATTCCGATCCTGTTTTGCAGGGAATTCATGAAGAGGTGGACAAACTCAATCACGGGATTCTCCCCAAGGGCGTCACCGTTGTTCCCTTCCTCGATCGTTCCAAGCTGGTGTCGTACACGGTAGAAACGGTTGAACGCAACCTGACTGAGGGAATGATCCTTGTCGCGATCATCCTCTTTCTGTTCCTCGGCAACGTACGCGGCGCCATCGTCGTCACACTGACCATCCCATTTGCGCTCATGTTTGCGTCCATTTGCCTGGACTTGAGCCACATCCCGGCGAATCTGCTTTCGCTGGGAGCTCTCGACTTCGGCATGTTAGTCGATGGGTCGGTGGTCATGATCGAAAACATGGTGCGGCACCTGGCCGAACGCGACGATACCCGCACACCGGCACAAAAGATACGCGACGCGGCCCACGAGGTGTTGCGCCCAGTGTTCTTCGCGCGCGGCATCATCATTACGTCGTATCTCCCCATCTTTACCCTGCAGGCTGTCGAGGGACGGCTCTTTAAACCGATGGCGTGGACTGTGACCTTCGCCCTTCTCGGCGCGCTCGGGTTTGCCATCATGGTCGCGCCGGTGATGGCGGCATTTCTTTTTCGCAACGGTGCGAAAGAGTGGCAGAACCCCATCATGCATTGGCTGATCGTCCGCTATCGCGTCGCGGTTCGTGCCGCCATCGAGCACCGCTATACCACCGTGGGCATTGCCGCCATTCTCTTCGGAATTGCCGTCTACCTGACGGTGGGCGGCCCCATCGGCTCAGAATTCTTGCCGCATCTGGACGAAGGCTCTATCTGGGTAAGGGGTACCTTGCCCCCCAGCGAAGGACCCACCGCAAGCATCGAGTTCACCAACAAGGCGCGGGTTGTCTTGGCGTCCTTCCCGGAGGTCACTCAAGTGGTAAGCCAGACCGGCCGCCCCGATGACGGGACGGACACAGCCGGGTTCTTCAACACCGAATATTTTGTCGATCTCAAGCGGAAAGAGGACTGGCGTCCGGTCTTTCGCAGCAACAAGGAGAACCTCATTGCCGCCATCGATCGCGAGCTCGAAAAATTTCCCGGCGTAATCTGGAATTACTCTCAGCCCATCTCCGACAACATGGAAGAAGCGGTCTCCGGCGTCAAAGGAGAATTGGCAGTCAAGCTGTACGGAGACGACCTTCGCACTCTTGAGGCCACGGCTCAGAAGATTCAAGCGCAGATGGCCACGGTGCGCGGCGTCGGCGATCTGGGAATCTTTCGCATTGTCGGTCAGCCCAACCTGAATCTCCAGGTTGATCGCAAAGCGGCGAAGCGCTGGGGCATCAACATTTCCGATATTCAGGATGCTGTGCAAACCGCTGTGGGCGCCAACGCACTCACCCAGGTGCAACAAGGCGAAGCGCGCTTCGACGTGACCTTGCGCTATCAACAACAGTATCGCGATACTCGCGAAGCCATCGAGAACATCCGGCTTCTTGCGCCCACCGGCGAGCGGGTTTCGCTGGCGCAACTCACGCACGCCACCACTGAGGATGGCGCGGAACAAATCAATCGCGAAAGCGGCCAGCGCTACATAGCGATCAAATATTCCGCCAAGGGCCGCGATCTTGGCTCAACGGTTGAAGAGGCCATCGCCCGCGTCCAAAAAAACGTTCAGCTTCCCACCGGGTACCACCTGGAATGGGCGGGCGAGTACGAGAGTCAAAAGCGCGCCAACAGGCGCATGGCCCTCATCGTTCCCATTACTGTGCTGGCCATCTTTCTCATCCTCTACACCATGTTCCGCTCGGCCAAATGGGCGGTCCTCATTCTTATCAGCGTGGGAATGGCCTCCATCGGTGGCCCCTTGGCGCTTTTCATCACTCATACCAACTTCTCCGTCTCTTCCGCGGTGGGTTTCCTCGCTCTCTTCGGAGTATCGGTGCAGGCCGGCGTGATCATGATTGAATTCATCAATCAACTACGGGCGCGGCGCCGCGGCATGGAAGAGTCCTCGCATGAGCATGTGGTTGAAGCAGCCGTGGAAGGCGCTGTCCTGCGGCTGCGGCCGATCATGATGACGATGCTGGTTGCCACTCTCGGCCTGCTTCCGGCTGCCCTTTCGCACGCCATCGGATCAGACTCGCAGCGCCCCTTCGCCATTGTGATCGTCGGAGGCCTGCTGGCTAACCTCGTCATCGGCGTATTCCTGCTGCCGACGCTCTATGTCTGGGTTGCCCGGGAAGATGACATTCTGCCTGCTGTCGAGGACTCTTCCGATCTGTGAGCGCTTTCTGCGTGGATGGCCAGAAACGCGGGCCAGAATAGCCCGCTTTGGCGACTTACCGATTGGCGGAACTTTGACACGCATCGGCGGCATCTTTCGCGCCGGATGACTCGCTCAGTGGGCCTCGCCTGCCTGCTTCTTCGCTTCGGCCATCATCTGTTCCACTTTGTCGCGGCCTTCGTAGTTCGGATTCGCAGCCAGAAGCTTTTGCCAATCGTCCAGCGCGCTCGCAGCATCCTTCTTGCCCTGCAACTCCACCAGGCCAAGATTGAAGAGCGTGTTCGGATTGGTGGGAGCGTAGCTCAGCGCCAGCTTGAACTCGGCAATGGCACGGTCCGCGTCGCCCATAAACCAGTAGGCCGTTCCCATGTCGGTGCGTACGGACACGTCCGACTGCCTGGTCTTCAGAGCCTCAGCGTAATACTGAACGGCGACCGGATATTGGTGGGCGTCGTAATAAATATTGCCGATGCCGATCAGCAGCTCTGGATTCGTCGGGTCGCTTTTGAGCTTTGCCAACTGCGGCGCGGCTTGCGCATCGGCAACCGCCTTCATGTCCTTCGTCGCGGAGGTCTGCGCATTCGCGCCTGCCTGCCCGATCCCGGCCTGAGCCGCATTTGCACCCTGAACGGATGGGTCGACCGCGGGTCGCTGCGCGGCATGAATCGCCCACCCACCGGCGATTCCAAGCACGAGGCATAGCCCGCCCAAAACAAGCGCCTGCTTCACCGTCCATCCGCCGCGAGGAGATCTATTTTGTGCTTTCATGTCCGCCCGCTTCCTGAACCGGCTGCTGGTTTGCCATATTGGTGAGAACGGCCGCCATCAGCTTCTGAACCTCGGCCTTGCGGTCTTCACTCATTTGTGGGTTCGACTTCAGAAGACGCTGCCACGCGGCAATCGCTCCCTTGCTGTCCTGTTTCCCCTGAAGCTTGATGAATCCCAGGTTGAAAAGCGCATCGGCGTCTTTGGGATCCTGCTTAAGCGCCTGGCTCAACTGGTCGATAGCCTGATCGACATCCCCTTCGCGATAAAGGCTGATCGCCAGCTTTGTACGCAGCGCGACATTCTTCGGATCGGCCTCGGCTGCCCGCCGGTAATATTCAGCCGCTTCTTTGAATTGATGGGTCGCATGGTAGATGGCCCCCACCTGCGCAAGCGTCGCACTGTCTTTGGGATTGGTCTTCAGCTTTTCAAGCAGTGGCGCAGCCTGTTTGTCTGCCATCTGCTTCATTTCCTGGAGGGTCGGCATGCGCCTGGCCGCCATGGCAGCATGATTCGCGGGCATCGCACCGGCATGGGCCGCCGGTTGTCCCGGATTGCCTGCATTCTGCGCCATCCCTGGAGGCGCGGCCATGCTTGAAGCAACCGCTAGTGGTGCGTTACCAACTGATTTTGCGGGGGGCACCCCCGATTGCGAACCTTGCAGCAAGTATCCGATCGCCAGGCCGGCGACAAGACAGACCCCAGCCATCCCGCAAACTTGTGTCGTCCGTAGCGGAACGGCAGCGTTGGAGGACACGGTTGCTTCGTTTGCCATGTTTTCTAGTCCCTTACGCGGAATTTTCTGAGAATTCCGGCGATCTTTCGCTCCGGCGCGCCGATAAGGTTCCCTGGGAACCTTGCCGCCAGTTGCGGCCTTAGGGCGCGCCGCCGCCCCATACCACGGGGAGGAGCACAGATTCAGTGGATCATTTTGCACGGCGGGAATGCGTGACGAATATCACACCCCGTGATTCCACTCACGTTGGGTGATTCACGTCACAGATCGTGACATTGGTCACGTGGAAGGATGTCTGCATCATTCCAGGAAGTTCAAGCTGGCAAGCTGAAGGCCAAACCGCTTCTCGATAGTGATGGGT
>Ga0182013_10000942_pt1 | contig 40306 bp, 22 predicted proteins | sample 612S2MmetaG_FD_120487 | JGI IMG/M metagenome (GOLD analysis project Ga0182013, IMG submission 120487) | Permafrost microbial communities from Stordalen Mire, Sweden - 612S2M metaG | ecosystem: Environmental > Terrestrial > Soil > Wetlands > Permafrost | place: Sweden: Stordalen | collected... | reverse complement strand
CTTTTCGGTGTGTCGACCGGAAAACCTTTAGTGACTTACCTTCGAAGGGATGACGAGAGCGGATAACTGTAACTCTCTCGGGAAGGTGCTGCTGATGGGTAGTGTGTAGTAGCTTCCTTCGATCGGGTCAACCACGACAAGCTGATGGCCGCCATGGCGCGCCGGGTCGCCGACAAGAGGATGCTCAAGTTGATCCGGGCGTTTCTCACCGCGGGTGTGATGGAAAACGGGCTGGTGGGTCCGGTGGATGAGGGCACGCCGCAAGGCGGCCCGTTATCGCCACTGCTGTCGAACCTCGTGCTCGACGAACTTGATCGAGAACTGGAGCGGCGCAAGCACTGCTTCGCGCGGTACGCGGACGACTGCAACATTTACGTCGGCAGCCGGCGGGCAGGGGAGCGTGTGAAGCGGAGCATTACCGGCTTCATCACTCGGCGGCTCAAGCTCAAGGTCAATGAACAGAAAAGCGTAGTGGCTCGACCGGCAGAACGCAAGTTCCTCGGCTTCAGCTTTACCGGCGCAAAGGAGCCAAAGCGGCGTATCGCCCCCAAGGCCCTGGTGCGGTTCAAGCGGAAGGTGCGGGAACTTACGGGCCGGACTCGGTGCATCAGTATCGAGCAGATGACGAAGGAACTGGCCAGCTATTTACGCGGCTGGAAAAGCTACTTCGGCTTCTCGGAGACGCCCTCGGTGTTTAGGAATCTGGACCCATGGATACGGCAAAGGCTGCGATCCATGATCTGGAAGCAGTGGAAACGCGGCAAGGTGCGGTTCGACAAGCTGTGTGCCTTGGGAGTGAGCAAAGACCTGGCTGCCGAGACAGCCGGGAGTGCTCAGGGCCCCTGGCACATCGCCAACAGCCCCGCTCTGAGCTATGCGTTCCCCATCGCCTACTTCGACGCGCTTGGCGTTCCCAGGCTGGCCACTGGTCCTTAGCTCAATCCGTCCGAAACGCCGGATGCGGACCCGCATGTCCGGTGGTGTGGCAGGGGCGAGCGGGCGACCGCTCCCCCTATGCCGATTGCGCGCTTTCTTTGGTGGCTTAGGCGGGCAGAGTGAATTCCGCGCTTGCTGCTCACTTGCGGCGGGCAGATGCGACGCGAGCCGTCATGAGTGGATCGTCGGGCAGATGTGACCAGTTGAAATAGGGCAATAGGTCGCGCATCGCGATGGCCCGATATCCGTGTTGCTTGAGGTAGAACATGTATTGGCGGAACATCTCCGGTGGCGTGTTGACCCAGGGATGGACCACGTCTGGCACGCCGTGGAATTGCAACACGACGACCCTGCCGTCTCTCGCTCCCGCTACAACTTTCTTGAAGTGATCGAGCGTCCAATCCGGATACGCGTCGCCGGTTGTCGGTATCAGTAGTGGGTAGTTCTTCGTCACATCCAGCAGCGGGCCTACTTGGACCTCACCGTAGGGAACCTCCGGTTGCATTCCCCGCCGCGCCAGTTTGATTCCGTGGAGCTGGAGTTGCTTGAGTGCCTCGGGTCCGAAGTTATCCCCAGGCCAGGCGAAGCTTATCGGCTTGGGTACGCCGACACGCGCCAATTCATCATCCACCATCTGCAACTCCTGTCCGAGCATTGCGCCCTTCTCGGGGGTGTCGAAACCGCTGTGGGTCCAGGTGTGATTGCCGATTTCAAAGCCTCTACGATTCAGTTCAGCGACATCTTCCCAACTGAGAAAGTGTGCCTGGTCATCCATCCAGTTGTGGGTGATGAAGAACGTGGCTTTGAATCCCAGTTGCTCCAACAACGGCGCTACAACCGTAATCTGCGATCGAACCGCGTCGTCAAAAGTGAGCACCACGGTCTTGGCGGGAATTTGGACCGCGCGCAAGAGCGGCGTTGCCAGAGAAAGAGCAATGGCTGTGGTTGTAGCCAGAAGAGTGGAGTATTTCAACTCGGCACCTCGCAGGACGAAGTTACAGCAGGAGCCCATCGATCCTCAAGCCAAACTTCGTAAGAACGGCACCAGGCTTCAGATCCTCTATCCGGAGAATAGGCTATGCGCTTCTCTTTAAATGCAAACGGGATCCACGCATGGATCCCGTCTGCTCGTCCGAAAGAAGCGTCACAATCAGAATGTGACGTGAACTCCCATGGTGAATGCCCGGTTTCCGCCGATGGTTCCGGTTGCCGAGCCGAAGTTGGCCGCGTTGTTCGCGCAGCCTTGCGTATTGGGAATAGCTGTGGCCGAGGTGCAAGTGACGTTATTGATCGGGACCGTCGTTGGAAGAGTAATCGACTTGCCTGATCCATTGGAAACGGGTATCTGATCCAGGTTTGCCCTCGTGCTCTCCTGATCGACTGGGTTGGAGCTGCTCACGAGCTGGCCGTAGTTGATGTAGTAACTTCCAGGGATGCAATTGTAGTAGTTGGAGATTGCTGCAGCAATCGCCGTGTTCGAGCAAGCATATGGCTGACGAATCTGCGCCGTATCCTGCGGTACATCCAGGCTGGTCGTGTTGGTGACGTTGAAGGCATTCAGTTCATACTGCACGCCCACTTTCTCAGTTAAGTGGACAGTCTTGCGCACGGAAAGATCAAGCCTCTTTTGCATTGCCTGGCGGAAAATATTCCGCTGCCCCTTGTTGAAGGGCGTCTCGTAAATATCCTGCGGATCGTTTCCGGTGGATACCGGAATACCCATCTCTCCCGGGGCCAGGTAGTGGATGGCGATCTGCGTCGGATCGATGGCTGGTATGTAGCTGCCCCCACTGCCGCGGAAGGCGCCTTTGTTCCCGGTAAGCGCGGAATGTGGATCCTGTGGGTTCTTGATGCCCAACACCGGATTCATAAGATTAGGAAAGTCCCCAAAATTGATGCTGCCAACCGATCCGTAGTACTCATACAGCGAATAGGGCTCACCGCTCTGCAGGACAGCTTGGCCGGTCAGGTGCCAGTCATTGGCAAAATAGGATGCCACCGAGTGCTCTCGGGCAGTGTTGGGAACTTCAAAATTGAAGTTCGCACTGAAAACATGGGTGCGATCGAAGTCCGAAGATGCCCATGAATCGCGCAGCTTCTTTGGATCATCTCCCGTAAAGAACAGACCGATGTCGCTTTGCTCGTCCAGGGAGTGGCTCCAGGTGTAGCTTGCACCGGCCTGAACGTGGTGCGAAAGCCTCTTTTCGACGTGGGCTTCAAGTGCGTCGTAGGCTGAAACACCGGCCGCCTTGAAATCAGCGGCATTGGGGTTAAAGCCAATGTAAGGCGCTCTGAAATCCGTGTTGCCGCCATCGTATGTGTTCCATTTCTCCCCGGCAATCGGGCTGTAGGCTTGCACGTCGAATCCCAGAATTGGATCGTAGTACGTGAGCAGGTTGTTCTGGTTGAGCACCTGGAACCCGTAGCTTGTCGTTTCTCCCCAGATCGGGTTGCTCGGGGTTGCAATGCCCGGCTCATTCAACGGTAGCGGAAGCACTGAATGCCGCCCCCGATTGCCGGAGTAACCGAGCGTGAATGCAACCGTGTTGGTTGGTTGCCACTGGAAATTCAAGGTGTAGTTGATGGTGTAAGGCAGAACGTTGTTCTTGTCATAGGAGCCAAAGTTCAGCGTCGGCAAACAGGCCGAGTAGTCCAATGACTGGTTTTCGAAAGCATCGCAATTCTGGAATCCATAAACCGGGTCGATTCCGGTCATTACATTCAACTGGTTCTGAAGTGCCTGTGTAACGGTACCGGGGTCAGAGTTCGGCGGAATGTAGTTTCCGCCCGACTTGGAGGTATAAAGCCCCGTGCCTATCGGGTTTGAGAGTGTGAGAGCTCCAGTGCCGACTCCATAACCTACCAGCGGCGCAGATTCCGTGACGCCGAAGGGACCGCCAATATCGCCGCCTGCCGGTTGCGACAGATAGGTAAACAGCTCTCCTCGATCGTAATAAATGCCTGCGCCGCCGCTGATCACCACTTTGCCGTTGTTGGCGCTGGGTGTCCACGCAAAACCGACGCGCGGAGAGACGCCCCACTGTCGTCCCTTCAATGTGGAATCACTCACGCCTGCCGTGGGGTGGTACTTGTTGTTGCCGGCTATCTCAAATCCAGCGTTCTTCACCTGAAAGCCGTTGGTTGTGTCCCCGGTTACGTCATAGAGTGCGGGGTTGAAGTTAAACATGTTGCCGTACTTCTCTGTGAGGCCGCCATGATAGTCATAGCGGACGCCCGCGGTGATGCTCAAGTTTGGCTTTGCCTGCCACTTGTCCTGCACATAGGCTGAGAGTTCGTTGGACCGGTAGTAACGATCGCCATTGTTGCGGCCGCTCACCGGATCTATGCTCTCTACGACGTCGGAACTATGGACTTTGCCTTGAAAAAGATCATCCAGACTCGCGACGGCTATTTGGACGTTGCCATCGCGATTGTTGATGATGTTCAGTTGCGTGTAACTGTATCCGCCACCCGCTACGAAGGTGTGCTTGCCCATGGTGAAGATCACATTGGTCGAGGGGTTCAGACGGTTTTGATAGTACCCCATATTCGTAAATGCGGTGGCTGGCCCAAGCCCGAGACTCGGTGAGGAGGTGTTGCTATACGCAAATTCCTTGATCGTGATGCCGGGTAATCCAGGAATAAAGTCAGAAGGAGCATTTGGATCCTGGACATAGCCCGAGCCGACGCCGAAGTTCCCTCCTGCAGCCGACTGCCTGTAAAGACTGTACGAACCCATGCGCACAAAACCCAGGCGCTGCTCCCAGTTGAGACGCGAACCGATGGAGATGGTATTGTCGATGGCTGCGACCTGCGAACCGTTCAGTTCCGTCACCGGGAAGCCACCCGTCTGCGAGTACCCATAGGGCTTGTTGACCGGTGCATCCTGATAGAAGTATTTCGCTGACAAGCGGTCAGTTTTGGTAACGTCATAGTCCAGCGAGAGGGTTCCCTGATTTGAAGTCAGGACGGAAGTGCCGATTAATGTAACGTTGGGCACGCCGTATTGAATGGCGGCATTCGACGCCGGTGTCGGAATCATATATTGCCCGTTCGGCAGTTTGGCGTTGAACAAGGCCATGGCGATCGGGTCGATGCTGGTTGCAGTGCCACCCCAAGCGGCATCTACACCAAGCAGATCTGCTTCAGTACGGCTATCGGTCAGGTTCGACGGGACTGTAAATTGCGATAGCCCGGTTGCCTGGTCCGAATTGGATCGGCGCTGATAGGCGACAAAGAAGAACAGCTTATTCTTCTTTATCGGGCCGCCTGCGGTGAAACCAGCCGACCAGCGGTTCAGATACGGATTGATCATCGAGCGAGGAAAATCGCCGACACCTTGCTGGGTCAGTTGATAGGCCTGGCTGAAGAAATAGGGCGAAGCGTTGAGCATGTTGTTTGCGAAGCTGCCGTACAACTGCCCATGCCAGTTGTTGGTCCCGGTCGACGTATTTACGTCAATTTGTGCGCCGCTCGTGGCCCCCTGCTGCGCGTCATACATCGAGGCATTCACGCGCAATTCCTGCATGAACTCCGGCGGAGGAGAAGGCAGACTGTTGCCGTTGGAGCCGTAAACCGAAATACTCACGTTGGAGTCGCTGCCCGAAACACCGGGGCCGATGTCGAAGTTGTATCGCTGCGAACTTGCGCCGCTCGAACTCTTGCCGTTGAACAGGTTGGTCGAATCCACACCATCTACTTGGAAAGTATTCGATGTGTCGCGCTGGCCGTTGGCCCAGATCGGCTGGTTGCCCAATCCGGCGTTGGAGTCGAGATTCGCGAGCAGCTCGGCGTTCACGCCCGGTGATAACACTGCCATCTGCGTAAAACTTCCTGTTGCCAGGGGAGTGATGTCGATCTGCGCAGTATCCAGCGTATAGCCGTTGGTGGTATCTGTTTGATTCAGAAGCGGGGTTGCGTTCACCACTACCGATTCGGTCGTGCTGCCCACCCTCAATTTCGCATTGACCGTGGTGGCGCGCGCCTCTTGCACCGGAATCGCCGCTAACTCAGTGGCCTCGAAACCCTCGTGGGTGATTCTCACCATATAAGTACCAATGGGGAGATTGAAGATTTGATAAGATCCGGTCTCCTGCGTAGTTGTCTTTGCAGAAACGTTGATCGCGGCGTTTGTTGCGGTCACTGTTGCACCGGCAACGGCCGCTCCCGTTGAATCCAGCACCGTGCCGTTCAACGAGCCCAGTGTTTGTTGCGAAGAACCAGGCAAGCAGATGACAAGCGCGGCCAAAACAAACAAACCGTACCGGGTGACACTCCTCCAAAAGTTTTGATTCATATTCTCCTCGCGGATTGCTTCAACGTTTGTCTTCATGACTGCCGAGTGGCGGCTATAAGGTTGTCTTTGCTTCAACTTCTAGACTGACCGGTATGGCTGAAGATGCCGTTAAAGCGCGGTCACACCTATGTAAATAGTTTGTGACACCGGCGTCCGTTTCCCCAAGTGGAAAATGCCCATCTTCAGCGACATTCGGTGGAAAACAAGTCCTAAATCAGGCCCGTGGCGCGCTCTGGTTCATTGCCCCATCACGCGTCCGGAAGCAGCGGGCAGGGAAAGCCCGCCCGCAACCTGATCTAGCGTCCGATCATGGTACACCGCATCTCATCATGGAAAAATTAAAAGATCAACGACCGCTTCCCTTTCCCCACTGCAGGCGCAGCCCAACACGCAGGCTTACGGGCAGGCTGGGGTAGCCGATGGGCGCAATGTGCTGATTGTCGGTCAGGTTCTCCGCGTGGCCATAGATCCCCAGCCAGGTCAGCAACTGGTAGCTGGCTCCCAGGTCAATTTTTGCGTAGCCGTGATCCAGGTTACGGTTAGGCAGCAACAGGCTATTGCCGCCGTTCAGGTCGTACCCGCCCAGAAAATCCGAATCGTCGGAGCGGCTGGCGAAGGCAGAGCTAAACTGCGCCGCAAGCCCTTTCGCCGCATAGCTGGCGGTGAAAAATCCTGTGTGCGGAGCGCGCCGGAATGGACGGGCGCCCTTAAGCGGCGAATCTGGCCCCACGGGAATGCCGTTGTAGGTTGGCACGGGACCAAGCAGCATTACATCGTCGTTTGTGAATGAGCGCTGCACCACTGCATCCAGGTAGGTGTACCCGCCGCGCAGAAAGATGCTGCGTCCAATGCCGCTTTCCACCGTGGATTCCACTCCCAGCGCCCGGTACGCCTCAGTATTCAGGCTCTGTTCATAGGCCCCGTTTGCCTGCAAAAACTGCTCCAGTTCGTACTGCTGGCTGGGCGTCAGATTCGGCAGAAGCTCAGGAATCAGGTCCAGGCCCACGTACTCGATCTGGCGCCCGAATTCGTTGTGGAAGAAGGTGGTACGGAAGACCAGCCGCTCGCTCAGGAACGCCTGCTCCACGCCCCCCTCATAGGTACGCGTGGTGGGGGCGGAAAGCGGCGAAATGTGCAGTTGTGCAACGGTGGTCTGCCCACCGTTGCTCTCTAGAAAATTGTAGAGCGAATAGAACTGGTCAGTCAGTGAAGGCTCGCGAACCCCATCGCCGTAATTGAAAAACACGCGTGTACCGCTGAAGATGCCCGTCCGCGGCCTCAGCGCGTAGAACGAGAATCCTGCCCGCGGAGAAGTTTGCGTCCCGAAGAGCGAGTAGCGCTCCAGATCGCCGCCCAGGGTGTAGAAGAAGCGGCTCTTGAAATCTCCATGCACGGCGGCGCGGTAGTCGTAATTGCTGCGCTCCACCGGCGCCAGGTAGGAGCTGCCGGGCTCGGCTCCGCGCTCATCCTCGTATTGAAAGCCCGCCAGCGCCACCAGGTGCGGCGTGATGCTGTAGTCGCCCTGGTATGCGAGCTCGTCGCGGTTCGAAACGATTTGGTGCCCCTGCGGATAGTTCCCCCCAAAATCCATCAGTGCGCGCCCGGTGACTGAGTAGCCGTTAGCGCCGGTAATCGTCACCAGGTCGCCGAAGCTGTCGCCGTACGCATCGAAAACACCTGCTCCGCTCTGCTCCCACAGGTTGTACTGCTCCCGCTTCCGGGTCAGCCCGTAGCGCACGCTGTTGTGAAACTCCGCTGTAGTCTGGTTGTCGACTGAAGCGCTCAGGAAGATATCCTGGTCCTTCTCCGTGGCGTTGTCTGCAATGTGATAGAACTCCCACGTGTTGGGAACCCCCGTGCCATCCACCCCATAGTGCAGCGTTGTCCTGATCTGTGTGGATCCGTTCGGCTGCCAGCCAAAGTTGGCCGCCGTTGTGGCCACGTGATATTCGTCGTGGGGCAAATTGTTGTCTGTCTGCAACCAGCTGAAAGCTCCCAGATAGTCCAGTTCCTTGTGCGCTCCGGCTACCTCCATCTCTTCCCGCGAAGTCGCGAAGTTTCCTGCATCGCCATGAAACAGGAACGATGGAAAGCTGGTGGTGCCGTGCGGCGTCGTCAGGCTCACTACGCCGCTGGCCGCATCGGCTCCGTAAAGGCTAGAATTCGGGCCGCGATAGATCTCCGCGCTCTCCACGGCGGTCGATGAGAGAGGCCCGAAATCGAAGCGGCCGCCCAGATCGCCCGCACTTACTCCGTCGACCAGGATCTTGTTGGAGTCCGAATCGCCCCCTCGGATAAAGAGCGAACTCTGTGCCCCGCGTCCGCCTGACTGCGTCACGAACGTTCCCGGCATCAGCCGCAACGAGCTCGTCAGCCCGTCCTGGAGGGCCAGGTCTACGGGGCCCAGTACACTGGTGGCCGCGCTGGTCTGGGGCTGTGGTGTGGGCGTTCCTGTTGCCGTCACCACAATCGATTCCCGCACCCACTCCGGTTCCAGAACTACGTTCCGCTCGACGTTGCCGAGCTGGCCGGCATAGAAGCCGGGGGTCTCCAATTGCCTGAAGCTCTTGGCTGAAACCGCCAGAAAGAATCGCCCCTGGCTACCGGTAAGAATCTGGAAGCTGCCGTCAGCCCCGGAAACGGCGGTTGCAACCACCTTCCCGTCTACGATTAGAACCACGTTGGCGCCCGTTACCTTGGCCCCGGAAGCGTCCGTAATCACGCCATGCACTGAGGCAGCATGGCCGGAAAGAGCCGCAAAAAACACTAAAACGGCGGCGCACAAACTACCGCTCAAACTGCGTAAGTAATTGGGAAAAAGCACGATAACTCCTCCGTCCCCCTCGGGACGCAAGTTCAGTTAAGGCGCCAAAACCGGTCTCCTGACTTGCGCCCTCATCAGCCACCTTCCCGGAGTACTGCTCCAGTGGTGCTCTGGCCTCTCCGCAGTCACGGAGATGCCTTGGCTGATTTCCTGCCTTCGCCGATACGACGGCCTTCTCAGCAGGGGCGCTCACAGTTGCGGGGCAGTGGCGGAATTTCACCGCCTTCCCGAGCATCCTGGCGATTGCCTTGGTGGACTGCGCCGCTCCTTAGAAGAAGCGACAGTGATGGCATGGAACGAGTTTCCATCCCATCAACATTTATAGACGGGTCAGACCCTCGCGTCAAAGCGGGTCCGATGCGCCTTTGTGAGCGGTGTGTCCAGCGAATCATGATCTTAGGGAGTGGTGACCCCGGGAAGACTCGAACTTCCGACACGCAGTTTAGGAAACTGCTGCTCTATCCATCTGAGCTACGGGGCCACTTTTAGAATGAATAAGTTGCACTGTCGCCGTGATATTCTCAACCCATATTAACCCATTGGAATAATTTGACGATATTCCAAAAAGGCGTAAGGGTGCACGTGATGAAGAAGACGGCAAGAGCACGATACCAACAGGGTATGCGTCGTTGACGGAGAGATTGGTTCAATATCGTTTTCGGCAGAATGCCCGGCGAACTTCAGTTGCGCCAATGAGAATCCGCACCAGCCTTAGGGACTGCTCATCGGTTTGGCTCACCGGGGATCGTCCCAACGCTTTGGAACACCCCAGTTCCCACCATTGCCAACTCGATAGACGAGTGCAGTTCGAATAGTCGCGAGTTCTAAACACCAGGCACTCTCTGGACCGACACACAGGGTGATTGAGCGGTTTGGCCTGAATGCAACAATTGAAGATCGCGTCGGCCTAGATCGGCCGACACAAGTTGGCTTCCGGGTTTCGGGCATGGACGCGGATGAGAAGTACGGGCGGCGGACGGAGAAGCCAGTTGCGTGTACGTGTCCAGCACCTACCCGAGCACCCATCAATGAAGGACGGTTTGTGATGACTCGGCGCGGGTGACGAACTACCGCAAGCAGTACGGTGGCGACGATGCTCGCATCCGGCGCAGGCTGGAGCGCGAACGCTTCATACTCCCCAAGGGGTCGAGCTTCTATGACCTGTACGAGCAGCGGAATGAAGCCAATATCGGCGAGCTAATCAATATCGCACTCGAGAAGATCGAGGATACGAACCGCGCCAAGCTCGAAGGCGTCTTCCGGAATATCGACTTCAACTCAGAATCCAATCTTGGCCGCGTCAAAGACCGTAATAGGCGCCTGAAGAACATGCTTGAGGACTTCGCCAAGCCGGCTCTCGATCTGCGTCCTACGCGAGTAACTGAGGACATCATCGGTGAGTGTTACATCTACCTGATCTCCCGCTTTGCGTCGGACGCAGGCAAGAAGGCCGGCGAGTTCTACACGCCTGCTGCCGTCTCCCGCCTGTTGGCGAAGCTGGTTGCGCCTGTGCCGGGAGACACCATCTGTGATCCCGCATGCGGATCCGGCTCGCTGTTGATTCGAGCTGCGGAGGAAGTTGGCTCCGACAACTTCGCTCTCTATGGGCAGGAGGTGAATGGCGCCACCTGGGCCTTGGCCCGCATGAACATGTTCCTGCATGCCAAGGATGCTGCGCGGATAGATTGGTGCGACACACTCAACAGCCCTGGGCTGATCGAGGGTGCGCGCGCCCAGGTGCTGGAAACATCATCGGGCAGCCTGCCGGCCCGCTTCAGGACTCCCTTGACGAGATCCTCGTCGGCGGTCCAACGGTAGACCAAGCCCCGGTTGTCCGCATGGGTAAACAGTGACGGCTTTTTAGGCCATTTCGAAGTTGGGGCAGTAACAGTGAGCAGAACCGTGACAGACTTGATCTTCTCGTGTCCTTCAATAAACTCACTGAACAGTTCGGTTGGCTCAATGAACCCTCCGAACAATTCGCCGAGTTTATCCAGCACGTTCTGGCATTCTAAGAAAACGTAGAGTGCCGGCGCCGATCCTTTGTTGTCCTTCTTAACCTGTTTTTCATTCAGCCATTCGAGCGTCTGCAAGTCATGCTGAGCTTCGCAATGCACGGGTCTCATGAGAGGATCTTCTCGTCCATGGGCACTCATCCAGCGATCAATCAACTGGAGGGCGCAAGTCTCCTTGCCGGAATGTGGTGGGCCGTAAATGAGAAGGAACTGTTCGTTCTCCAGCCGGTGGAAGAGCTCATCGATGACATCCGCGAACGGCTGAATCGAGTTGTCCCTTGTGAGCCAGTCCGAGTGGAGTTTGATGTTCTCGATTAAATGAGCGGCCATACGTCATCCTCCACTCGTCAGCCTTAACAACGCATACACAAGGAGCAACACCGACCCGATCGTCAGCCAAAGGAGCTTCGGGATGCGATTGCGGATCTCGGCGATGTAAGCATTCTTGGCGGGATCCTCCGAGGCCGCTTCAGCGGCCTCGTTCAGTACCACGACCACCCAAATGAATCCAAGAGCGGCCAGTGCCATCAGGGTGAGCAACAGGCCTAGGTGGCGGACCTTGTCGATATGGACAGCGGCGGTGGCGAGGCCGATTACGACCGAGAACACGACGCCGGCAATGAACGAAAAAAAGTCGGAGGGTAGGGACTTGAACACGCGTGAGAGAGCAAGACGCATAGCGAAAGCTCCGGCAAAACGAGACGCGACGACTAGACTGCAGGTGCGATGAGGTCAGATTATATAGGAGAAGCATCCGTGAAGGCAGATCGGCGAGGGTCGCGCGATGCCACCTGACCGGCCTAGACTGACAAGTGCTTCCGTTTGTCCGCTAATGGTCGTAGCCCGAATCACTCGTTCACTTTGATGTGTAGCTGCATATCTGTGGATTCGGAGCATTGGAGATTGGGGTTGAGGATCGGTCTTTGGTGAAGGAACTGCGCCACTCACGCCTAGGTACAAAGTGCCGGAATTGAGGGAGAACTCGTTTCAACGCCCCAATGGGTTGGAATATGGGTTGAAAGGCGCGGGCATGAAACCCGCATGGATATTGGCTCTAACCCATTTTTCAACCCATTGAGAAAATTCCTTTGCATTCCTTTTAGGGTTTTTGAGGGTGTTTTAGTCGCCGTAAGTGATTGAAAATAAACGATAAAATCAGATTAGGAAACTGCTGCTCTATCCACCTGAGCTACGGGGCCATATTTAGGGTCAACGGCTTATAGAAGTTTACTGACCTCGGAAGCAAAGGTCCAATGGGCTGAAAGTGGTTTTGGAGTTTGCGAGAACAAGTCAAGCACGATGCAGACAGGTTAGCATTCGCAATGACTCGCGAACCAACACGTCCGCGTTTATCACTCCGCGCTGCTGCCTAAGCCTGAATGCGGCTTTGCCGGCCACGGCAGTCGTTGATCGGCGACCCATCCTCGATTCCCTGCGCATTGCCACGGGACCTTCGCCGCAGTTCCTTTCCCATTCCGGAGTCGCTACTTGGGAAGACCCGTGTAATGCTCCCGGTGATGGACGATCTCGTGGTCCTCCTCGGCCTCCAGGTGCGTGATCACTTCTGTAGGCGTTGCCATCTCCGCAGCCAATCGCTCTTCCACGATCGTCGCTCGTGCGTGCGCGTCACCCAGTGCGGTATCTCGCGGGAATAGCAGATGCACCTCGATCAACTGCCTATATCCGGTGGTGCGAAAGCGCACCCCGTGGAACTTCATGCCCAACTCAAGGCAAATCAAGTCCAGCATCTCTCGAATTTTGTGTCCCATCGTGGGATCGGAATAGTCAAGCAACCCCACCGCGGCGCGCCACACCAGCATCCCGCCCGACCACAAAATATTCAAAGCTACCAGAATCGCGATCAACGGATCGAAAGGCCGCCAGTGCGTTGCGATGACCAGGACAAGCCCAACCACGACGCCGAAACTCGTCCAGCTGTCGGTCAAAACATGCTTGCCGTCGGCTTCCAGAATCAGGGAGTTGACCCGTCGGCCGGTACGAATCAGATACCAGCCGAGGCCGGCGTTCAAACACCCTGCGCCCAGCAGCATCAGCGCGCCCGAACCTAGGTTTTCCAGTTGCAGACCCGCCAGCCACTTTTGAATGGCCGTAACCAGGATGAAGACCGACGCCAGCGCGATCATCGCGCCTTCAAACCCGGCGGAAAGAAACGAAATCCTTTCATAACCGTAGAGGAATTTGGGGGCCGCCGGCTTCATACTCAGGCGCAAACTGAATGCAGCAAAGGCGACGGCAATCACGTGGACCACGGACTCCGCCGCGTCAGCCAGAATTGCCGTAGATCCGGTGACGAAGTAGGCGGTGACCTTTCCGGCCAGCATGACCACGCCAACAAGGAGCGAGAGACGCATTGCAAACCATGCGTCCTTTACGTCCTGGCGCTCATGCCCCGGATGGTCGTCGCCACGCGCCTTGTCCGACGATTCGTGAGTCACCTTTTGACCTCCCGATTGTCGACCCGCCTTCCGATCTAGCGATACTCTCACACCATTTGCACCCCGGTAGTGATCTGGCTCACATGCGGGCGTAATCGCCCCGGCCGTTCCATATGTCCCTCAATCCATCGTGTACCTTTTGGCCAGTATTGCTGCGCGGTTCATCCGGAACCGAAACTGCCCGCTTTGATCGCTGCCAGATTGCTGATATACTTCGCCCTTACTCGAAATTTCCTTTTGGGCGCTGGTAGCGTCATTCCTCGTGAAGGCAAAAACCGGCCTCCTGTTGGAGAATTGTACGTAAATGGAATGCGACCAGTGCGTAACTGAGCCAGCATTCCACCGCCCGGAACGCACCAGTCGTTTATCGCTCAGGAGTTGCTCGCAGAGCAGGAGAAGTCACAGCAAAATGAAGCCATCCATCATCGCGCAGGAGGGTATTTCCAGCAGCCCGCCGACCACCAACAAGCACCTCATTCGCTGGGTTGAGAAGATGGCCGAACTATGCCACCCCGACTCCATCCACTGGGTTGACGGTTCCCAGGCCGAATACGACTTCCTCTGCGAACGCCTTGTCGCCGTCGGGACATTTACTCGCCTCAATGAGGAGCAATGGCCCGGCTGCTTCTACGCGCGTTCAGTGCCCGGCGACGTCGCCCGGGTGGAAGATCGCACTTTCATCTGCTCCCTCTCCCGTGACGGCGCGGGCCCCACCAACAATTGGGAAGATCCATTTGTCATGCGCCGCCGCCTCAAGCAGCTCTTTCGCGGCTGTATGCAAGGCCGCACCATGTACGTCCTGCCCTTCAGCATGGGTCCCGTCGGATCGCCGCTTTCCGGCATAGGCGTCCAGCTCACCGATTCCCCATACGTTGTTGCCCAGATGCGTATCATGGCGCGCATTGGCGCGCCAGTCTTTGCGGAGATCGATAAGGACGAGAAACGCGTCGTACCCTGCGTGCACTCGGTCGGCATGCCCCTCAAGCCGGGCCAGCCTGACGTACCCTGGCCCTGCAACGAGACCAAATACATAGTCCACTTCCCTGAGACGCGCGAAATCTGGTCCTACGGCTCCGGCTACGGCGGCAACGCCCTGCTCAGCAAAAAGTGCTTCGCCCTGCGCATCGCTTCCAATATCGCCCGCGATGAAGGGTGGATGGCCGAACACATGCTCATTCTCGGCGTCGAGAGCCCCGAGGGCGAAAAGACCTACGTGGCAGCCGCTTTCCCCTCCGCGTGCGGCAAGACCAACTTTGCCATGTTGCTGCCGCCCAAGGCGATGGAAGGCTGGAAGGTGTGGACCGTAGGCGATGACATTGCCTGGATCCGCCCCGACGCCGAGGGCCGTCTCCGCGCCATCAATCCTGAAGCCGGTTTCTTCGGTGTCGCCCCCGGCACCAGCGTTAATACCAATCCTGCGGCCATGGCCACACTGGCGCGCAATGCAATCTTTACCAACGTTGCGCTCACCCCGGACGGCGGTGTCTGGTGGGAGGGCATGACCGACGCCCCGCCCGCCGAATGCCAAGATTGGCGTGGAGAGCGCTGGACGCCCGCCATCGGCCGGGAGACAGGACGGACCGCCGCCCATCCCAACGGCCGCTTCACCGCTCCTGCTGCGCAGTGCCCCACCATGGACCCCGACTGGGAATCGCCGCAGGGCGTGCCCATCAGCGCCATCATCTTTGGTGGTCGCCGGTCCACCACTCTGCCCCTTGTCTACCAGGCATTCAACTGGTCCAGCGGCGTTTACATTGGCGCCACCATGGGCTCGGAGACAACTGCCGCGGCGGCCGGCGCCCTGGGCAAGGTGCGCCGCGACCCCATGGCCATGCTCCCTTTTTGCGGCTATCACATGGGCGATTACATCCGCCACTGGATCAAGATGCAGCGCGAGCTCGCCATGACTCCACGCGTCTTTCATGTCAACTGGTTCCGCAGGGATGTCCAGGGGCGCTTCCTTTGGCCCGGATTCAGTGAGAACATGCGCGTGCTCCGCTGGATTGTCGAACGCGTGCATGGTCGCGCACAGGGGCGCGAAACGCCGATCGGCTGGGTTCCTCGCTACGAAGACATCGATTGGACGGGGCTCGATTTTCCGCGCTCTACCTTTGACGAGTTGATGGCCGTGGAACGCGCCGCGTGGCGCAAGGAAGTCATCTCGCACGAAGAGCTGTTCATCGACTTGCACGAACATCTGCCGCCCGAGTTGATCTACGAGCGCGAGCTTCTCATCTGCAGGCTCTAAGCCGGTTCGCCGCTTAAGCTGCAGAAATCATGCCAACGTCGCCGCCACCGTGCAAACTCAGCGCTCCAAGCGAGTTGTGTCTGCCAAACCCTGCTTTCAATGGCCCACGCGGGCCCCCACCCCGCGCATTGCGATTGCGGGAAACCCCTCCAATTTCAAGCTGGTTTCACCCTGCATACACTTTTCATTTATATTAAAGATGTCGGCAAAGCCCCATACGCAGAGAGACCTGCAACGGAAGGCCTCCAAAGATACGACCTTGGCGATTCCCCTGTGAGACGCCAAGGGAATTGTGTCTTTCCGTATCAGGTTGACACATTGCAGTGCAAAAAGTTCATTGAGAAGGTTGCCATGCAAAGATCGGAAAGATCGGATCGCCGCCGTCGCATTCCTCAACCCCAGGGACTCTATCGCCCCCAACATGAGCACGATGCTTGCGGCATGGGATTTGTGGCCAGCATTGGCGGTGAGAAGAGCCACGAAATCATTCGCAAAGGCCTCGAGGTCCTCATCAACCTCACCCATCGTGGCGCCGCGGGTTGCGATCCCGAAACTGGCGATGGCGCCGGCATCCTCATCCAGATACCCCACGTCTTTTTTGCGCGCGAGTGCGGCGAACTCGGCATGCAGCTACCGGATCCTTGCGGCTATGGCGTGGCCATGTGCTTTTTGCCCGTCGACAAGCACAGCCGTTTGCAGTGCGAGGGCGTGTTTGAACGCATTGCCCAGGAAGAAGGCCTTGTCGTGCTCGGCTGGCGCGATACGCCGGTGAATGGCGATGCCGTTGGCCGCGAGGCCCGCGCCTCCCAGCCTTACATCGAGCAGCTTTTTGTCTCCCGGCCTGAAGGGCTCGACGAGGAAGCTTTCGAGCGCCTGCTCTATCGCGTTCGCCGCCGTACTGAGAACGAGATCGCAGTGTCTGAAATCGAAGGCAAGGACGATTTCTACGTCCCATCCTTCTCCTGTCGCACCATCATTTACAAGGGCCTCATGCTGGCCCCGCAGATTGAAAAGTTTTACTTCGAACTTGCCAATCCCCTCGTTACCAGCGCCCTTTGCCTGGTCCACCAGCGGTTCTCCACCAACACTTTCCCCAGTTGGAAGCTCGCGCACCCCTACCGCTACGTGGCCCACAACGGCGAAATCAACACTATCCGCGGCAACATTAGTTGGATGAATGCCCGCCAGTCGGTGCTCCAGAGCCCGCTCTACGACGGCAAGATCGACGATCTCTACCCTGTCATCACGCCCGACGGAAGCGACTCCGCTTCGCTCGATAACGCCGTCGAGTTTCTTTACCAGTCCGGCCGTTCTCTGGCCCACGTCATGGCCATGCTCATTCCTGAAGCCTGGGCCGGCAACCCCGACATGGACGAGGACAAGCGAGCCTTCTACGAATACCACGCCTCGCTCATGGAACCGTGGGACGGGCCCGCCGCCATCGCGTTCACTGACGGCCGCGTGGTGGGTGCAACCCTAGACCGCAACGGTCTCCGCCCCGGCCGCTACATCGTCACCAAGGACGACCTGGTCGTGATGGCCTCTGAGGCCGGGGTGCTCGACGTTCCCCCTGAAGACGTCCGCAAAAAGGGTCGCCTCCAGCCAGGCCGCATGTTCCTCGTCGATACCGTCCAGAAGCGCATCATCTCCGATGCTGAGACCAAGAAGCAGCTTTCCGCCCGGCAACCTTACGCCGCCTGGCTACAGCAGCAGCAGGTCACACTCGATATGCTGCCCGAACCTTCCCGTGTCATCGCGTCGAATCCCGAAACTCTGCTTCGCCGTCAGCGCGCTTATGGCTACAGCGAAGAGGATCTGCGTATTCTTCTCGGCCCCATGGGCGCAAAGGCCGAAGAGCCCATCGGCTCCATGGGCACCGATGTGCCGCTGGCCTGTCTTTCTGACCACCCGCAGCCCCTTTTCAACTACTTCAAGCAGCTCTTCGCCCAGGTCACCAATCCGCCCATCGATCCCATCCGCGAAGAGCTGGTGATGTCGCTCATCAGCTACATCGGCACCGAGCGCAACATCCTCGACGAGGCGCCCGACAACTGTCACACTCTCAAGCTGCCACACCCGATCCTGACGAATCGCGATCTCGAAAAGCTGCGCCGTGTCTCCTCCGGCGACCTGCTCGCCACCACCCTGCCGGCTCTCTTCCGCGCCGCGGATGGCGAGGCGGGTCTGCGTCACAGTCTTGAAGATCTCAGCGCCCGTGCCGCCCATGCGGTGGACTCCGGCTACACCCTGCTGATTCTCTCCGACCGCGGCGTCGATGCCACCTATGCGCCCATACCCAGCCTGCTGGCCATGGCCGCCGTGCACAACCGCCTCGTCAAGGAGAAGACGCGCACCCAGGTAGCGCTCATCATTGAGAGCGGCGAGCCCCGCGAGGTCATGCACTTCGCGCTCCTCATCGGATACGGAGCCAGCGCCATCAATCCCTACCTCGCCATCGAAACGCTCCACGATATGAAGCGCCGTGGCCTCTTGCCCCACAACGTCACCGGGCCCCACGCCGAGAAGAACTTCATCAAGGCCATCAACAAGGGCCTGCTCAAGACCTTTTCCAAGATGGGTATCAGCACGCTGCAAAGCTATCGCGGCGCACAGGTGTTTGAGGCTGTGGGCTTGAACCAGGCGCTGGTCGAGAAGTACTTCCCCGGCACCGCTTCGCGCATTGAAGGCGTTGGCCTCGATGTGCTGGCCCGCGAAGCGCAGCTCAAGCACACCTACGCCTTCCAGCCGCTCACCGAATCCGAAACCGAGCTGGTCGTAGGCGGTGATTATCAATACCGCGAGGGCGGCGAGTATCACCTGATCAACCCGCTCACTATCAGCAAACTGCAGCAGGCGGTCCGCCAGAACAATCCCGCCACGTTCCAGGAATACACTGATCTGCTCGACGATCAGAACCGCCATCTCTGCACTCTTCGCGGCCTGCTCCAGCTCAAGTATTCTGACCACCCCATCCCTCTCGACGAAGTGGAGCCGGCCAAGGAAATCGTCAAGCGTTTCACCACCGGTGCCATGAGCTATGGGTCCATCAGCAAGGAAGCGCATGAGACCCTCGCCATCGCCATGAACCGCCTCGGCGGCATGTCCAACACCGGCGAGGGCGGCGAAGACGAGGAGCGCTTTAAACGCGATCCCAATGGCGACCTCCGCCGCAGCGCCGTCAAGCAGGTGGCCAGCGGGCGCTTCGGTGTCACCGCCAACTACCTGGTTAACGCCGACGAACTCCAGATCAAGATGGCGCAGGGCGCAAAGCCCGGCGAAGGCGGGCAGTTGCCCGGCCACAAGGTCGATGAAGTCATCGCCAAAACGCGCTACTCCATCCCCGGCGTGGGCCTCATCTCGCCGCCTCCGCACCACGACATCTATTCCATCGAAGATCTAGCGCAGTTGATTTACGACCTCAAGAACGTCAATCCGCAGGCGCGCATCGCCGTCAAGCTGGTCTCTGAAGTCGGAGTCGGGACCGTCGCTGCCGGCGTCTCCAAGGCCCACGCGGATGTGGTGCTCATCTCCGGCGATAACGGCGGCACCGGAGCCTCGCCGCTCAGCTCTATTAAGCATGCCGGCCTCCCCTGGGAACTCGGACTCGCCGAGACCCAGCAGGTGCTGCTGCTCAACGACCTGCGCAGCCGCATCAAGGTGCAGACCGACGGCAAACTGCAAACCGGCCGCGATGTGGTGATCGCCGCGCTGCTGGGCGCAGAGGAATTCGGCTTCGCCACCACGCCTCTTATCACTATGGGCTGCATTATGATGCGCAAGTGCCACCTGAACACCTGTTCGGTGGGCATCGCTACCCAGGACCCGGTCCTGCGTGCGCGATTCTCCGGCCAGCCCGAGCACGTCGTCAACTTCTTCTTCTTTATCGCCGAACAGGTGCGCCAGCACATGGCCAAACTTGGCTTCCACACTGTCGATGAGATGGTAGGCCGCGTCGAACGCCTCGACTCTTCCATCGCGGATGCGCATTGGAAGGCCAAGGGCATCGATCTTTCTTCAATTCTCTATGTGCCCACCCTTCCCTCTCGCGTAGCGCGCCGCAAGATGCAAGCTCAGGATCATGGCCTCGAACAGGCCCTCGACCATGTGCTCATCGCGCAGGCTGCGCCCGCTCTCGAATCCAAAACTCCGGTCACCGGCAGCTTCCCCATCCGCAACGTGCATCGCACTGTAGGCGCCATGCTGGGTGGAGAAATCGCCCGCCGCTATGGCTCCGCCGGCTTGCCTGCCGAAACCATTCACTTCCGCTTCCATGGCTCAGCCGGGCAAAGCTTCGGCGCCTTTGTTCCCAATGGCGTCACGCTTGACTTGGAAGGCGACTCCAACGATTACCTGGGCAAAGGCCTCTCCGGCGGACGCATCATCGCCTATCCGCCCAAGACCTCCAGCTTCCTCCCTGAGGAGAGCATCCTCGTCGGCAACGTTGTTCTTTACGGCGCAACCAGCGGTGAAGCTTTCCTCAACGGCATTGCCGGCGAGCGCTTTGCTGTGCGCAACTCCGGCGCTACCGCGGTCGTCGAGGGCGTAGGCGACCACGGTTGCGAGTACATGACCAATGGTTGCGTCGTGGTCATCGGTTCCACCGGTCGCAACTTCGCCGCCGGCATGAGCGGTGGCATCGCCTATGTGTACGACGACCAGGGCGATTTCTCCACCCGCCGCTGCAACAAGACCAGCGTCGATTTGGAGGCCCTCGTCGAACCTGCCGACGTCGACCTGGTGCGCAGACTCCTCGAGCGCCACCGCGATTACACCGGCAGCCCCCGCGCCGCCTGGATCCTCGAACACTGGGCCGACGCGCAGCAGCGATTCATCAAGGTCTTCCCGCACGATTACAAGCGCGTCCTTGGTATCCCTCGCGTCGAATCGGTCTACATTTCGCCCACTACTTCGTCGCCTCTGGAGGCGGCTAATGAGGTGCACAATGGGTAAGGTCACTGGGTTTCTTGAGATTGAACGTGAACAACCTGTCCGCCGCGAGGTCGAAGAGCGTTTGCACGACTGGAATGAAATCTACGAGCCTTTCCCGGAAGAGAAGCAGCGCGAGCAGGGCGCTCGCTGCATGGACTGCGGCGTGCCCTTCTGCCACACCGGCTGCCCGGTCAACAACCTCATCCCCGACTGGAACGACCTGGCTTATAACGGCCGCTGGGAGGCAGCCATCCGCCGCCTGCACGCCACCAACAACTTCCCTGAGTTCACCGGCCGCATCTGCCCCGCGCCTTGCGAAGCCTCCTGCGTGCTGGGCATCAATTTGCCTGCGGTGTCAATCAAGCTCATTGAGCGCAGCATCGTCGAGCGCGCCTGGGAAGAAGGCTGGATCCATCCCGAGCCTCCCGAGCAGAACACGGGAAAGCGTGTCGCCGTGGTTGGCAGCGGTCCTTCTGGCTTGGCCGCCGCACAGCAGTTGCGCCGCGCCGGACACTCCGTCACCGTCTATGAGAAGAACGACCGCATCGGCGGCCTGCTTCGTTATGGCATTCCCAACTTCAAGCTGGAGAAGCACGTCATCGATCGCCGCATCCAGCAGATGCGCGCCGAAGGCGTGACGTTTCTCACCAACGCCTGCGTGGGCGGCAATGTGCCCGTCGAAGCCCTCACCGGCCACTACGACGCCATCCTGCTCTGCGGCGGCTCCGAAGATCCGCGCAATCTCAATATCCCCGGCCGCGAGCTCAAGGGCATTCATTTCGCCATGGAGTTCCTGCCTCAGCAGAATCGCCGCAACGAAGGTGACGCGATCGATTCTGCCACCGCAATTCACGCCGCGGGCAAGCATGTACTCATCATCGGCGGCGGCGACACTGGCGCCGACTGCCTCGGCACCAGCCTGCGTCAGGGCCCCAAAAGCGTCCACCAATTCGAAATCATGCCCAAGCCGCCCGAGCAGCGTGCCGCTTCCACCCCCTGGCCCATGTGGCCCCTCCAGTTGCGCACTGAGAGTTCGCACGAGGAAGGCGGAATCCGCGAGTGGAGCGTCAACAGCATCAAGTTCATCGGCGATGAGAATGGCCACGTCAAGCAGATGCAAGCCATGCGCGTAGGCCCTCCGCCGAAGTTCGAGTCCATTCCCGGTTCGGAATTCATCCTCGACGTCGATCTCGTCCTGCTGGCCATGGGTTTTCTTGGTCCTGTCCGCGGCGGCATGATCGAGCAGTTGGGCCTGGCGCTCGACCAGCGCGGCAACGTAGCCACCACCGACTTCCAGACTTCCGTCGAGAACATTTTTGCCGCCGGCGATATGCGCCGGGGCCAATCGCTGGTGGTCTGGGCTATCGCGGAAGGACGCAAAGCCGCCGCTGCTGTAGACCACTATCTCGCTGCCCAGGCTGAGCCTTTGCCGCAGCTTCATCACGCGCGTGCTTGAGCCTCGTGAAGCGGGGATGTGATATGAATCACTGCTTGAAACATCCGGCGGTCTCATGCTTACATTGAAGGTCGGTATCCTTTGATGCACACAAACAGGAAAGGCGCGCTGTTTCTGCTGGCGGTTATGTTCTTGGTGACCATGATGCCGGCCTCCGCCTGTCTGTTGACTACGCAGCCGGTCAAGCATCGTTCCTGCTGTGACCAGATGGCCCAGAAGTGCGGCATTCGCGGAATGCATGCGGATGGTTCCTGCTGCCGTGCTCCCCGGCAAAATGCCGCTGTCGCGCCCGTTTCCCCTTACTCTCCTCAGCATGTGCAAAGGCTCGCCCTGGCGCCGCATTCGACCGTTGTGCCGGTGTCCGCCGCGCCCGGCGAATGCAGGAGTGCTCTTGAAGCTCCGCCACCAAGATTCTCCTCTAGCCACACTTCCATTCTTCGCGTCTAAACCCCCTTCCTTCCCAGGCTGAGCGCGAGCCTTTGTGCGTCTTTCTGCGCGTGTACGCGGCGTAATCGCATGATCCGCTTGTGCACTGTATCTCCAGTTGGAGGGAGTTATGAAAGCATTTATATCCTTATTGTGTCTTTTGCTGGCCGCAGCGCCCGCCGCCATCTCCCGCGCGGAGACACCCACCGCGAGCGATGGCTTGGCAGCTCTGGCTGCCTTGCTTGCGCAGCACAACGCGCCGCAGCAATCCGGACCGGCGCTCACGCTCGATGAAGTCGAGCAGATCGCGCTCACCGCAAATCCTGAGATCGAGGTCGCGGTTCGCCACGTCGTCAGCGCCCAGGCGAGCATTCCCGCCGCCGGAGCCCTTGACGACCCCATAGCAATGTACCGCGCGTGGGGCGTCCCCCTTCAGCAGCCCTGGAACTACAACCAGGCTCAGAACATGTTCAGCCTGAGCCAGTCCCTGCCGGGCCCGGGCAAGCGCGCGTTGCGCACCAGCATGGCCGAGTCTGACGTAGATGTGGCCAAGGCCCAGTTGGATCAGGTCCGCCTGGATGTGCGGATTCGCGTGCGTAAAGCGTTTGACGACATGTTGCGCGCACAGGACGAAATGCGATTTCACGATCAGCATGTGGCCATCGCCAACCAGGCCATCGAAGCGGCACGCATAAAGTATGCAGTTGGAAAAGTTCCCCAGCAGGACCTTCTCAAGGCGCAGGTTGCGCTTACGCGGCTGGCCGAACATATGATTCGTTTCGACCAGGACGCGGATCTCGCGCGGGCCAATTTGAACACCCTCATGGCTCGTAATCCCGATGCGCCGCTCAGCGTCGCGGGAGACTACGCCGTGCTCGGCCCGTTGCCCCAGGCGCAAGCGCTACAGGAGCAGGCGATCCAATCCCGGCCTGACTTGCTTGCCGCACGGCTGGCCGCTGCGCGCAGCCATAAAGAGCAGGCACTGGCAAAGAAAGCCTATGTTCCCGACTTTACTTTCTCGGCGGGATACATGCTGATGCAGCCCAGCACCGACATGCGCAATGACTACATGGTGGAGGGCTCGATGAACCTGCCCTGGCTCAATCACCGCAAGCACGATTCTGAGATTGCAGAATCCACGGCCAAAGCCACCGAGCAGGATGCAGAACTTAACGCCATGCGCAACGCCGCATTCGGGCAGATTCAGGAAGCGCTGGTCCAGGCGCAGGCTGCGCAAAAGCTGGCCCGCATGTATCACGACGATCTCCGCCCTCAGGCGGAAGCCACACTGCAGTCAAGCATCATCGCCTACGAAAACGACAAAACAGAATTCCTTGACCTGCTCGACAGCCAGATGACGGTAGTCGATATAGACCTGGCGTGGCTCCAGGCCGTGGGTGATTTCGACGCGCGTCTCGCGGATCTCGAACTCGCTGCCGGGGCTCCTCTTGACTCAGTCAATTCCGCCGCACCGGAGGTGAAACCATGAAGACACGCACCTATCAATTCGCGCTTGGGTCGGCCATTATCATTTGCATTTTGCTTGCGACCGCTCTGGCCTATGTCCTCCTGCACGGGAAACTCTTGGTCCCGCAAACAGCCTCAGAGGACACGGTCGTGGCACGCGGGCCGCAGTCCTCTGCCCCGGCAATGCCATCCGGCGCGGCTGCTCCGTCCGCTGCCGAACCCGCGCTGACCCCCATCCAGTTGTCACCCCAGCGGCTGCAGCAGATCGGTGTTACCACTGCTTCTGTGGGCTTCAAGAACGTGACCCAGGATCTGCGCGCTCCGGGCAGTGTCGACATCGACGAGCAAACCCTTTCCTATGTGCAGACCCGCTTCACCGGGTGGATTCAAAACGTTTCTGCGAACGCGACCTACCAATACGTGCGCAAGGGCCAGCGGCTTTTTACCGTGTACAGTCCGGACCTGGTCAGCAGTGAGCAGGAACTTCTCCTGGCCAAACAGAATCAGAAGGCCTTCTCGCTGGATATGCACGGCACCGCTTCACGGGAGAGTGGATGGCTTCTGCAGGCTGCCGAACAGCGCCTGCAGCAGTTTGGCCTCTCCGCGCAGGAAATCGCGGACGTGGAGCAAAGCGGCAAGGCTCCGCACGAAATCACCGTCTACTCGCCAGCCTCCGGTTACATCACAGAGCGCAATGCGCTGCCCAACGCCTATGTGCAGCCCGATACCAAGCTCTACACCATCGCCGACCTCTCCACGGTTTGGGTTTACGCCAACGTATCGCAGGGCGATGTGGGCCGTCTCAAGCCCGGAGACCCCGGACAAGTCACCGTCGATGCGTATCCCGGTCGCACGTTCAACGGCCGCATCGATCAGATACTGCCTCAGGTTGATATGGCCACGCGCACCGTGCGTGTGCGCCTTGTCTTCCGCAACCCCGGCGTAGCCCTCAAGCCGGGAATGTATGTCAACGTCGACATCTCCATTCCCCTTGGTCGCCAACTTGTGATTCCGGCTTCCGCCGTTCTGCAGGCCGGCACACGCGCTATCGCCTTTGTCGATCACGGCAACGGCAATCTGGAACCTCGCACCATTGAAACCGGGCCTCAGCTCGACGACTCCGTAGTCGTCCTCAAAGGCTTGCAGGCAGACGAGAACGTGGTTACCTCGGCCAATTTTCTGGTGGATTCTGAATCGCAGTTGCAGGCTGCGTTTGGTGCCTTTGCGGCTCCCACGCAACCACCGGCTGCGGGCACCAGCGCCACACCGGCCCAGCAGGTACAGATTGACCTCACTACCGAGCCATCTCCTCCACGCAAAGGCGCGAACACAGTGCGTGTCAAACTGACCGGCGCCGATGGAAAGCCGGTCATGGGAGTGCAGGCGACTGTGAACTTTTTCATGCCCGCGATGCCCGCCATGGGAATGGCCGCCAGTCATGCCTCCGCAACCGTTGCCGACAAAGGCAATGGATTCTATGAAGGCTCTGTGCAGCTCGATTCGGGAGGCACCTGGTCCGTGACCGTGACCGTCCAGCGGGGCGGCCAGACCCTTGCAACCAGGCAGCTCAGCGTCAGCGCCGCGGGAGGCATGTGATGCTTTCACGAATCATTGCATGGTGCGCGCACAACCCCTTCCTCGTTTTCACGGGAGCCATTCTGCTGGTGGTCGCGGGTGTGTGGTGCGTGCAGCGTGTGCCCCTCGATGCCCTTCCCGACATTAGCGATGTGCAGGTCATCATTCACACTGAGTGGGCGGGTGAACCCCCCAGCGTCATCGAAGATCAGGTCTCCTATCCCATCGTCACCGCTCTGCTCTCTGCTCCGCGCGTCAAGAGCGTGCGTGCCCAAACCATGTTCGGAGACTCGTATGTCTTTGTCGTCTTTCAGGACGGCACCGACCTCTACTGGGCGCGCTCGCGTGTCACCGAATATTTGCAGCAGATCGCCGGGCGTCTCCCCGCGGACGTGCATCCCGCCATCGGCCCGGACGCCACCGGCGCGGGCTGGGTTTATGAGTACGCCCTCGTAGACCGCAGCCACACCAAGAGCCTGGCCGACTTGCGCGCGCTGCAGGATTGGTATCTGCGCTACCAGCTTGAAACCGTGCCCGGTGTGGCAGAGGTGGCCAGCATCGGCGGCTTCGTGCGCCAATATCAGGTCAACCTCGATCCCAATAAGCTTTTTTCCTACGGCATTTCCGCGTCTACCGTAATCGACCGTGTCCGCCAAAGCACCAATGAAGTCGGCGGCGATGTGCTTGAGATGAGCGGGGCGGAGTACATGATCCGCGGCCTCGGCTATCTCCGCTCTCTCTCCGATCTTGAGAACATCCCCGTTGCAACCAAGAACGGTACTCCCGTTCTGATACGCGATCTGGGCACGGTTTCTTTCGGTCCGGATGTGCGCCGCGGCGCGGCGGACTGGCAGGGCGAGGGCGAAACCGTGGGCGGCATCGTGGTCATGCGCTACGGCCTGAACGCGCTCAACGTGATTGACGGCGTTAAGGCAAAATTCCGCGAGATCGCTCCATCTTTGCCCCCCGGGGTTGAAATCGTGACTGGCTATGACCGCTCCTGGCTCATCAATCAGTCCATCCACACCCTTAAGCGCGACCTCATCGCCGAAGGAATTATTGTCAGCTTCGTCAGCATTATCTTCCTCTTTCACTTTCGTTCGGCGCTTGTTCCTATACTCACCGTGCCGATCGCTGTGCTGGGCGCGTTCATCCCCATGTACTTTCTCGGTGTCACATCCAACGTGATGTCCCTCGGCGGCCTCGCGCTGGCCATCGGCGTGCTCATTGATGCTGCCATCGTCATGGTAGAGAACGGATACCGCCATCTCGCCGAGCGTACCGATCAACCCAGCGCGTCGGAGCGGCGGCAAATCCTGGTTGGCGCCGCTCAGCAGGTCGGACCGGCGCTCTTTTACTCGCTCATCATCATCGTGGTCTCCTTCTTGCCCGTGTTCCTGCTTGAAGCGCAGGAGGGCCGCATGTTCCGTCCGCTGGCCTGGACCAAGACGCTGGCCCTCGTCTTCTCTTCCCTGCTCTCCATCACCCTGGTGCCGGCGCTCATGCCGCTGTGCCTGCGTGGCAAGCTGCGTCCCGAGTCACAGAACCCTGCCGCGCGCATCTCCCAGGCAATGTATCTTCCCGTGTTGCGCTGGTGCCTCCGCCACAGGAAACTCGTCATCGCGCTCAATCTCATCTTCCTGGCATCGACCATTCCTCTCTACTTTCGCCTTGGCAGCCAGTTCATGCCTGCGCTCTATGAAGGCTCCTCGCTCTACATGCCCAGCGCGTTGCCCGGCATCTCCATTACCCAGGCCGTTTCACTCATGCAGGAACAGGACCGCATCATTCGTTCGTTCCCTGAGGTGTCCACAGTCTTCGGCACCGTTGGCCGCTCTGACAGCGCCACAGACAACGCCCCCCTCGATATGTACGACACCACCATCATGCTCAAGCCCCGCGAGCAATGGCGCCCCGGAATGACCTATGAAAACCTCATCCAGCAGATGGACGAAAAGCTTCAGTTTCCCGGCCTCACCAACACCTGGACCATGCCTGTCGAGAACCGGCTCGACATGGAACTGACCGGCATCAAGACCGCTGTCGGCATCAAGATTCAAGGCCAGAACCTCGCGCAGATTGAAGACATCGGCGCGCACATGCAGCAGATTCTCTCCACCATGCCCGACACCACTTCCGCATTTGCCGAGCGCGTCTCCCAGGGCTTCTATCTGAATGTTGAAGTGAACCGGCCCCAGGCAGCGCGCTACGGCCTTACCGTCGCCGATGTGCAGCGCGTCATCACTTCGCAGATCGGCGGAATGGACATCGCTCAGAATGTGGAAGGCCGCGAGCGCTTCCCCATTGCAGTGCGCTATCAGCGCGATTTCCGCGACCATCCTGAATCCTTGTCGCAGGCGCTCATTCCCACTCCGACCGGCGAGCAGATCCCCGTCAGCGAAGTGGCTCGCGTTTATTATTCACGCGGCCCCGCCATGATTCGCGATGAAGACGGAGCCCTTACCGGCTACGTTTACCTCAACCTCAAAACCAACGACTACGGCGGCTATGTCAATCGCGCCGAACAACTGCTTCATCAGAAGCTGGCGCTTCCCGCGGGCTACACCTGGCACTGGGCCGGAGAATATGAGTTCGAACTGCGCGCCAAGCAGCGACTCAAAATGATTCTGCCCATCGTCTTCTTTGTCATCTTCATGCTCCTTTATCTGGTCTTCAAGTCAGCCACTGAAGCTGCGGTACTCATCTTTCCCACCCTGTACGCCATGTCTGGAGGACTCTTGCTGCAATGGCTGCTGGGCTTTAACTTCAGTGTCGCGGTGTGGGTCGGCTATATCGCACTGTTTGGCATCGCCGTTGAGACCGGCGTCGTCATGGTGGTCTATCTGCATGAAGCATTTCAGGCCCACATCGCAAAAGGCATGCTCATGGACGAATCCGGCCTGGAGCAGGCCGTCATCGAAGGCGCGGTGCAGCGCCTGCGTCCCAAGCTGATGACCGTGACTGCCGTCATCCTCAGCCTAGCGCCTATCCTATGGGAAACCGGCATCGGTTCAGACGTGATGAAACCCATCGCCGCTCCCATCGTCGGCGGCATGATTACGTCCACAATTCACGTTCTGATCCTCGTTCCAGTCTTCTTTCTGCTCATCAAGCGCAGAGCACTCCGCCGTGGATTAATTAGCGTAGACCAGACCCAGACAAACACGGAGCCAAAGAACGCAATCGACAAGTGAAAACGCAATCGCAAATACTTGCATTGTTCGCTGCGTAGTGGACGAGCCGTACCTCGTGTTATCTTTCAGCGAGAGATTCCTCCCAGGGAGGAGCAACAAGCTTATGCAGGCGAAATCGGCAGCGCGAGAATCTTTCGAATCCGGCCGCCAAGGACTGATTGAACTGAGCCATCGCATTCATGCTCATCCGGAGCTGGGTTTTGAAGAAGTGAAAGCCTCCACCTGGCTCTGCGAAGCTCTTGACGAGGCAGGTTTTGCCGTGGAAAAGGGCATCTGCGACCTCCCCACGGCCTTCCGAGCCCACCCAGGCAACCATCGAAGAGCTGCGCATGATCGCTGCAAAGCTGCCGAAGACTGCAGAGCTTTGGCTTGGCAGAAGCAATGTGAAAAAGACTCTGGCCTCCATTGGGAGCGCTCGGACCATTGCGTTGGAGGACTTCTCGGAATTGGAAGAGCATTTGGCCAGACTGAAAAAGGGGGGACGATGAAATCGTTACTGAATCTCCTGTTTGGTGCAATCTTCGTTTTCATGGTCGTGATGACCATTCGAACCGGCCTTGCCGTAAGCCTACGCACAGCTTGGCCGGGTTATGCCGACAATCCCTGGGCCATGGCCACGCTCTATGACGCATACTTCGGCTTCGTAACATTCTATGCATGGGTCTTCTACAAGGAACGGAGCGTGAGGGCGACGGTGTTGTGGTTTCTGCTCATCATGGGGCTGGGCAACATCGCAATGTCGTTCTATGTTCTGATTCAACTCTTCCGGCTCAAGCCTGAAGAACCGGCCGCAGTCATTTTGCGAAGGCGACCGGCATGAGAGAGACATTGTGGCGCCGCAAAGTTGTGCGGCCTATACTTGAGTTCTTTCGCCAGGGCCTCACGCCGGAGAAGCTCTCCTTCACTATTGCCTTGGGGATCACACTCGGAGTGATCCCGGTATTGGGTTCGACCGCGCTGCTGTGCACGCTGGCGGCAATTGCGTTTCGCCTCAACCTGGCGGCGATTCAGATTGTCAACTGGCTGGTATACCCGCTGCAACTCATCCTGCTGATTCCTTTCTACCGCATCGGTGGATGGATCTTCAGAACTCCGCCGTCCGAGCTTTCCGCAGTTCATATCCTCGCATTGATCCGCACGAATGTCCTCCACGCCATCGCAACGCTCTGGACAATCACCATCCATGCCGTGGTGGCGTGGCTCGTGCTCGGAAGCATCGCCACCGGGCTGCTCTACCTGCTGCTGGTTCCCGTGCTCTGCGGCATGCGCAACCAACTGCGTCCCGCGACAGGAGAGTGATTATGCTGACCTTGATTCTGACCGGAGCGGTTGCAATCTGCGGGGTGATGCTCCTGCCGTGGTTGATTCATTTCCCCCTGCGCAACGCGGCGATTGTGGATGCCGGCTGGGCAGGCGGACTGGCCCTGCTTGGCGTGCTCTACGCGGTCATGGGCGCAGGCTGGGCGCCGCGTCGCATCGCAATTGCCTTTATGGCGTCCGTTTGGGGTCTGCGCCTTGCGCTCTACCTGCTGTTTACGCGCGTCATCGGCCATCCCGAAGAGGGGCGCTATGTGCAGCTCCGCAAGCAGTGGCGTAACAACATCTCATTGAAGTTCCTTTTTTTTAAGTTTCAGACCGTGCTGTGCATCGTGCTGGCGGTGCCTTTCCTTCTTGCTTCACAAAACCCGGCGCCGGCGTTCTCCATCTTCGAGTATGTCGCGGTCGTCTTGTGGGTCGTGACGATTGCGGGCGAGGTCACGGCAGACATGCAACTCAGTGCATTCAAGTCCAACGCCGACAACAGCGGGAAAACCTGCCGTGTCGGCCTGTGGAATTACTCGCGCCATCCCAATTACTTCTTCGAATGGCTCATCTGGGTTGCCTTCTGCCTGTTCGCAATCGATTCCAAATTCGGCTATCTGGCGTTCGTCCCGCCCGCGCTCATGCTGTACTTTCTCTTCCGTGTCACCGGCATTCCCGCCACGGAAGCGCAGGCGCTGCGCACCAGGGGTGAAGACTGCATGCGTTATCAGGAGACCACGAGCGCTTTCGTGCCGTGGTTCCCAAGGAACAACCGCCAGGCAAACTGAAACGCTCACCGCCTCACCCGTCCTTAAAGCGGGCTACAACACGTGGCTCGAACGCGGCCTCTTGCCCGACTGGCTCGTACGCATCGGCATCCGGCGCCTGGTATCAGCGTGCCTGCGCAAGGAACAACAGGGATCTCCAGCGGAGCAAGCGGACCGTTTTATGCAGTTTGTCGCGCAACTGCGCCAGAGTCCCGTCGCAATCCGGCCTAACGCCGCCAGCGCGCAACACTATGAAGTCCCCGCGGAGTTTTTCCGTCATGTGCTCGGCCCGCAAATGAAATACAGTTGCGCGCTGTGGAGCGCCGACACGAAGGATCTTGCCGAGGCCGAGGAAGCCATGCTTGACCTGACCTGCCGTCGCGCCTGCCTTGAAGACGGCCAGGACGTGCTTGAGCTAGGCTGCGCTTGGGGCTCTCTCTCACTTTTCATGGCCCGCCGCTTTCCCAACAGCCGCATTCTGGCGGTCTCGAATTCCCGCTCGCAAAAGCAGTTCATTGACGCCGAAGCCGCTCGCCGCGGATTCGCGAACCTCACAGTGATTACTGCGGACATGAATGATTTCAGCACGGACTCGCGGTCTGATCGCATCGTCTCGGTCGAGATGTTTGAGCACATGCGAAACTACGCGGAATTGATGCGGCGAATCGCATCCTGGTCGCGGCCTGGGGCATTACTCTTCGTGCACGTCTTTTCGCACAGCCGCTACGCCTATCCATATGAAGTGCATGACGCATCGGACTGGATGGCGCAGCACTTCTTCACCGGCGGCGTCATGCCCAGCGACAATCTGCTGCTTTACTTCCAGGAACACTTCCGCATACGCGAGCACTGGCGAATGAGCGGCACTCATTACCAGAGGACCTCCGACGCATGGCTTGAGCGTCTCGACCGGCATAGAAGGTACGTGCTCTCTACCTTCTCCACCGTGTATGGCAAGGATGAGGCGCAGCGCGGCTTCAGCACGGCCCCGCGAATGGTGCGGGCGCCCCAGCACGGCGCGGTTCCCCGCTACTATTCCGCATTCCGCCCGGCGTATGGCGCTGACCGGCGGGCACATGGGGGACGCTACTCCTACCGCTCTCCGTATCGCGGAGTATATGCGTATCCCTACTACTACAGCAGTTCCTGGGGTTTGCTGCCGTGGGACCTCGGCTATCCGGGCTTCACGGGCTATGGAGACGACTTTCTGACTTACCAGCCGTCGGACCAGGCCGAGTCGCAGTCCCAGTATGTTGATCTGCCGGACAAAGGCACCGGCAGGACTATGCACCACCGCCCCATAAGACGGCGGAGGCGCCCGCCACACCTCCCGCACCCATGGCAGCTGAGCCGCAGCTCACGCTGATCTTTCAGGATGGTCACACCCAGACGATTCGCAACTACGTGATGACCCCGAGCACGGTGATCGTGATCGATGAAGCGGCATCGGGACGGGAACTGCGCATTCCCCTGTCGGAACTGAACCTGCAGGCGAAGGAGCGGGCTGCTCAGCAGGCCGGGTTGGATTTCGCTCCACCGATATCCTGAGACCTCTGCCCTCGTTCCGCATCGCTGAAACCTGGGGGTGCCGTAATCTTGTCGCGCTTCGTTGTGCCTTTCCGCGCTTCTTGTTAATACTTCAGACGGTAAATGCCGAGTTGGCGGTTGCCGAGATGGCGGGCATCCGACCAGAGCCAAGGAATCTGGGGCGACCTGAGGAAAACTTTCCGCACGAAGCTGGAACAATAAGAGGCAGCAGGCTGTCCGTTTACGAACAGCAATTGTTGATTTCGGGCGGAACCTGCGCGTCGGCCGCTACGCATGGAAATCTAAGTTACGGCGAATGATCCACATGTACCGGATTTGGTTTGGTTCGGGAATTGCAACAAACTGATGCAGACCGCCGCGATTGGGGACTCTATGCGAACGATCCTTATGGATATGCGCTATGCACTGCGCCAATTGCGCAAGGCACCCGGCTTTGCTCTCACCGTTGTATTGACGTTGGCGCTTGGAATTGGCGCGACCACGGCGATCTTCACGCTAATATATGACGTAATGCTCAAGCCGCTGCCATTGAAACAGCCGGAGCGGCTGGTAGTGCTGGAAGAGCAGGTTGCCGAGTTCCGTGACATCTACCCGAAACTGCCGATGAGCGCGAACCACTTCGTCAACTGGGAGCGGAACAGCCACAGGTTTCAGTCGATGGCGGCGATGGAACAGGACTCCATGCCTCTGGGGAGGGGCGGGCATCCGATCCAGGTGAAAGTCGTTCGCGCAACCCCCGGAATCTTCTCCGTGTTGGGCGCCACACCGCAGATAGGCCGCCCGTTTGGAGCGCAGGAGGCCCAGCTAGGCCGCGACCGCGTTGTTGTGCTGATGAACGACCTGTGGCGGACACAGTTTCAGAGCGATCCGGCGATTCTGGGCGAAACAATTACATTGGACGGATTCCCGTATACCGTCATCGGCGTGATGCCGTCGTCGTTTCATCTGCCCGTCATAAAGGATCTCGCGAACAACACAGATCGTGCAAAACCGGTCGAAGCTCTTCTGCCTAAGGTCTTCTCGAAGGATCAGTTGGCGGAAGCGATGGGCGAATTCAACTACTTCGCACTCGGTCGGCTCAAGCCCGGCGTGACCGTCGCGCAGGCCAACTCGGAGATCGATGCTCTGCAGCACTCCATCTCGGCTTCACTCCCTCCGGACGAAAAGGGCACTCTATCCGCAGTGCTGACGCCGTTTCAGCAGGCGCTGGTGGGCGACAATCGAATGCCGCTGCTTATCCTGCTAGCCGCGGTGGTCGGACTGCTGCTCGTGGGCTGCGTCAACATTACGAACCTCCTTCTGTCTCGATCCGTGAGTCGGAGGGGGCAGATGGCCGTAGCTGTGGCGCTGGGAGCAGGGCGCGGCCAGATGGTGCGGATGGCCATGCGCGAAACTGCGCTGCTGGCGGGGATGGGTGGAGCCCTTGGAATTGCTCTGGCATCCGTCCTCGTGCCGTTCATGCAGGGTTATCTTCCGGCTGCGCTCGACTTCCGTGGGCCGCTGCACCTGGATTGGGCGGGGGCCGGCTGCGCCCTTCTGCTCGCGATTGCAGCCACGCTGCTTTCGGGCTCGGCACCGGCGTGGATGAGCGCCCATACCGAGCCGCAGGAGGTGCTGCGCGGCGAGTCGAGGTCGGCGAGCGAATCGCACAGGAGCAAGCGTTTGCGCAGCATCCTGGTCGCTGTGGAAGTGGCCGTCAGCGTGACCCTCGTGCTTGTGACTGGGCTGCTGACAGCTAGCCTGATCCGCCTCATGCAGACCAATCGCGGTTTCGACGCCGATCGTGTCCTGACTGCGCAAATCGACCTGCCCAGCAAGTCCTACCTGGACCTCCAGGCTCGCACCGCGTTTTATAATGCGGCCCTCGACCATGTCCGCCAGCTTCCGGGGGTCGAATCGGCCGGCATTGTCAGTGTGCTGCCGCTGGCTGGAGATTTTTGGATCGACATGATCCGCGTAGCCGGCGATGCGCGACCTTTCATGCAACTCCCCACAGAGCACTTCCGCTGGGTCAGCCCAGGTTACTTTCAAGCCGTTCGACTGCCGCTCGCCGCCGGGCGATTCTTAGACGCGGGCGACCAGGGCAAGCGCTTCGCGCTTGTCTCCGAGCTGACCGCTCGCACGCTTTGGCCGGGGGCAAATCCCATCGGCCGGCAGTTCGTCCGCGGGGCCACGACGGAGGCTCCGATTACGGTGATCGGCGTGGTTCGAGATGCACGCACCATCTCGCTCGCTCAACCCGACCCGATGATGGTTTACGTCCCTTACTGGTATCGCTGCGATAGCACGGGCGGTCTGCTTGTACGTACGCACCAGGACCCGGGATCAATGGCCGATGCCCTTCGCAAGGCCGTCTGGAAAGTCGATCCAGCGGTGTCAGTGCCCGTGGTGCGCTCTCTCGGCGGCGTGGTTGCGGATTCGGTGGCAAACAGACGCTTCGAGATGGACCTCCTGCTCCTCTTCGCCGTCAGCGCTTTGCTCCTCGCCGGATTGGGCGTCTACGGCGTCGTCACTTACTCTGTTGTTCAGCGTCAGCAGGAGATCGGACTACGACTGGCTCTTGGCGCCCAAACTGCAAACATCTATGCGCTGGTGCTGCGCGATGGGATGCTGCCGGTTCTGGTGGGTGCGGCTGCCGGGGTTGGGATCACGGCCGGATTTGCGCGTGTAGTGGGGAGTTTGTTGTTTGAGGTGAGCCCGAGCAACCCGGCTATTGTTGCCGGTGCGGTCTGCGTGCTTCTAGTGGTGGGAATTGCCGCCTGCCTGCTGCCTGCACACCGCGCTGCCGCAATTGATCCTATGCGTGCCTTGAGAACGGAATGACGGCCTCAGGCAAGGCCTGCAAACTGATCTGGCTACCCAGTAAACATCGACAGACACCGGTAGATTTCGACTGTTCGGCAGCCAGTGAATCGTCTAAAGAAAGACGGCTTCGTGGCAGCCTCACGCTGCCGCAACCTTCGCCCTTTTTTTCTCAGCCCTCCACATACGTTTGGCATCCCCGATCTTTTTCCTTGCTGCAGCGCTCATGGTCCGCTTCTCAAATTCCCCTGCCTTTACGATGAGGCTCGCCTTCAAGGGGAACGATAGTGGGGTGGGTTCTCGAAACGTGCGTTGGGCTATTCGCAACAACTGACACTCAATCTTTGTATCAGATGGCTCGTGAGATGATGCGGCCGCGGTTGCGCTCCGCTAATGTGCTGGACGAACTCGGACTGCGCCCGCAAGATCGCGAGAGAGGCGCAAAGCTTTCGAATCGCTTCCGGTGCGCAGAACAAAATCATCCGGGGAACTGTTTGCAACCTGCAACTGCGCCCCCGGGATGATGCCGTGGGCCCTGAGCTGCTTTAACAAGAGCGCATTCCGATCTGAAACGCTGTCCACAATAAAAGACCCTTGCTCATCAAGATCCGTCAATGGCTTCGAATTCTGCTTTGGCATCTTGCCGTCCATTGCCGGAATGCAATGCCCGTGCGGATCAAACTTTGGGTGACCCAGCTTTGCGGCGATGCGCTCCTCGAAGCGTTCCGAGATGAAATGCTCGAGGCGTTCCGCTTCCTCGTGAACCTCTTCGAGAGGGTAGTCCAGCACTTCGTAGAGAAACGTCTCGATGAGGCGATGATGGCGCAGTACCTCAAGGGCCCGCCGTTTGCCTGCCGCTGACAGGTGAACGCCGCGATGTCTTTCGTACTCCACAAACGGCAATGGGGACGCTGCCAGCTTTTGCAGCATATTGGTGACCGAAGCCGGTGCAACTCCCAACCGGTTTGCCAGGGATGTACTCGATACGCGCCGTTCTTCCGGCCCGATGAGAGCAAGGATCGCCTTCAAATAATTGTCCACTGATTCCGTGTTGACGTTCCCCTGATGGCTCGATGGCATGGCGCGGCATCTCCTCGACGATTTGACACTTTCGCTATTTTAGGCGAACCTAATAATTTAGGCATGACTAAATATCGTCTAGCCTAGACATTTTTCTTCCCCATTCCCCACTGCGCCGTTGCTGAGCCCTGTGCGCGCACACGGGAGTCGTTTCGACCCCCAGGAGGCCATTGTCCATGCGGATCCAGACAGTAAATAAGCTCGCCCTTTTATTGATGTTAACCATGGTTAATATCAGTGGTTTACGTGCGCAAAGCGGGACGAGCAGCGCCCTGACCGGAACCATCAGCGATGCGACAGGATCCGTCGTTGCCAATGCCACGGTGAACGTTACGGACACAAGCACAGGAGCAACTCGAACCGCACAGACCAACGGCGTGGGGCGATTTTTGTTTGCGCAGATCAATCCAGGCACGTATCGAATTGCCGTCCACGCTGAAGGCTTCGGGGCCGCCGTGTCGCAACCTGCGACCGTTGCCGTGGGCCAGATCATCGCGGTGAACTTTACCTTGTCGCCGGCAGCCGAAACGCAATCGGTCGAGGTCGCTGCGCAGACAGGACTGCTGAGCCTGGAGAATCCGAATACTGCGACCACGCTGGAGGCGAAGACAATCGAAAAGCTGCCGAATCCCGGCCAGGACCTCACCTACATTGCGCAATTCGCGCAAGGAGCGTTGATGAACACGGCGGGCTCTTCCAACGATGCCAAGGCGGCGGGCGGCTATGGCAATGTGGAGTTCAATGGGCTGCCTGCCACGTCGAATGGCTACATTCTCGACGGCTACGATACGAACGATCCATGGCTGGGACTGAACATCGGCCTCTCCACGAACCTCGTCATCGGGCTCGACGCCGTGCAGGAGGCGACGGTGAATACCAACTCCTTCTCTGTCGATCAGGGAAGGTACGCCGTGGCGCAGGTGAATTACTTCACCAAGTCGGGCACCAATGCATTCCACGGTGACGCCTACGAAGTATGGAATGGCTCTTTGTTCAATACGGAGGACTACTTTCTTCATGCCAACGATACGGCGGACAGCATTGCGAAGAAACCCCGTTCGACGGTGAACGAATTCGGCGCGAGCGTTGGCGGGCCGATTCGAAGGGACAAGCTCTTTTTCTTCGGGCACTACGAGGGCATTCGGATTGCTCTGCCGATTGTGTCCCAAATTACCCTACCAACACCGGCGTACCAGCAATACGTGTTAGGACAACTTGCAACCGGTGGGACGGACCCGGTCACGGGCACAGTTCTTCCGGCTCAGCCTGCAGAGATTCCCTTTTACCAGAACATGTTCGCGTTGCTGCCCGCAGCGGGCGGCTCCCCGGTGCCGATTGTCGGATGTCCGCTGGGTACAAGCGGGGATGGTTGCGCAACCCAGCGCCAGGCATCGCTGAACAACAGCGATCGGGAAGACCTCATCGTGGTGAAGATCGATCACACCATCAACGCCAGCAACAGCGTCTGGTATCGCTTCCAGCAGGACACGGGACTTCAGGCCGCGTACACCGATCCGGTGAACTCTGTTTTCAACTCGTATTCGCCTCAGCCGCAGCGTACGCTTGTGGCGGCCTACACGCATGTGTTCAGTCCGGCCCTGGTGAACCAGTTCAACCCCGGCGCCAGCTGGTACTCCAGCGTCTTCGAACCGAACAACCACTCCCAGGTTCTCAATACCTTTCCCACCGTTCTGGCATCTGCCAGCGACAGCGTTCCATTCACCACCATGGGCGGCAACGACAATACCTATCCGCAGGGCCGCAAGGTGACGCAATGGCAGGTCAACGACAACCTGACGTGGGCGCGCGCGAAGCATACCTTGAAGTTCGGGATCAACACGCGGCGTCTGGATGTAAGTGACTATGACCTCGAGGAAGGCACGGCGCCCACGGTGACCTACAATGACCTGGCGCAATTCACGTATGGCGCCGCATACACAGCCAGCCAGAGCTTTCCTGTCTCGCCGAAGGAGAGGGTCTCGGCGGGCAATCTCGAATACTACGCGATGGACAGCTATAAGCTCTTCGCGAAGGCCACGATGACGTATGGCATGCGCGTCACCTGGAACACCAACGTCACCAGCGGAAAGAGTCTCTTCGCCCGCATGGCTGGCTCCTTCCTTGACGTCTCCCATGACACCAATCAGCCGCTCAACCAGGTTCTGCTGGGCAACGTCCACGAATTGTTTCCCGCCACTCCGCTGTTCGTCTACCAGCCGCGGGTTTCATTCGCATACCAGTTGCTCCCGCGTCTCGCGGTACATTCCGGATTTGGCGTTTTCAACGACATCATTCCCATGCAGATTGCGGATCTTGCGGCCATGAACGCTCCCAATGATCCCACGTTCGCGGGTGGAATCGGCGGCCAAGTTGGCGGCCTCGGCATCGCCCCCGGCGTTCCCGGAAGCGCGATCGATGCCGCGGTGAGCGCGAATGGTTCCTTTCAGAACATCTTTCGTTCCGGCGGCGCGCCCTGCGCGGGCATTCAACCCGGCGCACCGACATGCCCGCTGGCGGTCAGCCTGAATACCTTCCCCAGTGGGACACTTAAAACGCCTTATTACTACCAATACAACTTTGGCATTGAGCAGCAGATCGGCCTGAACGGCAATCTGCGCGTCGATTTCGTCGGCACACGAGGGCTGCATGAACCGTACCAGGTGCAGCTAAACGGGTATCAGACGGTTTGCGATGGATGCTTCGCGCCGTTCCCCTACCAGCAGCCGCTCGATCAACGCTTTGGGAATGTGAACGAGTTTCGCACGGACGCCAACAGCAGTTATGCCGGACTTCAGACCTCGTATACGCAGCAATGGAAAGGATTGATGCTGCACGCGAATTACACGTTCAGCCATTGCCTCGACGAGGTATCGAACGGCGGATTGCTCGCGTTTTCAACGCAGGGATTGATGTCGCCTTTGCCTGGAGAACTCGACCGGCAATATGCCAGTTGCGACTATGACGTCCGCCACAACATCTCCGCCTATGGCATGTATCAGGTGCCGTTCCACTCCAGCCACCGGACATTGCGCGAGGCTTTCGCGGGATGGTCGATATCGGAGACGGCCATCCTGCACTCCGGCCTTCCCTTCAGCGTGCTCAGCCAGCCTTATATCGCCAATGGCAACAGCGTCTTTCAGGCCAATGGAGCCAGCACCATCCAGTTCAATGCGCCCGCTTATGCCAACCGTGTTCCCGGCGTGCCCGTGTATCAAAAGAACCCTGTCGCCGGAGTCACCGTGACGGGCACCAAACAATGGCTCAACCCCGACGCGTTCGTCTCGGTGGTCGATCCCACAACAGGAGCTTGCACCGGAGGCGATTCAGTGGCAAACTGCCAGTTCGGCAACTCCGGACGCAACTCTGTCCGCGGACCGCACTATACCAACTCCGACATCTACATCACCAAAACGTTCCCCATCAAAGAGGGGATCACGTTCCGTCTCGACACGCAGATGTTCAACGCCTTCAACCATCCCAATTTCGCGCTGCCAAATGTAGTTGAAGCCGGCGTGCCTGGCGTGTCGGTTCCGGCCAGATTTGGAACACTCGAAAGCACCATCTCGCCTCCAACCGGGCTCTTGGGCGTCGGCCTCGGAGGCGATAGCTCGCCGCGCATGATCGCGTTTCAGGGAAGGATTGAGTTCTAAGCGATTGCCGGCAATGGTTAGGATCGAAGATTGCGCTAAAGGCTTCATGGCGCGAGAACGTAGTCGGAACGCGCATTATCGCCAATGCGCCCGCCGACGGCGGAGACACGACCAAAGCCATCACCGTTCCGGTGCCTGCATCATCGAGCTATCCACCTCCAGCGTCGCAATGAACGCCGCAGACGGCCGATCCAATTCAAATGTCGGGGTGTTCATCCTGCTTCCCCCAAGCTGTACGGAGGCAACGTGGTCAGGCGTCCGTCCTCGACTGGGCCACCCACAGTGAAATGGTAGAAGCTCTGCCAATCGCGCGAAGAGATGCCGAACACCTCGTG